>JAAUXT010039773.1_pt1 | contig 11749 bp, 10 predicted proteins | sample 7278171 | NCBI WGS metagenome assembly JAAUXT01 (sample SAMN14350112, study PRJNA611818) | marine sediment metagenome | isolation source: surface marine sediment (1.8m) | place: French Polynesia: Moorea | collected 2018-08
AGCCCCAGCACTTCGGAACCACTCAGGTCACCGCTCAACACGGGGCGCTCGGCGATGCTCCATCCCCAGTTGACCGTCCCGAAAAACAGCAGCAGCACCCCGAGCTGAACCATGCGCCGAAAGATGATGTAACGCCAGACCCGCAGCTTGCCCGAGAAGGTGCTCGGCATGACGAAGGGCCTGACCGGGCGACCGTTCGGACCGAGACGCCCGTGACGGGATTCGCCGCTCACAGCTCGCCCTCGTTCAAGTAGTCCAGTCCACGCTTGGTCGTGGAATGCTCCTTGGTTTTGGCTTTCGACTTGAATTCCTGGGTAATGGGCGTCTCGATGGTCCAACCCAGCCGATAGTGGTCGCCGATCTTTCCCTGAACCAGCCTGGGATTGATGACTCGTATGGCAGCTTCCTGGGTGGGGCAGGCCTTCTCGCAGATCCCGCAACCGGTGCAGTGGCTGCTGTGCACCCGGGGCACGAACATGGCGTGCTTGCTTATTCTGCGGGGATGATGCTCGACCGTAATGGCCTGGTCGGTCAGGGGGCACTCCCGATGACAGATTTCGCAGCGCAGACCCTGCCAGGACAAGCAATTCTCCACGTCGATAACGGCAAGTCCCATGCGGGAGTCGTTGATGTCCTCCAGTTCCGGCTCCAGGGCGCCGGTCGGGCAAGCCACCTTACACGGGATGTCCGGACACATGTAACAAGGAACATCCCTGGGCGTGAAATACGGTGTGCCGATGGGGATGCGATCTCCCGCTCTGGCCAGATGGAGGGTGTCGTATGGGCAGGCGTCAACGCACTGACCGCACTTGATGCATTTGGCGTTGAAATCGGACTCGCTCACCGCTCCCGGCGGACGCAGGGCAAACGGCGTGGCTCTCGCCTGCTGTTGCAGCAGGTAGGACCAGACCAGTCCACCGGTCGCCGCCAGCGCAGCGCCCTGCCCCACTTTGGTCAGGAAGTCTCGCCGTGTCGATTTGGACTTGCTCATGGGCTGTCTCCCCGGACCGGTTCACGGAGCAGGGCCGCCCCCCAGACGCGCGTCCGGCGGACGACCCCTGTCACGGCCCGGGGGCTGCTGTCCCCTCAGGCCTTATAGACTTTGACAGCCGCCTTCTTGAAGTCCTGCTCCTTGGACATGGGACAGGTAACGTCCAGGGTCACCTTGTTGATAAATACACCCTCGTCGAAGAAAGGCACGAAAGTGTAGCCTTTTGGCGGCGTGTTCCGACCCCGCGTCTCCAGTACGGCCTTGACCTTGCCGCGCCGGGACTCGATCCAGACCACGTCGTTGCGTTTGATGCCGCGGGCTTTCGCATCCGCCGGATGCATGAAGATCTGAGCCGTGGGCACCGCGCGGTTGAGTTCCGGCACACGCCGGGTCATGGTCCCTGTATGCCAGTGCTCTAGCACGCGGCCGGTGGACATCCACAGGTCATAGTTGTCGTCCGGCTGCTCAGGCGGCGCGGCGTAGGGACGGAAGAAGATCTTCGCCTTGCCGGCCAGCTTGGTCTTCTCCATGTCGGTCACCTTGTCCAGATTGCCGGTCGGCAGCGCTTTCAGCGCCTTGCCGTAGAAGTCGAAACCGCTGCCTTTCTTGCAGTAGGAATCGTACTTCTCGTTGAAGCGCCACTCGGTCTCCTTGCCGTTGATGACCGGCCACTTCAAGCCACGCACGTCGTCGCGGTAATAGGTATCGAAGTCCGCCAGGTCGTGCTGGAAATTCAGCCCAAACTCACGGTATTCGTTGAACAGGGCCTTCTCGGCGAACCAGCCGTCGCCCAGCGCGTCCACGGTGCTGTTGCCGTGTCCCTTGGCCACCGGGTCCGGCCACTTCACCTTGCGGTTGGCGGGTGTGGCGAAGAGCACGTCATACAGCGTGTCATCGGGCGAGTAACCCATATCCCGGGCGGCAGCCAACACATCCGGCAGCTTACCGTCCTCGAAGCCGGCGGCCTTCAGACCGGGCACTTTCTGCTCGCCCCACACGTCCTTGAGCTTGAAGCGCTTGGAGAACTCGAGCACCTGCCACACGTCGCTGCGCGCCTCTCCGGGAGGTGGCACCTGCTCACGCCAGGCCTGGGTGCGGCGCTCCGCGTTGCCATAAAGACCCCATTTCTCGAAGATCATGGCCGTGGGCAGAATCAAATCCGCCACCTTGGCCGAGACCGTCGGGTATGGGTCGGAACAGACGATGAAGTTGTCCTGCTTACGGGCGGCCTTGATCCAGTGATTGGCGTTGCCAGAGGCCTGGAAGGGATTGTTCACCTGAACCCAGGCAAACTTCACGGAGCCGTCTTCCAGGTCGCGCAGGATCTTGGTGATATGGCTGCCCACCTTGGGGTTCACGGTCTTCGCAGGCAGCTTCCAGAGCTTCTCGGAACGCTCACGATGCTTGGGGTTCGCGACCACCATGTCGGCGGGCAGGCGATGGGCGAAGGTACCCACCTCGCGCGCAGTGCCGCAGGCGGAAGGCTGGCCAGTCAATGAGAAGGCGCCGTTGCCTGGCTGAGCCTGCTTGCCGAGCAGGAGGTGATTCGTGTAGACCTGCTCGTTGACCCAGCTGCCTCGATAGTGCTGGTTGAAGCCCATGGTCCAGAAGCTCACTATCTTGCGCTCGGGCTCTATATAGAGATCGGCAAGCTCTATGAGCTTGGCCTTGAAATCTTCCAAGGACTCATCCGGATCTCCCTTGGCCAGCTCAGCCACGAAGTCCAGGGTGTAGGGCTCGACACCTTTCTTGAATTCCTCAAAGGAAATCAGCCAGTGCTTTACCGGCTTCTTGGTGTTGTTCTGCTCCACCACCTGGCCGACCTTCTTGCGTTGACCAATGGCCTCGTACTTGTCCAGGGTCACTTTGAGCTCTTTCGCCTGGATGTCTTTCTCGGCGGGGAACGCGTACTTGTCCGTGCTGCGCATGCCGTAGCCGATGTCGTAGGGACCGGTGGCAAACACGCAGTGCTTCTTGACGAAGTCATGGTTTACCGCATCCCGGGTGACGATCTCCCGCGCGATGTAGTTCTGGATGGCCAGATCGGCCCCTGGCTTGAATATGATTTCCAGGTCGGCGATGTTGGACGACTGATTCTTGAAAGTGGTGAGGTTCACCACTTTCATCTTGGGATGACTCAGCAGTCGATCGGTGATGCGTGCCCACAGGATAGGGTGCGCCTCGGCCATGTTGGCGCCCCAGGCGATGGCCGTGTCGGTGTACTCGATGTCGTCGTAGTTACCGGCAGGCTCGTCGATGCCGAAGGTCTGAATAAAAGCCACCACCGCGGAGGCCATACAGTGGCGTGCGTTGGGGTCGAGGTTGTTGCTTCGGAAGCCGGCCTTCATGAGCTTCGCGGCCGCGTAACCTTCCGGAATGGTGTACTGCCCGGAACCGAAAACGGCTACCCCGTGAGGGCCCTTCTCCGCGTAGGCCGCGCGGAACTGTTTCTCCATCTCGTCCAAGGCCTGCTGCCAGGATACCGGGGTAAACTTCCCATTCTTATCGAACTTGCCGTTCTTCATGCGAAGCAGAGGACGGGTGATGCGGTCTTCCCCGTACAGGATCGGCGCATTGAAATAGCCTTTGATGCAGTTAAGGCCTCTGTTCACCGGCGCGTCGGGATCGCCCTTGGTGGCGACGACGCGCCCATCCTTGGTGGCGATCATGATGCCGCAGCCCGTACCGCAGAAACGGCACACGCCCTTGTCCCACTGCCACCCTTCTTCGGCGGCTCCGGCCTGCGCCTGGACAGACTGACTTAACGGCATGCCAACGGCGGCGGCAGTGCTGGCAGCGATGCTGGTTTTCAGGAAGTCACGCCGAGTAACGTCCATTGGGTCCTCCTCGTTCTTGAAGCTTGATGTTGTTGGCAGCAGATTGCTGTTCACTCGTTCAGGGAGGCGGGCACGTCGACACGGCTCACAGCCCCGTCGGCACCAGCCGGCTTATTCCCGGCTGTCGGCCCGTTCTCGTCCAGATAGTGGTAAACCATCTCGGCCATCGCCACGAACGGCAATGCCTTGATGCGTTTCAGGCCTTCTACCTCGTCGTTCACAGTCTCCGCCTCCTGAGTGACTACGATGCGGCCCGTCCGATGGTCCGTGTGGTGCACCTCCACATGAGGTAGGGCACCGAGCGCTGAGACGGCTGCCTGGAAATCGGACGGAGAAACGACGACAAGAATGCCGGATATGTTCATACGGGTCTCCTGCGTGGGACGGGTGCGGTAGGGTAAGGCGACGCTAAACCCCGGCCCCGCTCACGCAGAGCGGCCGGTAGCCAGATGCACCATTGGTAGCGCATAGGGGTGAGGCGTTCGGTGCCCGTAGTGTACCTTTGTTGAGTCGACTCGCAGCTTTCGCCTCAGCCTTTCTTATACCACGGCATCGGTGCAAGAATCTGCAAAGACTTGATTTGGATCAACGAACTGCAGGTCGGCAGCCTGATGCGCGTGGCGCTGGCATCCCGCTCCATCCCCGCGGCCGGCCTCGGCCCGGAGAGTCATCCGTGCCATCTCTGCTGATACCGGCGGTAGGACTGCCGGCGGCGGCCTTCGGGGAAGACCAGCGGAGCGAGTTCGCGGAGCGCCCTCCGATAGACGCCGCGCTTGAAGAACACCACTTCGTGTATCGGGTGCCAGTAGCTCACCCAGCGCCAACGTTCGAACTCAGGCTTGCGGCCTCGATCCAGCTCGAAATCGGCTTCATTACCGAGGAAGCGCAGCATATACCAGATCTGCTTCTGGCCTATGCACAGGGGCGTGCAGTTACGACGGACGTAGCGGTTCGGCAGCCGATAGCGTAACCAGCCGCGGGTCCAGCCGGTCACTTCCACATGTTCCGGGCCAAGCCCCACTTCCTCGTACAATTCCCGAAACAGGGCTTCGCGAGGGCTTTCGTCCGGCTTGATGCCGCCTTGGGGAAACTGCCAGGCCTCCTGTCCTACCCGCTTAGCCCAGAAAACCCTGCCTCGTTCATTCCTGATGATGATCCCGACGTTTGCCCGGTAGCCGTCTGAGTCAATCACTGGCCCAGTCATCAAAGCTTAATATTTCACATAAGTATAATATTCCCACAATGTTTGTAGGACGGCAAACCCTGCCCCGGCTCGCCGGCGAAGCCGTCCCGAGCAAACCCACACGGATTGCGTCGTGGCCGATGTTCGATATACCAAAACACTACTTATTAGACGCGGAGGTACCACCAACGTGAGCCTGGCGTGCTTCGACCTGGATAACACCCTCATCGGTGGCGACAGCGACTACCTTTGGGGGCAGTATCTCAGCGACATCGGGGCAGTCGACGGTGACCGCTACCGCAGGGAGCATGACCGCTTCTACCAGGAGTACGTACAGGGCGTCCTGGATATCTACGAGTTCCTGCGGTTCCAGCTCGGGCCATTGAAAGAGAACAGCCTGGGAAATCTTCTCCGCTGGCGGCAGGACTTTCTCGAAAAGAGGATCGAGCCAGTTCTACTGCCCAAGGCCTTCGAGCTGCTGGACCGCCACAGGCGGTCGGGCGACACCTTGTTGATCATAACGGCTACGAATCGATTCATCACAGAACCCATCGCAGAGGTGCTGGGCGTAGAACATCTCATCGCCACGGAACCCGAGCTGAAGGATCAACGCTACACAGGTGAGGTAGCCGGAACACCCTCTTACGCATCAGGCAAGGTGGACCGTCTTCGTACGTGGGTAGCGTCACACGATGCGGGGCTTGAAGACAGCTGGTTCTACAGCGACTCGCACAACGACCTCCCCCTGCTCGAGATCGTTACCCATCCAGTGGCGGTGGATCCGGATCAGATCTTGAGACAAAAGGCCCAAGAGATGGGCTGGCCAGTCATCACCTTGCGTTAGCACCCACCTTGACGGAGTACTAGCGCGCTAGCCCAAAGATTGCCGACGCAGCCGGTGTGTTCGGGCCGGGCCCGTCGGCGCGCAGCGAGTGGAGGAGCCCGCATGCGGACGCGGTCTGGGGCGATGCCGAGTGGGGTGCTGGTGTGAGTAGAGACCGAGGGATGGGGTGTCGGCGGGAATCGAAAAGCCCCCGACAAGTCTAGTTCGGGGGCTTCTCCTGCAGCATCGATGCTGACCGGCTAGGCGGCAGCTGATGCTCGCCGTGCGCGTGCGCGGGCCCGTTTGCGCTTTTCGCGTTCCTGAAGCTTCGCTTTCTCCGCGCGCCAGAAGTCGCGGGTCCATTTCGCCTCGAAGCTTGCAAGTGCCCTGCCTCTCGCAGCTTCCATGCGCTTCTCGATTCTATCTACACGCTCCGGGTCGAGCCCGAGCCCTGACATGGGGCCGCTTGTCTTCACGACCTTGCCACGAGAAGTCTCGGCAGCAGCTCGTCGACCCGTTTTCCTGCGGGATGCTGCTTTACGCTTCGGTGCTGCTTTGCGCTTCGGTGCTGCTTTGCGCTTCGGTGCCGCCTTGCGCTTCGGTGCTGCCTTACGCTTCGGTGCTGCTTTGCGCTTCGGTGCCGCCTTACGCTTCGGTGCTGCTTTACGCTTCGGTGCTGCTTTACGCCTCGGTGCAGCCTTACGCTTTGGCGCTGCTTTACGCTTCGGTGCGGCCTTCCGTCTTACCGTCTTCTTCACAGCAGCCTTTTTCTTTGGCGCTGCTCTGCGCACTGCTGACTTCTTTACCGTGGTTCTCCGCTTGGCAGCAGCCTTCTTTTTCGGCGCCGCTTTCCTTCTTGCCGCCTTCTTTTTCACAGCCATCGATTACTTCCCCCTTTAACTAACGGACAATCAATTGGCTCAAAACAAAATCTTCAAGAGTATTCTTTAAAGATATGTGTTGTCATGCCAAATTTAGCTTATATATTTGAAGCGTCAAGTAAAGACTTCGTTGTAAGCGTACTGGATCACCGTATCGAGATAACTTGTGCTTATCCGAATGTCTCTTCTACACGATAACCTTCGGCATTCAATCAGCATCACCGAAGCTGCTATTGATGGTTTAAAAGCATCGCTGCAACGCACTCACGCGCTGCAGTCTCTCGAAGCGACAGGCTCATCCCCCAACGTTATTCCACTCGGCGACATAGGAAAGAGCTAAGGTTGAACGCATACCAAGCCGGTGGCATAGGGGGGGTACATCATGAGTCGAAAGCATGCCGCGGCGACGTTGTATGCAGACCCGAGAAGCTGCTCCGACATGTGCTGCCGGCTAGCCCGGATTTCTCACCGGGATTACTGCGGGCATCCTGCCCTCCGCCCCTGCGGGGCCAGCGTCGCTACGCTCCGCTGTTGAAAATCGCTCCCAGCGATCTTGTCGGAATCTTGGGCCGCTCTGGCAAAACAGATTGGCCGATCGCCCGCAAAGGCATAGCGGGACTATGGCTCAAGGGGGATCGGTCAACATGCAAAGCCAGAGTGGGCCAAGAACCGAATAGGACAGATTGTTCATCAGTAAGACCGCTTGGTGAAGCCGATGTGTTGAGCTTGCCAACATAACCTGCAATACAAGGTCCGCCTGGTGAGAAATCCGGGCTTGTACTCCATCACAGTGGTTTTGATGATTTCAGAGCGCCCCGGCCGGGTCCCACAACAGCTGTATCGCCGTCTGTGATCGACATTTACGAACAGCTATCCAAAGGCCCGTTGTCTCTGTGGGCGCAGAGCATTATGGCAGTCTCCCGTGGCCTGAGAAACGCCAGCAGGCAAAAAAGACCGGCCAAGGGTGTAGCACCCAGGGCCGGTCAGTAGGGCCCGCACTTCGGCGGTCAAGTCGCAGAGAGGTGGGAGAAGCGGCCGGGGACCCACCGTCCAAGGGCCTGCACAGCCAACCGCTCCAGCGCCTGGAGGGCAGCATCGCCAACCCCGCCGCTCGCTTATCTGTTTGCAGCCTCCATGCCATGTGTTGTCTGCAGGAGACTGGATAGTCGAATCAATGCCTTAGGCGTTGGTTCGGAAGGCGGAGGCTTCTCAAGCGACTTCGGTGTGCGTGATATTTCGCGGCTTGACACGATATTTCGCGGCAAGGTTCGACTTACGGGGGCGAAGCGATGACCTTTTTCCAGGCGGGATGGGAGCCTATAAGACGCAACGCCGTTGCAAGCAAGGATTGGCCCGGTTCGGTCCTGTGCCAGGTAGAGGCGCCGGATGGGTGGGGCAGGGGTGCGACGTCCGTGGGTCGGTCGAGGACGTCGATCCGGTGGATGCGTCCAACAATATCTCTAAGAGGCCTGGGCGTGAGGAGCTGGGCGATGGCGAGCTTTCCGACCGGTAGTATCAAGGTGGGTCGAAGCACGCGGATTTCTGCTCCGAGCCATCGCGCGCAGTTGGCTATTTCGTCCTGCGACGGGACTCGGTCACCTCCTCTTGGGTTCTTGCCGGGATAACAGCGGCACACTGCGGCCATGTAGATCCGTTTTCGAAACTCCTCTTCATCGAGTCCGATGCGGGCGAACCACGAGAACAGGGTTTTGCCGGCGGTCCAGGCAAACGGTCTGCCGGCGGGGCCTTCCCTTGCGCCGGGCGCCTGACCGATGAGCAGCACCGGGGAGACCACGGGCGCGCCCGTGACTACGGGACCTAGCATTGACGGGCACAGGCGACAGCGCTTGAGCTGCGCCTGGTGCCGGTCCAGCCGCTGTGCCGTATTGCTCATCGTTCCCGCTCGTGGACAGCGGCCTGCACGCCCGTTTGCGGAACGGCATGACATCCGTCGAATCCGGACTTGCCCGGGAAAGCTGCAGAACCGCCCGCATCCGGTCTCCTATTGAAGCAAACCACCCGTCCTCGTCTCCCGGCTGTAATGCCCCTGGTCCGAGCTCAAGCCGGCGTCTCATCCTACCGACACCCTGCCTGTTCCTCCCTCCAGCATGTTATCTTACCCAGAGTCGAGGAGGATTAACGTGTCCGCAGCAGCGCTTTCTACGGCGGCGACAGCGGGGCGCAGGGGGATAAGACAAATTCACGAAGAGCAACGTTGCGCACGGGCGTGCAGGTGGAGATAACCATGGCGGCTCCTGAATTATCCAAAGCAAAAGAGTTTCTCGACGCACAGGCGAAGGCGGAAAAGCTGAAGCAAGAGCTGATTGCGCAGCTGCGCAAGCAGATCATGGACGTCCAGGCCATGGTGCAGATGCCCATGGACCAGGTGCTTGGCAGCGAAATCGTCTCCCTGTTGTCAGGAAAGCCGCGAAAGAAGCTGGCGAGCGCGCCTACGGTTGCGCCCCAGCCTGCAGATGTGCCCCCCAAGACGTGCTATCTCAATCCCGAGGTGCGCAATGTACCGCGCGACCTGGAGAAAAAGGTTGAGTACCTGTTGAACCTCCCCCTTAACGATCTGGTGCCGGCTGTCGGGGACCCGGCAAACAGTCCCGCTGAGTGGGTGCGGCACGCAAAGCCGGAGGACCTGGCTCAGATGAAGGTGCCGAACCCGAAATGGTGGAACCATCCGGCAACCACCGACACGGATCGAGCCAACTGGAGTCCCTGACGTCGCTGCGTGCCACTGGTCGGGCGGCCGACGGACCGCTCTCCCGCAAAGCACCACCGAGCGAGACTCGACGGATCGCAAGCCGTACGCAAACAGTGTCAGCAGAGAACTGCCTCCCACCAACCGTGGAGTCTGAAGGTCGCGGCAGGAGGTCGAGGGACCGGAAATGAAAAGTGAAAATTTGCCAACGGCCCGGAAGCAGAGCATAACGACCGACAAGTTCCTCTTTTTTTTCCTCGGCCTTCGTAAAGGTGAGATCGAGAAGAGGGTGCAGGCACTGCGGCGGGACCACCCCGATGAGAGCCCGGAGCAGCTGGCAAGGCGACTCGCCAAGGCCGACACGTCCCTTTCTGTTCTGAGCGGCGCGTTGCTGCATCTGCCCATGATGGTGCCGGGTGTTGGGATAGCGCTCAGGTTGCTGGGCGTTGCAGCCACCGCAACCGCCATGTCGGCGCTGCACCTTTATCTCATTCTCGAGATCGCTTTACTGTTTGGGCGAGACATCGACGATCAGGCGCGGGTACCTGAAATGCTGACGATTCTCGCTGCCAGCGGGCTCACTGCAGGTACTCCGATACTGATGCGCAGCGTCGGTTTGACGCCGCTGCTGGCGCTGCCGGCGGGCATCCTGACCGTGGCGGCGGCCCGCCGGCTGATCGTCGAGGCTGCGATACGCTATTACAAACGGGCGTCCTGACGGAGTAATGGGCATCATCGCCCGACGTGGCTTGATCGCGGGCCGGCTGCGTTATCTCGTGGGGGTTGGAAACGTCATGACAACCCGCAGGCCGGGGGCGTTGTCTTCCAGCGTAAGCGAAATCTCATGCAGCTTCGCAACTGCAGCCACCAGGCTGAGACCGAGACCGTTTCCGGCGGTCGCTCGATGGGTTTCCAGCCTGTAGAAACGCCGGAACACGTTGTCTTGATCATCTGACGGGATCCCTTGCCCGGAGTCGGCAATGACGAGCTGGGCTCGCTCCGAACGGGTGGTCAGCGCGACCGAAATCTGACCGTCGGGCGGCGTATACTTGATGGCGTTGTCCAGCAGGTTCGCGAGGGACTGGAAAAGGAGGTCCCTGTCGCCGAGCACGGGGGCGACGTCGCACAGGTTCAGTGTCAGTTTCTGCTGCTTCGCCTCGGCCACCGGTTCATAGAGCTCGGTAACGTCCCGCACCAGCTCCGTCAGATCCAGCTCCACGAATCCAGCCCGCCGCTCTCCGGACTCGACCCTCGCGATACGCAGCAGCGCGTTGAAGGTGGAAAGCAGGCCGTCTGCTTCCACGATCGCCTGCTCTAACAGAGCATGTCTCTGCTCTGACTCGCCCGAATGGTCTGCCTTCAGCAGCTCCAGGGAATTCCTCAGGCGTGTCAACGGCGTCTTCAGGTCATGGGCGATGTTGTCGGAGATGCGGCGTACCTCTTCCATGAGGGCCTCGATCCGGTCCAGCATGGCATTCAGGTTGCCCGTCAGACGGTCGAAGTCATCGCCGGAATGGTCGGTCGGCATCCGCCGCGACAGGTCTCCAGACATAATCTCCCGGCTGGTCTGGTTGATGGCGTCGATGCGGCGGACCATGCTGCGGGTCATCATGGTGCCGCCGACCAGGGCCAGTACCAGGGTGATCAGCAGGCCCCACGCGAGGGTTCTAACGATGAGTCGTTGTGTCTCGCCCAGCTCGTGCAGGTCGCGACCCACCAGCAGACGGAATCCCCCTCGCAGCTTGAACGCACGAGCCCGTGCCGGGTGTACCTGGTCCGCTGACCAGCCCTCGTCCTCCAGGCGAAAGTTCAGCCAGCCATCGGGCGATAGCGGGACGTCCGGCCAACGACTGATGTTGCCCGCCAGCGGCCCGAGATCTTCATCCACGAGCAGGTAGATGGAAGAGCCTCCGGGCTTTCGGGATGTACGCTGCACAATCATCGCCGTCAGCCCGGGAAGGCCATCGGTGCGGTACCGTTCCGCCAGACCTGTGATCTCTGCCTCGATGGTCGCATCGGCTTGGCTGGCCATGTAGCGGGCGGTGGACCAGTAGATGTAGACCAGCAGAATGAGCACAGAACCGCCGAACAGGGCCATGTACACCAGGGCCAGCCGAAAGCTGGAGCTGTGCAGGATGTTGGCTGCCACCCGTCACTCCGGCGCACGCAGGCAATAGCCTGCGCCACGCACGGTGTGCAGCAGCGGGTAGCCGAACTCCTTGTCCACCTTGGAGCGAAGCCGGCTGATGTGCACGTCGATGACGTTGGTTTGGGGGTCGAAGTGATAGTCCCAGACGCCTTCGAGCAACATGGTGCGGGTGACCACC
>JAAUXT010014973.1_pt1 | contig 11747 bp, 9 predicted proteins | sample 7278171 | NCBI WGS metagenome assembly JAAUXT01 (sample SAMN14350112, study PRJNA611818) | marine sediment metagenome | isolation source: surface marine sediment (1.8m) | place: French Polynesia: Moorea | collected 2018-08
GGGGGCCAGACGCTTCTGAACAGGGGTGGATCCGGGGGTCTGAAGACTGCCTCCCCCACCCTCGCGCCCCCCCTCTCGCTCCGCCTGTACACGACCCCGGATACACCCCTGGACACGCCCCTGGATCCACCCCTGGACCCACCCCTGGACCCTCTCCTGGACCCTCCCCTGGACCTACCCCTGGACCCGCCCTCTGGACCCACCCCTGGACCCTCCCCTGGGTCCGCCCCTGGATAGCGAGACGTCTCATTCCCTTTCGAGTGATAGCAAATTAACAATGCATGCGCGGCTCGGGGCGGGTGGGACTGCGCGGGGCGTGCGTAATCAAAGGCCGGGAGTCTGAAGGCGCGACCCGCGGCCAGCAGCGCCGCGCGTAATGGGGAGGCCAGCCTTGACTGTGCAGCCAGACGCTGCAACCCCCCCCCCCCCCACAGAAACTGATGAAAGGGAGTTTCTGGACTTGCTAAAGAGGACGGACTGTGAATTGGACAAACATATACTGAAGAGAAAGTAGTGGGTGTTTCAGATGTGTTGATATTGTGACCTGGTGTTGAGGGCACGGTGAGGTGGTGGGGTGAGACCATGTTCTCGTTGGGGTCTGACTGTTTTGAAAGTTTGTCGGAATTGAGTTGGCATTTACATCTGGAACTCCAGCCCCTATCCCAGTGCTACGACCTGGCCTGCCATACCAAAACAACCAGCCCTGCCCCTTCATGTCCTACCCTATTCCTGCCCCACCCACCCACCCAGCCCCACCCCACCCCACCCTGCCCCACCCACCTACCCATCCACCCCCACCCCTCCCTGCCCTGCCCTGCCCCCACCCACCCAAACCCACCCTGCCCCACCCCACCCCGCTCTGTCCACCCTGCTCTGCCCCACCCCTCGGAACCCTCCCTCCGTGTGAGCTCCTGAATCACGGCTCCGCCCCTGGACTGAGTCAGCGCGCGGCAGACTTGTGCTGTCGGGGGCCTGTGTGCGCAGGAATCCATCATCCTGTGTGAGCCGGTCGTCTGGATGCCGGACCTCCTCACGTACCCAACTGCTCGTAGCGTCTCAATGCTCAAGTGGAATTTCTGAACGCAATTGTGTAGTTGAGGATATCTGGTCAACGTTTCTTCTCGGGTGGGGGGATTTTGAGGTCCGTGGGCCAGGCCGCAACTATAGTATTGGAAATACATTTTTTTTTCAAAATTGATAAAAGTGAAGTTTGCCCTTTGTCCTTCAAAGTTTGGCCCACCCTGACCTCAATGCACGACTCTGATGTGGGGACTCTTTCGTGCAGCCTCTTCAAAACAACTCATCAAAATGCATGCGTGGATCAGTGTCACAAAGAACTATTAGAAACTCAGCTGCTTTCCCTCAATTCTCAGAAAAATCTGCTTTCAGAAAAAAAAGCAAATCTGTACTTGTGCACTTATGAACACCAAGATTTGTAGGAACGTACCCAGCTGTAGATCCGGGTGCCTTGTGGTTCCTCACAAAAACACAACGACAGGTGCAATTTTTTTAATTCCGCGGAGTACACCACAGCTCTGGTGCACCTGCCATGGACCGGGACCTCGTGTTCTCGTGGGCGTTGATTCGTTTGACCCTGGAGTGCACTGGGCGCCGGACCCCTCAGTACAACAGCAGCCACTGACGTCCTTCTTCATTCATGTCGAGCGGATGTCAGGCACCGAGGCCGGCCGAGCAGCTGCTGCAGCGGATCCAGGGTCAGGTGGGTGTGGGCCTGGACATGCTTCAGCGGATCCAGGGTCAGGTGGGTGTGGGCCTGGACATGCTTCAGTGGATCCAGGGTCAGGTGGGTGTGGGACTGGATAAGTTTCAGGGGTTCAGGGGTGGGTGGGTGTGGGTCTGGATGTGCTTCCGACGGAATCAGGGCCAGGGTGCACGGGGCGGGCCGAGACTGGGGGCCGCGGGTGCAGCCTGATCGGGGTGCGGAGGCAGGTGGTCTGAGTGTTGGTTCCGGAAGATTCAGGATCGGAGTGACCGAAGGGTGACCTCGGCCTGAACGTTCTGATCTTGAAGGGAAAAACAAGAGGGTCTGACCCTCAGCGGCTTAAACTTGAGGCAGTTGAGAGACTCGATTGTGCACTCATGAGTAACCCGAGCATCAGCTTCGTATTTGACAGGCACAATTTGTCTGAAAAATTGCTCGTGCAAAACTTCGGCAGAATTTATCAAACACGGTTTTGCAGTCGACCTGTCCCCGGCCCCTGAACCCCCCCCCCCCCACGCCGTGGGCTCGGTACCCAAGCCCCACACCCCAGGGCCCGCGGGAGAGCTTCCGCGGCGGACAGCTGAGTGACGTACAGCTGATAGAAGTGTGCTAATCAAGGGGCCGGGTCACGGCCGAGGTGAACCGCGCCAATCCCGGGGATAGGGCCTGATGACCGGGGGACCACTGCAGGCGTCACGTGTGCGTGAGTGGGAAGCTGCGTTACCAAGGGAGGCGTCACGGTTTGCGTGTATTGCGTGAGTCAATGGGCGCAGGGGAGTGGTTCAGATCATTACAAGTGTCAAGAAGAGCAACTTAAGGGGTTTTCATATTGAGTGACGCGCGGTCGTTATTTGGGCTGACGTCAAAATTCCGCCATTGGGTTCAACACTAAATTTTGACGCCGACGTCAAGAAAATGACCGGGCGTCACCCAATGTAAAAACTGCTTTTACATCTGCACGAGAAGTGGACGCTGCGTCGCGCGGGTCAGGTTCGCACTGAAGGTGCAACAATGTCTCAGTCATAGGGCCGCGCGCAGCAAACGTTCAAACGTTTCATCTCCCACGTGTCACCGCGGATTGCGCGCATGCGCGCTGCATTGGCGCTTGGTTGTGGGGTTCCCCCACGTGACCTGAGACGCCACGCTCTCCGCACCCAGTGTGAACCCCGTCCCACCCGCCCCGTGGTCGCCTAATGGCACATCCTAATTGGGTCACGACACTCGCATTCGGCGCAGCTGAATTAGATCAGGACGACCACAACAGCGTGGCGCTTGTGCAGATGCGGGAGGGGAGGACGTCTTTGTTGTCCCAATTGCTGCGGTGTGTAAACGTCCGCACAGAAAACAGGTCAGATCCCGGCAGATGATCCAGGGCTCAAGGGGCGGAACCCAGTGTTGAGAGAATCTTCAGCATTCATCAGATCATGTCGCGTTGGATACAGGTCAGGGCCTTTTGCTGGTGAACCGTGTGTTTCTGTGGGGCCCCTTCTGTACAGGACAGCTGATGTTTTTTGTACCAGCAAAATCAGACAAAGTGGGTTCTTTCAAATGATTTTTCTTCAGGTATGTGTGTGTGTGTGTGTGTGTGGAGAGAGTAACACACAGCTGTCAAAGCACACAATCTCAACCATACCAAACAGAGTTGACACACGAACAAACATTGTGCCTGAGTCATGCAACAATTGACTCTGGCAACAAAGTGACTTGTGTGTGTGTGTTTCAAGTCAGCAATACTGTAACACAGGACAGTTGTGGAACAAGTTGTGGTGGCTGTATCCGTGGTGTCTGGTGGAAGGGTCTGGACAATTCTCACCATTTGGATATGGTATTTGTTGTACACGGTGTGGACTACTGGGATGCACGACAAAATTTAAACACAATATTCTTCAGCCTTGGGAGCATAATGACACCTAGAGTGAAACTGTGCTGCTGCCCCCATCTTGCATTGTCAAGAAGAAAACAATGCTGGATGAGTTCCCTTTGTTGTCACAAGGTGACCAGTCTATTCTCCAGAGTCATCACCTGAGTATGGCAATACAAAGGAGAAATTTTGGAACAAAGCTTTTAATTCACACAATCAACATTTCTTGACAAATAGCCTTGTTGTTAAAATTCAAAAACAGTACAAATCTTCAAACTGGCATGAAAAGAAAAGACACCATCACCACTGCCTTTTCAGTATTTTACAGTTATTCTTCATTCCCATGTTTGGATGAGTTTTCCTCACAACAGCAAATTGTGGTATCAATTTTGTGAAATGACAGAAAAAACAAAAAATCTCACAATTATGTTTGTTTTCCTTGTATCCAGCAGCATTTCACAAAACAGTGTGGCTGATTCACACAGCCCAGAGCACAGGAAATCTGCTTCAAGCAAGAAGAAATGGCACTTGTACACACTCAAATTCTTGGAAGTTCGGGCAAAAGTTCATTTCAGTGACAACACTCACATAAAGAGTGTACACAATTTTTTGAGATCAGCCAAAGACTTTAGCAAACAGTTACGGGTTTACCTTACCAAAAACACAATTGCCAGAGACCGAAAGATTACGAGGGTGACGGGCAGGATTGTGTTCATACACCGCAGCTACGGTTTTGAATTCTTTCGCCGTCCATGTCAAACCACGGGAACGCGCTATGTCCTGCTGTTCCATGTGGAAAAGGCTTTCACACTGAATCTTACTGCCGCAGATCTTGTGACAGGAAGAGGGAGTTTGGACTGTTTGGAGTCCAACCTGACTGTGTTCATGTATCAGTTCTACAGGGACCTGGTGTTTTGTGGGCATTACTCCAGGCTCAAGATTTACCCTCCTTTCCGTGCTGTGGAGATCGTTGTTTACAAGAAAGAAAGAACAATAGTCTTGTTCAAAGCGGATTTCTCTGTCACTGACAAGCACCAAATTGTGACTTATCAGTGTGAAATGTTCAAGCCAACAATTTTGTATCCTGCTTTGCACTATATTTCATCCCCACAGAGCAGTGTCCACATTATGGTTGTGTCCAGGAAATCAGAGAGGATAATCTGTTCATTTCTGCAACAGAAACAACATTCTATTCAGAGATTTGTATTGTACAACGGCCCAGGAGAACTGTCACCAAACATCAAAGGAACCAGGAATGTGTTCAAATCCTCTGCTTTTCAGGCTCTCATTGTGATTTCACTGTTTAATAAGAGCCTGACAAGTCTGAACATAACATTTCAATTTTGTCCTGCTCAAATCACCAAAGTAATTCACTTAAATCTCACTCAGGAGCTCAAATTGCCAGGAGAGACATGCACAAGAAATCCTTGTATCATTTCTCTTTTTGTTGACAAAGGCAAACATGCTAAAGTTACAATAGATGAAATTTTATACTCCCCAAACATTTCTTACAGAACTGGAAACAGAAGGGATTACAGCTCTGTCGTGTGCAAATATGCTGGTCTTCTCACATTTGAAAATACATGGGAGAAAAGCTTTGAAAGCTTCACTGTGTGCTCCAGCTACATCAAGGAAAATCCAACTGTAGTCAGAAACTTTTATTCTCAAGGTTCATCTCTATGTCTAATGTTGTACTGGTTTGACCCATATGGACATTTGAATGCCACACTCACCATGTCATCAACTGGATGCAAAGTTATTCCATTCCATTTCTGTGAACTTTACTTCAATGATACTGAACAAATTCTTCAAAAAGTTGCATTCAAAACTGGTGTATTGCAAGGTTTGAGACATGTGGACACAATATGGCCCGCAATGATGCCTTGGGAAAATCATCACAGGAAAAGAGAACTGATTCTTTCCTTTCAAGAAAATGAGTGTATCATTATTCAAATGTATGAAAGGACATTTTCCAATGCAGATGCATTGCACCAACACAGTTATCAATACTACTATCCTTGTGAAGTTGCTCTGATTCCAATGTTTGTGAGGCCAAAAAAGGAATCCCTACTCCACGTGCGCGTGGAAGGTCACCTGGAGAGCAACGAGTACAACTTCTGCGTATTCAAGCACCACATGGCGTTTTCCACGCGCCCTGCATTTGAATCGGTGAGCTCCTTACTGCGCTACAAAATGAGGAAGTCAGTTCTAAATTTCACTCAGCAAGGGAAATGGCAGCAGTTGAATAACACACCGTTTTCTGCCATGCAATTCCACAGGGCTTGGGGACGTCCGAGACGTGTCTATGAGCCTCACTGGAGGCACCACCTGTCCCGTGCTGTGTCCATTTTGAATGTTGATTATTTTGTGTATGATGTCCATTTCAATGAGTTTTTCTCTGAAGAACAAATTTTCCTGGATGTTCATTTGTATCCAAGAACCCAGAGCTGGGTCGAAATTGTCTTCAGAACAGTGTCAATAAACAGCAGTGCAGACCAACCCAGACCCTGTGACTTGAGCCTGGAGGCCTGCAAGAACGCCGACAGCTCACTAACCAAGCACACTGACATTCAAATCAGGGATGAGGTACCAGTTCCTCCATGCTCTCATTTGCACAGTTACATTACAATTAAACAGTGTCTCCAGGTCAATTTGTTGTCATACATATTTTTTCTGGTAAAATTTATTGCAAAATGTGTTTCTGGGCAGTCTCTTGTTCTTCTTTTACAGAATCTATTTCTCTTTGTCGTCACAGATCGTGAGACACTGGGACAATATGCCAGCTCATATGTTCTGTCCCTGCAAGTGGAAAGGAACAAGTGTGACCTCACTGAACCTTTTGCAATTGTCACAAAGGTGTTTGCAGGATTTATGTCTTTGCCAAAGCTGTGTGTTCCCTACTATGTTTCCACTGCAGCACCATTTGATAACACAATTTTGGTCACATCATTCCACAAAGGAGTTTCTTTCAGACTGGTGTGGTTCATTGATGAAGCTGAGACTTCTTCTTGGTCTGTATCACAAAGTGTAATTTCATCTCAAAGTGTCTCCTTCTACACAACACCTTTGATTACATTATATTTCATCCATTATCGCCGTGCCACGTGGAATGAAGCGTCATTTCACTGCAGAAACCTCCACTCAAATCTTCCCTTTTTCACCAGCAAAAGACACTTTGATGAATGTTTGTCAATAATCAAATCACACCTTTCTGGTCTTTATGTTGGGAACATCTTCATCAACTTGAAGCTGTTCCAGAGAAAGGTGAGATTGCACTGTCAGGTTTTCTTTGTGCCAACTGCCAATAAGTTGTCTATGGTTTCTGTATGATATGGCAACAGACAATGTGCAACATGAGAATTCATTGTCAGTGTCTTGACTGTTTTCAGACCCCTGAAGCGTGGGAAAACAGGGCACTTCTTGTCTATCAGAGGCCACTTGATGCTCATTATGGAGGTTTTGTCAAGGAACACTTTTCAGCACCTTATTCTAGTCTCTTGGTCAATTTAGATACCAGAATTGCAGTAACAGGGAGAGTGATCCAATGGATTGTGGACAACATGGGGGACACAGTGCAGCATCCAGGCCTGAGGCGCAACCACACACTGTGCACTGCTATGGAGCTCGGGAATCTGGCTGAACCCAGGTGGACTCAAGTTCAGTGTTCACAGAAATACCAGATCAGGTCCGTGGTTTGCATGGAAACAAAGCAGACCAAAGATGTACATCACAAACAGACCAAGCTTTTCAGCTGCAAACACAGAGACATCATGAATGGATCTGTGTGTTTCAATTTTGGGTGGGTAGAAAAACACAAAGCAAACCACAGTTTGTTGGATGGCTGTGAGGAGTCTTTTTTGTTCCCACTCACGAACAGCAATTTGGCTTTCCTATACGACACAATTGCCTCCGTATTACCTCCTCTTTTGTTTGAGAACAAGTTCCCAACGGGAGGACTGCAAAGGTTCCAATACCAGCGACACCTAAACACCTACACCACCAAAATAGATACAGTTCCACTCAATATGGCACAGGGATATTTTGTGTGTCCACACAAGACTATTTACACAACAGTTCCACCAAACTCAAATGTGTTTTTGTGTAAGGATGGCACATATATATCATCTCTTTACCTTTGTGACTATCATGCAGCCAACACTGTGAGAAACTGCCATCCAGAATATTGCACAAAAGTACACCAAAAGGTTGATGAATCCTGTCCAGTTTTGTTCTACACAACAAACAATGGCTCTTGTCAAAAATATATTGGAGAAGATTCACATTTCAAACCAAAGAAGAATGCCTCTCGCAACATCTCCTTTGCATGTGGCACTGGAAGAAAAATTGATTTTGATTTGGTGAATGACTTGATAGTTGATTGTCTGGATGGAGAGGATGAGCCTTTGCTTGCAGCATTGCTGCTGAATAACAATGCTACAGTCTGCAAGCATGCCATTGAGATGTCATGCAAAGAAAATGTGTCTGTATGCTTCAGCATTGAGGATATTTGCCAGTATTCACTTTCAGAAGACAACATACTCCATCCTTGCAGGATTGGAGGCCATCTTGACAATTGTATACACTTTGAATGCAACATGAGGTTCAAATGTCCTGCTTCTTACTGTATTCTTTGGGATTGTGTTTGTGATGAGAAATGGGATTGTCCCGAAGGAAATGAAGAAATGAATTGTGAAAGAAATAATTGTGAAGGAATGTTCAAATGTCACAGAACACTTCACATGTGTATTCATTTGGGAAGCATTTGCAATGGCTTCTATGATTGTCCATTTTCAGATGATGAATCACACTGTGAATTACACCGAAAAAACTGTCCTGGAGAATGTCTTTGCTTGTTACTTGGCATACATTGTAAAAATTTTGCACCTGCTCAGCAGTATGAACAGTACATTTTTGTGAGTATTTACAAAACTCACAATTATGATGCAAAACATCACAAAGAACAATTTCCAAATGCAATTTGGGCACAGCTATCTCATTGCCACATTGCCAAAATTTGCAACAATTACTTCAATTCCAAAGTTCTTGTTCTTGATGTTTCTTCAAATGATATCACTGTTGTTCACAAGGATTGCTTCAGCAGAACACAAAGAATCAAAGTGTTGAATTTAACTGGCAACTCTGTCAGCATTATTGAATCCCTGGCTCTGATTCCTCTGAACAATCTCACATTCTTGGATTTGTCCAAAAATCCTCTTGTTCTTGAAGCTGGGCTGGGTCTTTGAAGACAAAAACACCTGTGCATTGCATTTCTTTGATTGGTCTAACTTCCAACAAACTGTACAGGAATACATTTGAATACACACAACCCACAATTATCAACACTGATAACAGCTACATCTGTTGCATTTCCCCCTCCAGTTCACACTGCACTCAGTCCGCACCGTGGTTTGAACCCTGCTCAGATATTCTGCCACAATATGAAATGAAGCTCACATATGTTGTTGTAGTTTGTTTCCTGATGACCTCAAATCTTGTCAGTGTGTTTTTGCACTCTTTCAGCAGCATGCACGGAGCAGCATTTGCAGTTTGTGTCGTATTTGTTCATGGCGCTGACATCGTTGTCACATTCTATCTGCTTACAGCAGTAACAGTTGACTCTGTCATGGGGGAAAACTACGTCGTTTCAGCAAACCAGTGGAAGTCAGGTCTGGCTTGTCTTGCAATCAGCAGCACACTTGTGCTTTATGCCTTCTCAAATCCAGTTTCTGTGCAGTATTTGTCTTTCTCCAGGCTCATGGTGGTTGTGAGTCCAATTGATTCAAACTTCAAAAGAAAAAAGTATGTTCTCAAGAGTTGCACTGTTGTGCACACCTGCAGCTTACTGTGTACCATCACAATGTCAGTTTGTGTTGGTGTTTTTGCTCCTGAACTGGAAACAAGCATATGTTTGCCCTTTTACAGTCCACAACATCACACTGTTTTTGAAGTTTTAGTGTGGCTAGTGTCACTCATCCAGATCATATTTGGTGTTTGTGTAACTTGTCAACATTTGTTGCTGCCTTACAAAATGAAACAATCCCAGGCAAAGCTTCTAAATTTTCACAAGAAACAAAACACAAAATCCCTGAATGCACAATTGACATTGTTGACCCTCACAGCCTTTTTGTGCTGGTTTCCTTGTGACATTATTTACATGGTTTGCATGTTTTTGGAGAGGTATCCCCTGGCCCTGGTGTACTGGGTGGCTGTGGGGGTGATGCCTGTGAACGCAGCAGGATATCCTGTTGTGCTCGGCACCATGTGCATCAAGAGGATGTGGCAGGCAAGGTCACTCTGATGCTTGGAGCACTGGTATCCAACTCATGTTTGTCACCAACCTCTGTTGTATGCAGTCAACGTGTTCTTGGCACATTGCATCAAACTGATCAAACCCCCAATGAAAACAGGTGAGGAGAGTCTTTTTGTCTGAACTCGCAAAACGTCTGGATGTTTGCAACTGGAGCAACAAGAAAAACATCAGCTGCAACAACCAAGCAGCGTTGTGCTGCCCACACAACACCTTCTGCAGCTGGAAAAGGAAACACCCTCTGGCAAAGTTTTGTGCAATTGCAGCATGTTTCAACCAACAGAGCATCTGTCGGACGGAGTGAGCGTGCGTCTTCAAGTCTTTGCGACACCAGCACGAAGTTCAACACATCAAGAACAAAATTTTCAATTCCCTCAAACCAAATAGGTGGCAAGCAAGCTCTGTAAGATTTCGCACAGATTTACTTCTGAAAACACATAAATTTTCTCGAAACCAAACGAAGATGTCACAACTCATTCTGTACATGCTGATAGTGAATGACTCCGCAGGGCGGATCCAGGGTTTGATTGGGGTACGACCCCTCTTGCGAAACCCGACGTCAACTTCCGCAAACGGGATAAAGAAACTTCTCAGGGGATGAGACGGGTGGGTCAGGCCCCCGGGGTTCCTGTCGGGAGCCTCATATGCGAAGAGAAGTCAGAGGAGCCTGCGTTACACTCAAAGGCCAAACCAGGGAGGTCAGAGGTCCGGGGCCCTGGGGTCCCCCTGGGGTCCCCCTGGGGTTCCTTGGGGTCCTGGGGTTCCCTGGGGTCCTGGGATTCCTTGGGGTCCTGGGATTCCCTGGGGTCCTGGGGTTCCCTGGGGTCCTGGGGTTCCCTGGGGTCCTGGGATTCCCTGGGGTCCTGGGGTTCCCTGGGGTCCTGGGGTTCTTTGGGGTCCTGGGATTCCCTGGGGTCCTGGGATTCCCTGGGGTCCTGGGGTTCCCCGGGGTCCTGGGGTTCCCTGGGGTTCTGTGGTGGGGTTCCCTAGGGTCCACCCCTGGATCCACCCTCCACCCTCCAGCAGAGAGAGACGTAGCGACCCGCGGAAACAGCGCGTCCTGCGGCGGGGCTGGAGGCGCGACGCGTCGTTCCTCCACACCGCGCGTCGCTACACTGTCAAACAGTTTACTCTTTGTTTTTCCTGTCGCTTTTCAGTGCTAAATTCTAATTCTGTTCTGTGAGTGCAGTGCAGTTTGGGGGAATGGAAAGCATGGTTCCGAACATTGCCTGATCCAAAGGCTGGAAAGTTGCACAACTCCAGCTGCACCAGGGGACCCCGTTGATCTCCAGGACCCAAGCCACGCCATCCAGATCCCTGGAAATGCTGCAGCACTTTTGGGCGACAACAAACGCTGCTGTTGCGTGGCACATTCTCAGAAGACGGTGCCCCAAAGAACAAGTACAGCCACTGGCCGATCCGAGAGATTCCTGAATGTGATGGAGGCACTGGAAGCGTGGGCTGGCATGAAGCGTGCAAGGACCAAGGACCACTCTGAAGGAGAATTGGTGTGGGTGTGGGGACCATCACATCATCAGAGTAAAAGCTCTAAAATTATGTTTGCTCATTCAAGCACGACGTGGTGAATCTGGCCCCACCAGTTGGTGTGGTGAATCTGGCCTCACCAGTTGCCAGTTGGTATAGTGAATCTGACCCCACCAGTTGGTGTGGCTGACCTGGCCCCATCAGTTGGTGTGGTGAATCTGACTTCACCAGTTGGTGTGGTGAATCTGACTTCACCAGTTGGTGTGGTGACTCTGGCCTCACCAGTTGCCAGTTGGTATAGATAATCTGACCCCACCAGTTGGTGTGATGAATCTGGCCCCACCAGTTGGTGTGGTGAATCTGGCCCCACC
>JAAUXT010113536.1_pt1 | contig 11747 bp, 12 predicted proteins | sample 7278171 | NCBI WGS metagenome assembly JAAUXT01 (sample SAMN14350112, study PRJNA611818) | marine sediment metagenome | isolation source: surface marine sediment (1.8m) | place: French Polynesia: Moorea | collected 2018-08
AAAACCTGGAAAAATATTGTAAAACCTAGAAAAACTTTTGATCTCACACTGAAAAAGTGCAAGAGTCTCAACAAAAAAAAAACATTTGGAAAAAAAAATCCAGCTCAAGGAAGAGGTCAATTGTTCTATATAATTTTGAAACAAAGCCTTCCCAAAACAAGTGATAATTAAAAATTTATATTTTAAGTGAAAACATCAATTTGTAGATTCCTTTGAAAAAATGTAATTTTTTTGCTAAAAGTTGGTTTTGTTTTGTTTTTTTTTTTTGCAAAAAAATTACTATATTTTACTTTTTTTGTTTTGGAAACATGTATACAAAGTCTACTAAAAAAGCAAAAAATACCTGGAAAAAACTTTGAAAACCTGGAAAAATCATGGAATTTTGTTGGTCAACCGCAGTGGGAACCCTGAATCAGCAAGACACGAAAAAGGTTCCTCGTCACGTCTCATGCCTCATTCCTCCTGCATTGGTGGACAACGATAACAACCACGGTGAAGGGTCCAACCAGTAAACAGTCCATAAATGTTTTCGCAGGTTGGACGAGACTCCAAAACGAAAGGTGTCAACCTTTTCTCCGATTCCGCTGAATGCCATTCTCCACAAAGAGGGTACGTGAACAATATCGTACGTTTGTGCATCGAAACACGTGTGGAATCCTCGACATTGACAAATTTATCTGTTGAACATTTGTTGTCCAACTGTTGTAGGGTCTGAAGATGAAGCTCTTTGTGAGAGGAAATCAAGGTGAGTTTGTCTTTTGAATCAGTAAACATGTCACTGGTTATGTTTTGTTTACGTTTGTCTGTCAAATGGAAATGTGGCTACAGTCGCAGAGGCAGTCGAGCTGGGATTTCTGACACATCTGGGGAAGTCTTGTTCCTGTCAGTGAAGCACTACTTTGGTTGTTCATTGTGTGTTGAGAATCATTGCTTGCACGAGGAACCCAAAAGAACATGTGCAGGGTCTTATTGTTCCGTAGCTCTGGTGAACCTGAACCACAGGCCAAATGACCCTGTCATAGGACCAAATTTCCTGGCTGTGGGAGATGTTGATGTTGGGACAGGAGGTTGCTGTCGGCAAAAACACGGACAGAATGATGCACTTGGCCAATCTTCCCTCCTCTTGAGTCGAAATGACTGATGGAGTTTGTGAATCTTCGCAGCCGCCATCTGAAGGGAATGGCAGTCTTGTGAATATTGGGCTGATTTGTCTGCACCGTAATTATCCACGAATCGCACAACCACAGAAAACGTGCACCCATTTTATGTCTGAAGCAAAACCACTGAAGCTGAAGTTGAGGATCACAGTTGGACTAGCAGAAAAACACGTCTGCCACGGCCTTTCTCCCAGGTATCTTTGCTCAGAGGACCAGAGGAGAGACGTGTCGCGCTTGCAGTGCTGGAGCATTTTCCCGGCTGTTCAACGCAAACTGGTGTAGCTTGTGTATATGTTCCGAAAAAAAAAAGAAAAAGACCGCAAAACTGGACTTTGATCATTCGGTTTACCCAGTATGCGTCACGGTGAGAACGTGTCTTGGGGGTCACGTCTTCGGTGATGGATTTTGAAACAAAAATGAACTGGTCAACGAATTTACAAAAGGTTCAAAAGGAAACTTGAAACGTTCTTGATAGATTTTCTCCTGTGTCCTGTTTACGTTTCAGCTTTCATCTGATGGTGATTACATCTCCACTTGATTCCGCGAGATTTCTGTTTTGCCACATGCTTGTAAAAACCTGGCTTGGTTCGTCTCAGGTGTATCATGTTCACGAGTTCGTTCGACCGCTTTTGCACACAGGATACCTTGTCTCTGGTGTCCCATGGGAGGTCTAATGATTTGTGGAATGTTGCCTGCTTGCCTAATTTCTGTATCTACTTATCGAAGTGTTCGGTTACAATGCACATTTCCTGCGGTTTGTAATTGGACTTCAGGTTGAGCTGATGACATAACGTCAGGCTCCCACAGGCCGGCGCACTGTAGACTTTAGGAGCTTTGGATCAGCTTTTGATGAACTTTGCGCAAAAATGACCTGTGCAGCACATTGAAAGTCTCTCCAAAGCACTGTGCTGGAAAAAGTAAGGTCTGATGTCAACACGACTATTCTCCATCTCCAGGCTGAAACTGTCATTGGAACTTTACAGACACCCGAAAACGCTGGGCCCAAAGAAGCAGCCCAAGCAGAAATATATCTACTGTCAGTCCAGCCTGGCAGAGTGTTTTGTTGGTTGCGTTGTGAGCCCTTCGCCTTTTTACGTACTCACCAGTGTAACAGTGTTCCATTGCGGTGGTCACCAACAAAAATCTTGCTCGTGTATCATTTGAGACTTCTTGCAAGTGGAAACATGGTGTGCCCACAGACTGAGGGTGTCTTGTGAGACCTGGGAGTAAAATGACTTTGTTTTCCTCCTGTTGCTAAGTTTGACTTGTCGTTCCTTCAAGGTGAATGTGTTCAAAATGAAAAGAACAAAACAAAATAGAAGTGTCAAGTGGCATTGGCCATTGAGGACAGTCGTTGATTTGGAAAAAAGCAAGCGCAAATGTTCTTTCTCAGCAAGGCAGAGTTTTCTAGAGGATGCATGCAGGTCGTTGCCATTTGCGCCCTTCTAAAAATGCGCATTGTGAATCTGAATCTTCCCAGATACATTGGATACCGGTAACTTTGGCATGTAATTGGAGTCTGGCAAAACGTTGCAATCTTTTTCAGAGTTTGGAGGGTCGAATGTCCACTGGAGAGAAAAATGTTTCAGGCATTAGCATAAAAGCAGTTTTTGACAAATCTCTGAAGGCACAGGTTCAGTTTCGCTGAGGGATTGTGCAATGGACATGCTTCAACCTTTCCTGACCCTCTCGCAGACAGAGACGTTGGCATTCCAGACAGGTCAGAAAAGGTTCACTCCGTCTGCAGTCAGCTTGGGCGTGAGTTGCGTGTATCAATGCTCAGATTGACAATGATGCACGCATTTGCGACCCGCATGGACAGCAAGTTCATCAAGACCGTTGCCTCACCTGCAAGGTTCATACTTTCTGGCTTTGTCCCTCTGCTGTTCAAATTAAAATTGGAGAGGCCCGCGTGGTGACCCAGACTTGTCGTGGCTTTTTATGTTTCGATGACACGCCAATGGAACGCAAGACAATTGCTCTGAGACCATTCCAGTGGAAGCGCCCGAGGGCACGGTCAGTCATTATAATCTGGGCTCGGAGACTCGAATACACGCTGTGGTGGAAGCAGCATTCCTATCTGAGACTCTGACTGGAACTTGCGGGAACAGGAATGGAAATAGATGAGACATAGCACCCAAGCCCACAACTACCCAGGGCGATTCGCCTTTCATTTGCTGTCATTCTCTGTGATCCTCTGTCCGTCCAATTTCATCCACAAGGGCTCTTTTGGATATTTTCTCGTGCGAGGTTGAATTTCAGCGAGTGAGATAGATCTATTTGTGCACAGTTGCCCGTTTCCTGGCACCATGATGAAAATGTGCCCACATCATGATTCCTGCTGTAGATTGTTTCTTCTTTCTTGGTTTGTGCGCAGAGTTGATTTCTCGTCGCTTCCTTTGCAAGAAAGTTGTCATCAACTCGAAAGCTGCAGCATGCGTCGGCAGTGGGGGACCCACCCCCAACCCCACCTGAAAACAAGCTGTTGTGGTCAGGCCCCTTTTTTGAGCCCGCGGCATTCCGGCGAGCCGTGGGCTTGGTGCAATCGTTTTGATGTTTTTTTCTGTGTGTTTGTGTGTGGGCCATTGGTCTGCCAGGGTGGAGAGTGGGGTAAACCAAGCATTCTTTTCTGTAGGGATTTCTTTTTAATACAGTGAATATTCCCAGGAAACAGAGCTTAAGATTGGCTTACCCTCCCCCGCTGATATCAAAACTACACCCCCTTCTCAGGAAAACCCTGCTGATATCAAAACTACCCCCCCCCCTCAGGAAAATAAAAAGCCTGTGGATGTTTTTGAAACTTGATGTTTTCTTCTTTTTTTTCACTCTGACCTGTTTGCTGGAACAATGTGTGTTATGAGCACAATGCAAGCTGCAGGTTCGTTGAACTTTGGTCTCTTGTTTCACTCAAGAGTCAGGAAACTTGCAAAAATCAAAGCAATTTTACCTGACTCTGGTCCTGGAGTCCATGGATTTGCAAATCATTTTGGAGGTCAAGATATCACGCTTGCTCCTGAACGGAGCTGAAGTTCAAAGTTTTGCTGTGTTGTGGACTTTGAAAAGTTGTTGCACAAGACCAGATGCGTGGAAAACTTGAGTCTGAGATCAGATTGGAAACATGATGCAAGGTTTCGTGTTGCTGGGCATTGTGCGTATACATTCCATGGCCACTCAGTCCACGGACCGTGAGAAGCAGAGGCTCTGATGAAAGGGTCCACAGCGGCGTTAAGGCCATTTCCGTACCCCAACATTACATCGATAGCGACATTTGAATTTGAACATAAATTATTTATGCGTTTCATCGGGTAACTATGGCAACGGAATCAACACGTTGCCCCCAGCTCATTGTGGGGGTACTTATCTTCATGAATTTGTATGAAATATGTGGACACCTCCCAGAGAAGTTAAAATTGTTGGGTCGATTCAGTGGGTGATGAGAAATGTTCTCCGAATGTGCGAAAATCTGAAGATATTCTTTGGCTAGCGTTCCCGAGCGGGAGTCATTTGCATACTGCCAGAGGAAAGCACTTCTGGTTTCTGAAGGCATTTTGCATTCATGAAGTAGTTTAAGGCACGCGTACTGTCAATAGAACTTTGCTGGACCGTGCACGATAAGCATCTTAGCGGCGCAGACCACTTGCACTACCCTGGAGAGAGTGACCCCAGGAGGAGGAATGTCGAGGCCTGTTTGAAATATAATTACTGAAGTAATTGCAGGCCGTTAGTGAGCGCAGAGCCGTGTTTCCGCGATCTTGTCGCACGTTTTATTTGGGTGGGGATGGGCCAGACCCCGATTGAGAACATCTAAAGCCTGGGGGTCCGAATTTGAGTACAGGAGTGAATATATCGAGATTGCCGACCTTGCATGGTCTTCACAGACACATGCATGCAGTGCGGAGACGACCCAAACGAAGTTGTTTGAGCTGGACAACTTCAGTCCGTTGCTGGGCCTCGATCTTGTGCGAAGTTTGAAGAATCCCAAATTCACCTTCTCTCAACCACAAGGTTTCGAGTCCGTCATGTTATGACTGATCGCAGCTCACCGAACAGAGAATGCTGTGTTGCTGGATAAAGTTTTGTGCAAGGCTGGCAAAAATAGCCACAAAAAAAGAAGTTTTAGGAAAGAAAACCTTGGAAATAATGCAGCAGCTCCAAGATGACGCAGTTTCTTGTCAATTTGCCTAAAAAAAAAAAAAATAACCAAATTTGTTTAGAATTTACGCCACTGATCGGCTCGAGTCTCCCATTCCCACCCAGCTCCGAAGTTGGAGGGCCCCCCGGGAACAAAGTTGAATGGACCAAGCCACTGGGTGCAAGTTGGACAGTTCGATGGACCACACTCCCCTACCACTGGCGCGAAAGTTGGATGGACATTGGGCCTCCAACACGAATTCAAATGTCCAAAACTGGCCAAAATATCTTGATGTTTGAAGCCTGTGTCCCTTGGGACCCGCCAACAGTTGTCAGTTGTCGAGTTTTTCGTGTACAATTGTGACTTTTCCAGGTTTTCAGGCACAATTCTAAAACAATCTCTTTTTTATTTTTTTTAAATCGAGGGTAAAACTTTTTGTTTTTGAAAGCTCTTATTTTCTTTATTTTTTTGCTCAAATCATATTTTGATTTTTTGAAGCGAGGATCAAACAGTGACTTTTGGTCACAGTCCCTTGATCAAATCTCTTTTTGTAATTGAAAGCTCTTGATCTTTTTGCCCAAATATGGGCATGCAGGGCTTCGTGAGTGTTCCTCCAATGGGTCAAGAACGTGGCAAATTTGAAATATGGGCAAACCTTCTGAAATCTGTTTCAATTCAAGCCAAGGTCTGAAAACATGAAACCCAATTTTCCTGAAAAGGGGAAAACGAGAAAATTTTCTGAAAAAGGAAAACGTGTACCATTGGGCATTGGGCAGGATCAAGCAGCTTGAGATGAGTCTGATAACATCGGTACGAGCAGCAACTTCACACCAGTAGATTCTCGCCAAAGGCAGATGTTCCCTCGCACGTTTTGTTCAGTGTATACAATTTGATTTTCAGGCCAAACCATGCAGGGCTCTGTGAGTGTTCCTCCAATGGGTCAAGAACGTGGCAAATCTGGAAAGGGTCAAGAAACCTTCCAGTAAGGGATTTACGAGGGGAAAATCAGGGGAAACTGACAGGAAAGATTGACATTGAGTTTTGTTTGCACAAAAAAGGACTGGCGTCAAGAATAAAAGGATGGAACAACCTCAATTGAGACATTGAAAAATATGATGGCAGGGAATGCGCACATTTTTCAATGTCATGCCCCCTTCCCCCCGAGGTCATGAGACATTGACAATTTTGGGATCACCAGACATTGGAAAATGTGATGTCAGTTGACACCCGAATTTTTATGTCTGCAGCATTTTGTCGAGCAACGCGCACAGAGCAATCACTGCAGTCAGTTGAATTGTCCAGTGTGTGCTTGTGGTCAGTTGGTTTTGGGGGGATAAAGTTCACTGAACAAACCTGGTGAAGCAGTGAAATGAACCACTTGTGAATTCAAATGAACTGAACTGTTGGAATTTCTTGTGGGCCCCACTAGAAGTCAGCAGTTCAGTTCATTGAATCACAGGGGCATGTGTGTAAAATGGATGGAAGTGTTGGAATTTGCCAAAGCAGGGAAATGAACCATTTGTTCCTTCCCTGCAAGTCAAAATGAACTGAAATGTTGAATTTACCAGGGGAAGAAAAACCAGCCATTGTCTCTTTACTGGCATGAGTGTTCCAAGCACACAGGTCTGTTTGGTGCTGTGGGCTTTTTCTTCTTTGATCTCTTGTTCAATGTCAGGTAACTCTTCCCCCTGTCACGTGACATTGGAAAGTTTGCTGCCATTTAACATGAAATGTCTCACATTGAATAATGTGATATCAGGTGACATCTAGACTTTTCAATGTCTGTTGAGCCCCCCCCCCGTTTTAAACATGAATCAAATGCACAAAACTCATCCTGGGAGGGGTAGGAGGTCAGTTAAAACTGGGTGATGTGTTTTGGTAATGAATCAAGTTGTGGCCAAAGGGGTGATGGCTTCCAAAATTTGTCAGACCCCCCCCCCAACCAACAGCAGATGATGCTCAGTGGTCATCAGGGGCTGAAGGCTACGGATGGCTATTCTGTTTTCCTTCGACTTTCGTGTTTTGTTAATGAGAGGCAGTGTGGGTGGTTCATGTTGTGGACTTGTTTGCGCATGGAGGAAGTGTTACGTGAAATTCAAGTCGGGGTTTGAAACAATGAGCACTTTTGACGCAACAGTGTTGTTTTAATTCCACAACCTTTTGTGGAACAGGGGGCGAGGTAGCACCAGTAGCACGTATTTAGCATCAGGGATATCGACACACTCTTGTTACCACCAGGTTTTTGAAACTGACAAAAGAGTCGAGAAGGGGGAAAATGAGAGATAAACCGGTTATTCATTAAATTTGAATCCTGAATGGGGCGTGCAAGTATCGACTGTTGACCAAGGGCTACTAACTATGGTATTACCACATCTAATACGTGGTGTAAATGCCTCATTTGAAGATGCCGTGCAGCGAGACTCATCGCCTGCTCGCATTTGATTTTTTTTGCGGTTGCTTGCTGAGAACAGCTCTGAGACAGAAGTCCTTGGTAGAGACCAAACCACAGCCCAAGCAGGACAAAAGTCAGAAAGTTGCCAAGTTCTTTTGAGCTTTCAGCACGACCTTGTGCAGTTTTCATCATTGTTGTGCACGAGCTGACGTACTCGTACTGTCTCGTCTCCCTGTCGCACTTGTGCTTATTGATTTTGTGCAATAAAACAAAACAAAAAGTGTCCGGGCCACACAGTTCAGACATGTGGCGAAAGTGAATTCGAATTGGGCAAAACAGAGTTGTTCTTACTTTGCAACCTTATGTCCGGTGTGAAACAAGCGATTTTGGCAATTTTGCATTTGTGATAAATTGTGTCATTACTGACGACTGTAGACCTTGCACAGACCGCTTTATTGGGCGCAGTCGTGAATTTGAACGGTGCGGTATGGGTTTATTGCACTTGTCCACCCTGTTTCTGGTCCTTTGTCGTGAGACGTATTCGTTTTGAATTCTGTTGAGATCACAGGGGTTTTACGACTGCAGTTCAGCATTGACATTGAAATCTTTACAAGAGTTATTGCTAATTTATGCCCTGTTACTGGTGTCTGGCTCGATGGTATCACTGTTTTGTTCAGGGTTCGCCAATGCCAAGTTCACGGGTGTCTGTTTTTTCCTCAGCTGTGTGTGGCTTTTTTTTCAGTTTGATTCGGGATCACAAGATGTTCGACAGAATGCCACATTTCTCCTGAACTGCCAACCTTTCAGTTGTCACTTTCGTGCCAATTTCTGTGTGACTTTCAAATTGGTCAGCAAGCTTCTGGCAGGGTTCTGGCATCGTGCAATCGCCAGCCGTTGCAAATTCGACAAACCTCCAGCCCAGCTGTGCCAAACATCTGTTGAGACACCTTTGTTGTGTGACCCGCATCTGCAGGGCGGCTGTCTGCACGAGGCTTGATGGGCTTCTTCAGGTATTAACCAGTTGGTTCCCAAGACGACCGGATGAAGTGACGGACACTTTCGCAAACGCGATTTCCAAAACAGTAGATTGCTGTCTTTTTGAACTTTTTCATTGGTAAGGCTTTTCACGAAACGACACGCGTGCACATGCCCTGCGACTAATTTTTTCCCGCCGATTGACAGTGGAAGGATATTCTTTACGAAACTTCTCGTGTCTTGCAGAGATACGAGTGTTTCGTCAGCTTGGTCTGTCCTCTTGATCGGTTCAGACGAAATCGTGTGAGGCTGAAACGATTATCAGGGTTTGCATGTTTGCTTGTTGATAAGATTTGCTCACTTGGGTGTGACTTTTTCAAAAATTTCTGACGTTTCACCGAAACGCAAAGCCATGTCGCAATGGCATGCGTTGGGATTTGCTCAAGATAACAGCAGACGTGAACTTAATTAAGTTGTCGTCGGCGCACATTGGAGCAAGGTTACCTGCCACTTTTGACCACCAAAGTGCAAACAACCTGGCCCTGTTGCAATCCCCCGCTATCTGACTGGCAGCGCTTGTTTAGGCCCGCCGTCCCACGAGCTTTTCACGGGCGACTTTGCTGTGAAAACATGGCTGTGTTGTCTTGTTGTCCCCCCATTGGGCCGCTTGCACTTCAGCAGCTATTTGGCCGAAAGAGGATGAGCTTGAGGTGGGACGTCACAGGTGATTGTGTTTCAGTGAATAGGTCATTCGGAGCGAAGAGCACACGATGGAAACACGGTCTCCCGCAACACCAAGGACGGGCCTGGAGCGGGTCATCAGAACGTAATGGATTTTGTTGTGCTTCCACTTGGATATGGAAACATCAGCTCTATTCCCAGATTTTCAGATTTTGAGATGTCAGTTTTCAATTTGTTGGATTTCCACGACCTGCCCCGGCGAACCATGGGTATTCTGGAGGACGTTGGGTCTGTTTTTCAGTTCAAATGTGGTTGTCGAATGGTCAAATTTTGATCGAAAACTTTGAGGGGTACACCTTTTATTTGTCTCCTTTTGGCTGTCTGGTTTTTAGACTGCTTCTCAGATCCATGTTGCAGCCTGTGTTTTGCCGTCCGGGGGCAGCACCTCCTGAAGGGCAAAATGAGGTGGTGGAGAATTCTGTAAATCGAAGCAAAGAAAAGTGTCGGTCTCTTCAAACGGATCGTTCGTTCCGTTCGTCGTCCGGACAATATCTTCGTTGTCCTGATACCAGTTTGTGTGGTGTTGAAATTACTGAAGAACCTGGCAAATTGTTCTTCGCGAGTCTTGAAACAATACCATTAGATCTATCCTCAGGGTCATCAGACATTCACGATGAGTTCCTGCTTCCCTCTTCCACCTCAATTTCTTTCTACGTTCTCTGTTTCAGATTTGGAACATTACTGACGAACAGATCGAACACGTCAGAAAGGTGAGTGTATTTGCTGAGCTCCGAACATTCAGGTTTTTGCTTCAGTGTTTGTTTCGTTACCTCTTGAACCACCCGGGGCAGGAAAACGATGTTTTTCTCATCAAAGTTAAAGTTTTGAGCACAGAACTTATCGAACTGAGAATCAAACGCGTGGAGTTTGAGTTTCTCAGGGTGCGTTTGGTATGATGCAACAATGCAAACACAAAGTCAGCTCTTGATCAAGATGTAAATATCGAAGAAGCGCAAACTTTAATCGTTTTCTCATGAAAAGAAGAGTTTATCTGCAACGGAAGTTTGACGATGCATTCAACCTGAGGCACAAAGAAGCGTTCAAATTGAGGAAATGCTTCACAGAGAAAGACGAGCAATTTTCTGTTTGTGAGCAGTGCGTGCATGCTTGTGGTGTTCTTTGAACCACGTGAGTATTGTGTATTGAATGCACCTTTTTGTAGGCGGCACCCTGGCTCGACCAATCGTGGAGTGGTGCATTCAGCAGACTGAGGCTCTGACCTCAGTCTGTCCTGATTTACATAAATGGCTCGAAATTCAATGTGTGAGTGAGCTCTCATTGAGGAGCTGCGCTTGGCTTGGGGTCGGCCTCACACAACAAGGAAGGGATCAAAAAGCTCCCTTTCTGGCCCTTTGAGACTCAATTCGCCATGTTTTCCTAGCAGGATTGAGACATGGAGAGTAGGGGGTGCGTAGTTTTGGGCGTCTGGCCGGCACTGAGGAGAAAGAGAGGCATAAATTGCTCTGCGGGAAAAGTGGGTTTGCAATCTTTGTTCGTTCACCGAGTTGGGACTCTTCCGAGCTGTCAAACACAACAAGTTTGGATCTCACACCAGACACATACAGGAAGCTAAGCAGAACTTTTGGATTCCACGATGGCTTTTGCTTTGCTGTTTTCACCGAAACAGAAAAGCTTGGGCACCAACTTGTCTTTGTCTGCAGCCGAATGGTAAGTGTCAGTGAACACTGACCCCCTTTTTGCGATCCTTTGTTTTGTGAAATGAACGACGCTTGCACGGGTCACATCTTGTTTCAGACTGGCCAAACAATCACGGAAGGTGACAAAATATTGGATTTGAACATGCCATCCACCTCCTCCGCACCTGCGTGCCTTCCCCCCCCCTCCCCCGCCCCGCAGATAACATCTTCAGTGAGCGAACATTTGTTCGGACTGGGAAGGTGTCAATTCTTGCCGAAGTGAAAATGTTTGGACGGAATTTTTAAGCGTGTGGTCCCGAAGGGTCGTTACCACACGCTTAGTGCAATCACCATCAGTCTGTATGTGTGTCTGTGTGTGTGATTTTGCAAGGGGGGTTACTCAACATGGTAAAATTTAGCCAGGATCATTTTCAGGCCAATTTAATGAGCATTTTTAATTTTCTTACCCATATTGAGTTGGCCAGCCCATGTTAAGTCACCAGAGGCCAGGGGGGGGGGGGTAACTCAATATGGTGAAATTCAACCAGGGTCATTTTCAGGCCATTTTAAGTATTTTTTTTGGCTATGTTGAGTAAACCCCCTCCCCTGCAAATGCTAACTCAATATGGGCTGGCTGGCTTACTCAATATGGAAATTTTCAAAATTTTCTGAAATGGCCAAAAAATCTTTCGGGTGAATGCCAAATGTTTGTA
>JAAUXT010135024.1_pt1 | contig 11746 bp, 8 predicted proteins | sample 7278171 | NCBI WGS metagenome assembly JAAUXT01 (sample SAMN14350112, study PRJNA611818) | marine sediment metagenome | isolation source: surface marine sediment (1.8m) | place: French Polynesia: Moorea | collected 2018-08
GTTCCTGCAGTCTTTCTGAGATCTTGCATGAGGTGGTGGTACTCTCCATGAGAAGCCCTAGATCTGTTCACCAAACTGATCCATTCTGTATGACATCTTCTGATCTGTCTGCCTTTGGGTTTCCTTTCTTCTTCAAAATCAACCATGCAGCTCCCAGTACAGCAATGTTCTCATCAGTGAGAGGAAAGATCGACACACACACACCAACTGGATGAGGAAAAACAGCTTCATTTTGACTGAACGTCTGCAACAGAACCAAAGCGCCAAAAGTTGGGGACACCCCTGGAGAATCCCAACTGCCCCGTCCTGGGTTGGCCCGTCCAGCCACTGAATGTCTTTTGGATCCAGAGCCCGGGTGGGGCACCTTGCCCGGGGGGACAGGGCACCCCGCAACGCATCCAGTGTGTGTGAGTACATAGAAAAAAACAGAGACCCATCCAGTGGACGCAACAGACGCGTTGCGGGCCGCCCCGTCCCCCCGCGCCCCGCCCGGCCTCAGTGTGTCCGGGCCCTCACCCTTCCTCCTCAACGCAGGCTCACACTGACGTGAGCTCTTGGGTCCTGGAAGGCGGGTTCATTTGCGTGCATCTTGCCACAAGAAAAAACGAACTCTGAAGCCAAAAGTGCAAGGGGTCCAAAAGAATTTATCACAAACGTTGGTGCTCGTAATTCAATGAGCACGTATCCGCTTGATCCAGAGGAGCGGCCTCGGATGCTCGGACGGAGACACCTAATTGGTCCAACTGGCTTCGTGGAACAGAAAGAAAGGTGGTGCAAAGGCGGAAACCTCAGTGTCAGTTGGCATTATCAGTCCTCATGCACATTTGGCATGCGATTAGCAAAAGTCTGGAGGCCGTAACTTTTCTTCACGACCAAAATAAGCATCAACCGATTCCGGTGAGAACTTGTGCATTTCTGTCCAGCAGTTCACGCTCGGTCTCTGTAACATGTGACGTGCAGTGTGTGCATGGGACTTGAGAAGTTAATCTCAGAGCTGTTTCAGTACACGCGAAAGATTTGATGAAGTGGAGAGGTGGGCATTGTAAGTTGCGTCGCGTGCTGCACCCCATTTTGAGAAGCAGAACTCATTCCATAAAAAAGCTTTCAGCAAGTCTGACCCTGTTTCCTCCCAATTTACCTTGTCACCATTCCTGATGGGAAGTCCGGACACGACCATGTACGCGTCGCCTATTGTTTCCACTTTGTACACGTCGTAAGTTTCAATGCGGTCATCAAATATGGTATAGAGGTTGTTCAGCAAATTCACAACCTGCAAAAAAACTCTGAATGCACCAGAGATGTCGTCGTGTCGTTGCTTCATAAACAGGAGAATGTTCGGGAGTTGCCGTAAAAATGTTGATCTGATTGCCTGTTCTCTGCGTCACTTCGAGGTGTGTCACAAGTGTTGAGTGCAAGCAGTAAAGACGAGCACTAAAATGGCACTCAAGCGCAATTTGGCAGAAAATATTTCAGATCTGTGACAGACCTGATTTAGAGAGCTTCCATGGAACTTTTGCTTCGGTGTGAAGCTTTTCAGTGGTGTGTTCTGCATGTGTTTTACGGACAAAGCAGTCGACAAAATTGTGGATTTTTGACCGTGAACAAAACTTTGTGATCCTCACTTTTCTCTGAGTGTAGAGTTGCGCAACTGCCTGGTGCATTCAAGATTGCTTTTCCCCAACTTTACTCGTACCACAAGTGTGATACAGACTTCGCATACATCAGGCGAGACTCGCGCTACGAACTCGAAAGCTGGCTTCCAGCCCGCCATGCAGCTCTGACCTGCAACGGGGTACTGCTGGCAGAAATGGTGGTGAATCCGACGATGTCGCTGAAGTAAATGGTGACGCTCTCGTACGTTTCTGCTTCCACCTTTTCGCCTCTTCGCAGCTGGTCTGCGACAGTCTTGGGCAACATCTGAAATGACAGACGGAAGAACTTTGTGCAACTCAATCTTGTTGAGTTTTTGAAGCAAAACGAAAAATTTAAGTTGCATCTCAGCTGAGACTGAGATTTGTGTAAGTTGTTGTTTTGTGAGATTTGGTGAAGAAAAACACATCATGGAGATTGTGACAAAGATGAAAGCCGAGAGACACAAAACTTGGGGTATGTGTATTGCGAAGAAACAACACTCTGGGGGATTGTTCTCGTCTTGGAGGAATTCCTCTTTGTGTTTTCCACGGATCAACTTCTCGCGTCAGCGCCACTTCCATCAAGAGACACAATGTGAAGGAGATGGATTCGCACTGAAAGCTCGTTCCTACCTCATAAAGCAGCTTCTCAGTCAAACTTTTTTCCAGATCAAGTTCAGCAGTTTTTTCAGCCAGAGTCTTGTTTCTTTCTTCCAGCTGACTCACGTAAATGGTGATCCACTCGCTTACTTTGGTGAATGAGTGCAGGATGGTCGGTAAAACGAGTAAGGCAAGGATCGCCATCATTATCTCCAAAGTGATTTTCAGCTGCAGGGCTTGAATGGTGTTTTCACTGTCAGTTCTGATGCGGGTTCTCAAGTGCAGTTCGCAAGCTTGCATCTCCAGGGCCAACGTGATGTCTGACAGAAATGACGCCAACAGTTCCTTCTCGTTGGTGGGCATTTTGAAACCGCGAGGGTTTATCGAGTCCAAGTTCACATCGTGTAAGGTACAGCTGATATCTGGACCTGCAGGAGCGAAGAAAACTGAAAGACTGAGGTGGAGTTGTGCCACTGTGGCCTTGAGCAAATCTGTGTACTGGCTGGAGTTTGATGCAAAGGTCATCAAGGAGAGGGCTGCTTTGTCCTGCAGGTACCAGAGGGCGGTCCGCAGGAAGGCGAGCAGCAGAGAGTAGCCCGAATCCGAGCTCGAGGCGTGCGAGCCCTTCAGGATGGGACAGTGCCTCAAGCTGTTGGTCTGATTGGAGTAAATGTGCCACACAAACTCGACGGAGGTGCTGTCGTTCTCGACCAGGCTCCTGATGTGACGAAAGCGGTTTCCGGTTTCGTAACGCGGCCATCCTGGGTAGTTTGCATCCAAAATTTGGAACTCGCGCAGACTTTTGTCTGTAAACAGTTTGACGTCTGCCATAAAACGGTCAGAAACGTACTCCGTGACAGTCAGTAGATAATCAGCATCCTCAAGATAACTTGCAGCAAAAACTGGATCATCTGGTGCAGAATCTCCAAAATTGGATACTCCTGGTTCCTTTGTGGTGTTGAATTCAAATCCGTTTGATCCCGAGCTGGGTGGCAGGTGGTCAGTGGTATCTCGTGGACTCTGAGCACTTCGCCCCTCTGCGGACGTGCCAACCGCGGATGCACCATTCGCGTGAACACCCGGAGAGGCCGAAGTGTCGTTTTCAACGGCGGCTCGGAACGCAGAAGTGTGGACCTTGTGAAAGATGATCGCGTTTCGTTCGTTCTGCACAGCGTCAACCAGATCAGTGGCGCTGCTCAGAGCCACCTCCGTTTGAATATTCCTGAAATTTCAATCACAGCCGTTGGACTTCAGTGCGCCGGACGGAATTTGAAACAGCAGAATGTACACCGTGGGGAAAGCAACTCGAGTTCTGAGTTTTGGAGTGATGTTCAGAGCAACTGTACAGAAAAACATCTGGCTCCAAAAGAGCATTCTCAGCAGAAAAACATTGGCTCTATCGGTGGCACCTGCGTGAAGGACAACTCTGATTTCAAACGCCTTTGCTTATTTCTGTCACGTAGTGAGTTCCCTCTCATCTGCACAAATGTTTCAGAGTTGTACCCACACGAAAGATCCAATTTTTGGACGGACGCAAGCAGCATTTCTGCAAGGAACGGGTTGTTTCAAGAGCTTTCACACGAAACAAAAGAAACCAAAAACTTGTAGAAAAAGGTGGTACCGGTGGAGCACGCCCTCTTGTTTCACACTGGATCTCAGGTCGGCGACGACGAGGAACAGGATGACCGCGACCAGGGTCGAGCACAGGGACCCGATCTTGATGGCGTGGCAGCGCTTCCCTGCAACAGACCATCATATAACTGCGTTGGTTGCCTTGTGTCTGGTGTTCGTGAGAATCAAACCATGCACGCACGCACGCACGCAGTCCGCGCTCACACGGAGGTAGCTTTTTGCACGCTTTTGCTGGCTTGAATTTTTGAAGCACCTGTTGCTCCTGGGCCGTGTACTTGTAGTACGAGTGTGGGTAGATTCTTACCAACTTTGAGAAGCAATTCAACTTTTGTCATTGTTGTCACCTTTTTTCTTTTCTTTCCTTGTTTCAAACCCACGAATGTGACAGCCGAAGATTCCCGTTCGTTGAGCCAAAACAGCTGCAGTGCCTCAGTCTTGGGCCTTCAGGCTCTGTGTTGGATATCAAGGTTGGTTCCAAGTCAAGCTGACATACGAGCCTTCCCCTGCAGGTGCTTTGAAATGGCAAATGTCGACGGCCACGAGGACAAAGACACGACCTGTTTGACGGTGAAGTTCTGGGGCACACGTGTGTGTAACCAAGGGAAAAGGAACAGAAGGGGATTGCAGTGTGAATTCGCCTGGTGCGTTGCAGGGACAGTTCATGCAAGATTTTTGTGGAACTGAGAAGGGGTTTTTTCAAAGCCAGACACACTCCCTGTGCGTCAACTGCGGCTTCGCTTTCCAACCTGCAGAGCCATGCCAGAGCGAGAGACAAAGTGCCCTTCGTGGTCCGAAGTCACGTGTATGCGCGGAATTCAGAGCATCCATTGTACACTTGTTCTGATGTGCGAATCAAACATGTTGCCAGATAGAGGATGGAACCACGAAATACAGGCAGTGTTGAAAAAATCTGGCAACAAATATTGCGACCAAGATCAAGCTCAAATTTTTGAGAATTCCAACAAAACGCGGAAGCTGCTGCCAACATTCCAAATTTGAACTTCAAAATCTTCACCAGAAAAGAGAGAGAGAGAGAGAGAGAGAGAGAGAGAGAGAGAAAGAAAGAAAGAAAGAAAGAAAGAAAGAAAGAAAGAAAGAAAAGATAAACAGAAAGAAACTGCGACAAAAGCGGACCCAGGTCTCCGGCACCAAATCAGAAAATTTTCACTTTGTTTCAATTTTAAACCCCGGGAGAACGAAGGCATGACGTGAGCACAAAGGTGAAAAAACACAGCAGAGTAAAAATTTCTTTTGTTTGTCCATTTATGTGTGCGACTGCAGGACCGTTGCCCGTTTCCTTTGTGGTTCTGGGAGCAATGCACATTCCTGACTTTGTCATGTGGCAGCAACATGTGAGAAGCAACACCAACAGCTGGGTGTTGTACAAAAAGCTTTTTAGTGGCCCTGTACCTTTCAAAATCTTCAGTCAGTCGGATGTTAGCTCCAGAAAACGAACAATAAAGCTTGCAAGAAACACATGCGTGTGTTTCTTGCAATCTGTATCAAATGTTCGTTTTCTATTGTCCTCAGTTTGTTCCATGGGTAGAACTACTCAACGCCCACGGAAGAAAGGTGCGAGAACTTTGCTTTCCGCTGCATGGTTCTTCCAGCACCTGCATGGGGACTAGAACCACCCCCCCCCATCCACTGTTGACCCAACTGTCACTGGTCAACGTTGATTTTCTGGGAACAAGCGAGACTGTGTTTGTCACAAAAAGAGAACAGTTTGACGTCTCCTTCCAGGATACTGTGTTTGAACGTGTCTGTACTGTGCGGACCGGGCTGTATACTGTTCATCTCTGAAGCCGTATGAGTTGTAATTGCCAATCAGTTCACATGCAGGCGCAGTACACAGAGGTCTTCGAACAAGAAAAGGGAGTTTTTCGTAATTTCAGCGAGAGTATGGACAATCATCAAAGTAATTCTACGAAATTCTTCTGCATGAAAAACGTCCGATTTGCCTTGGACACAATCACCAGAGGTTCAATTTGGAGCCAATGCATTTTAAGCTGTAACAGAAAGAAATAGATTCCACAATGAAAGAAACAAACATTGCCATAAACCGCAAATGTCTGTCGTCAATTCAGTTCTGAATTCAAAGAACATGTCAGAGTGCGACACGCACCTCCACACAAGCTCAAATGAGTACCTTGTTCTGTGGCGAGATTGAAGTCACAAGTCCTGGTGGCGAGTTCAGCGAGATCCAGGTCCGCCAGAAGCGGTCGGACTTTGTTCTTCTTCTTCCTCGGAATCTTCTTGCTCGCCACATTCTTCGCTGCAGTGAGGCTGGGGACGGGCGACACCTCGGAGGGTCTGGGTGACAGCACGCTGTATCCATTCAGAGAAGGCGTTGCACTGCCGCCGTCACGAGACATGTCCAACTTCTCATCGTTTCCTACTCCGCGCCAGCAAAGATGTGAATTTTTTCATTTGTTCACCAGAAGCACGTCTCCTCCAGGTGGCAATGGCTCCTGCCTTTTCTTCTGTGCAGACACGAGAACATTTTCTTTTGGTCCAACCTTCCCCATGACAAAGCAGAATATTCATGTCATGAAGCAGCGACACAACTGCTGTCTGAATTTATGCCACTCGCGATCTCGCGAAATTCGGCTCGTTTTCTGCACAGAAACCTATCCACAATCAGCTATTTCCGGACTGACCAACATCGTTTTCCTTGATTTGAAATGTGTTTGTTCTTGAAACAAAGTACAAAACAAATGACCCAGAGAAACTATTTTCAGTTCAGTTGCTGGAAAATGACGTTACGACGTACCTTTCGAAAGGAACCCAGTTGTTGTATCCAGCGAAGTATCGTGTATGTTGAGTTTTTGCCACCACGCCTCCACACCAACTTCTGACTTGAAACGAAGCTGCCTTCGGTTCGACAACAACAAGAAGTGGTTTGCTTCCTTTCGTAATGAGCTGAAACACCTTTTCATCATCGTCTGGCATCAAAAATAGAAAGCAGCTCGGTGATGTCCTTTCTCTGCATTAAAGAACCCAACTGGCCAACACTTCTTTGACTTTTGCGCACCAGGTTGAGGTTCACTTGCATGCAGTGTGACAAAATTTCCAAGTGTGACTTACTCGTCGCACGTTGTTTCCGAATTTTGTGTTCTGTGCGACGGTGGTTCGGTCGGTGGGGGATTGTACGAGTTCTGTCCGAGTTTGAACGAGGGATGAGAGTTGCTTCAGGTCCAGAAAAGCTGCTGGCGTCTCTCTCTCTCTCTCTCTCTCTCTCTCTCTGCAATGGAAACCCAACATGCACAGGAAATTTCTTCCCCCAAGCAGTTGGGTCTTCAGCTTTGTCCCACTTCTGGAGTTCTGTCCGACTTTGGAAGGGAGTGCTGGGAACATGTCTGCACAACTGGCCTCTGGGAACTGATGTGGCAAGGACGCACAAAGGACGCACAAAGACTTGTTTTGCAATGGGCTTGAAGCTAAAATACAACAAACAAGGAAAGTTGGAATATGATGAACAGCAATGGATTTATTGACATTACGGAATACAACTGAAAGGTCCATCCCTTTTGTGTCACCTGTTCTCCGTTGCAGAAAGCATGTGGGTTTCTGGCACAGATGACTGGCAGGGGAAACTGAGATAATGTGTCGCGCTTGCACAGAGAAGCTTCTGCTAAACGACAACTTTCGCATGCAAGTTGCCATTCCATCCATGCATCCAGAATGTCCAAAAATAGATCCAGCATCAAAAGCATTTGGAGGTCATTGGGGTGGAAATTTTTGGCATTTTGAATTTTGATGACCGTTTTCGCACCTTACAGAAGACATCGTCACATTGTTCTGCGTGACACTGCATTCTGAAATCTCGTGTACCGGAATTTGCGCGAAAATTCGCAGTTGGAGGACAACAAGCTTCCATGCGCGGGTGCATTGTCTGCACACTTCAGTGTACGAGTATTGTCTGCGTGCACACTTCAGATTAGAACCACGCAACTGTGCGCTGCATGCATGGAGAAGCGTTGTCAGAGAAGAACACAAGCACTCGTAATGCAAACGCTGGTGCCTGTTCTGTTTCTTTTCCAAGTTCTGGTTCTCAGTGGGAATCGGTTGCGGAGAACGCAAAGTTCACAGCAGTGGAACAAAACATATCAACTGCATACAAAGCCTCAACAGATTCATTCTGGTGGAATTCTTCCTTTGCTTTCACAATGAAATTCAATCAGACTTTTTGCCCGCATCTGCACGGTGGAATTTTCCCTTGCGACGAAGACTTAGCTTTCACTGTTTCACTTTTTGTCGAAGCCCAAAGTCCCGTGGAAGTATCTTTCTCTCTGTTGCCTTCTCGTTTAATTTTGCAAAGTTGCAATATGTATGCGCACACGTGAAAAATGTCCACAAGTTATGAATTAACTTGGGTGTATGGAATGAAATCTGCAAGTTTGTTGAAGTTGCGCGTGTTATTGTTCACGTGTTTTGGTTTCTCAAGTTTGTCCTTCCCCGACTTTGTTGTTTCCATGTCCGCGACATCGCAGCCACTTTTGAAGAGAACATCTCCACGAAACTTGTGAAATCTTTTTTTTTCTTCCAGTGAAACACTGCTGCATTTGGCTCGCACACGCACACACACGCACATTTGACCTCCAATCTGTGATCCCAGTGCACATGCAGCGAGCGTGTGTGTATGGTGTCTCGTGTGCAACTGAGCGAGCTTCAAGGCAATATTTGGGCCTTTGGGTGTAACAACACGTATCAGGGAGTGCATGGTTACGCTTGCCTGAGAACAAGGCCGATCGTCGCAGCCCAGTGAACCTCGCCTTACCTTCCCTTTACCTTATCAAACAATTCTTGGCCTAAAACTCAAGAGGAAAGAATACAACATGTAGTGATCAATCAATACGCAAAGAGCGGCAAGGTCTTGATCTGGATTACTTTTTGTCTCCCAGGATATTGTCGCTGGCAGGAATATGAACTGGACTTGATTTCTTTTTGAAAGGCGGAAAAGGGAAAATTTCCAAATATGGCTGGCCAGGCCCTGCTCGGGTCGGCCATTGTGTTTTCCTTCATATCTCTGGTTCTGGTGTGCCTGGGCTTCGCGACGGATTACTGGCAGGAAATCACCGTCAACAGGGAGAACCTGCGCTCCATCTCCGCCGCCATCGGTGCCGACTTCGAGACTGACCCCAACTACTTCGGCCGTCACAGGGGCATCTTCAAGGTTTGCTACCGCGGCACTGAAACCGTCTTCCTCGACAACAATGACGACTTGGTCTCCGGAAACTGCCTTTGGATCGAAGGTCTCTCCTTCAACTCGGATCAGAGCACCACCAACTTTGAGGACGAGTATGAAATCCGGAACCACCTGATCAGGGCGCAACTGGTGAGTCTCCGTGCCCCAAGAGGGACACCGGGTGCAACCATCGCGGAAGCGTTTGTGCACCAGTCCATGACACCAAACATGCTGGCAACACCACCAGTCAGATCTTCTCCGTTGTATGTCTTTGGAATCCCCGATTTGCCAGCCAAATTCCTTGCAGCTAAGTTATTCTTTTACACTCCCTTCTTTTAAAACAAAGTGTTCAATCCAAACGAACAGTTCAGGGTCGCAACAGAGCAACGTTCAACAAACAGAAGTCAATTTTCCAAATTCCAAATCCTCACAAATCCAGATGTTCTCGCTTCACGACCCAAATCTCCAGAATTTTACAATCTATGCGCTACGCACAGATGCGTTACACACGTAGCTTTCTTGAATCCGCAGGCGTTCATGGTGGTAGCGATCGTGATGCTGCTGATTGGGGTGATCGTCGCCTCGTGCGGCTGTTGGCGTCTCAGCGTGCGCGGCTTCCGCCTCGCAGGGCTCCTCATGTTCCTCGCCACCTTCTTCGTCGCGCTCGCCATGACCGCCTTCCACGTCTACGACTACCTGGAGCGAGAGGAGATCAACCAGCGGCAGCAGGGCCTCTTCCCCAGATAGTGAGTGCAAGCTACAGGGGAACCCGGGCCTTGGTCCCCTGGGAACCCCAGGCCCTGGTCTCGGAGTCAGGGCCTTGGGCTCTCCGGATTCTCCCCAACATTGCACAGCACCCAAATAGTGGTAGTTTCTGGTGGGCAATTACACAGGTCAATGAATTCCCCCCCCCCCAAGACTTCAACACGTGTCCTCTATCTGATTGCTCCCCAGCTGGCGCAATGTTCCCGAGCTGGACAACGAGACTCGCATCAGCTACAGCTGGTCCTACATCATCTCGTGGGTCGGGCTCGGGCTCTCGGCGCTCGCCGCCATCTTCCTGCTCTGCGCCGCCTCCTACATCGCCAATGAAGAAGACTACAACCGATTTTCGCTGTTCCTACTGAGACGCAAGGTGAGTACGAAGGTTGTCCACAAGTCTGCAACTGGCTGAGTGTGTTGGTGTTGTGGCGCAGTGGGAACTTCGTGGATAGTCCTCGTTTGTGCAGAGCGGCTGCGTCGTGCACGAGAGTGACTACGAGTCGGGATTGAGTTCGGTCGGAAGGAGTTCTAACCATCGCACCAGTCATTCATTGCGATTTGAGGAAATGGTGAGCCGTCCAAGCTGAAAGAGATGAGGCCCTCTGGTGGTTAGGACCGGGTTCGGAAGTCGGCACAGACTGTATTATTTTTTATCGGTGCCGGACCCTCATTCCGGACCCTTGCCCCTTGTTCCTCGAAGGCTGCATGTTTGTGATTGGTCACCAGCAGACAACTCCTCGATCCTCACCAGGACTTGTCCAGACACAGTGGATTTTGCATTTTTGCCTGGTTGTCTTGTTTCGTACCGGCGTGCATGCGTGTACAAGTACTTGAGGCACACCGTAAAAGCACCGGACCGAAATTTCCCCCAAGTGTTGCGATTGACACGGCTAATTGAATGTCTTTTGCGGCAAAGTCGCTCCTTTCACCTGTTGTTTGTGTCACCTGCAACTGTGTATCACGTGAGGGAAACGCCAAGTGCTCAAAGAGATGATGAGACGATGTAAGCTCGTTGAACTGACAGCAGGCAGTCCAAGCATTGTAAATGTGCGTGGACGGGGAATTGGCTTCAGCAATGGACCTGCATGCAAGGCGGGCAAAGGAAACCTCCGCACAGGCTTGTGATCGCACATCTTATTTTTGCTCCTGAACAGAAAGACTCGTTCAAAAAGAGCTTTTGTTGTCGCAAGGTCTGTTGATTTGTGGAGCATACTTGCACGTGTCCACTTTCTCGTACCCCCGAAAGAAAATTAACTTTCGTGTACTCACAGCGAATCGCCTTTTTTCTGCACCACATATCAGGCCACTCAGCTCCTGAGTGGCCAAAAAAGTCTCCGACTTCAACATCGTCAAAAGCGTCATGACGTCGTGTGTGCCTGGTGCCTTGAGGGCACACGGGAATTCTCCACATTCTGCAGCCTTCTCAGGATTCCATGGAAATAGGCAAAAAATACCTGCAACCGACAGAATGCTGTCACACCCACGTTCTCTGAAACCTTTGTTGCATGCATGCATGCTGACAAAATTCCTTTCTCCGTTTTGAAGCAGCGGGACAAGAGTGACCCGGGCCTGCTGTACGGCGCGGCTCCGGCGGTCGCGGCGGCGCCCGCCGTCCAGGCGTACGAGCAGCCCATCATCTACGAGCAGCCGGCCCCGCCGCAGCCGCGTCCCGTCATCGAGGTGCCCGTCGAGGTGCGTGCGTTGTGTGTCATCATGTGCCGTGCGCACGCTGCTGGGGGCTGCGCAGTGAAACATGATAAGTTGTGAACCTGTCAAGCTGTATTTAAAGTGAAGCGCAGCGTGCATGGCAAACCGGAATACCCAAAGGGATGCCATTTGGCAACACACACACACATACACATACACACACACACTCACACACACACACACACACACACACACACACACACACACACACACACACACACACACA
>JAAUXT010001635.1_pt1 | contig 11744 bp, 9 predicted proteins | sample 7278171 | NCBI WGS metagenome assembly JAAUXT01 (sample SAMN14350112, study PRJNA611818) | marine sediment metagenome | isolation source: surface marine sediment (1.8m) | place: French Polynesia: Moorea | collected 2018-08
CGTGTGCGAGAGAGAGAGAGCGAGAGAGCGCGGGGCGCGAGAGAGAGAGCGAGAGCGAGAGCGCGCGCGAGAGAGCGAGAGAGACAGAGATCTTCTGAGGTCACAAAGAAATTTCAATCACCTTCCTCCCGTGGCGACGAGCAGCTTGTTGTACTCCATTGACTCTCCGTCCTTGAACTTGACCGTGTTGGACACCGTATCCACGGAAACAGCCTGAAACCAGGAACACAGCGTTGAGAGGGAGGAAAAGCGAAGGTCAACTTCCGAGAGCGACCTGGACACGAACAATGCAGCGAAAATCATGTCACAAAGCTCCATTCACACCACCGGCACCGTATGCGGGATCAGGTCAGAGACAGGTGTTCCCCCTTCACAACACTTTGAGAAGCGTTCAAGAACCTCGTCTCAACAGGTGGAGCCTCCTGCACATCCAGTGGCTCACTCACTCACCTCTTTACAACACTTGATCTGAATGTCGGACGCGGCGTAGAAGTCGGGTTTGCGCAGCGCGATGTCCTCCGCTTTGGAGCTGAGCGCCTTGCTCAGCTTGGGCCGGTCGTACGGGAGGCACGGCTCCCGCGTTGCTATGACGACCTGACCCTTGAAGCCCTCCTGACGCAGCGTCTCTGCGCACGCGATGGACGCAGCTCCTGCAGTGAAAAGAGCCGAGGCCAAGAGGGGGTCGAAGCTTCAAATGTGTCTTCAAATGGTGTCCGACGTTCTTCAAGATTTCCACCCGATATTACGTACAGACTGGTCCCACCCACGTCCCAACCAACAGGTCTCCCACACACCCCACGTCTCCGCCCACACTCACACGTACTCCACCCATGTAGATCTACCCAATCTCAACCCTTGTCCACACGCACCCTGCCCACCCCCCGCGCATTTTGACCGTCGCCCGCGCCCACGCCCACCTCAGCCCACGCCAATACACCTCCAACCACGCCCACACACCCACACCCACGTCACGTGCGCACGTGCCTCAGGATGTACCCACGTCCATCCGGCTTTCCTCTCTCCCTCTTCCACGCCCACACGCACCACCTACGCCCACACACACCACCCACGCCCACACACACCGCCCACGACCAAAGACACCGCCCACGCCCATACGCACCTCCGCCCACGATGAGGAACGTCTGTTTCTCCTCGGGTCCTGAGCAGCACATGTGCTTGACGCGCTTTGCCGTCTTGAGCGCCTGGTCTCCCGCCTTCACACTCACGTGTCCGTTCTCCACGCACACCTGCAGAGAAACATCGACAGTCTTCCATTTGTCGCTTTTTGGGCACCGTCTTCTGTTGGGCCCAATGGAAACAGGTACGTGTGCACTGGTTTGCCATCTTCCCCCGGCTTGGCTCTGAGTCACAGTTTTCGTAACAGTTGCAAGACTTGTGCTCCAAATCGAATTCGGTTTTCAGTGAAGTGTTGATCAAACTTGCGACTAGGCAAATTCATATCTGAAGGGAACTTGTCCACACAAATTTGGTCACAGCACATGAAAAGATTGGCCAATTTTCTCCAATGCAGAACAGCACACAGGATCCGCTGAGACAAGACGAACCTCAAACTTCTGAATACTGTCGAGTCCGGGGAAATCCTCGATGTCTCCCGTCCTCACGTTGAAGCACGCGCCGTGCCACGGGCAGCGCACGTGACCGTTACTCACCACGCCTGCGCAGAGGACAGATCACTCGTCAAGCGACACAGCCAATCACGTTCAAGACCCGATCTTCTAATACACAGGCTGTTGTCCGTTCTTTTACAAAGGTGGAAAGGTGTGTCAAGACAGTGAACCTTCAAGTTGACCATTCAACTGCGTTACAAACGGAGAAATGAGGAGGATTCACTGAAGCCCGATTGGCGGCGTACCTTTGACGAGTGGCGCCCCATAGTGGGAGCACTTGGCGCCGACGGCGTGGAACTCTCCTCCGTCCTTGACGAGCAGCGCCTTCTGTCCGCCGATCTCCACCTCCCGCATCCTGCAGAGGGAGCCGTGTGTGTGTGTGTGTGTGTGTGTGTGTGTGTGTGTGTGTGTGTGTGTGTGTGTATGTGCCTGTGTGCATGTTTGCAGGAAAGTGAGTGTCTGAATGTTGTGAATGCGTGTGTGGTATTCCTGCGCATGACGCGTACGAAGACCAAGATTCAAAGGATGAATGTGGACAAGAACGAATCGAGGTGCCTTGGCAGAACCGAAGGACAAACCTAAAATTTACATGAGGTAAACTGTGAGTCGTGTTGATGTCGATTTGTGGTTTTCGCTCAGACCGCGTTCGGTCCTGTCATCCACACAAACACAAACACTTCCGACGTCGGGAACCTTGAAGGTCCTGCCGCGCCAAGGGCAACATTGATTTCTTTGGGCAAATACGCAACATCTTCTGGCCCCCAGACTCCTGCCCCTGCCGCCCTCCAAAAAGAATATTTGGCCCACAAATTCAAAGTTGGGCTTCGGATGGGGTACCCCGCCCCTTGACCAAACCCTGGCTGTGTCCCCGGGGTCAACTGGTCCCTGACAGATTGGCCCAGGTAAGTTGAGGTACACGCGCCTGGATTTGACCTGTCACCAACGGCACAAAGAAGCATTGAGGCGATACTCACTCTCCATCCTTCATCTCGTCCACATGGCACACCTTGCATTTGTGGGTCTCTGCAAAACAAAGCTGGACTCATCAAATCCTCGGCAAAAGCAACGAAGCAGTTCGGAGATTCCCCGTTGACAGAGGTCAACAGGTGAAGTGTCCGAGGTGTGAGTGCAGGCTGATGTGATTACTTCTTGTTCTCAACACTTTTACCGTACCGTCTCGTGTATAAGACGCACTTTTTTGCCCCAAAATTGAACATCAAAAGAAGGGGTGGTGCGTCTTATACATGAGTATAAATTTACTGCATTTTTAATGAACCTTGGTACCAGAAAATGGGACCAAATCTTGGGGTGCATCTTATACGTGGTTTGTATGTATTCTTAGCGGCGGAAGTTTTTGCGATTGCGACAGAACCAGCTGGACAAACTTTGGGAATTTTTTACTTTGAAATGCTTTAATGAACTGCAACTGAATACTCGTACAAAGCTCAAAATGCTCAAACAGATTGACCTCATGCGACCATGCACATTGGAGACCGATCATGCGACATAACCCTTCGCAGTGCCAAAAATTCCGCCGCTAAGAATACAGACCACGTACATGAGTGCGTCTTTTCCCGAGACGGTACGGTAATCTTTTTGGAGGCAGCAACGAAACGCAGCACAAGAAATGTCAATGTCTGCTGTTGGCAGTTGCTGAGTCACTCACCTGCGTGCAGCACAGATTCGGCAGTCACGTTCCTGGCCATTTCTCACCTGTGTGCGACTTGGGGGTGCAGGCCACAAAATCACAAAATTCTGGGTTCGTCGTGTTTCTGACCTACCTGCTTCTTTCTGCATCGCCAATGTGAACACCTCACCTGTGGCCCACATGAAAATCCCCGAGATCTGACATTGACATTTGAGAATTCAGGCAAAACCTGTCACCCTTGTTTGGAGACCTTGGGTCCTGCAGCCGTCGAGTGCAACCCATGTCACAAGTTCTCTTTCCTGGTACTTTTTGAGCACCAACCTGACTCGTCTGAGTTTGACTCAGGCAGCGCATGCTCTGTGGACGTTGACGGTTCGGGCCCATTCTGCTGTTGCGTGTGGTGCTGCTGCTGTTGTTGCTGAGTGTTAGTGCCTGCACCTCTGGTTACGTCGTAAGCTGCAGCATGCATGGTTAATCAGTGCAGACACCGACAGAATTGCGCGGGACTTTTTTGTTTGCAGATCTGGTCAACCCCAGCAAATACATCTCATCGCAATTCCACATGTACGCAACTGGGAAGAATATTTTTCAGAATACTCAGGCGATTGGTGGTCTTTTCACACGGACCTGTGTTCGACCCAGAGTAAAGATGCCTCTGACTCAATTTGTTTGCCTCTGGTCTCACAGATTTTTATCAGGTGACTTGCAATATTTTCAGATCTCAAGTGCAGATGTAGAACATCACGTTCGAACAGCAGCAGCACGCCGAAACATGTGTTCTGCAACTTTGCAAACGTTGGCCCGGACCTTGTGGGAACTTTTCAATTCAATTTCAACAAAGCCAGAGTTGGATCATCACGAAGTCCCAATGAATCTGTTCTCAACAAGTCCAGCTCGAAACCTGAGCTGAAATGTGAAAGAAACATGCAGAACCTGGCTTGACCTTCTCTTCATGCAAAACAAGACGCACCTGAGGTCAGGGTACCACTGCAACCGACGCTGCAACTTCAACAGCCCAAGACCCCAAGGACACGCCTTGATCCCCGTATACCTCACTCGCTCATCCAGAGCCTGAAGCTGGGTGTAACGTACCTGTGGTGGAGGAGGAGGAGCAGGCCCCTCCCATGGTGACACCTCACAACAGAACCACTGACTGTTTCACAGCGATCTACTCTTGTTTGAAAACTGCGTGATCTCGAGGTCCTATTTATGGAAATTTATTCTACTTGCAAATGTGCTATTTCTTGCACGCGCAGCACGCACACGCTGAAACATCACGACACATCTCAGTTCCAGCCAACTTGAGGCCAGTTCCTTCGTTCGCACGTGGGTCGCCGTTCTGAAGTTTGGTGTTTGAAAACCCTTGCGAACTGTCTCGGTTCTGTTTGTCAGAGTGTTGCTTCCTTGTGCACCAAAAGCCTCCTGTTCCTGACAGAATTATCCACTTCTTACAGGGAAGTCATAGTCCAGTAAAATCACTCACATTCACTTGTTAATATGACGCTAATTCGTTTATCTTCTGGGATCAAAGATTCTTATCTTCTTCATACGGTGCATTCCACCTTTTCTGCAAACACCAATCAATCCCCTTCAACAAATTACAAGTCCACTCGGCAAACAGGACCATTGGGTCTGTGGTCCATTTGTGGCCCTCAACGTACTGAACGGCCCGCGAGTGTCATGGACAGCTTGTAGCTCAGGGGCTCAAGCAACAGCATCTGTTTCTGTTGCAGTGGTAACTTGAATTTGTCCACGTCCTCCGCTGTGAGCACTTTGCTTGTCAATGGGGTTTTGCGTAAATGCCGTTTGGGGAATGGGAAACAAGGTCCTCGTCTTAGTGAGTACGAGTCTGGCTTGGCTTCACAGACAGGACTCTGGAAAGCCTCATCAGTTTCCACAAGGCAATGAATCTGATTTTTCACAGAAAAATGCCCTGCAGCAACACAATGATTGCAGATCAAAGACAATTATATTCAACATTTGAACACACAACACTGTACATCCATTGACGACCAATGTCACCACGCAACCTTGCCTCCAGACACCGTTGGTGGTGACTCCATGGAGCCAGTGCAAAAGAGGCACAAAGCAAGATCCAAAAGAAGAAACATTTCGAGTCAACCAGAAGTGAAAAGTATCACGATTTTGCACATTTTTGCACGACATCGCCAAAAACGTGACTGAAGCAGTTATTAAGCACCCATCCCTTCCCGAATAATCCGAGAAAGGAGAAACCTCAAGCAGTTTAGTTCCCTGCTTCGCTAGAGCCAAAAAAGACAACGTTTCAGAAGAACTGTACTCACTTCCCTTGCTCTTCGAGTTGCCCATGTTGTCCCTGCGCGGTTATCCTCTCATATCCCTGTCACTGCCCGTATTTCTGAGGCAATAAACGACGTCGTTTACACTCCCAATATTCACGGCTTGTTGACTGGATTGTGATCCCTTTGGAGTGTTTGCGTGTGCACACGATTAATCAGTCCGATCAGACACACAAAACATACCTATTGCAAGCTCAGACTCAAGAAGTCTTCTCTCTGTTGAGAACTGCGCAAGAATGTCAACGGCGGCGTCAGAAGCGGCTCTTCTTTGAGGGATGTTTGCACGCAAAAAGAACCGCAAATAGATTGTGAGAAGTGAGCGAGCGAATTGATGCACAGACGACATGGTTTACGGAATCCTCAACTTCAAAGTGTGAACAGAACGAGCGTCACTTGTCAGTTTCCCAAAAGAGGAGTCTCAGAAAAATTGAATTCAGAGTGGATCTGTAACCTTTGGAAAACAACATGGCTTCTCTTGCTTCGCATCTCCTTTTATCACGAACAAACAAACAGTGCAAGTGCAATCACAGTCATCACTGAGACTCAAGGCGATGGCTTTTTTGCAATGTGAACGGCGCACACGACTACGTTCCACTTTCCGGACATTCACGAGGGGTTTGTTCTGCGCATGCGGATCAGATCAGACTGACCCAACCTGCAGATGTTTACCTTCACCTGTAAATTTGCGTTGTGTGCACACAGATGGAGACTCAACTTGCCACAAATGGGTCGATTCAACAAGCAAAGGCCTGCGGTCCAGGAAGGCGAGAAGCTTCGCTTCGACCACTGCTCACAAATCGTCTGTCTTGTTTTGACATCTGCGGTTGCTATACTCTGCCTCCACTGACAATTTTGTGGTGGCATTGCGGGGCAGACGCGGTACCTGACATGTTTCAGAATCCTTCCATTGCAAAACAGCGCACACCTTTGCTCATCCTTGGAACGCACGCTTGCTCACTGCGATCCAGAACCTTTTGTTTTTGAGGCTTCAAAACATGAATAAGAGAAGCTCGCATTCTTGGTTACACTGTTGCCTGCATGGCCATGCAGAAGGACGGCAGCAATGCCAACACGACACATTCAGACACATGCAGGTCAGGAGTCTTGCTCCACGCAGCATAATCCTTTTGCTTTTCACACTTGCGATGAACCCACAGTGGTTACACTGTTGAACTTTTCTTTTCAGACATCACCATGTGTGCAAGTTCCTTCATTCACAACAGGTCAAGCGTACCCAGAATTTCACTCATCAGTTTCAAAATCCTCAAAGCGTGACCGTGATGGAGCTTTTGTTGTCACTCTTTGGCTTTGCTTCGTAACCGCTTGTGACGCACAAGTTTGTTCGAGCTCTTGACGTTGGAAAAAGTTGAGCGCAGCCAACCAACGCACAACCCCACAGAACAATGGGTACCAGGTTCCCAAAAGCTTCACCAAACCCATCCCCTTGGTGCGTAGAAATATGAATCACCGCCACAAACACGGTCGTAGATTCAACGCGACAACTGATTTTTGCAAAAACGTTAAAACTTGCAAAGAGTCCCAGTCTGAGTCTTCGTGGGCGAACACTGTCACAATGGGGCCCCTCTTACCTTTCCAGGACACGCTCCTACACGGCAAAACTTACTTGTGAAAGCACTGCGCACGACTGCAGGATACTCAGAACTATTCAAACGCCTTACTCACCGGTTGCCATGCTTCTGACGTTCTCCTTGTTGCCAAGCGACCTGGGGCGTTGGAACTGCAGTGGAGCGAAGACAGCGCGAATCCAGCGAGTTGCTCCTTGACGTCCGCGTCGTGGGCCTGAGACGGAGACTGAAATGAACGGCACTTTAGTGATGAATGGTCCTTGATATCCGCTGCAGAGTCGGGAACAGCTTCGCTCATGAGGCCCATTTCCATACTGGATGCGTCACGCATTGCGTCCCGAAACAAGTCAGTGAGCTCTGCTCTGCAAGCGACAACACCGCGCCCAGTGATTTGTTCTGGGACGCAATGCCTGACGCTTCCAACGTGAAATAGTTCCAACGTTGAGGCTCTGTAGAACGAGAAGCTGCATTTGACGTTGGTGTGGAAAGCAATAGATGTCTTTGCCTGAGATCTTTTGTTGTTGTGCGCCCAAACAACAAACCAAGCAGGCGATCTGTTCTCACCATCACCGATTCTCATTCTGTCAAGAAGTGCAATTCCTGAAGACTGTCTTCTTGAGGAACTTCCTCTTTTGAAGCGAACATGCGAGAAGGAAGACACTTTCCATTCAAAGTTCCTGCTCACCTCACACCTCACGACACTTGCACAAGCTCACCTTTCTGCAGACCTGTCAAATTTCTTGTGGTGTTTCGTGGTCAAAAATTGACAATCCTTCTCCTGTTTCCTTTGTATTTTCAGCCGCATATGCTTCACAACTGTTCCATTTGAACAGGCACCTGAGATATATGCACATGTGTTTGTTGCAAACACGACAATATATTTCACAGCAGGCAACACCCATGAAAATAATATCAATATTTTGTGCAAAGTGCAAAGCACTGCAAAAACGCAAAATTTGTTTTTGTCTCTTTTGGTGTCAGTCTGCTCCAAGTGCTTTAACCAATGGCGCCACTTTAGGCAAGACCACACTCTCGATGACAAAAGGACAACTCAAATTTTACTTGCATCGTCCGGTCAAAGATCACCTGAGGTTTCCTCGAGGTGTCATGTCACTGTGACTCTTGCACCCAAAAATACCACGCGCGAAGGGCAGAGGTTGTACTGGGTCATGACAATGCAGTTTTCGTGAAATTTATGTTTCTGTGATGTATTTTTCTGATCCCTTGGCGGTCATAAGACAGACTTCTCGTCAAGGGGAACCAACCGTGCGAAGGCTTCTTCTCACACATTCCTGCTCTTCCTTTGGTGAATCTTTCGTGCGCACCAGATCAGGTTGCAAAGCCTTTTGGGAAAATTGTGCCGCAACTTTCGGTTTCCAATGGGCAACCTGCGCATTCCGGGCCTGCTCGGTGTCGTTTCCGAACTGCGTGCTCGTGAAGAACACCACCCCCTTTTTGAAACAAGAAACTTTGGTTCACAGAAAGACAACGCAGCACCCAAGGCACGATAGATCGGAAAGGTGCGAAAGCGCTCCTGCACGTTTGGTGCAAAAGGGTTGAAATTGTGGTTTCAACGTGAGAAAACAATGAAAACAGCGCGCTTCCTGACTTCGTGCGGAAGTACTCGCACTTCAGTGCATTTCAGAATGGGCTTTGCACGCAAGTGCTGATACTACATGTATTGCAGGTATGCACGGTGCATGCTCGTAGCAATGAAGCGGACCTTTCGATGTCTGCACCTTCTGAAGCTGCTGTTAAGTACTGACCGAAGCCCAGCAGTAACTCAGTCAGCAGTTTCCACCACAGGCCAGCTGCCACAAACATATGTTGAAAGCTTGTCACTTGCACGCAACAACTTTCAAACGTTTTTGAAACCGTCAGTTTCTTGGTTCAAACTGTACGAGGCTGGATTGCTTTCTGGCTGGAAATGTTCATCACTGAGGACACAAGCATGTTAATGGCTTCGACCTCGGCAAGTGCGGGTCTCTACTCAGTCTGCCGACCCAGACAACATTGTCCGAGGTCAGACAGCTCTGTGCAAATTTGCTGTTGTTGGGAACAGTGTCTACAACATCAGTTAGTGACAATGAAGCGATATTCTGAAATTTCGTGGCAGTTGCAGCAGCAAGTGGTGATACACTTTTGTGTCAAGTTGGGGCAGAATTTCACCCAAATCAAGACGTCTCTATCGGCATGTTATGGCAGAGTTCTTTGTGACAGCAGCATCTACTTCTGGATCAGGGCCTTCCAGGGTGGATGGAACAGAATTGTGGATTCCCAGAGAGCCAAGAAGAGCTGGAGTGGCAGATCAAGGGCCAACATCAGGCGCATTGAAAATCTGGTGACAGAAGACAGGCGAGTAACTGTCCGTCAGATCAGCGCCCAAACTGGAATAAAATTCACTTCTGTGCAAAAGATTCTCAAGTGTGACCTCCACCTTGAGAAGAAATGTGCAAAGTTTGTACCCTATGATCTCACTGAGTGACACAAGCACCTATGCATGGACATTTGTGATTTTTGGACAAGACTGATGCTCCACACCCCACGCGCCTTCCACCATGTCGTCACCATGGACGAGTCTTGGGTATATGTGTACGATCCCCACCTCAAAAACCAGTCTCTGACCTGGTTGAGGAAGGGTGAAGCCAGACCTCAGAAGCCAAGGAAAGGGATAGCTACTGCCAAAGTGATGATCATCACATTTTTTGACAGCAAGGGTCTCATTTACTTTGAGTATGTTCAGAGACCAAACACAGTCAACCAGATCTACTTAGACTTTAATTTTGACCAGATTCTCAGCAGCTTACCACCATCGCAGACCAAGGGCCAGTGTGGGGGGGAGGTACCTGCTCCACATGGACAATGCTCCAGCACACAACGCGACCCTCACACTGGCCTACACCAGGCAGCTCGGCTGGACAAGACTCCCTCAGCCACCTTGTTTCCCAGATCTTGCGCCAAATGACTTCTTCCTGTATCCAAGAATCAAGAAAGATCTCAGGGGCCACAAGTTCGCCAACCTGGATGAGCTGAAAGATGCAGTTGCTGACCAGATTGCCACCATCCCCTCTGCTGAGTACCGCAACTGCATGCTTCACAGCTGGCCCAGGAGATGGAGGAAATGCCTTGCCTATCAGGGGAACTACTTCGAGGGCATGCCATGAACAGTTGTGTTTTGACAGTGCCAGGACATGTCTTTGTTGATGTTTTTGTTTGGGTCATGATTGTTGATATTGACTTCATGTCGACCATTGTTCCCCGCAAGTACAAATAGAGATCTGTGTTAAACGGTTGTGTCCTCAGTGATGAACATTTCCAGCCAGAAAGCAATCCAGCCTCGTATGTTTTCGAACGCATTTGCGAGGAAGTCACATTTGTTCTGCAGTGGTTGTGCTGAAATTTTCCTGGGAAGCTCACCCAAAATCTGAGTGTTGCAAGCACCACAAGAAATTCATTGTTGCAACAAGTTCTTTGGGTAATCCCTTTCACAACACCATCACACGCTCCAGACCTGATTCCACGCAGCCAAATTGCACAGAACTTTGCGTCAAATTTGATGAGGCATTCACATCAAAGCAGCCGCGGTGGAAATTGCGGTGAAAGTATCGGAAAGTGTCGTCACACGAGATTCTGTCAAAGTGAAAAGAGGGTGTTCGATTCGAGCGTCAGGACTGCCAACTAGCTCGTACGCAAGTGACCAATGGTCTGTTCTCCGCACTGTCGTAGATCTGAAGCAGTGCAGTTCTCGCAGGTGTGGTGAATCCAGGAAGCTAGGTTAGCGATGATCCAGGATTGGGGTGGGAGCCGACCTCGGTCACGGCGAACATTTCCCCCTCGAACTCGTTCCTTGTCCACCCGCATGTTCAAACCAGGAAGGGGTGGGGGATGAATTTTGGGGGGTCAAGGGAGCCCCAACTTTCACTTGAAAAGATAAACGTGTCAAATTTTGATGATCAAAGTTCACCTTTGGTGCCAAATTGTGGTGAATTAATTTTCAGCGCCAGAGAGGCACCCTCCTGGATCCGCGAGAGACCCGCCGCCACAACTTTGTACTTTGGCGGTCGACTTTCAAAACGTGACAGAAACAAGCAACAGAAACAGTTGTCCCGAAGAAAACCAAATTTTCCAATTGGGTAATTTTGTTCGGAAGGCTGGACCCGCCAGCCATTCTTTCTTCACTCTAGATTTCTATTCAAAATCGCAAATTATGCACAGATCCAAGGTGTGGGAGCACGTGCCAGACGTGTGTCATCAACTTATGCAGTTTGATTTTGGTGATTTGTGCACCACCTCGAACGCTTTGCAAAGGACATGAATGGATCTAAATGAAACAAACTGCTCACCTTGCGTCGCTGCCCTCAAGCAAAGTCGCAACATGCGTCCTGAAAGAAGCGTCCTGTCCCTGGACAAACATTTGGGTCGCGAAACAGGTTTCTGTTTGTGATGGTGAACGCATTAGTAGTATTAGGGCCCGTTACTTGGTGCACACTTGGCGTTTCTTTTTCATTTTTTGTCAGAAATTCGGATCAGATTGTGCGAGTGCGCTTTACCAATGATTTACAGA
>JAAUXT010132874.1_pt1 | contig 11742 bp, 8 predicted proteins | sample 7278171 | NCBI WGS metagenome assembly JAAUXT01 (sample SAMN14350112, study PRJNA611818) | marine sediment metagenome | isolation source: surface marine sediment (1.8m) | place: French Polynesia: Moorea | collected 2018-08
GTAAATTTTTCTCAATGGGAGCCCATCTGAAGGGTGACACATCTGATAATTCAATAAATCTATTTTATTGCGAGCCCAACTGAAGGGTGACACATCTGATAATTCAGTAAATCTCTTTTATTGCCATCCTGACTGAAGGCTGAACCATCTGATAATTCAATAAATCTATTTTATTGTGAGCCTAACTGAAGGGTGGCACATCTGATAATTGAGTAAATATTTTTCAATGCAAGCCTAACTGAAGGGTGACACATCTGATAATTCAATAAATCTTTTTTATTTCGAGCCTAACTGAAGGGTGACACATCTGATAATTCAATAAATCTATTTTATTGCAAGCCCACCTGAAGGCTGACACATCTGATAATTCAGTAAATCTTCTTTTATTGCGAGCCTAACTGAAGGTAACACATCAGATAATTCCACAAATCAGTTTTATTTCTTTTGATTGATATGTTCTGAGGTTTAAATAGAACCAAGACTCTAGGCATCATACACACATGGATGACGGGATCTTTCTGAAACATTCAGGTTTGTCTGTTTTCAGTAAATATAACCAGACATGTAGTTCTTGCATTGTTTTTTTTCTATGCTTGGTTTATATACAACTTAGTTACCAGTGTGTTTATCTGGAGGATCATTTTTGGGAATTATTTTTGGAAGAAAACAAAGAGATTTTGCAGGAAGTAGAATTCTGAGGACAAACAGAACCCAGCAATGCATTTACTTCCAACAGAAGTCCTATTGCAGTTTGGTGTTTGTATATTGTCAACAAGCAACTAGGGGAAAAAATGATCAGAATGGCTTTGTTTGCAGTTTGGGTTTGTTTAAAGGTCTGATGGTGTGGGTCAAACATTTCAAATTTGTTCAGACATGTTCATGCTTAAAGTGCAACAGCTCAAGGCTAGATATGTAGACATTTATCCAAACAGTTGTACTGGTTACAAAACAACTGCAAAATATTCTTTCAGCTGAACAGCAATATTCTGTTTGATCACCACTTGTCAATTGACCACAAGCTGAGTGAAAGTTGATTTCAGAGTTAGCAGTATTTCCAGTACAATTTATGGCATGTAATGCAACATTCAAGATACACAGAATAGTTACAAACTTACAGCCAGCTTGCACAATCAAAGACACCCAATACATAAAAGCAGTTCAACCACAGAGGCAGAAAATGAAACAGAAATCAAATGGTTTGAACAAACAGTCATGATACAGTCAGAAGACAAATACAGTCAATGAAAATGGAAAAGCCACACCTTTTTTCAGAACATTGATGTCAACAGAAGATGCAACACAGGATCTTCATTCTCACCATCTTGGTGGTCTACTTGCTGACAGCTTGCAATGGTTGATAGTTTCTTGGTTTTTACTTTTTACATCTCCCCCAACAGAAATTCAGGTCACAAATGTGGGAGGGAGGATAAACATGAAAAATAATGGCTCTGAATGTGTTATGTCTTTGTTGCAGGTACAACTCAAGAAGAATATCACAGGTGGAGAGCAGAAGCAGAATTCATTGATGTGAATATTCAACCTGATCCTTGGCAGCAAGGTTGGCCACAAGATGGAGGTAAATGCTGACTTCTTGTTATTTAATTTTTCTGACTTTCGAAAGGATGTTTGATTGATGTTGTGCAGCTGGAACAATTGTCAATGAGCACAATATGAATGGGGTGAATTTGTGTGTGAACATATTCATTTTGGTATGCCAAGAAATGAACAAGAAACATTTTTGCAGCTGGGGAGAACTTTGGATGTCCAGAAAACATAACAGTGAAATTCACCAAGGAAGAACAAGATGTAGAACTGAATCTTCAAATTCAAGCATACCCTGAGGCAGATGTACCAGACAATGTGAGTATTCACAGTTGTTGGTTCCTTTGTTGCTGTTGGCAGAAAGAAAAAATGTGACATCATAGCAATACAAGGTCCTGTCAACAACAAGTGAAGTTGCAACATTTTCCTACTGCATGTAGTGTCTAAAAAGAGTCTTCTTGCTTCAGAATCTAGAATTCCCAGAATGCACCTATATTTCTGGTTCTGAAGGATCTTTCTGGCATGACTCTGAGTGGGAAATGATAAGGAAAGATGATGAAATTGATATGTTTGGAATGATACATCTTTCACAAATAGTGTGGAATGTGGAACCAGCACAAGTGAATGATGATGCAAATGTTGAAAACAAACCTTTCAAGATATACAAGGCAGGAAATGGTGAGTGAAGTGAAGTTAGAAATAAAAGGTTGGAATTTACCAGTTTTGTTTGCCCTGTGCTTTTGGATGATTTTCAATGATTGGTTGCTTCTTTGTTACAGTTGTCACTGATGAAACTTTGGCACAATGGAAAGCTGATGCTGAATTTGTTGATGTGGAGTTTTCACCTGATCCTGCAGAAGGAATGTGGCCCAGAATGGGTGAAACACACCTTGGATGCCCTTCTGAGATACAGCTGGATTTTACTCAAGAAGGAAATCCAGTCAAGTTGAACATGGAGTTGAACACAGACCTTTTGGAACAAGAACACAGTGCTGTTAATTTTCGAGATGGTACTGAGACAAAAGCTGACACTGTGAGTATTTCTACAACTCTCTGTGGTCCACTAATTTCAACAAGGCTTCACAAAGAGGAATTTCAATCTCTGTTTTTATTTGGACATAACCTCCATTTACAGAGCTTGACTTGTTATTACAATGATTTTGTGGATGAAGGGGAAATTGTGTTTGACAAAAATGATGGCAGCTTGAAGATTCAGGGAGAATTTGTCAGCACAGAAGGAACATGGGCACTGGAAAGTGTGGATGGATATGAAGAAACAAATTTTGATGAAAAACCCTTCAAGATCTTCAAAATAAGTGAAAGTAAGATTGTTATGCAAAAATTTCAGCACAGTTTCTAAAGCAGAAAAATTATCAGAGAAAGACAAGAACCATAATTTCACAAGTTGAGTGCAAAACACCAATGTCATTCTTTCCCCAAGGTTCTATGTCTGAGCAAGACCTTGAGGATAGAAGAAACAAATTTCTTGGAACTAGGACAACCAGAGCCAGCAAGAATACATACTGGGTGAATTGGTGGCCAGTGCTGGACTATGATGCATACCACCATGCAAAGTATGTTTTTATTGGCAAAATGTTTCTGCTATTTTGAGTGCAATTTGTTTGATCTCTGCACTGGGGTTGTCCTCTTTCTTATCCCACAAAAGATTTGATGCTGAATCAACAGAGCTCAGAAACCAGAATATTCACACCTACTTGGGCAGGATAATCAATGCAGTGAGTACCACAGGAAAACATAAATTGAAAATGTGCAGTTTCCAGTTGTGCATTCTGTAACAAAAATTGTTTGTGTGTGTTTTGTCCATGACAGTGTGACCCAGGCAGACCCCCCACCCCTTGGGAAATTTCATGGAAGGTGCAGATTTGACCTCAAACAAATGTTAAAATTGTTCAGGACCAGGTCTAGAACTTAAAAATATTTGGCCCAGACACCCCTCTTCCCCAGTAGCTGAAATTAGAACTGAGGCTTGAGGCTTAGTTGTGCCTCATTCTTTTGTTCACTCTGGATTGGTTAGTTTATTCCATTGCACATTGAAACCAATGTCAACCCAATCACTCTGAGTCAGTCCAAGCAAACAAAAGAATGGCACCTGAGAGTCTGGCAGTGGACAAAGCTAGATCTCAGGGGTGGACACACGACAAATGTCCTGCAAGAGATACTTATTTTTGCATTATTTTGTTGTTTTGTTAAGATGTTTTGCTGAGAATCACATTTTTCCAGATGCGGACTCGATTTGCTGGCATTGGTGACACATATGAGCTCAAACCATATTACACCACATTTTATTATGATGTAAGTCTAATCCAATCTCTTCCTTGTCTGCAGAAGCTGTGAAAAGGACAGAAAGCACAAGTATTGTCTAGCAGTATATGTTTCATACATAAAATGTGATAGCAATCCTTTTTGTTGATGACTTGCTTCATGTGTGCTTTTGGGTTTCACAGACAGACAAAACAGCATTCAACACTTATGGCAAGACTGACCCCAATAGTGTTGTGAATGCATTTCACACAGATGTCATGGGGTACAAAGCTCAGGGATATTTTGTTGATGATTGGGGTAAACCAGCTCATGCAATGCTGTTTCTTGGGTTAGTTATCCAGACATTACTCTCTTTGACAACCATGCTGGCTTTGCCCTGTTTGTGAAGTTGACTTTGCAATGATTTCCAACATGCATTTAATGTTTCTTTGGCTGGTGGCCAAGTGACAATGAGTCTACTTTCAACAGTCTGCCTTCTCCGAGTGGGGAGCTAACATGAAAGAGACATTTGACATGAAGTCATTTATCACAGGCACAACATGGTGGGAGCAGGTGGAGTAGTGAAGGAGATAGGATCCGTTTGCACAAATGAATCAGTCTCTATTGTTCGACCAGCATTCGTGGATTCAATTCACCATTCCCAAGAGACTCAGGATAAATATGACTTCTTCATCACCAGTCATGAACTTGGCCACAGGTCTGACTCACTGTTTTCTGCTGGTATTTCAATCATCACTCCCACAAGCAGCTCTAACTCAAAAAGCTCACACAGAGACTGTTGGAGTACACTGTATTCAATGTCTTTCGTGTTTCTCTCTGAAATAAATGTCTTTCAATCAGTTGTGCTTTGGGAGCTATTGCAGCATGCCATGATCACCTCACAGGTGTTAATGGCTTAGGGTTATGGTCAGGGTTAGGGTAAGGGTTTTGCTACATGTAATTTTTTTTGTAAGTTCACTCACCTGACCCTAAAAAATACCAGATGTGTCTTGTTGGTCAATTGTGCTTTGGGAGCTATTGCAGGATCATGTGACATGACACAAGTCTTTTTTTCTTTTCAAACAGTATCTCAGCACGCCATGATCACCTCACTGGTGTTGGTGGCTGTTTCCAATCTACTGCTTACACAATGACTGCATGGTCAATATGGGATGGAAACTACCAACCTGTCTTCAGTAGCTGCTCTGTGAATGCCATAAAGGAATATGTTGCAACACTGGAGTAAGTGTGTAGGAAGTTTGTGAGGAAATGAATCAGAAAGAATGCTGACAAAACTTGAGGAATACCTGTGGCACACAGACACTGTGTTTTTGCCTCTTCCTCAGTCCACTTCAAAATCCCTGGGATGCTTTTTCCTTAGGAAAGCAGCAAAAATGTCAGATGTGTCTTGTTGGTCAGATTCTTGTCATGAGAAGCATGTCTACCTGTGCTCTATTCCCTTTGAGTTGCAACTGAGCCCATTGTTGTGCCTAAGTCAGTTTCACTTTTGTCAAAAACACTTGAAGAACTTCAAGTTGAGCCTATGTTTTGGGTCACGCACACAAGACCATTCTGACATTTGTTAGTTCACTCAGAACTGTGTGTTCTTTGGGCACAATCTTGACAATTGCTTCTCATCAGGTCTAACCATTTTTTCATGGTTGACAAAGTTGTTTTTTGCATCAATCCAAAGTGTCATAATCTGAGTGTGAATACAAAAAGAAACAAAGAAAATGCCATCTCTTCTGACAAAGAAACACAAATGGTCAATTGGTCTGGTGCACACACTTTCAGCTTCACAAAATGCTGATTTAAGAGAGACAGACTCCTGAGATATTTTATTCATGATTCCCCAACAAAGATAGGCTTTGTCTCTCTGTTCAGCTTTGCCACAATGAGTTCTTTGCTCCATTCAGCAATTACAATTTCTCTGACATGGATGCAACTGTGTTTTTTCATTTTGATTGCAGTGCTGATGAATGCTTTGTTGTTTCATGATGGGACTGGACAAGGATCAAAACTGACAAAGGTATGTATTTCCTTTTCCAAGAAGACTGTTTGTGGTTGTTTGGAAATGGAATATGGAAATTGCTACTTATTGTCTGTTCACCTAAATACATTGAATTTAAAGTCTGTAACTGCAGATGATGACCTCCAAGTTGTCAAAGAAATCAGACAAGTTTGGTTTGTTTCTTGGCAGTGGTTTTGGACAATGACCACAACACTAATCAACCTGAGGATCACCAATTCTACAAGAGTCACACATCTTTCCAAATTGTCTGCAACCAAGGCTGAAATACCAACCACTTTCCAGTGCACAAGAAAATTATGATATTTGTGAGATGGGTCAGAATGAAAGGAGAAGCCACAGAGGCATATTTGAAAACAATTAAACTGACTCCAGGTGATCCCAGATCAAGAAGGCCTTTGTCTCCATATATTTTCTTCCCTTTTGCTATTTGCTCCAATTTTGATTGAAACCTGTTGTTTGTTGGGAGTGGTGTAACATTGATTTGTGGAATAGCAGGGGAATAGCAGTTGCTACTCTTTTGGTCAATGATCTGGCTTTGTCTCAAATAACATTTGGCTGCTTTTCAGTGTGCTAAAAAGCTTTGAACAAATCAAGTTTGCATTTGTCTTTGTTTCAATAACATGTTGTATTTATATTGTATTTGGTGAGGGGAAAACAAAAAAGAAACATGTTTTTCAAAGCACAAATGTTGGCTCAGATGACAATGGTAAGAACCTCAACAGCAGATACAAAGAATGAAGAAAACTTCAAAATGTTTGGTGAAACCCAAAAGAAAATAGAACTTTGTGAATCTCAAATTTATCTAAGTTTCATTTGTTATTGACATTGATTCTGCTTCACCTTGTTGCCTGATTTTATGTGTGTCCTCTCCCATTTTCTGACAAAAACCTGAGGGAATGTTTTGATCATTTGGTTGACTTTTTCAGCCAGATTTTCTTTGAAACCTCTTGAATATTGAGACATATTAGTTGTTTGTTTGGATTGAAATTCATTGGCTAGTGGAATACATTTCTATTTACCACCTCACCACTTGATTAGACATTCAATGCATGTGAAACAAGTCAGCTTTTCTTTCAACTGACATGAGTGAAATTTACTGCACATCATATTTCACAGAAAGAAGCCTGAAAGGAATGAAGTATTGACACATTGTAGCAACAAATCAAGAGAAGTTGATCTGACATTCTTGGATTTTGCTTGTTTCAAGATGACCAGAGATGAGACCCTTTTTAGCACAACTGATGCTTTATCAAATTGAAATACATCCTTTGTCACTTTGGTCTCATGAATGACACACAACTTTTTGTGTTTGGGTTGTGGGAAATAACTTCTTGAGATTTTAGTTATCTTCCCAGTGTAAACAATTTGTTGATTTAAGGCTTGGGAAATCAACAGAAACACATGCATTCAGCTTTCATAGTTGTTTCTCCTTCTTGTCTGGATGAATCATCTGAGACAATTTGTACCTGCACTGGAAAATCTCAATTTTAAGACAAGAAATAGGGCAGAAGCATATTTTCCCTGGATGTTCTACTGGTAGTTCCTCTTATAAATTGGAAAAAAAGATTGCTGGTTTTTAAATGGGCCCTACAGCTGATGTTTTTCTCAAAAACATAATAAAATACATACATGTTGGAAGAAAAGTTGCTTGAATGTATCATTCTTACTTGTCACTTTTCTTGTTGAAATAAACACAAAAATTGAATTAGTCATTGTTGTCTTGAAATGTGCCCTGGTTTCATTAAAATCAACAACAGAGCATCAAAGAGGCAAGTGTGTGTGCATGGCCTGATTTTTTGGGTCCATGAGTACTTCAATGTTAGTTTCCAATTTGAGTGAAATGGTTGGCTAATGAGATTTTGTTTGAGTCACTAAACTGTTTGAAATTCAGACAGGCTGTGCCCATTCAATGACAAACAAGCTGAATTTGAAAACCCATCCTCTTGTGAGTCTGCAATGCTTGTGAAGGGTGTCCAACACTCCTCAAAACCATGAAGGTGAGAGGTTAATTGCCACTGGTGGTTGACATGAAATGCCACTGCTTCAAGTCAGCAAATATGAGGACTCCTGACACAGGTCATTTCTTTGCAATTCTCCTGAATTTGCTGCCAAGTTGAGCAGATTTCTTAGCATTTTGCCCAAATTCAGCACAACATCACACTTTTCCATAAATTTTCTGAAGTCTCCAAGGTCATGTTGATGTATGATTACTGTGTCTAGACAAGAGATCAAAGGATTGAAAATAAAAAGCTATGGCTGTAAGCTAGCAACTTATGCACAAGACTCAGTTTGAGTTTGATTCCTGGATATGCATTGATAAGGGCAAGGTACTCGGTTAGACAAAAGAAGAGTGAAATCACACAACTGTGTCAGTGATCAATTGGAAAGTGTGTGCATGTGGGTGTGTATGTGTGTGGGTATGTAGGGTTCTTTGTGTGAAAATACATGCCATACCTTCTCTTGGACATGCAGTTTGTGCCATAACTTCTGCTGTGTGTACTCCGTGATGTACTTGAACATGGCTGGAGGGTACGAAGGTCGGTAGATGCCATAGAGCGCCGAGAGCGACTTGGAGGCAAAGTGGTGAGTGTGCGCCATACCGGGACTGCTGCAATGTGAATCAAAATGTGAAACATGCAGTGTGTGAATCTACTCACATGCTCCACTTCACTAACTTTTCAGGTTCCAGACCACACAGATCCATTTGAGAATCACACTTATTGTTGGAAGTCAAACCTGCTGCATACAAAACTTCCATCTCTTCATCAGGGAGTTCCACCTGTTGTCAAAGGAACACCCTCTGGGTCAGCTTGGGACCACAAACAACCCAAGACGAAATGATGCCCATTGGCTGCATGGCATTTGGTCCTGAAACCTTATTTGTCTGTTGGATTTCACCAGCCAACCAACCCCCAGAGATCTTTGGCTCAGTTTTGCCTAGATCTCATTAGACCGGCCCAGATCAATACTGTTGGCATCAATTTTTGGTGGGAATCTTTTGGTGGGAATCTTTTGGTAGGAATCTTGCTACACACACACACACACACACACACACACACACACACACAGAGGCTGTTCCAGATTCCAGAATTCAGGCAAGGGTGCTCAGGTCCTGTACCTGCTCACCAAAATCTGTTTCCCATTGACTGAAGCACAATGAACTCTTAAAAAACATTCAGACATGAAGACTTTAGACTAAATGGCCTGCATGTCATATGCACCTGGTATTTATGTTTCACAGCCAGCCGCCACCACAGATTTTTGTGCCCAAAATGCCAGGACAAAATCGCACAAACCCTTGGGTAAAAATACTCTGACAAAAGACCATGGGGTTGTTCTTTTTGTAAAGCGGATTTTCTGGGTTCACATTTCTGGGTTCATCTGGGTCACCATGCTGTTCTATTTCCATGTTTACTGGGGTTTTTTGGGTTGTGCCAACCCAGAAAAAATACAGAAAGAGCAAGTGCTCTGGGGTTAGGATGTTTCTTTCAATATTGTTACCACAAACAGAACAAGAAAGGGATTCTTTGAAATGCCAGTTGATTTTTTGTCAGAAAAAACAACAACTTTCAATTCACCAAATCCAGAAATTTATTCTTTTTGGCACAAATATGACTAACTCAGAGAAACCCAGAAAGCAGAAACCCAGAGAATTCTGGGAACAAAAAGAATAGCCACCATGATTTGCCCAAGTGAAGTTGGGTAGTTTGTGAAGAAAAAACAGACATCTTCATGAGAAATATGCAGAATTGCAAAATATTTTCCTGAGATAATTTGGAACAACCAACTCCAGTACTTGCAACAAAGTGGAGTTATGGCTCTTTTCAGCTTTGGTGGATTTCAGTATCATTATCTGTCCAAAGTAAACTTACCTGTTGCAGATTTGTCATGTTCAAAGATATGCATGATCACAAAAATTGACTGTATGGAAAGGTCAGTTTTCAACTGTGGCAGGAGTTCCATGGTACAAGCTCTCTCTGTATCTGTAGAACTACAAGGTGGGTTCAGAAAAATGTGAAAACACTGGGATCACCACAAACTGGATCACAACTGATCAGGAAAGATTTAAACCTCTAATTGTAACTTGAGGGCCTTGTGTCACACAAACCAATCAACTTCCATTCAATGCACAACAAAATGTCATTGGTGACTGACAAAATTGCACTGCAATAGATCCAAATGCACAGGAAAAGAGGGATTAGATCTGCAGCACACACTATGCAACATCTGCACCAAGCTTGCATTTGTGCAAATGATTTTGATTCCCAACAGATTCTTTCACACACAAATGTCTAAACATGGAGCTGCAGGGCTCAAGATTCGCAATGAAATCTGAGCACGTCACACATTTTCACACAGAAAGGAAACATCAGGTCAACTCTTCACTTCAGTCACACAAAAGCACAACCTTCTTGATTCTCCAAATTCTCTGAAATTTTCAAACCCTTCCTTGGTGTCCTGACTCTTGAACTTGGGTGAATCAATGGCTTGTTTCTCGATAACTTTTTGTGAAATAGAAGCTTGATCTTGACCAACATATTGATCCAGTGTTGGGTGTCCATTGACAGAATCTTGATCCTTTGACCTGAGCTCGAATGAGGTGAACTTCGATTCATGCAAAGTACACAAGGAAACACCAACTCCTTGAATGGATTACAAAGCTTTTCTGAACAATTACCAGCCACTTTTGTCTTCCACCCCACCATCACCCGATTGCCTGAAAATCACTGAAACGTATGAAGGTTGACAATGAAGCACTGAACCAGCAAAAGGAACTGAGTTACAATTTTCCCTCCATGGAGCTCACCTGATTTGCACCTGGGGTTGTCAAAAGGTCAACAGTACCAGACAAATATAGAACACAAATCAGAACACTCTTGGAAGAATGCCAACTTTCTTCAGCTATGATTTGATCAAATTCCTCACAAGCCCATCATCCTGGACCAAGAACAAATTTGCATACCAAATATAAACACAATTCAGAGAAAATTCACAGAGAAAATGCTGTACACATTCTTTTGGAAGAGGCTGCCTATAGTGCTTCGCACTACACCTGTACCTGGCGCAGATCACTAAAAATGGTCATGTCAGCCATTGAACATCTGCCTCTGCCAATTGACACAGTAAAATATCATTTTATTGTTTCTCCTTTGTGCCACAATTTTTGCTGTCAAAAGCACAGATGGGAAATTTTAACTTGGTATGGTAATTCCTGGCAGATACAGGGTGATGGAGCTTCAATGCGTGTACCCTGAGGGTGCAGAATGTGCCCCAACACCCGTTGTAGTGGCTGGTACCTCGCGCATTTCGTGGGGTGCCTGTCCAAATTTTTGTGTGGAGATCTTTCTCCTTTTGATGTTGAACCCCAAAACACGACCAGCAAGTTGTTCTTATTGCGATCTGCAAAATGTTGTTTCATGTTGAAGGAAACTTACAATGATGAGAATAATTCTTCGTCAAATTGCACAAACATCAGCACTTTATTCACTGCTTTTGAAAAATAGGAGTAGAGATACCCACAAAGATGGGAGCTGCAACAACCCAACTGGTTATAGCCTCACAAGTTTGTATTTTCTCTGCTTTAGTGTTCAGTTTGCCACAACAGAGTGACACCTGTGTGCAACTCAGTGCAGTCATGCCCTGCCCTGTGTCTGACGTATCTTCCAGCCAAGATCACCAGGCAGATTCTGTGCAGAGGCATGTCTCAGAATCTTGTTGATGAGATGATGAGTATAGCTCGCGCACGGTGTCACAAATCTATTTTATTCCAAGCCCAACTGAAGGGTGACACATCTGATAATTCAGTAACTCTCTTTTACTGTGAGCCTAACTGAAGGGTGACACATCTGATAATTCAGTAAATCTTTATCAATGCCAGCCACAACTGAAGGGTGACACATCTCATA
>JAAUXT010115366.1_pt1 | contig 11741 bp, 9 predicted proteins | sample 7278171 | NCBI WGS metagenome assembly JAAUXT01 (sample SAMN14350112, study PRJNA611818) | marine sediment metagenome | isolation source: surface marine sediment (1.8m) | place: French Polynesia: Moorea | collected 2018-08
GAGTCAGAGTTTTCAACAGTTTCTTCTCCAATCACTTGGCAGTTGTCTGAGGAAGCTTCTGAGTCGTTGTCGTCCAGGAGGGAGTTGGAAGTCAGTTGAAAGTCGGCGACCATTTCCTGCATCTCAACCAGCATCTGCGTCAACATGGTGTGGGCTCTGAAAAGACGTCGTAATTTTGAGTTGCAATCAAAAAAACAAAAAATAACGCAGTAGTGACCTGCACACAATTGTTCTCTTTGAAGGTACACCAAATACAAGCAGTGATGTTGACTTATGACAGGGATACTCACTCTTTTTCAGGGTCGAAGGAAATGTGCGTGAAAGTGCTGTTATGGCTGCTGCTCAGCACATTGACGTTTTCGTCACCAGACTCATCCAAATCAAGCTTGTGTGCAAACTTTCGACTACAATTCATGTCCAGTTAGTAAGGAACAAAATTATCAACAACAAAACCGTAAGAAATTTTGAAGAGAACAAAGCCAAATGACAAGTTATCAAGTCGAAAACCTGGCCTGAAATGCAAGTCCGGTCTGAAAACGACGTCACGGTCAATCGCACCGCGACCCACATTTCGGCCACTTCCAAGAAAAGAGTAAAAACACGCACTTCAACATGCCCATCTCCATGTAAAAGCAGGTCAGACATGCTAAACACAAACTTGCGCACGTGTTTTGACTGCCAACCTGTGGGGTAGACGTGCCTTCAACAACGTGGGCAGTGGGTCGACCTGGTCGACCGGAACACTCCTTGGTCGACTTGTCTTTTGCGCACTGAAAACATTGTTTTGTACAAAAACACTCATTCACCCTCTCGAGCTAAAGCTCTCGAGGTCTCACTCGTGAATTTGTACTCATCTATGCCTTGAAATGTGCACAAAAGACTTGTCGACCATGGCGTGGGCCGATCTCCCGGTCGCCCCACTGCTCGCGGTGGTGAACCCTAACGTCGACGCCCGAAAGCGTTGGGTCTCGAGCCCGCGACACTCGTTGACACCAGTGACGTGTTGATTGTCCCGCACAAAGGCACTGAAGTCTGTGGAGAGCTTGGGGTCCTCCTCGATAGAAGTGGTGACAGTTGGACCGTCGTGTGGGTAATGGCGAAAACAGATCGAGATCAAATTTTGTGCCTTTTCTTGTGATGTTAGAAACAGGTCGGGAAAAGCTTCCCTTGTGACCATAACAGCTGGAAATGAACATGAGAAAGGGTTGGCATTAGCCGGTGGGTTGGTTTTGGCAACCAACTGCACTTTTGTCTGGCGAAGCTATTGTATGGAAGGAAAGATGTACGGGAGATACATTGGGTTCGTGAAAAGTAAACATTCCAGTTCATAGTTACCACAACTGCTGGCGCACGTCCAGCCAGTGCGGTTCAGATGCGTATCAGGTTGGCTGGAAGGCCTGGCGCTGACGTACGATGATGATTCGAAAATGTAGCAGGTGGAGCCCTGCTTCAGGATGGCTTCAAATACCTCAGTGCTGGTGGTTTTCAGGTGCAGATGTCCCCAAGTGCGAAGACTTTTTATCACTGAACTTGTGAATCACGTTGAAGTTCTGGCTTCATTTGATCGTCGGAGCGGCGATTGAGTCTTCCCCTCCCCTGCGCTTCGCATCAATCGACGATCAAACCGAGAAGAGCTGCAGCGAAGCAGCCCTTGATCCAGGACGAGTTGTTTCGCTCCCGCTGATTGAGCCAGTGCTGACATTTTGCAGTTGCGGCTTGTGTATTGTTCGCCACGGTGTGCGATGTTTTATCATCCAACTGCTGCTGTGTGCAGTTGCTGGTTGAGATGAAACAGGAACATTTTGACTGAATGTACCAAATTAAAGTTTCCCGAAGACCCGCCCGAAGGCTCGTCCCTTCTGCTGGCTCCTGGTGTGGATGTGGCTTTGAAAACTCAGCGCTGGTCCCAGAGGTAGGGGAAGAGGGTCGCCTTGTGTGATCAGTGACACATTCACTTGGGAGAAGAACGCGAAATCATCTGTGGACATTGTTCTCTTTCGTTGAATGACGACGTTGTTTGACGCGTCCGACGCCTCAGATTGGCTGACACAGAATGAGCACCTTCGAGAAACCAAATCCAGTTTTGAATTTATGTCCCTTACACGAGAAAAAAGTGGGGGTTTCTTCATGAAGACAGCAAAACACACGGCGGGGAAATGGTCGAGGAAGTCTGGATGGGTCATTGGAAGAAAGCTGGGAATGGAGGCTCAGGTCTGACGCAGCCAGTGTTGTCGGAATGAGTTCGGTTCCCAAGGACGCCTTTTATGAACACCCACCAATCCGACGGCTGTTGCTTTTGCTTGGATTTGCAAGAGATGTCAAGTGGGCAGATTTGCCTGAAAGTTTGAAAATGGGCAACGCGTATCCACATATCGGACTCACAGTTGTGTTGCTTCGTGCTATTCTGCCTTTGGATCAAGGTTGTGGGGTGGGGGACACCCAGGCAGGTTTTCCCTCGAGTTACCCAGTGTTCATTGTGGCTCCCTTGAGATTCTTGTCACTAAGTGTTGGTGGTTCTTGGGTCTGAAGCTCAGTGTTGTTGTGGGATGTGTACCGGCGTACGAAGAGTTGCACCTTGGTGATGTCAATGTGAGTAGCAGTGCGTAATCAAGGTATGAAACCTCAGCGGCCGCTGTAAAAGCATCCACTTAGTGAGCTTTGTGCGCCAGCTTGGCAACGAGTGAAAAAAACAGTGGAAGATATGGTGAAGATTATCTGAACGCCGAGACTGCCCCAGATGGGAGCTATGGAAGCTCGTACATTACAGGAAGCTTGGTCATTTCAACGCATTGCGTTACAAAGAATCAGTTACAACAGCTACTTACGCTGTGGCCACCAAAGCAGAACAACCAGCACCAAGGAGCTGGCCGAGAAAGCTGCTCGTGCGATTCCAAGGTAAAATTGTAATGTGTAAGTTCTGCAAGAAAGACGGAGTTGAAGTGGATACTGACGCAGCGCTGGAGCATCACACCAACAGACCCGGAACTTCGGAACGAGCAGCACTGTCGCTGTCGCGTTCATCTCCGGGCATCTCGAAGGAGTTTTTGTTCTACAAATCGCGAGGCGATTTCCTCGTGCAACAAGTTGTGCTTGCCACCTGCAGTTTATGTTTACGCCTTGAATTACACGTAATGGAAACCGGGATCTGCTGTTGTACAGTCAGAAGACAATTATGCGCAGCATAACACGAGCGGCGCTCAAAACGAGCAGCTCGATCGCCAGGTGCAGCGTGAATTGTGCTGGTTCGCCATCGCACTGACTTGAGCGTGAGCGACCACCACAGGACCACCGCATGTGGACTTTTCACAGATGAGATTGTGTGAAACTTGCCAGGAACAAGGCCCAGAGGTTGTTGTGGTGATATCGAGATCGAGGAGTGGATCACTGTCCGGAGTTTTGCAAGCTGACATTTGGATGGTGCAACAGCTCCGTCTTACGCAGACCACGAGGAAAGGCAGCAGAAAGTTTGGATAAAACTCGAGCCAAGTTGCGTGGAAAACGAATGTTACGGAACATTTTCACGAACACTGTTTTCTCGTATCTTTTTGCTGAAAAAGTGTGGACCTCTCGGTGTCCGCGCGGGTTCGTCGACAAAAAAATGTTTTCACTGAAGAGCGATGTATTAAAATGTGGCGAGCAGACAGTGCAGGATTGTTGGAGGCATGGATCCGGGGTCTGCCACACGCCGCCCTGACCTATCGGTCTCTCTTGCCGGATATCTGTGGATGTTCAGCCTGTTGATCAGCTGGGTCTGAAACGGCCAAAACGTGCCGCACTCTTGTTCCAATCAGCCTTCTTGTGTAGGCGCGAGATCTCCAGGATTGCGTGTGCAGTTGGCTTTGGTTTCCATAAGACCAGTCAGCTTCAACGGATGCGTTCGTTATGTCGTGAACATTTGTTGGACGAGATTGTGGCGAGTCGTGGTGACGGTTGAGAGATGGCGGTGTGCTCGTACCTGTGTTGCTCGACTCAGCGCTACGACAGCAACGTTTATCTGCCGCAGATTGGACCAGGTAAATTCTTCTGTTCGATTGAGATCAAAGTATGCGCACACACACACACACACACACACACACACACACACACACACACACACACACACGAGCCCATCCACATTTACATGTTGGCTTTGAACACGTACGAATGCAGGAGTTTGTGAGTAATCCTCTGTTTTTGTTGAATCATCGAACTCGAGTCATGTTTGGACGTGGATTTTGTTCGTGTTATTGATCTTCCTCCAGGTTTTATCATTTGGCAGGTCTCATTTCGAGTTTGAAAAACGTTTGATATGACTGATATTTGTCTTGACAGAAAGTCATCATTGCGTCTGATGAATGCAAACCTGGGGCAGTGCGGGCTGATTGGGATGATCACTGCTCTGGGCTTTTGCAATCAAAACACAAGGAAACACGTGGATGGTGGTGAGTGTATGCACAGATGGACACCATTCCTAATGAAAGCGGTCGGCGGAGTCTGTTGTTTCTGTGTGTTCGTTTGTTTTTCACCTGCAACTCATTTTGCGAAGATCAGGCTTCTCTGTCCCGCGACTATTGTCCTGCAAGTTGCATCCTGAACATCAGCACCGTCGATAAACAATACATTGTCACGTTGAGAATGGGAAATTGAACTTGCTTCTGAAGAGGGTGCGACTGGGCAGGTGGTTTGTCCTTTACAAGAGGTTAACAAGCTCATACGGGCCCGCACCAATCTTAAAAAATCATATTCAAATGGGTATGTGAAGTGTGTATAAACGCTTGAATAATTGGAGACACTGATGTGTGACTCCGACCTCTGTTGTGGATGATGGTTCGTCCTCTGCCCCAGTCGAGCTCAGTCTGGTTGAACGAACCGTTGTCTCGTGCTGTGCAACTGTGCTTCCAGGGACAAAAATCACCTTTGTCCCACAGCAAGATCTTGTTTTGTTGCAAATTATCTTTCACGCGCAACACACATGGAACGTGCCTGAAGCCGTGGACACCAGAACTCCACTTCAGCACCCAATTTTGCACAAAATCGTGACGCAGATAAATTTGCGTGATAACTGACCTTTGTTCCATGGTCAATGAAGTGGAAAAGAATTGTCTCTGCAGCAGCAATGAAAAGGAAATCAGGGAAGGCGTAGCGGACTTGTCGGTCTGCATGCAACTAGTGAATCAATCATGGGTCCCTCTCAGCGGACTGAAGCGCTCCATCATCGTCGTTTATTCGTCCACAATGCTTCCAGTTGAAAGCAATTGGATCCACCGCGAAACTGACAGGGGAAAATGCGATCGCTGCCGTGGCATGGCTGCAGCAAAACCGTTGTCTGAATTCGTCGCACATATTTGAAAATGATGGCTGTTTCGTGGTGTGGCGTCTGAACATGCCTCGATTTCTTTGTTGCGCAGCCGTTGAGACCGATGACGACTCTTCACCTGGGCGAGAGAGTGAAGGTGAAGGTGAGTGAAGATTCAGTTGGTGCCAGGTTGAGTCTGGAGTTGATGGCAGTTGTGTGGTGTTTGCGCAATATTCACAAGACATGTTTGAAAGTTGTCACTGAACCGCCGTCTCTTCCTGGGAATTCCCAGAAAATTTGCACTGAACAGCGAAGTGGTTTGTTGGTGGAACGAACCTAAAGCCACGACGTCGAGAGCAAGTCTCTCAAAGCAATGGTTTTCTTCTTCAAAGCGAAACGGAGAAACTGTGATCGTCCTTGAGATAAAGGTGTGCATGTACAGGGCTTCGGGGGGGGGGGGGGCTCATCACGTTTTTTTGGGCGGATTCTTGTTTGTGGGGATGGGACTTCTCTCCGAAATGAAGATGGTAGCCAGGTTCGTTATTGTTCTGGTCAAAAGTGGACACGAAAGGAAAGAGTCGCGTCGTAGGATAACATGGGGAAATGGCAGTTGTGGAGACCATTGAAGAAACGGAACTTTTCTTCCAGAGTTTGTTTGCATTCCTGTGAAGGAAACCCGGATATGACATTTGGAGATCACTGACTTGGTCCAGAAATGCGAACACAACCCGGTGAATCAGGGATAATGTCATTTAATTTACAGTCTCAGCGGGTAGGTGGGGGGGGGCGCTCCCTCAAAATTTAGAGGCAGGTCCCAGCCCACCAAGACATACCCACTGGGCAGGGAGGCCATGTGCTTGCAACGTGTTTGAATCGTTTCAGCGCAGACATTAGTGTACGAGTATGCTTGTCAGAGTACAAAGTACTTTTGTGGTGTGTGTGTTTGGGGGTGTCCACCAGGAGGCCACTCTGCAGAAGCCTTCCTAAATCCCCCAAAGAGGTGGTGCCGGGTGACCTCCTCCTCCGTCAAGGGGGCGTGTCCACTTGTTTGTGGACACAAATTGACGCCACAAAAAAAATCGCTTTGAGTCTGGGATATTTGTTGGAATTTTTGAATGGGAAAGACTTGTCGAGAGCACCACAAGGTCATGACGAGCTTTGAGCTAAACATTCCCATTCGGTGTTCGAGCTCGCTAATTGCAGGTTGACACGACCATTGTCACACGAAAATTCTGCGCCCCACAGCATTTTGGAGCAGGACTCGGTGTGAAAAAGTACCAATTTCAGGACAGCCGTTTTTTGGACAGGTTGAATTGGGTCCCATTTGGGATCTTCGTCGACTCTTCCCTGGAATCCACGCGAGGAGATCAAAAGCCTGTAGAGGGTTCCCGTCGGGGCGTCATTCGCAGACGGAAACAAGTTGCAGACTCGTGAACACTTGTTTCCCGGACACAACTGTCGCAACTTGCAGCAAGTACACTGGCAGAGGCCGAAATGATTCCTCACGAGTGCTCGTGTGCTCGACAATTACCTTTTGTGGAGTACAGCCAACAGATCGCGATTGCCTGGACAAACACGTCGCGGTTATGATAAATCAACATGGACGTTGAAGTGACTGTGAGTCATGTTGACAAATTTAAAGAGCAAGACGGTACAAGCCAATAGCAGTCATGCATGCAGTAATGGAAAATGGCATCGATCAGGGTCTCATCTTTCGACGGGCGCCGCGTGGCGATTGCTTCTCCATTGTGCGCCTGCCGCCAATTGCTGGCATCGGAACGCTGGAAAACAACGATCCAGAATCAAACCAAACGTCCATGGTGCGTGACGTCCTTGAAGCACCCCGTTCGCTTTTGAGATTCCAAGTGGGATCCAATCTGATGGCGTGAAACGTGTGATGGACACACCGAACTTGTGATTTATCTGTGTTCAGTGTGTGCGCGCTGAGTCACGTGTCCCGAGAAGGCACGATCGCGGCAATGGACATTGAAACCCGGACACCGGGGGTATTTCCCACTTCAATAGGATCTGAAAGGCAAACATTTTGCATGCACTGCCATTCAGTGAATTAACTCTTGCAGAAGATTTTTTGAATTTGTGGCTGTGTTCTCGCACTTGACGACGAACTTGCACCTCCGGGACTGCTGAATGTGTTGATTTGTTCAAAAAGGAATTTCACACAGAGTGCACACGGAGCAGTTTTCTAACTGCGGACACCAGCGAAAAGCTCCGCGGATTTGACTGGTGACGTCTGAAAGGAGCACGAGAGAAACCTGGATGCGTGACAAGATCAGCGAGACTTGATGCAACGTTCAGTGGAGTCTCAGGGTCTGAGTTGCCAGTCTCGCCGTGAGCAACGACAGCGCTGGTGGCAACAATGGAAACATGTATTTTCAGGTGTACCGAAAAACGTTGATGTACTTGTCCGGTTACTGAGGTTCAGCACTGAGCGAAGCACATGAGTGTCATCATGCACCAGCAATTGGCTGCATTCAGTTGCCCGCGCTTGTGGGAACAAATGCATTTTGTGAGATCTGTCAGATTTGTTGTCGAGCACAAATTGCGTTTTCCCAAACTTTTGGTGAAAAAGAGCCTCAGGTAACCGCGCTTTTGAAGTGGAATTCTGAAAATTATCAATTTTGTTGTGGAAATCCGTGAACGAACTTTCTCATCCAGGGCAGAATGTTTGCAATGTGAATGAAATGTGAATCTGGAGAGAACAGAAAGATATATCAAACGAGGATTGATCACTTCTTGTTCTCCCGCATTTCTGTGCAATCCTTGGATAATTGGGAGGACAACACTTCAGTCTCATACTGCTGAAAAACTGGAAGGAAGTCAAACGGAGCTGATCTCTGACCAAAATCATTGGATATCAAGCGGAATTGATCGGAGCAGAATTTGGTCAGGATGTCTCTGTTCATGTGTTGTTCAGCGGAGCTTGCAGCCAGCAGCGTGTCTATCCTTGCGCCAGAAGAAACACCAGGTACGAATCTGCGGGACAGCAAAGGTCTTGAATGCCCACAGAATGTCTACGCTAAAGTTTGAAGTCGTTGTGTGCATCCCAGTGATTTTCTACGCCCCTCTTATGCGCCATTGCGTGTGTCAGCGTGTGTCCGATTGTGCTCTCGTTTGCTAGAACCTGACGAAACCTGCACAGCAGGGATAGCGAAAGATGTACGAGTGACAGCTTGGTGTTGCGGTTGGCAAGGAGTACTAGCAACATTTTCGTGGTGCACACCTGTCATTCTGATCGACGCGTATTAGCCTTTGTCAGTGTCTGGTTTACTTTGGATGGGGCCCGTAAGTCGTAGGGTCATTGGGAGAAGTACATTTTGTGCTCAAGATTACTTGGACGTGAAGGAGCGTCCAACCCAGACACGTCCTCCACAAAACAGGTTCTTTTTCGGCTGTGCTGCTGCACACAACGTCAAACGATGCAATGGTGATTCCATTGGCAAGCACTTTTGTGTGCACATTTCATTTTGGCGAGGCTGCCGATTTGGTGACTCGTCATTGTTATGTCCTCAGACAAGTAGAAAGGTGCATACTGGAGTCTTGCTCTGCAACGGAAGAAACGAAGCGGTTTGGTGTTGTGCACTGACCGTTTCCTGACTGGACTAGAAGTCCTTAAAACTGGTATTTGACTTTGTTTTCCAATCAGATCGGCGGAAAAGGGCAGAACGAATCTGATTGTTTTTCCCCTCACTTATTTTTGGCAGCGAAGTGTTATTTCTGAGGCATGTAGAGATCAGATGTTATGTTTGAAAACGTTGTGTACACAGTGTATCAGTATCGCACAAACTGAGTTAACTAATTCCGCGCATGCAGCGCGGCTCTCGAGGAAACCTGCGCGGAAAAACCGCCGCATTGTGCTGGAGGCACGAGAGACAAAAGTGGAATCACAACTCGGGCTTGAGCGCGTCGGATTAGGCCAAGAAAGATGAGACCGGGACCGAGTCTTTACCTCATTCCATCCGGAACAAAATCCGACGAGAGTGCCTGGAATTGGCACCGTGTGGCGATGTGAACTGTGGGATGCAACCAGTCTCTGTGTGGATGAGGGGTTTGTGTGAGTGTTTGTGAGAAAAACCTCACATAAAAGTCGTCTCAAGTCGAAGTGGCCGCAAATGTCAACCGAAGTGGATGTCTGCGTCTGGAATGTTGGTCTGCACGCGTTTTTCTGTGATCTGGGAGGTTGGGATCTGGTTTTGGGATGTTGTGCCAATGGAGATCGGGGGATTGCTCTTCCTGGCTGACTTGAACCATGGAAAGGTACAAGGATGTAAAAAGCGGAACTTTCAGGTGCTAACTCGTGTTGGTGTTGCTCCTTGCAGAAGCCAGTTACGCGGTGCACGCACGGGCGATCGCTGACCACCACAACCTGTACGAACCCAACAGTCTTTCGTTCAAAGAGGGAGATTACATCAAGGTGAGTAACGTTTGTTCTTTGACTTCAGAAAATACATTGGTACAAGTGAAACTGCAATGTTCGCACGTTGATTTCACGGACAACCGGTAGAAAATGGCTGCGGTCCATTGTCTGAGAGCCGCGAGTACCTGTTCCCTCCCGTGGAAGTGTGATGCCAGTCGGAAGTTGCTTGGGAAAACAAACACACGTGTTCATCCCTCGGAACGGTGGGCAACATCCGTGACTCCAAGTCAGCCACGTCCGCTCAAGCTGTGGGGCGGTCGCTCAAACTGAGGCATTTCCACGAACACTGAATCCCGTAAATCTCCTCGCCAGAATTACAAGTGGCAACTGCAATGTGTGACTGAACTGTGGTGCGATTCAGGTGCTGGAACAGCGCGCAGATGGCAACTGGAAGGGCTACGTGATGCACGACGGGCACCGGCGCGTCGGTCACTTCCCGAGTCAGGCCGTCGTGCTCGTCGACAGCCAAGGTCAGTCGTCCTGTCTTCGTCTCTTCGGCACCTTTTTGAAAGCACAGCCACCGTAATTGACCCGTCGACATTTCCGAAACAAGTGTTGCGAGTCTGGTTTGTTGTTTTGCAGCTGTCGTGAAGAACCTGCCGCACCTGCGCTACAGTGCGGGTCACGCCATGTCGCCGCAAGTGCCCGACCTCATCAGTACGCGTGGGTCCGCGGGCGGGGTGGGCGGACACCCGCCCATCCACCCCAACCACCTTTCCAACCACCACAACCACCATCCCAACCACGTGGACGGAGGCGGTGGCGGGAGCCTCTCCGCCGAGCACATCCACAACCCGTACGGCAGCATCGGGCTCGACCGCACCTTCCCGCCGCCCCCGTCCCCGCTGTCGATGCCGAAGAGCCCGAGTCGAGGTCAGTGTGACGAGCTACATTGGACACTTCTTGACATTTTTCCTGGTCTGAGTTCGCTTCCACGCTATTCGGCTCTGACTGGAAACAGCGGTTGCAGCGAACGTTTCGTGTGCAAAGCAGACAGTGTGTTCAGGACGTTGCTACTGGACCTGAAAAATCTCTCCCTTTGCAGATTCTGACCGAGACAGCGGCATTTCGCCTCAACATCCGATGCCACCGCACGGATTTTCTCAGGTAAGGATTGACAGAATTCAACTTTGTGAGTCAGATGCGCTGTGCAGGTTTGTGAAGGAGTTACGGTTCACAGCTTCGCATGGTGAGGGATGTCAAAGGACTTGCGATGGGGAACACGACTGCCGATCTCTCTCGTTTGCATCACGAGTGTAGGCGAAACCAGCGACTTGTTATCACATGTATGCGCTACGGAAAAAAATAGTTCTCAGTTTCATCTGAGCAAACTGCAGTTTGGTGTTGTCGTGCAAAAAAATGTAGACTTGGAAAGAGCCAGATCTCGAGTGAATCCTGAAGCTCATTTTTTTTTACCGCAAATTTGGACACAACCGACGAAGTAAATTCACGAAAGCTCACTTCTTGTGTTTTTGCCAGAGAGAGACGAGCAATTTTTGTCTCTGCCTCGAAAGTACATGATTGCCCGAGGCTCAGTCTACCAACTAATTACCTTCACGACAAGACAAAAAACTTCTTTGCGAGAATCTGTGCTCTCTCACTCTCAACATCAGCGTTGAGCATGAACTGAGCTGTGGTTTTCACTGGAAGTTTCATTTGGGATTGATTGATTGTTTGGCATGTCAGAGCTGTTAATTAAACCATCACAGGCGAAACGATTGCGCTCCACATAACCAGGACGGCATGCTCAAAGTAACTCAAAGACAACGCAGCTTGCTTCAATTTTCAAGCAAATTCACGCATTTTCTCCAGAGGAAGGGAAGATTGTTGCCACGCTGAATCAAGGCGCTGTGTGGTCAACCAGGACAGGGATCGCACACTAAGTGCAGTGTGAGAAGCGCATTTTGCACCACGCCAGATGAAAATTTTTTATGACAGTTGAGATGCTTTGCATCGAGACTGAAGTAAATTTTTTGAGTCTGAAGTGGTGGGAAATGCACTTCACATTTTCACTGCACTGAGTGTGAGATC
>JAAUXT010008148.1_pt1 | contig 11740 bp, 6 predicted proteins | sample 7278171 | NCBI WGS metagenome assembly JAAUXT01 (sample SAMN14350112, study PRJNA611818) | marine sediment metagenome | isolation source: surface marine sediment (1.8m) | place: French Polynesia: Moorea | collected 2018-08
AGATTCATTGCACAGGTTGGGAAGATCAAGAGCCTTTCAAATCATTCCAAATGGATCGCAAAAACCATATTTTTTGGACCGAAAACCGCCAATTCGTGGACCTCCCTCGTATGACAGAAAAGAGGGTTGTTGGCTGTGGGTGAATTCCGACGGCCTGTTTTCATTGTTGCGAGTGAAGGCAGCGAGAGTCGCCTTTCTGGCGTTCGAAAACCACAAGTCATTCCCACCATGACAGACATGGCCACGGGTACCCTTCAGCGGATCCAGGGTCCGGGGGGGGGGCAACCTTGGTCTCCGCTTGGATACTGCTTTCGGAACTGCAAAAGCAGACGAGGACAGACTTGAGAGGTCAGGGGCTCGGACATATGGAGCGAACGCTCACACACTTTGACTTGTACCACTTGCCATGAATGGAGAAGACTTGAAAGTACTGACATGCATCTGTTTCACTTGAGAAGTGTTCATGATTACTTGTTTGTGCTCCAAGCAAACACGGTCAATTCGCAGTCCTTCCTGTTCAGAACAAACTTCAATGTGCCCTACGCACGATTCTACAAGAATCGGCTGCTTCAAAACTGGGCGCAGATTTCGCAATTCGAATTTCGTGCGAGCTGGGTGCGTATCCTGCTCCACACGGATTTGGGCAAATTCCAATGCAGCCAGTATTGTCAATTGTGGACATTTCTTTTCAGGCAGTTGATCTTTGACGCAAAGCGTTTTGAGAGCTTGACGTGGTGCGAACCGTCATTGTTGTTCCAGCGTGCGCACAATTTTGCTCACGAAACATTCGTACATTCGTATCCGCATTGATGGGAAATGGGGGAGGAAATGGCGCATTTTTGCAATTACGGAATTGCTTTTGTAAACTGTTCGCTAATGCAGTAATTTGACGGGGACATTTGTCAAAAACTTGTGTAGTGTCATGACCTTTGTGACCTCAAGGTCAGGTCATCAAGTTTGATTTTTATGCAGTTGTCGACTCTGAAATATGAATATCCAAATTTGATTTTGTTGCTTTGTGTTTTTTGTGTCGCGCGCGCGATCTTCGAAACGTCACTGGTGTGTGTGTGTATATGTGTGTGTGCGTGTCTGTGTGTGCGTGTGTGTCCAATCCAGCTCTCCACAGGCGGCGTTCCTGGGACGTCGCCCCCACCGTGAATCCCTTGTGCACTGGTGTGTGGGTGTGTGTGTGTGTGACAGTGTGTGTGTGCTTTTCAGATTGATCTTCCCTGGATCTTCAACAATCTGCTTCACTGCTGTTGTAATGGGCGCGATTGCGTGCCGTTGTGGCTGGTCAAGTGACGCTCATGGCGCGTGGATGCAGGGCTGCGTGGGGCGGGAGGTCACACGCAAATGTGCAGGTACAACTTGGAAATTGTTCACACGGGAAAATTTGAACCTGGGATTTGGTTGGTCAGAGGGAAAGGTTCTGTGGAGGGTGTGTCCCTTGAGGCGTGTTCAGATTTTTGGCCAATGGGGAGTCAGCCCGCCGGCTGGCCACAGCGGGATTGGGATCCGCCCCCCCACCCAGATCCGCCCCTGAATGGTTTATGGTCGTGGTGGGGAGGAGGGTGTTAATGTTCACAGCTGAACTGTCGGGTCTGTCACCGCTTTGACCAAAGGGTGTTTATGTTGATGTGACCAACTGGATTGTGCGTTGAACGGTTGCGACATTGAAAGGTAACTTTGCTTTCCTTTTCTTTGGTCTGTTGGCTTTCTTGGTTGCGTGTGAATTTCTGCCTGTCTTTGTCGATGAAAGAACGAACCATTTTTGTCTGTTTTCTCCCATTGGCGAACAGACGAACCTTTTGTGCGCAATTTTCAATTGTGGTGACACAAAGTTTCATATTCTGGTCAGACGCCGATCCTTTTGCAGAATTGAGATAGTAATTACTCTTTTTGCAATTACGTGTGCAGAAACCATTTGTTTTTGTTGTTGGGTGATTACACAGTCTGTGTGTCCTCAACATTGTGTATTCAGTGTGATTCTGCCGGCATATTCAGTTGGGTGGTGCAGAGGTTTGGTTTGTGCGACACGAGATCAGTGTTGAAGATTCTCCAGCTCAGGACGGTTGGAATTTTTGAGTCGCAGAACTGAGTTTTGATGGACGCCTGTGGAAAAACCCGTTGGGTCGGGTTGAGCTGAGCCCGGACGCCAGGATGGTGGGGCGCACGTTTCTGAGCCTGGTTCTGGCTCTCACCTTGATCTCACTTGAGATCCAGGGTTTTCCGACAGAGGAAAGGAAACAATCAGATTCCAAAACCCGGATGCTTGACGATGACATTCCAACCAAAAGAAACGGCGAGGTTGCCCAGCAACGGCTGCGTTCCTTCTTCGCCTGGGATACCGGGGACATTGGTCACGCAGAAAAGCGAGACCACGAGGTGAGCCAGTGGCTGGACCGTGACTTTGGCTGGAAGAGGAGTGTGGACACGCTCAACCCGGAACTCAAGGTCAAACGGGGTCAGAAGCACCTGGATGATGACGTCCTTGACCGCAGACACGTGGCTCCTGCAGAAGGAGGTGGTGCCTGGGGAAATGACCTGAAGCGGGGTCAGAAGCACCTGGACGACGATGACCTGGACCGGAAGAGCCTCGATCTGGAGGCCAGACGGGCCAGTGAGAGGAGAACGTACACGAACCGCTTCCTGCAAACCATCGACGACCCCTGGGCGGGAGTGAAGGAGGGGATGCCGCAACAACGCGCCGTCAGAGGTGAGGGTCATCAAGGATCGGGTCAGGGAGGTCAATTGCAACTTTGAGAGGACGCAAATTGCATCTGCGGTGAAACGTTTGGCGGGAGATGGGAGAAAAATAATTTTAAGATCAGGGGAGCTGGAGCTCACCTGTGTCTCTGTACGTCTCTGTCTCTCGAACGCGTCTGTTCAAATCGCTGCTCTTTTTTCATCACCAAGCAAGTCTTGAACCATGGCAGCTGGTAAAGGCCGTTCAAGTTTTGCGCGTCCTTTTCAGACGGTGGTGGGAATTGGATTGATGACGACTTCGACAAGAAGAGTTCCACCGGAAGCAGCAAGCGAGATCTGGAACTTCCGGGAACTGATGACTTCCGGTCAAAGTGGAAGAGCAGGAACGTTGGCGTCCCTTCTGATGATGACTCACTGAGGGAAGTGGAAACAAGAGCGGAAGAATCTGGGATTCTGGGAAGGATGATGCGATTTGTCAGTGGAATTGGGTCACGTGGAAGATCACGCGGTCGGGGCGGCAGACGAAAAGGAGGCCGCAGAGGGAGAGAGGCTGCAGCGGCCCAAAACTCCCACGGAGACATAGCGAGAAGAGACAGCGAAGATGGCGAGTTTAGTCTGGAGGACATTCCATTGGTGGAGAGGTTTGTGAGTGGAGGAGGGTTCTCAGGACGCAGGAAGGGGAGCAGGAGGAAAGGGAGTCGGAGAGGACGGGACCAGGAGCGAGCGGAGGGGGACCTGGACATCAGGGACGATGCTGGGGAGAAGAGTGGTGAAACAGAGCGATCGCTCAATGGTGGTCTGTCTCAAACTTCCAGAGCAGAGCCTGGTCTCCTGGCGAGAGAGAAGAGATGGATCAGAGGAGGAATTGGAGGAGGACTTGGAAGCAAACGAAGAGGAAGATACAGAGGGAGAGGAGGGAGAAGGAAGGGAGGGAGAAGGAGAGGAGGACGAAGGAGAGGTCACCTCGGAGCAACTTGGCCCACAACACGGGAAGCTCAGCAAACTGACAAGGTTTCCATGGAAACTCGGGAGGAAGAAATCGGAAGTGAACAGCCGGAAATCATCTTGAAAAGAACGCCTGTGCTCAGGGATGCAATGTACACAGGAAGTCGAAAAAGAAGAGACCTCAGGGAACTGGAATCTCCTGGATCAGAGAACTTGAGGAACAGCCTGAAGAAAAGGGAGGAGGAAGAGGAGGAAGAAGAAGAGGAGGAAGAGGAGGAGCGGGATCTGTCACAAGCTAGGGCGTCCAGAGCAGAACAACCATTTCTGGTGGAAACTGCTCAGAGATGGGTAAGACGAGGCACGGGAGGATTTGAAGGAGCGCGAGGCCGGAGAGCCAGACTGAGAGGAGGACAAAGAACAGGAGGAAGAAGAAAAGGAGGAAGGACAAGAGGCCGCTATGGACCAGGCTGGAACCGACAAAGAGCTTTACGGGATCCAGGAACTGAGGAAGGCGGAACACAAGAGAGAGAACGCAGCAGTGAAGCATCAAAAACCATCGTGAAAAGATCCCTGAACTTCCTTGGACTTGGAGGTACAGCAGAGACCGCCGCAAAAGAAGGTAGGGACCTGGAGAGAGACCTGGAGTCTCTACGATCTGAGACCATCCTGGACAACCCAAAGACAAGGGGCACTGAAGCAGAACTATCTGATCCTTTGCTTGCCGTGGCTTCCAGAGATGGAGAACCTGGTTTGGCGGGAGCAGAGAAGAGATGGGTGTCTGGAGTTCTTGGAGCTGGATATGCGAGCAGACGAAGAGGGAGGAACAGAGGGAGAGGAGGGAGCTGGGGGAGAGGAGGGAGAAGAAAAGGCGGCTTCGGATCAGGTTGGAACCGTAGAGCTCTGGGAGAACGAGAAACTGTCTCGAAAAGATCCATGGACTTCCTTGGGCTCGCAAACACAGCCGAGACTGGAGCAAAGGACTTGGAGAGAGATCTGCAATCGGAGAATATGCTGGGCAACCCAAAAACAAGAGATATGTGTTGCAAGGAAGGTACAGAAGCAGAGCGTTCTATACAGGATGACGAAACCATGGCTTCCAGAAGCGAAGAACCTGGTCTCATGGAGCGAATGAAGAGATGGATCAGAGGAGGAATTGGAGGAGGATTCGGGGGTAGACGCAGAGGGAGAGGCAGAGGCAGAAGAGGGAGAAGAAAGGGAGGGAGAAGGAGAGGAGGAAGGAGAAGGGGCCGGTATGGATTGGGCAGTAACTCTGGAGTTGGGATGAGGAGGAACCGACCAAAATCTTCGGCGCGCCAGTCTGGAAGGGCCAGGAATGGACGAGAGGCTCTGGAGGCTCCCGGAAGCGACGATGTTGCCGTGGCAACCCGAGATCAAGGGACCGGAAGTGACGACAAAGAACGACGGGCGAGATCTCTGAATTGGTCTGGGGGTTACAACTCTCACTTTACCAAAAGGGATGACGAGCCCAAAAGTATCGTGAAGAGAGCGCTGGATTTTCTTGATCTCGGAGATGCAGTTGAGACGAGAAGCTCGAGCTCCAGACGCCGGAAGAAGAAGAAGAAGAAAAAGAAGCAGAGACAGAAGGCGAAGAAGATGCACCGGAAGAAGGGAAGGCACCACTCACTCATCGATTCATCGGACACCGACGAAGATAGAGAATCGATTTTTGATCGATTCGATTCGGAGGACAACAACCAATCGGCCAATGTCTTCAACCGATTAAACACGAGAGATTCGATTCGAAATCGACTGCAACGAAGTCCTGCCCTGACAGCTCGAGTTAAAAGGGATGAGTCAATGGTGGACACAGCAGTGAGGAACACCATAGATGAGTCCAATGCAGAATCAGAAGACACCGTTCTGAGCCACAAGTTCCAGAGGAGCTTCGCTGACATCAAGTTCAAAAGAGACAACGCGGCGGAAGCGCGAATTCGAAACAGGAGGAGCGTTCCTTTGGACGTGCTTGACAACAAGGCTGGCGCAGCCCCCTCTGGTGGCAGCGTCGCTCGCGACAGGGCTGAGCGCGGGAAGAGCACGGTGTTCCTGGAGGGTGGAGCCGGGGGTGCGCAGTGGTACAGGGCGAACCATCCCGCGGAACGGAGCCAACCCAACCCCCTGTACAGGGATCTTGGGCAGGACAACCCCCACAAGAAAGAGAGTGAACTCGAGGTGGGAAACTCCCAAGAGAGGAAAAGGGAACCAGGGCAGGAAACCCCCGAGGAAGGAGAGAGGGGCCTCGGGCAGGAGAACCCAGTCGTATCCCCTGCCAAAAGTCATTCCCAAATGCGGAAAATTTGGAAAGAGAAGAACAAAGCGCGACGTACATGAAGAAAATATTCCATGGATTTCAACAAAGGAGAGGATTCTGTTGACCAAACACTTTGATGTCACCACTTGGTGGGACGGGACAGCCAAACGACACGCAGAAAGAAACAACGCGACTAAATGAATTTATCCAAACAAGGTGGACCCAGGGACAGTAAAATCCTGAAGCTAGGAACACCCTGATGCCACCAGGATAAAAATCCCCTCTTTTTTTTGTGCGCCGAATGCGCAAAAGTTCCTCAAACAGATTCCATCTTGCAGAGTCAATGCAAGGCGGGCGTCCCTCGCTAAAGTAGATTCTACAGAGAATTCTGAACGGACCCGGTTGCGATGCTTTCCTGTTCTTGACTCAGTCCGCTCCTGCCTGCTTGAATGTTACTTTGACGAATTTTGTGAAGTTTGAATAAAAGAGAGTTTGACAATGAAATCAACTGCGTGTGATTTTTGGATTTTTGGTCAGGCACCGATCGCGAACGTTCAGAAATGTGAACAGTGGTTGTTTTCTCGAGTGTCGAGGTGTGGACAGCATTCAAGGTTTTACCCCCACCCAAAAAGGACGGACACGCCCCACCCCGTCATATGTCATTTTTTCTCGGCCTGCCCCCGGCCAAGATCGCCATCGCACAGGGCCTTTGAAGAAGAATGGGTACCTGACACCAATTCCCCTTCACTCAAGACTTCATGTGCTGCCTCAGATCAGTCAAAGTCAACGAGTAATAGTTCCTGTGAAATCATGCAATGACGTTTCGAGATCTTTGGTCGAGAAGAGTTGTGTGATTGAACAGGAACCCTTTTTGTAAGGTAAGAATACGTTTCTGAAATGATGCCAGCATAATGACAGGTTTTCTGGGGTAGAGTTGTAGAACGCTTGCGTCAGGCTGTATGCTACAAATGCAATGTTCTTATCAATCTTTGTGATCCATCGTTTGGTTCTGACTTGACTCAAAGCTGTCTGCGTGAACATGACAAATCGCACAAATGAGGGTATTTCACACTCACATCTCTTCTGCCAGGCACATACATGTGTGCATGACTCCCACCAATTTGTGGAGTGTATTTTTCAAAATTTGTCACTCACAAGGAAAGATAAACAAGCAAATTGACTTCACATCTCAAGAATTAAGTTCAGCAACTCAACACTTCACACATTTCTTGAAAATGAGTCCAAAAAATTTCATGATGAGCAGCAAAATTAGTGCAGAAGCCCCAAGCAGAGGAAGCCAAAGCAACAAAGAATCTTCTATCAACTGTAAAATATTTAGAATCTTTGCAGTTGGGCCATCTGGAACAACTTCAGCCACTTCAAAAATGGCTCTGATCAGATTGATGATACAGACCAAAAAGACAGCCATGTGAGATGCAGTTTCTGCCATGTTGTCCCTTTTTTTCTTGTAAGGCTGAACACTAATGTGAAGAAAAAATGACAGAAAGCAAGTCAAAGTCATAAACAGTAGTCTCACCATGATATTGTGAACATATGTGGACAAAAGTACAAGGGCTAATCTTTTCACAAGTGCTACTCCACTCCAACACACAGAGAGAGTCTTGACAAAAGGAAGTTGAGCACTACACTCCTTGAATGGTCCTTGCAGTGTTTCACACACAAGAAAAATTCCAGTGTGGGGAAGAACTGCACCGCGCTTCTCTTTGTTGATTTCAACCCTGCGCCTGTTCTTGGCAAGAAGCCAGAGAATTGCAGGAAAAGGACAGAAACAACCACAATAGAATTGCAACAGATTCATGAACCTGTGCTTCAAAAAACTTGGGGCAATCATCAAAAACAATGCAAAGGGAACAACAGCAAAAATTACATACAGCAAAATAAATATTTGCCAGATTTGAAAACACTTGGTGTCAGCATGAACAAACATGACACTGTCTTGTCCCAGTGGCACACAATACAAGAAAGTAAAAGCAGAAGAAGCCAAACTTTGGTAGGAGAAAAGAGTCGCCAGCAGGACTGCTGTTGTTGCATTTGTTTGTATGATTTTCTTTCCTGACTGAAAAAGTTGAAGAGGACAGGTGCAAAGAAGTTTGGAGAAGACGAAAATTATTCCCACACAAACATACATGACAGGAACAGATAGTAGTTTGACCGAAATCTTTTCAACTGGCCCCAAATTGGGAAAAGGGCACACAGTGTCGATGAATGCTGTGATGTCTACTTGAAAGTCAAAGAGGCCACTTGCAAAATGGGTCAGCTTTTGTAACAGTGGGTCTGTAGCTTTTGCATAAATTGGTGTGAAGTGAATAAGGCTGGCATCTTGGAAATAGTAAAACAGCAGAATAAGAGAGACATTTGTTCCTTCTTCAGGAACGTTCATTCCTTCTCCGACTTCTGTGTGAGGCATTGTGTCTTTCTCAGAGGTTTTACACTTTGGAATTGCACATTTGTTTTTCTTCAAAGAGAATTGAAAAAGGAAAGTTTCAATGCTACTTTGAAACAGAAGGATCAAAGCAAACAAACAGATTGTTGCAAAGTAGAGAGGAAATAGCCAGTGGTGATTACACTCCTCACTTGGGATGCAATCTGTGGAGAAGATGGCTTCAGAATACCCTGACTTGCATTTGCTGCAGAGTGTCCCTGTTCTATAGTTGTTGCATGTGTTGTATGTGGGACATACAGCTTCAGAACAACAATATCCAGATGGGCAGTGGTAAAATTCTACATTGTCACCCACTCTCATTCCCCAATAGTTGGCCTTTGCTTTGATACCTGCAGTACATAATCCTCCAAAAGGGCAAACACTGCATTTTACATCTTCATACGTGGCAATTTGAGTTATGTCTTCTGAGTGAAGCAGAGGGAGAATTAGATCTCGTGGAGGAGGGGGAGGTGGTGGTGGGGGTGGATTTGGACTTGGAGATTCATTTGTGGTTGATCTCTTGTGTATTGAATGAGATAGTTCCACACGCAGCTCTAGGTGTCCTCTTCCCAATGAATAATATCCAGTGCTACAGGCCTCACATGTGTGGAACATGTCAGCAAAAGTTGCATGTTGGGTTGTCCAATGGTCACCCTTTTCCCTTGCAAAATGAACAATATCAGTGGAAGTTGATGAATTTTGCAGCAACAGTCTGCTATTTTCAGGACATGATATTTTGATTCTATCTATTTGAAGTGCAGTTCTGGCATCCTTTGAGCTCTTGGACTGACTGGAATATTCCAAAACAGATACTTTGTCTCCAAACATCTTTGTAGCCACAAAACTGACATTTTCCAAAAGCATGCGTTTGCATGAGGAATGTAACAACAGTCCAGCTTTTGGTTTGTTGAGTAAATCACCACTGAGGATTGATGTATTGTTCATTGAAGTTACACCCACATGAACACTAAAATAAATTGCTCCACCCAGATTGTTGGCTGAATTGTTTTCAAAATGACAATCCAAGACGTGAACAAATGAAGCATTTTGAACTGCAATTGCTCCGCCATTTCCTTTCAGGTCAAAGAAAATAGTCTTGTTTGAAACAAAATCTTTACGTCGCAGTTGGGCATCCATGATCAGCAAGTGTCCAGACTGAACAACAAGGCTGGACACAGCGATTGTTTTCTTTGTTGTAACCTTCACTGATTCCCCTCCTGGCCTCAATTTCCCATTGAATGGGTTCACACCAGCTCTGTTGTTCAGAAAATAACAATTTTGAATGTTGATGTAAATGGGTGAATCTATGTACACAGCCGCACCACTGGTGCCCAGTTGGTTGTTTGCAAACGTAGAATTCTGAATCAAAATGCAAGGGATTTGGTGTGCTCTTCTCCAATATTCAAAGGGAGACTCGAATGCTACAGCACGCAAATTGCCTTTGAAAGTTATGTGAGACAGATTCAAGTGAAAATCAGAGGATTTGCAAGAGAATCCCCTTCTGGGTGGGACAAAGTGGCTTTTGTCGTTGGTAGATCTGATTCCAAAAGTAAGAGCTGCAGATGCATCCCAGAATGTACCAATTTGAGTGTAAGCCATTGTATCATACTTTATGTTGACAAAGACACAGTGCTCTATTGTAACTGATGGGAATGAAAAAGACTGCAAATTGAGTCCCCCAAGTACAGCACTACCACTGCTGGGACTTCTGAAAGCGGTGTCCCTGATATCAGCACACAAAGATGTCAAGGAAAATAGATAACATGGGTTGTTGGCCACGTTAGAATTTCTTATTGTGAGACTTATGTTGTGGCAAATTGCCTGCAGTCCCAGTATTTGGGGCATATCTATTGGTGGAGGTGCTCCTGCTCTCTTGAGGTACCACTCTACATTGTGGAAGATGGCTTCCACACTGAGACAAGTTAAAGGTGCAATGTTGTAGGTGGACATGTAGTCTTGCAACATTTCTGGGAATTCTTCTTTGTATCTGTTGTAGGCTTCAGTGACAGTTTCAATTTCAATCTCAACACCTTTGTAAATGACAGAGAGTTCTGAGAAATTAGTGTACAGCTCCAAATAATCCTTCTGCATCAAGAAAACAACTGAGTCATTGAACACACAATGTTCAAATGTCAACTTGGCATTGTGTGCCAGAATGTGACTGGAGGTCACTGTCAAATTTTTGAATGTTGTTGTTGACATTTCAAAGTGAAACAAAATGGGCATCTGGTGATATTTGTCCAATGAACTGTCACAAAAAATTAAAATTTGGTTTGTGTCATCACCAACAAAGGTAAGGTTTGTCACAATAGGTTGCTCAGCACAATGTCTGAAGTGAGATGGTTGTGAATCATCTTGTAGCAGCTGGATTGTATCCCCTGAGACACTCATGTTCATCACTTGCTGCAGAGTTCTGCATGGTGTGTCAGATTCTCCACAGTCCACTGTGTTAGCACCACTCATACTGATATAAAGAATCCTGGATGCAACTTCTGAAATGTGAAAATGTTTTGAGCGTGTGGTGAAATGTTTCTGACAGTTGACAAGTTGAAATGAGGTCACCAGGTACTGTTGTTTCTGATTGCAAACAGTCAAAAGGGGAAATATCTGCTTGGCGGATTTCAGCTGAAGGCTGCAAGTGAGAAGCCTCCCTTGCTATTTCTGTGCTTTTCTGTGATTTTCTCGTGGAAAGTTGACTGAACCATCTTTCTCTACCTGAATGAAATAACTGGAGAGCGATCACCACACACGTTGTCCACCTTGAAAAATTGGCCATTCTCACCCACACCATGCATTGGAGTCGCGTCGCATTCAAGACCTGAGAATCTGCAGACACCCAACGCCAAGCAAATACGAGTAAATGCTGGATCTGAAAGAAACAGAGACATAAAATTTGGGCATAATCAACCGTATGGTGTGCGAGTGCATTTGTGAAACAAATAAATCACAGGGGGTGTACTTCCACATTAATTGTTGGTTTGACTGATCCTGTTTTTGTGGGCCCCTTTATGTTTGTTTTGCCATGAGGATCCAGAGAATGCAGGGCAAGGGGTTCAGTCCCCCTTGGGGGGAGTTCAATGTTTTCAGATGATTTGAGGTGGGTGGCGTGATTTGGGCTCAAGTGAGCCAAATTGGTGCGAGCCAAATCAAAGCACCTATAGGCAGCTTCTTCCAAAAGTATGTCTACAGCAGTTTCATGGTCAAGATGAGGATTGATTTGGGATCTTTTGGGCTCTTTTGGTTCATTTTGGGTGGGGGATAATGTGCAAGGAAGGAATTTGTCAATTTTGCATTTTTAGGTTTCTGAGCTCAAAAAGGTCAAATTTGGAAGTGAAGTAAAAATCGGGTGTGGATGTAGAAATGTCTCTGTATCTCAG
>JAAUXT010050172.1_pt1 | contig 11740 bp, 10 predicted proteins | sample 7278171 | NCBI WGS metagenome assembly JAAUXT01 (sample SAMN14350112, study PRJNA611818) | marine sediment metagenome | isolation source: surface marine sediment (1.8m) | place: French Polynesia: Moorea | collected 2018-08
CCCCCCCCCCCCCCAAGTCAGCCAACAGGCAAGCTCTGAGAATAGCGAAACACGCGACACACTTGTGTGCTCTTGCAACGCTGAATTCAGACCCGCAAAACTCCAGATTAGTACAAGCAGTGGTCGCTGCATGCAGCTCACTTGAAAAAAGTGGCGACACAGCTGAAGTGCAGCTGGCGACAGGTGCCCGAGCGGTGAGAATTCAACAGGAAGCGCTGAGGTCTGTGGCACGAAGTCGTACCTCAGGTCATGTGGACCAGCTGTGCGGACACGACTGTGAAAAGCCGCAAAAAATTCGGTCGGTCGTGTTGAAAAGTCGGCAAGGCCACCCATGTTTCACACTGCTGTGTGAAAATCGTGACGTGGTGACGAAAATGTGCATTTGGAGGCAGCAGAAAGTCTGTCTGTGTGGGTTGTCTCGCGGCCACCCATCGCGCACACAGGGAGCCAGGCCGAGACTGAATCCGCGGCGCATGTCTGATCTTTTGTCTCGCTACTCTCCCCACTTTCGCATTTTGCTCTTCCGAACCATGCCAATTTCGCAGAGTCCAACATCCCTCGGGAAGCCCCACCTTTGGAAGTCAGAACTGACGTGAGAACCTCCGAGATGCTTTGGAACGTCGGTCGCTTGCCACACTCATTTTGTCCGTGTTTGTTTGCATTCCCACACCAAGGAGAGCGAATAAATGGTACAAAGTACGTGCTCGTATGAACAATCTGTTTTAGTTGGCACATTCGAGTGTGCGAAAGAAATTTGAGTTGATGGATTGTGGGGACTCTCGGTAACACTTCTGGAGCCCGAGTAGTTACGAGGTTTTGGCAGTGACTCGTGTTTGGGTTGGCTCGCCAAGTGGTTTTGCTGATGATGTCTGTCACAGGCTCTGTGCAAACCCGATCGTTCGTGGTTGCACGTTCATTCTGTGCGAAAGAAGCCGGTGCGGCCGTTGACGCACTGTGTCCTCCACCACAATTTCCACATCCCCTCCCCCGCCCAAATTGTGGCTGTGGTAAGGAATGGCGTAGGTCTATTTCTGGAAACAAAGACTCGACCCTTGCTTGTTTGTAGCCAACTAAACAGCTTTCAGAGCGTGCGACGTTGCAGTCGGTTGCTCAGACTGAACGGAGGAAAGCAAGGGCATCTCTTGCTGCGTCGACAACAGAATTTTGGCCCGAACAACCTGCTCTCTGCCCCGTCATCAACTGGAGCTGAACTAGACACGAAATGAATGAGGCAACAAGATGGGTTTCAGTGGAGTCCGGAACTTGGCTCAAATTAACCAATCACCACCCTTCACAGCAAATATTCACCAAAAGATTTGGCCAAAGATTCGGTGCCGGAGATCAAACCGATTCCCTGAACAAAACCATGCTGTTCTTCCCTGCACGAGTTCCTGTACAAAGAAAAGCCAACAGGTGTTTTTGCTTTGGCAATTGACGTTCTGCTTCTGTCTTTTCAGAGCTGATTGGATCCACGAAACGGCTCAACGTCAATTTTCAGGACCAAGATGGGTGAGTACCACTCTCTCTTGCTTTGTGAGTGAGTTTCAAAGGTGCCCACTCCCTCGCCACGAAAGAAGCCCTCAAGCCAGGATCAAACAAAACATGTGTGTGCGTGGAGGTGGGGGTGGGCTGACGAAATTCGGATGAGCCTCGAAAGTCAGCATGCGTGAATGAAATCAAGTCAGTATGTCGACTGTCACAAGCAGCATCACATTTGTACCAACACGAAGGGTGTCCCAAACGTTCTTGATCCTCATAAAGACTTGCAACCATTCACCCTCCGCCAGGGTTTTCATCGTGAACAGCCCAAAAGAAAATATATTTGTTTTGTTACTTTGTGGTTTCGTCTTTGTTAATTTTCAGGGTGAACGATCTTGGACAAATTGCCACTTGAAGTTGAAGCAAAGATGCACGCTGGCTCAAAATTGGCCAAAAGTGGCTGTCACATTTGCGAGTTGGCTGGGAACTTTTGTTGCACACAGACTGCACACCAGGCAGCAAGCTTGGCCGAAATGTTTGATTTCGTGAGTGTCATACATTTCTGTCATGTCTGGTTTTGAATCCCACACCAAGAAAAACTATGTAGACTCCAGACTCTGTTCGGTGCAAGTTCTCAACAGAATGAACAGGTTATTGATAAAAGAAAACCAGTCTGGTACCAGGTCCAGGTTCGGTCGGGAACTTCTGAGACGAGCCTCTTCGCATGTCGCTTGCAAATGTTTGCTGGCTTGCTTTCCCTTGTTCACGTGTTTTTGTGTGGGGTTGAAGCACAAACTGCTGTGCACATCAGTTGATCCTCCACCTCAGGGCTGCAGCTAAAGCCATTCAGAAGCGACATATTTTTCTCCTCAGGTGAGGCAAACAAACAGTGCAAACAAATAGCTGTTTACCCAAACGATTCTTGTAAATAAGAATACAGGATACACAAACATGCAGTGGTGACTTTTGCAGAGCTGTTGTGATTGCAAGATAAGGGAGGTAACATTTTGCAGTAAAATGCATATCTTCTGACATGCTTGCTCAGCAAAGTGGGCTGAAAAACGAAAGACCTGTGCAACTGCCTATGGACCCCCCCCCCTCTTCCCGTCGCCAGTCCACACTTTCCAAAGGCCCATTTTCCATATCCACTTGTGGGTGTTCACACTTCTCGGCGCGCCAGTCTTTCACACGTTAGCAGCCCTTATTTGTTTTGACATTGTGGACGTGCTGGTACAAACCACAGAGGCTGCCGGATAAAGCAGACCGATCGTCGCTGTTCGGAGATCAAGGACCAGGGATCAAAGATGGCTAATGCGCGGAAGCCATTGAAGCTGTTGAAACCATTGCGAGATCCGCCATTGATAACTCCACTCACGGGATTATGGTTCACAACCTTCACTAGACGTATCATGCAATAATTGACAGCTGAAGATGAAACTTGGCTGATGTAAATGTTGTTAAGGTTGGTTTCGGTCCAACAAAAAGAGTTTGACCGTGACTGCAGTTTTGCGTGGGACGACTGCCTTTTTGGACTCGGCGTGTGTGGTGTGTTGCAGTTGCCGCAGGAAACCACGCTCCTAATCCTGCTCGTACCCAAGAATGTTCAGAACCAAATGTGTTTTCACGCGCCTCCTCTCTACACTGTAAATTTTCTTGTTTGTCCTGTACAAGTGTTTTGCTTGGTTCAGCCCTCTGAAACTTGGCGTCACCTTCGGGGGGAGCAACGGGCTCTGAATCCAAGTTTGAGGGTGATAGGTGCTGAGTCTTTGACAACCGTCACTATTTATTTCTGCCAAAACTTCTGGTGGTCATCACTCTCCACCAACCGTGCAATGATCACACACGAGTTCAGGAGTCGCGATGACTTGGTGTCTTGACGAACACGCGTCCGATACCAATGGATTGAACGCTCAAGCAGGAGAAGTGGAAAGATGAAGACACATCAAAACAACTCAAATGTGGTGAGGATCACCGATATCCACATGCCTGCAGATTGTCGGTTGCTGATCATCCCATTGAACCAGCTCTTGAAGCGAACATCCTTGATAATAGACGACAGGCTGATAACAGGCTCATCGCCATGTTTCGCGGCATCTCTTTTCTTGCCTGTGTGATCTGATCAAGTGCAGGGTTTTGCAGAACGTGATGCATGGTTCTTTCCGAATGCAAATCAACTTTGCTCCGCCTCAGGATCCGACCAGACATCCACAGCAAGCTGTTTTTGGTGCAACAGTCTCTTGCAACCGACAGTTGAGTTGGCGGGAAGTTTATTCTTCTCTGCAGATCGGGCCTGTGCTTTACTGGTTTGTGGCAACAATATTGATCAGTGAATCTGTTTTCTTCCTCCTGACAAACCGAATCACACTTCCTTCTCCCTCTTCAACACTTAATGTTACGCCAAATTCAATTGCATTCAAGTTGCAATCCAATTGTGGCAAGCTTGCAGTCCGGCCACCGGCTTCGAGTTGGGATCTCTCTGAAAAGGATTTGGAGTGCCGTCCAGAAGAGATGCGTCGACACGCTGCCGAGATCCACTGTGAAGTTGCTGGCACGGATCTACGCTGGACGTCACGCTTTGCGGGTTTCCTTTGCAGGCACACTCGGTCCATTTTGTTTGGCAGACCCTCCGCTCCTTTTCTCCGTCCGTGGTTGCCGTCAGACAAATGACAGCGCTGGGAGGAGCGCATGACGATGACCAAATTCGGCATTTGAGGCAGAAAAGAGCAGACATTTTTCACATGTGTTGTGAGTTTCCACCGAAAAACGCCTTGTGCTGTGCAATGGGGCAGGAGGCAGTGTAGCGGACGTGGTGAAAAGAGAAGTGCCAAAAGTCGTCATTCCGTGCGACCACCTTCCGTAAATGGCACCTTCATGCGAGGAGGTCAAAGTTTGCGAGTCATCGAACTCAAGTGTTCATTGACTCGTAAAGGTACTGCGAAGAAGAAACTTGCTGGAGAGGCGCATCTCCAGTTGCACCTGTTTTCACATTGCAAGAAACTGGATCCGCCAGGGAATTGGTACGTCATCTAATTGCGGTGAAAGTGCACCTCAGATGTTTGTATTGATCACTCAAACTTGAGCATCTCTTTGTTGTCTCCCTCTTTTTGTGCTGTTTCCAGTTTTAAGCAAAAACACTGTCATCGTGCTGTGGGTTCCTGCGTGGGTCACTGGTCACTGTCGCTGTATTTTCCACCTTTGGGTGAGAGCTTTTGGATTAGAAAGGTTGAGAAAATTGAAAAAGACACGAATCTGACTTGTGTGTCAAGAAACCTCTTCTCCAATGTGCATGAAGTGTGAGTACCACGAAGCAAAGCAATTCAGTTTCTGATATGAGAATCCACGGTTTGGAGACGCACGCTTCGTTGGCATCGACCTGGGGGTGATTCTTTTCTCAGCTCCGTGAAGACTCCCCTTGAGGCGCTGTGTTGTCGGTTCATTGTTGCTTTCTGTAGGATGTCCCGCAGTCGTTCGTCGTTTCATTTGTAAATTGACTAAAAGTGTCATGTCGCTTCCATGTATCGTTTATGAATGGCCTTGCAGTGAAGAGGTGTAAACCTGGTGATGTATCATAGGTTTGCAAGATGAACTGATCCCAGCGGGAATCGCAAAAGCTTTGAACGCGATGAGCGTCGTGAAGTTTCACATCATCTGCAATGTGCTTTCAACGCCGTTTTCAGTTTGTTGTGTGACGTGTGATATCACTGGTGGTCTTGAGCGTAAATTATGAAAACTGTGCTTTTCCTTCTTTCAATATTGTTTTCCTTCTCAAGACTTGCTAAGTTGGATCAGGTGGGCAGCTGATCTCTCTTGAATTCTGTTATCAATTTCGAACAGAATTTTTGACATCAAGAGCGAAGAAACACAAGTCAGATGTGAAGAATGTCAGAATGTTTGCACTTGACAATTCTTCAAGAACCCCAGTGGATTTGTTGGATTTGCCAGGAAGAGCAGCACTCTGAAGGCAAGGGAATGAAATTGACGTGAATTTGCACAGAGTGCCCTTTGATTCGCGTCTCTCCGTCGCTACTTCCTTCGTTCTTGTGAGACTGGTGTGAATTATGCACGCAGCAAGACCATGTTTTGGGCTTGAAGTCCAAACCTGGTCTGTGTCCCGAAGAGCTGAGGAAGAGCATCGATCTGCATCTCTGGAGGACTGCGGACGGGACTGCGGAATTAAACGGACATCCGTGTACGGTCATGGTGCTGTCAATAAGTCGGATGTCATGTGTTGAGGAAAACGACTGTTACGAGGGAATTACAGAACTAACTACACCAGAAACACAAATCCGAAAAGGACATTGCTCCTTGTTTTTGTTTTCCACCAAAAAAGCAAACAGTTTTGCAGAGCATCTTTGCTGCAACAGGGTAAAAAAACTTCGCACGACTTGTTGGTTGGAATCTTCCATTTGCATGTGAAAGATATACAGGCTTCAAGATAAAGTGGCTGAACGCAGTAGGGCTTCCTTGAAGAATAAAGGGCAACAAAGAGATTACTGTTTGCCAGTTAAGCCATTTAGCATTTGCTTGTGATGGTTCTTTGTGAGATCGAACGAACTGATCAAAGTTTACTCGTACGTTCGTGTCGCAAAGGCTCAGCTGTAGAGATTGCACCAATGTCGTCTTTGGAAACGGAAGGATATTTAATGCCTGCACGCCCAAGTGGAGTCGTTTCTCGGTATCCACTTTTGCTACGTCGCTCGTACGTAGGAATGTGTGTACCTGGTCGAATTACCCATTGTTTGCCAAACCAAATTCCAGAACGTCGCTACGTTTTCAAAACATGTGCAGGCACGAAGTCGAGTTGTTCGCAAAACAGAGCCAAAGAGAGGGGGAACGCAACTCAAGTCTCCTTCCTCCATAAATGTATGAAATCTGTACAATAATGACCGAGCAGCATGTCTTACGAGATTAGGACGCCGGCGGCGGGAGCGCTGCGTTAATCGGCTGATCCGGAGATGATCAATGAGCAGCGTCTCGGGACCGAGTTTTGGGCGTTGCGAGAGTATTGTTGTTCTTTCTCCTCATGAAGGGTTGCCCCAGATGAGCAATTTGGGAGGATGAAGTTCTGAATCTGAATATGACATGAAAGGCGTCACTGCTGTTTTGGGGGAGCAGTAGGAGGTCCTCCAGTGTTGGCGACAATTCGATGGGGAGGACAGAAACTTCGCGTCAGACGAAGCAGTCTGAAGTCTTGTGGTCTGCGGCACCCTTTGCACCTGATTCAAACCAGAAGATGCCCTGACAGTTGAAATCTTGGACGATCACTGTTGTCAGTCTTTCGGCTTCTCAGATCTGTTTGGAATCAGCAGATTTTCTGGACATGCCGTTGGCTTACTTCTTTTTGCTTCTGAAAAACTACTTGGTAATGCTTTGCAAGAACCAGCAAGTCTAAAAGGGTATCTGTTGAAAGACAAGGGATAAAGTTACGGCATGTTGAATGTTGATTGATAGGAAATAGGTTCATTTGAAATTAAAACCTTTCAGTCTTGTGCGAAATCCCATGGGCCTGTCAGGATTTGCGGGACTCTTCCAGATGTACAATTGATCAACTTGTTTACGCGGTGAGGACTTCGTGACAGTTTTGATATGAACACTTTGATTTGCAGTGTTCCACGCGCATTCAGTTGACAGGCTTTGTCAGATTGAGAGCCTCGTGAAATGACGCCGGGACAGCACCTTTTGAAGCACCTGTCACCCGAATTCAGATCAGATACACGGCGTGTTGCCTAATTTTCCAACTTTGGACTGTCGAACACAAATAGCAAAAAACAAGGGACCAGTTCCGGTCCACCGCACAGCTGTCACTTGGGCGCATTTCTTGGCCAGTGGTTTCTGGTGGACTGGGCTGGAGCGAACAGTTGGACTTCGTTGCAGCGAACATCTGTACAGAGCGTTTATCTCAGAAGACCCGCTATCGCAGTGACCTTACTCGCATAAATTCACCAAGAGCAAACAACAACAGGAAAGCTTTGCTCAGTGATTTCCTTCCAGAACGAATTGAAGTTTGCAAAAAGGCACTGTGTATCTTTATCGCTGTGTCAGTATTGTTCTTTTTGTGGCGTGGGAGGGGGGGGGCATCTTCAGCCCGCGTCACAAAAAGCTTGTCGCGGAAAACGGGGAACACAGGTGAAAAGAAATTTGTGCTTTTTACATTTTGGTGTTTTGCTGGACTTCGAACGGACAGACAAGTCTTCGCCTCTGGCCATGCAGTAATGGCTGGTGACTTCCAAGCTGATACAGCGTTGTTCATCAGTGCAGCGTCTTGACACACATGTACAGAACCATGTGTGCGGACAGATTACGAAAACCACGTGCAGGCGACAGGTACCGACGATCAAAGGGATCAAACGCAGGTAAATTGTGTCGGGTGCGCAGCACAAACCTGTGCTGGCCTGCCTGGAAAACCAGCCAAAAACCTACCGTACCCAATGTGTGCTGAGTGCAACGAAGACAATTTTCCCTGGTTCTTCGCTGTCTGAAAGCAAAATGAACTCCTTTGTGGAAACCAGTCACCAACTCGACGTCTTTCCTTCGCTTTTTAGACACAAATGTTCTCTGAATTGGGTAACGATATTGTTTCTTCATTGGGCACAAAAAGACGTTGAGTGTACAGGGTCAAGGAGACCTGAAGGGTAGAAGCAGGTTTTTGGGCTAACAAAGAGGAGGTAATGAGGGAAAGTACTTGGGGTACCTGGTGCGTTGTGTTCGTTTCCCGCCCGACGCCTTCAAGGTGGTTTGTGCGGCAGCTTTACGGCAAGCTCTGGGTTTGTGCGCGCACCAGGAGCGGTTGACTAAAACTGGTGGAGTTGTTTGACTTTGTGCCTTGGTCACTCGAGCAACTTCGAAATTGATGTGTTGGTTTCCAAGCTGGGACTGAACTCGGGCAGCTTCGGAGAAGTTAGTCTTCGTGCGAAGTTTCGACTCTGCAATAAACACTGCTTCAAGGTGTCTTGGCTTGAACATCAAAGAAGACGCATCACTGCAATGTGCCAAAGTTCGCGACATAATCCGTGAATTTGGCAGTGGTTCTTGTGATCGGTGAAAGAGAGATGCGTACATAGTTCAAAGGGAAATCTTGCCGATGTGCAGATGTGAAAGTGCAGATGTATTATTCCTGGACAGTTAAAGTGCGACAGATGTGAGTGAATCTTGAGGTCCGTAGTACGCGAGGCTGACTGTTTCTCAGCTGCACCTGATCCTTCGTGACCAGAATGGCATCTGATCCTTCGTGACCAGAATGGCCTGTCCGAGGAAGTGGAAGTACAGGTTCAGTGGACTTCACGAACGATCCTGGAGAAGTGAGATGAAGAAGGAAAAATGCAGACTGGTTGACTGAGCCGTGTACCGATTTTTACACACACAGACTGCAAAGGTAACTGGTCATCTGTCCTTCAAAAGACAGGTCTCCAGAGTGACCACCACCACCGTTCTTGTTGGCAAAAAGTGTTCCAGGGTGGAAAGTACGCACAGGATTTTCACCTCAAAACTTGCATCTGTGACAGACACCCAAGAATGTTTTTCTGTGGGGTACAAACTACATGAAAATATGTAGTATCAACATTGAGCTTTCAAAAACCAAACACCCAAGAGACAATATTTGTACAAACTGTGTGTCGTCTTTCGCCTCAAAAACCTCTGCCGCAGACCGCCTCAACTGAAATTTGCTACAATGTGCAAACGTGTGAATAAATGTTCACTTTGCCCACTGGAGTCCACCTCCCACTCTTCTGGCTGATTTGTTCCGGGCTCCAGGTCTGTGTATTTATTGGACGCATCGCAACGTCGCGTCTTCACTTTGACAAGTATTCATGTTCGTGTTACTCAAAGGTGGTGTATTGGGATACTTCACAAACACTCGTACCTGTCCCGCTGTGTGTTATGGACTGTTGGAAGCCAGTTTTGTCCTTCCACAGTGAGACTTCAGTCGCGCGACTTTGGATTCGAAGTGAGCAAATTTTACCTGAAGCTGGAATGGACCTAATTCGTGCAAGTGTCATATGCCAAATAGCTGCCGGACATTGGACCTGAAAGGAAACGGAAGTATCTTTGCACGAAATATTGTTTGATACTTCAGAATCTAAGTTCTTGCTGGCGAACAGTTTCGTCCATTTCGTCTTTTATCAGCACACACAAGAACTTTAGAGAACAGATCCCGTACATGACGACTGTGCAGCGTTGGCTGGTTCAAGATGAAGCAGAGCTTGGTGGGTTTTCTTTGCTATTGCTGTCGATCTGAGGCCACTGCACGGTACACGGTTGCGAATTTTGTTGATGCAGATTCGCAGCAGCGCAAACATCGCCGGGCTTCCAGCTCAGCACGAAACCCAAACAGCTCAGCAGCAGGCCTTCTCCTGCAAGGCCGAAACGCCAAGTACCAGGGTGCAACGGGTTGTTTTTGTGACTGTGGTGAGGTGCAAGACTTGATTGAGTGTCTGGGGTCTAGTTATGGCTGATCGGGTGTCCAAAACGACAAACTGAAGCGTGCGATGTTCCAGAACCCAAAGTGTTGCCCCTTCACGGTTTGTTCAAACTTTGACGTCCGTGCTGCTTTCGTTGACCAAAATTCGAAACAAAAATTTTTTTCAGTGCAAGTCGAATGGGAAGGTTCCTGCCAATTTCCTCGCACACATCTGAAGTCCGAATTGAGAAGAGTTCGACGTAGCTCGAATGAACAGGGAGTTTTGTGTGGACAAAGGTCGTGCGTCCCCGTGGAAAGAAATATCAGGGGGTCTTGTGTGCAGGGTTGCCAGGACTGAACCTGGGTGGTGGTTTCCACTAGCTTGCTGCACGGACACCAGTGTGTTCTTGTTGAGTGATGTTGTACTCACACATACCCAAAAAGAGGATGTTTGGTTCTCATTCAGTACGCCCTGGCTGGATAAGGGACAAGGCTGTGTGCTCAACCGGGAGTGTGGTAGAGGGAGGCCTGAAAATACGCCTGCGATGGAATGACTGCACGGAATCAATGCTTGTCGCTCAAAAACTGGAGACATCAGTCACATGTTGTGGTCATGTCAAGTTGAAAGTTCAGGAAAAGTTCCCCGCCTGAACCGAACAACAGTCAGAGCTGTGCCACAGCACCAGATTCCCATCAACGAAGCAACTGTACCAAGACAACACTGACACGGTTCCTGGCCTGCCAGTCCTTCCACTCCAACAGCTCTGTTCCTTCTTTACAAAACAAAGTAGCCTGGTTCTGAGCCAGCATTCTCCAGAAACCATCGAGGTTTGTTTGGGGTGAAAAACTATCGTTGGCATGACCCAAAATCCTCTTCGGTTTTCACACAACCGTGTATCTGTTACTCTCGTACTCTCTGTGATTGAGTGCGCAAACGATTAAAGTCAGTCAGCTTTGTTGCGTCGTGGTGCGTCAGGTGTTGTTCGTCTGATCTGGAACTTTCGTTGGTGCTCCGAGAGTGTCTGGTGTTCCCCCTGTCTTCCTTTCGTTCTCAGAAATGGAGTCGCCCCACGACCTGATCAGGAATTGGAATTCATCAGTCGGCAGGAAATCAACCGCAGTGATCTGAGTGCAGAATGCAGCCCATCTTGTGTTATCAGCTCCAGACTGTGCATCCCAGAACTCGGTGATTTATCGCTCATTTGTCGGTGATAAGCGGCCGACCAAGTTACGTTCGCGAACGAGGGATCTGTGCGATGTGAAGAATTTACCGAACATCGCAGGGGCTTCAGTTCATTGCTCCTCGGGCATTGTGGCGGAGAAGCTCGCCGTGGTTTGGGTCTTGGACCACAAGAGCCTCGCCCCGCTGGAATCTTGCTCGCGTCGGTGTTCATCTGAGAGGCAGCGATTCATTCACCAGGGCGAGGTGACCTGCGGGTGCAACCGCGACTGTTCGTGCACATTTCGTTTGCAAAGGAATCGCATCCATCGTGCAAGACGACGGTGAGCGATAAGATAGGAAGAAGCGCTGAAATTAGCTTTGTTGTGATGGAAATAGCACTGACCACGAGAATCCAGGTCACGGGATTCAGGAAGGTCTGGACCAGAATCTCTGGTGGGAGATCAGCCTTTTGTGAAGCTCAAACGAACATACGAGTAGTTCGCAACCTTTTTGCCATTCGTCTAAGGTCAGCCTGGGATGTGGGAACTGATCGTCATCAGTGCGGTCCAGGGCCAGACGATAAACTCCAACTACAGCACGGTGCGATTTTTTCGAACGTTTCGCAAACATCACAATGAAGCACAGACAGTTCTGATAACTCCTCAGAACAGTCTCTCAAAAGTGAAAAAATCATACTGTAC
>JAAUXT010013214.1_pt1 | contig 11739 bp, 10 predicted proteins | sample 7278171 | NCBI WGS metagenome assembly JAAUXT01 (sample SAMN14350112, study PRJNA611818) | marine sediment metagenome | isolation source: surface marine sediment (1.8m) | place: French Polynesia: Moorea | collected 2018-08
CGACATGCAATTTTATAAATGTTTTCATTTGTTTGCATAAATGTCTCATTAATGAACGCTCAAGGTTGTCATTTTCGGATAATATTTAGCAAGCTTTTAAGAGCATAGAAACAAGCTATCAAAGGGTTCCTGTGAATCCCAGTTTGTTGACACACAATACGTGGTTTGTCGCACTTCCCAACAGTTGCCAGGATACTTCTGGTCACACGCGCATCCGGATGAATGTTTCAGAAGGTCTTCCTGATTTGGGATGAAGCACAATTTGAGAACAAAACCTCCCTTCCTGAAATCAAAGCCTCCGACTTGAGGGACAAAACATGGACCGTTTTTCTTGTGACTCCGCGTCTGCAGGTGAGCTGGAAGATATCTGAGTGAAAAAAAAAATGTTAAGTGTGCCAACAAAATTCTTCCATCCGATGTGTTTTGTGTTTTGACGCACACAAAACAAGATAGTGCATTCTTTCTGGATGTTTCACAAGGATTTTCTCCGCAACGAGACCACGAGCGACAATCTGGATCCCTCGTGCACCTGGATCTGTGTGACAGACCCACGAGTCCATTCTCTGAAGCAGGTTCCTTCAAGAAGTTGACTCTTCAAACTCAAATGCTCCGCTCCAAAATTTCCATCAAAAGAAAACACTGCCTGCCTTGAGCCTCGAATGGGTTTCCTTTTCCTTCCCTTTTCAAAAAGCGCACACCACAAACTGTCTTTGATGGTTGTTCGTATCAAAAGCTTGGGAGAGGAAGCTCTGAATGCTGCTTGAATAGAGAGGAAATTTGTGGTGCTGGAACAAGTTGAAAACTACTCGGCATGCGTGCCAACAGCTGTCATCAGGGATGACGAGTCTATGCAGCTTGGCACAGTTAATTAATTTGCACTGCAATGTTTTGGTTTGACAGACCCATTCAGCTGCGAATGCGGGCTGCTTGTGTTTTCCTTGCACTGTCAGTGCAGAACAAACACCATTTTTGGCAGCTTGACTGTCTGTCTCACAATCGTCAAAACATGCAGAAGGTGCTCAGTGCTCGTTTGACACTGTCGGACTGCGTGTCGTACTGTCGTCATCAGAGAGATCGTTCTCGTATCAACTGTTTGAGGCAGACACAAAAGATCATCCCGTATCAAATCAAAACCAGGAGAAGAACATCTCCACAGTCGAACGAAAAGATTGAAAGATGAATTCGAAATCCCGTGAGGACAATTTTTACGAACTAAATTCGCAGTATTGCAGATGAAAGCGTTCAGCCCACTGATCTAACACCACCACAAGAGTTTCCTCGGGTAAATACTTGGGTAGAGACCACAAAGCGTCTCATCAAACATAAAGTCACTATAATCCCAGCCACGAAGCCAAATAATGGGTGTTCGAGATATTACGGCTGCACGATTCTGAAAAATTCCTTTGGGGAGACGATACGTCCATCACGCGTCGCACGGGTGAGATACTCCTCTTCTTCCTCAAGCATGAGTCAAGGTGTAAGTATGAAATGTAGGTATCGTACACTCATAATGAACTGTCCTACTTCAAACACTTTTGAGTTTCAAAACGTCTTCAGAGAACACCACGTGCTTCAAATTCTTCACCGAGTAGCTGATGATTGGGATCATAAATGCTTTGTGAGATGCGGCAGAATCTCGGTGATAAAAGCGCCACAGTCTTGAGGCTTTTTCCCTTCGAGACCTGCAGGAGCTTCAGGAAAGACCTTCAGAGCAACCCGACCTCATCCTGCCGCGACCCACATCGGAGCTTCCGCTCTCTGCTGCAAAAACTCGAGAGAGTCGCTTGAAATTTGGTCATCGCAGTGTGTCCGCAATATATGCCGTAGATACACTGAACATTACAGAACTGTTTGCAATGCCAAAACAAACAAACACACACACACACACACACAATCTGCAGTTCACGAATGGCTGTCATGTAAGTGAGCTGCATCTCCTAGACGGGAGACCAAATCATTTCGTGGTCGATATGCTGCTTTTCTACCTTGCCATTACGAAACACCAACTCCACCAGACTGAATCATCAGACCTTTATCGGACAGACAGCGGCGATAGATCTTTGCTGACAAGGCGGAAAGAAGAAATGAGTCAGACCCAGCGCGTCACGCGCAGTATGCGCTGACAGGTTTGTTGTACGAATATGTACGAGTCCTCAAAACAGGCGTTGCAATCGTGAAAACCAGGAGACATCCAGTTCAGAAGGCAAAGCGACCATCAAATCTCGCTCAACAAACAATAAATTACTCTCGTTTTGAACTTCTCTCTGTTTTCCAAATTGCTTTTTTATCTTATCTGCAATTGCACTCGACTGATCCAGTGAAGAAGTCTTGTCCTTGATACCTTATCGCCTCACTCCTTCAGTCTTTCAGAGCGACACACCAACGGATTGCGATCTTCCATCAAGTGGTAACCAGACAGTCAGTTGGTGCGGGATTTTTCAAAAGTGTTTTTTTTTTCAGGATCCAATTTGACTCGGCGCTCTTTCATGTCGTCAAAATGTTCAATTGCAAAATGGCTGATGAGTGATGAGTGTGCAAGACGATGAGAAATAAGGTTCCTTATTTCCCTGCTTTGAATGTCACAGAAGAAAAAGAGCCCGTGTGCGTGCGTGTGGTGTCCGGCTTGACAACACTCACCCAACCACAATGAAACGAACCTGCAGGTGACGATGTCAAACCGGAAAAACCTTGACCTGATTTCGTGATCAAAGACTCCAATCAAGCACCAAAAATATATTCGCCTGCACCCTCTGGGACGAAACATTTGGCTTGTTCAAGGAAACTTCATCTCTGAATCAATGTCAAGTGAAACCACATCAGAAATGCATTATTGGTTTGATACAACGCACAGAATACAAATTAAGTCGTTGGAATGCAGGGTTGATGCCAGCCTTTCCGTGCCGGTCGAGAGCAAGACCACATTTGCGAACCGACAGCCATACGTCTTGGAAAAATCGAACAAAACATGCAAATGGACACAGAATTTGAGGAACTCTTGTTTCTGAAATGAGGTTACCGAATCTGTTGGACTTCGACTACAACTGGAACACAGAATGATCGCTTCGTATCCAAGTGCAAAACTGAAAGGAAACCCCATCGTCTGATTGGCAACCACACCGGTGATCAGTCGCTTGATTCGGAGATGTGTGGGTGTCATCACCTGGTTTGACACCAAATTTGGACACGAGATGATGGGAAAATGAAGCGAGGACGGATTCGTATGTGGCATGCTCAGCTTTGAAAATGCACGTGCATCCATCGTTTGTCGTGCTCTTTTTTTTGCGGCATCAGTGTACTCGTACAAAGTTGGATTCAGTTCCCCCGATTCTGGAGCCTCAAACCTCCCGCCCACTTCAACTGGCCTGCACAACACTTCATTTTCTTGAAACCAGTTTTTGGTGGGGAATGTTCGTGTTATTCAAATGTGGCAGCGTTCCGGAACAGTTCCGATGAAGCCTGACAGTCCGAAATCGGGGCCTGTGCGTCAGTACAGGCCTCGCTGTTTCTGCGGACACGAGATACGAGGGGCATTCCAGCAACTTTCATGTGGCCGTTTCTTTCCAGTAGCGACAGGACAGCGTTCGTTTCGGTCGATGGAACTCGAACACCCCTCCCCTCGTTGATTTGTGAAAGAAATAACTTTTTCAAGTGTCCCCATGCACTTCACCCGTTGGAAACCCTCAACTGATCCGAGATCTCATACAAGACGTCTGAGACCAAACTCCTGCATCTGGAGGTTTCGTTCAGCTGTTGTTTGAATGTCACGCCGTGCGACTCCCAGCCAAAACAAATTAGCTTTCACATTTGCTTTCACACAAAAGAGCAAAACAACGACAAAAGGCTTTGTGAGCAAAAGGTCGTGCAGAGGAAATTTTGCAACTCAAGAGAACTGCTTCTCTAATATTTGAAGAGACCACGGCGATAGTTTCGCCGTGGATGGCAATAGCGGAGAATTTTCTTTGACGTGATTTCTCCGCACAACATTTCGCGTGCAACGTGGCAAAACTTCCAGGTGATCCGAGGTCACAGTTGCTGACAACTTCTCCCACCCTCGGAATCAGGGCACAACGAGCGAGCGTCTCTGGGTCCGTCTTCGGCGCCGGTGCGCAGTCACTGATCCAAGAAGGATGACGCTTGCCGACAAAAATGTTGTGAAGTTTCGACACCAACACTTTTGAGCACGCAAAACAACAGGAAGCAGTTGACAACTCTGCGACCAAAAAGCAACCCGCTCTTGCTCGTATTTCCGATGTTCTAACAGCACCATTTCCCTTGCAGCTAATGAACTGCGGAGCAATATTGGAAATGTGCACAAAAAGTTTGCACCGTAATTGCACAACTTGTTCCTGGCCTTTTGATTCGGGGATGTGAAGTTTTGTGGCAGATCAGTGATCATCGACTCTTCAGATCGTGCAGCTTTGAAGGGACGAGAATGTGCTCCACCCATTTTCATGTTCTCACATCTCCTCATCAAACAATACGAACAATTTGACTTTCTGCTGTTGAGAGAAAAAAACCCGTTTGAAACCGCGAAAACAGCGTGTACGAGTATCCAGATCCGAACACAGCGTGTACGTGTGTGATTGCTTCGTTCATCTGAGCTCAGTCCACACAAGTCCAGGCTTTTCGACACACCTGAATGGAACCTCTTTTGTCCCCCTGTGGCAACACACACGCACACGCACACGCACACGCATGTGTCAAGCAACAACCTCACTTCCAGAAACGGAAACTCAATTCACACATCCCAGCTGTGATCGTGTTCACTGCTGCGCAGCTCATCTGCCCAACTCGTCGAAGCGACCACGCCAGACAACAGGAATGCCTTTTCAACCAGATCAAATAAAACACATGTATGGATATTGGTTCCAGTTGTTTCCTGCTGGCCGACAGTTGGCAGCGCGCTGCCTTCGACACACGTCTGCCACTGACATCCAGCTCGCTGACGTGTTTGCCCCAGTCGTGGACGATTCCCAAAAGGAATGTTTTTGTCAGTTCGCAAAGCGCTCTGCAACGGGTGAATTCTGTTAGCGTTTCTCCTCAGCGCTGCGCAATTCAACAGTTGAAAGGATCCCGGCACACCTTGAGTCAAGCACCAGCTGCGTCTGCCAACACAAACAGGCGACATCATTTTGGCAGGAATTTTACGTTTCAGCCTTTCTTGCATTCTTCAAGCTCAGAACTTAATGTGACATGAGAAGCAGACGAACCTGAACGAAAAATACTCGTGTTTCGGTCATTTGTATATACGAACAAGGAGCAACACAAAGCAATCAAGAATCCAGCATCTTCAGAGACAAGCAAAGAAGGCAACAGAGGCCATGGTCTGCGTCAGAGTTCACCACTCTCGCCAATGGTACAGCTGTAAAATGATCAGATCCAGCCAACTTCCTTTTTGGGGTATCATTCCAAAAACACTGGTTCGTATAGCGTTCAATATTCCTTACATATGGAATACCAGCAGGCTGCTCTGAGTATGTGGTTCTGAACGTTGGGTTTGCGGACCGACGTCAAGCCAAACTTATTCTCTGACACTGAAAAACAACTCACAATCAGCCTTGGGAGCCTTTCGTCCGCCAAAACAATGTTGCTCAATTCTGAAAGCGTGCTTGCCAGCTGAACAGCACGATTGCATGCAGCTGGCCGAAGAAGTTGCCAAGTCATTGGAAGAAGAATGCCTTGAAATGGAGCTGCATTGCAATCCCTCTGAAATAAACGTTAATCAGGAACCGAATCTGACGGAACCTTATTTTGTGCCAATCTTCGGTCAGGTTGGTCTGCGTCCTCGGTCTGTACGAACACACGATACTCCCCGACGATCTGAAGGTTTCAGTGCAGTTTGCGTTGAGAATCTTCGGCTTGCGATTCGACTCGTGTTTGAGTTCAGTGTTTTTGACACAAAAAAGGAAAGCCATTGGAAAATCAGTTTCCTGTTCTTTCTGCGATCACGAATTCTGTGGTACCCCCAATGAAAGAAGAAAAACTGGTCCTTTTTTTCCTGCCTCCACCGCCATCTTTTTCGTAAAGCTGATGACGTACGGGATCCATTCTTGTTCAATTGTTGCCTCAATTGCCATTGAAGGGATATGACAGCAAAAACACTTGAGCGACAGCAGCACGGAAACAGAAAGCAGTACCGCTTCCAGATTCCGCACCCTGAGCCGGAAGGGGAAGGCAGGAACTGACGTTGTCGAACGCTGGGTTCACTCGGTTTCTTCGCAAACATGTTTCACTTCAACCTGGCCGACCCCTCATCAATTTGGCCAATGGCCCCTTTCATGTAGAAGACGCAAAACCAAAAGGGTGAGCAGGGCTGGAAGTGCCACGGCCTCGTACAGATGAGTCTCAGGTGGAGAAGGACAGTGGGTTTCACTGGCATTTCAATTCAGTGGTCGGTCGATTTTTGCATCACGACAACGTGAGGCAAATGACAGGTAGTTCAAGCAGTTTCTGAGATGTATCAGGTTCTGCAATATGTCATCCAGTTCTTTTGCTTCTGCCGTTGTTTTGTGATTAAAGACAATGATATCGCTACGCAAGGAACAAAACACGTGATTGTATCTGGGAAATGGTGTGTAAATTTGTGTCAGAGTAATCTGGTGCATTCTGGCATGTCTGTCTCCATGAAAGGACAGATTATGCCACCCGCACATACTCTCTTCAAACATGCAAACCTGTTGCAATTGTTCACTTTGCCATTGCATGGTAAGACGCAAGAGTCCAGGTGGTGGAAGCGAAACATTCTTGTCGATTTCTCCTCGCATGGAAAATACTCGCACTGGCAAAACAGTGGGTCCCTTCAGCAGTTTCTGTCTGCCTTCTCTTCCGAGAGAACAATGCAAACCCATCTTCACCAAGTGTTGCGCGTACAAATGGCCGAAAAAGTGTCTTGGGGCCTTTCTGTTGTTTTTTATTTCTACCCATTACGAAGAGTGTTTGATTCGCCCTTCATGGAGACTTTTCCCAGCTGCAGCGCTGCCTTTCTGTGCACGAACACCGTGATCAGCTGTGAGTTGTAAAAAGCAGAAAACATACATGTGAGAAAGCAAGAGTCTCACAGAGGCGCATTTCGCCTGCCACGCCATATTCAGATCGATACCCACATGACATGAAACTGTGCAAGTTACGCTAATGAGCTTAATTGACGAATAATCTGGCAGTGTGGGCACCCAGCAAGCAGTTTTAGCCACATGTTTGAAGCTGTGAATGGGTCTTTTCAGGTGGAGTCCAAACAAAACAGTTGTACTGAAAAATGTTCGCATCGCACACTTGTGTAAGTCGTCAGTGACACCTGCAGGTTCAGTCTTCAGAAGGTAACACCAATGGCGCAACAAAAATGTTGCTCTCGGTGAGAGGAGACACTTTCGTCAGATTGTGAGGGACGACAAGCACGACATTTATCTCGGAGTGTACGAGTACGACGCGTTGGCGGTATTTGTGCTGCGTGCATGCATTTGGCACAATTACCAGGTGAAAGCTATCACCGTCGATTTCCGAATCCTTTTTGTACATTATTTACAACTACCATGCTGCATGATGCAGAGCTTGCGGAAAAAACGCCGTCTTTTGTTCTTGTAAAAGGGCCTCTGTGGCCGAAAAAAACTTGCCAATATGGAAGAAATTCCTCCACAAAATCCGGATGTTGTTCAGCAAATGTTGCTGTCGCGCTCTGGGATTGTGCAGCTCACTGGCCAACCAGATTCAAACGAACCGGAAACAAGACGAACGACGCTCATCCTCTGCTCGACACGGAAACGCTTCGCGTGTTCTACCAATGGCAAGTGTTCGAGTTGCCCACCGTCAACCAGCAGTCAGCTGTCTTGAATCGAACCATGCAGCTGTATCCGGATCCAGCGGGGGGGGGAGATTGCAGGATTTCACAGCACCAGTTCAAGAATTCACAAACGTACGAGCTGTTAAACAAGAACACGATCAGCTGGAAACATGACCCTTGCGTTCAGCAGGTGTCCAAGCACCAAATGACAGCAAATGTTGCTTTTCAGAGTGCAATTCCATCTTGGGTCTGAAATTTTTGGCAACATTTAGTAACATGACTGCACTGATTTGTTTTCGCCATATTTTGATCTTTCTTTGTGTGTGTGTGTGGGGGGGGGGGCGCCTCACCTGAGATGCCAGCATTTGGCGCGGGGGGGCACAGCTGCAGATGCCCCAGCAACTCAGGGAGTGGACTCCTCCACCTTTATACTTTTGTGAACGAGGGGTCACAGCACAAATTTTGGGAGCACTAAATCGGCGCGTGAAAACCCGGTGGTTGTTACGTATCTGGACAGTTGGTGGTCCAGACGTTCGAAATAAACTGCCCCAGAAATTTTATTTTCAGCCGGCTAAGTTGCGCTCCAGAGAAATCAAGACTGTTGTTCATTGTTTGCGACTCTCGAGTTTCCCTGGGCGCAGGGAGGAAACAATTATGCGCGGAGCCACACTTCACAGAAATCAGGGCAACTTTAAACATTTTGCATGAAGCTGATGCTCTTCAATATGCTTTCGCAAGCAGATACGAAGGCATTTTTTGGCCTATTCATAAGATTCTTTGAAAGTTTCAGAAACCCTTTCACACGCTTTGAGTCTTTGTCGGAAGCACTTTGATTTTTGAGCTGCAGTCATGGTTTCTTCAGAGTTCAATCGACAAAGTGAACGTCCTCAATCATCCAGAAAAGGGGTTTGCCTGCAACAGGTTGATGGAATAGGAAAGGGATTTTTTTCCAGCTTTTATCGCAACCCTTCTCCCAGCCACCCCCGCCAAAAAATCAAGTGCAGTGGTGTGTTGAATGGCCGTAAAACACCTGTGTAATTACTCACAAACGCTCTGAACGAATTTGCTCGCAAATAAATTCTCGAGACGCACTCAAGTGAATCCCACATTTTCACATGAAGAGATAAACATTTCTGTCATCAGAGCATGACTGCTGCGCAGGGACCAAGTCGAAGTGCAGCCTTTTGGAAAATTTTATTGTGCATGAAAATGGCGAATCACCCTCAAAATCCTGTTTATTTCACCTTCATCGCCTTTTTCTCGACATGGAGCACCATCTCTGTAAAAATATCCCCGGTTCAAGCGTCAACAGCCTTATGGCCATCTCTTATGCCTCAATTGAACAAAGCACATGTACCGGACACTGGGAAACTTCCTGCCCTAAAGTGCGCGTTTTGATGACACGAGAAAACTAAATCAATGTCTCACAAAAAAACTGAAAACTAGTTTCTGGTGTTTTCGACGTCTATCGCTTGCACCAGTAGACAAGCTGAATGGCAACAAAACAATCTGGAAGGAAACCACGCAGCAAAGTTTTCCTTTTTTCACTGTAACCTGAAGTTTCAAGTTTGACACACCGTGTATCAAAGATGGGCATCCAGATCTGCCACGGTGAAAAGAAAGAAGCAACGGTTGACAACTGAACAGCGTCCGGCAAGGAGAGTTGAGTCCTCTGTGTCAAAATATCGTCACCATGTCATGACTAATGCTTTGAACAGAGCAGCAAAGGCCGAGAGGGTGCACATGGAAGACGCAAGCGCACGATACGCAAACGGTGCGTGAAAATGTCCCCCATCTCTCCGGCAACTTGCGGTTGAGACGACTGTGAAACAGTGACCCGTGACTGTTCAATGAAAGGCAAGGAAGATAATTATGTGGTGAGCACAAGGATTTCTGTGGACTTCTGAAGCGTGAATTTACAAGCTTTTGAGCGAGATAACTGTACACACGCACCGAAGGAACGTCACTTGCAAAACATAAAAGGCCAAATGAGTTAAAATGAACGCAAACAAGCAGAGACCTATTGTCATTTTTTATCAGGTTCAAATTAAACTTGTAAGGCCTTGTTTCCTCACAAACTGCGTTTGTAACATGAACCGCTGCAAGATCCATTGAAGCTGCAACTCTCTGAAATGGCAGTGTGAACACAAACCCGCTGGTACATTCAACCTTCTAAATGCATTGTGTTCTTCCAGCATGACTATCATCTGGTGTGCACATTTGAAACCCACACAAATTTCAATTTCAGTTCGTTTGAACACCGAACAAGACGATCTCTCGGAACATGAGTCATTCTCAGGAACCTGGTCCTCCGGAGCTGTAGCGATGCTCTCAGATGGTGCTGCAGCGGGGGACCCATCGCGGGACCTGACTTTTTGCATGATATCCCATCGAGAATGCTCTTACCCACTTTTGAGGAACAGGTCAGTTCTGGTCCAGGTACTTTCTGTGAGCGTGTAAAGGCGACAAGTTCATCCGGGGTTTCATTTCACACACAACCAACTTCAATGTGGGGAAGATCAAAACTGGTAGAAAGTGTTGTCATCAACGCCAAAGCATTTCTCAGTGAGGAAGCATTTCAAAGGCGCATTTTTTACATATTTTCCTGCCACGGGCTCAATGGTCTCATTCAAACCCGGCAAAATCATTAATTATTCTGACACTATGCATTTCTTCGACACACTAGTTTTCAAAGGGAACACCACGTTGATACAGGTCCAGGTAACTCTGGAATCAGAGATATGGTCGTGATCTTTCCAAAACCAGAAGCAAAATTGTGTGAGCACTCAGATAAGGAGAGGCCAGAAACTGTCTGTCACCTGGGGAGAGTTTGGATCAAAAATCTGGGCGAGTCAATTAAATTTCAATGCCATTTCGTGCGTTGCCAGCTCAAAAACGAGCCTCGACCCTGAAAACTCGTTGGAACCGAGCGATGAAGACCCAAATTGCCCAGACCAATCGAACCAAACCAGAGTTTCGCACTCCGAACCATCAAAATGCGCTTGAAAGGATTAAACCATCATTTCCTCATTTGCAAAATGCAATCCCGTCCGTGTGTGGTGAATCGACAGGCGGTAACTGATGACTTCTGTCCGCCTCATGGATCATGCATGATGTTACGACAAGCCATTATCGACTCGCAAACAGGAAATCAGCGGTGTGCGAGTTTTTTTTGTACAGGCTACTCTTGTTTTACGAGCCAGATGGAGGATCTCGCACGTTCGCGCATGCCGTCGCACGCGCACGACGCAAACTTGGTCTTGCACCAAATGTTGTCGTCACACGTTGGAGTTGTCAGCTGGCTTGAACCGTACACGAATCCAGAAGGCTTCTAAAATGATGGGAAAGTTGGTCCTTCTTCGAGGTTGCCACACAGGTGTGTTTAACCGCCTGTGTTGAGCATCAAGCAATGAAGCTCCGCTCAAAAAAACTGGCGCATTGACAACGATCGACCAGGAAGGACAACCTGTTTTCTTTGCAATTACGCTCGTATCTGCCCACAGCTCCTCCTTTCACATGTCCAGTTTGTCAGTTGTCTTCTGCGTCTTCTTCTCTTCAACAAGCAGTGTTTTGTCATCAGGAGTCCACAGGCTGATTTGATCTCATGGTGACAACTAGACAGAACGAATGAAACTTCCGCAATGTCTTCACATGTGGATTGTTTGCACATCAAAGCACAGGTGACGTGCTAAGCTGCACTACAACTGCCAGTCAACTCTTCCGGCTGAACGACAACCCACCACCAATCGCTTTTATTTTCTCATTCTTCAATGGTAATTAAAACCACAAATAACAGACGACTCTCTCACGCACTTGCTGTCTGATCTCTCTGGCTGATCGAGCCACTTCCCCCTTGTACGAGGTTCTATCACTATTTCCTTAGACTGAGCATGTTTTTGGTCACCGAGTCGTCTCTGTTACATAAGGCAGTTGGCAGTTTTACTACAGGTCGCGTGCCACCAATC
>JAAUXT010045464.1_pt1 | contig 11739 bp, 6 predicted proteins | sample 7278171 | NCBI WGS metagenome assembly JAAUXT01 (sample SAMN14350112, study PRJNA611818) | marine sediment metagenome | isolation source: surface marine sediment (1.8m) | place: French Polynesia: Moorea | collected 2018-08
AGCGACTTGTTCACTTTGCCCAATGCAGCGACTTGTTCACTTTGCCCAATGCAGCGACTTGTTCACTTTGCCCAATGCAGCGACTTGTTCACTTTGCCCAATGCAGTGACTTGTTCACTTTGCCCAATGCAGTGACTTGTTCACTTTGCCCAATGAAGTGACTTTTTCACTTTGCCCAATGAAGTGACTTTTTCACTTTGCCCAATGCACTTTGCTTTTGTTTCCAGAATGGCGCTGAAAGAATTTACTTGCCTGGAGCTTGGGACACGTGGAGGAATGAGGGATTCAGTACACCCAGCGTACTTGACAGTCAAATCAATGCCACAAAGAGGAAGTCCAAACATGGCTTGTGGCAAACATGTTTTGTTTTACCCTCTTGAATTCACACCAAACACAAGAGAACACCACAAAAACAAAGATCATTTTACCACAATTACCAACTTACGAATGATCAGACAAGTTTATGGAGACACTTGTACTGCACACCTGAATAAGAATCTGTCCATGTCCTTTTCCATGCCTTGGGTGCAGTTTGAGAATGTGCTGCTCCTCGTTGTCTTCAACAACCCTCACTATGAGTCCATCCCCTACATTGAGACCATGTATAGACCTTTTTTCCCCTACATACTGTTCTGTGGACCTGGAATACCTGACTTCAACCTACCCAATACAAGGAGAGTGAAAAACTTTCACTTCAGCTTTTATTCCTACAAAGGTACAAAAGCTGGTTTTGCAAAGGGAGCATTTAACTATGAATGCATGGAGGCAGCAATCAAAATGCAGTTTGCTGTGGAAGGAATTCTATTCTTAGCTGATGATGTCCTGGTCTCTATTCACCACTTGACAGGTCTGAACCTCAGTCATGCATGGTATCTTCCTGGTAGTGAAGTAAAAACTGCAGATGTGGCCAGAAAGAAAAGCTGTTCTCATGGAATATGTGACAAAAAATATGACTGGCCATGGTGGACAAAATTTACAGAGAAAGCTCTGCATTTGCTTAAAAGGATGGAACATGAATCCAGTATATCCACCATTGGAAAATGTTACAGGCAGCTCATGGTGAAGACTGGTGGTCCAAACAGACTCAATGGAATGCTGGCTGATATCTACTACATTCCAAGGAAGTTGATATCAGATTTTGTCACCCTCTCCCAGTTATTTCTGGAAGAAGAGATATGGCTTGAAATAGCTGTGCCTTCTATAATTCAGTGCCTGGAAGGCTTTGAGACAACCCAAGTATTGACAGGACACAGAGTGTGGGACCACACCAGACTCTTTCCTTGGCTCAGCTTCATAAGGGAGAAGTTTCAAAAGAAAGCATTTCTGCATCCCACCAAGTGGGGGAAAGTTGCCAAGGGCAATCCACAGTTCAGAGATTTCTACTGCAAAAAGGTGTTGCCCTGGATGCATGATAGATATGGCAGGATATTTAAATAGTACCTGCCCTTCTTTGTTGTCTGGTTTACAGGGAGATGAAACCTGAACTGTTTGTGCTACCATCTGATTTCAACTCACTTGGGTCAAGACAAGGACTGTTTGTGAAATATGCATCACAAAATAAAATGGCCCTATGGTGGAGAAAAGTGCATCCATATTATTTCAACCAGTAGAATCAACTGGTCACTGGGCTCTGGATAATTGCACTTGCATGGTGATGAAGTGACAACACCCACCCAGAAAAACAAGGATGGACAAGAACCAAGTTGGTGGAACAGGATTTGACTTTCTGTACATAGCTTCACACAAACAACCCCTAATTCGCAAAATGTGTAAATGCGTGCATGTACTCTGTGAATCACATCCAATTCAACTAATCAAGAGACAGAGAACACTTTCACTTGAGGCCTTCTTCCCCTCATTGTTGTGTTTTTGAGCCAACAATTTTCCACAAAGTATTTCACAAAACCTCTGCAGGAAATGATCTCGCCACTGCAGGTCTGCCAATATGGAGCACAAATTTGAAGCAGGAACACAGCAACTGGGAAAGTGAAGAAGTCTACCACAAGGTGAACATTACGCCATCTTTTGAAACCAGGTGGACTCAGGAAAATATACCACTGTATGGTGTCAAGTAATTTTTGAAGGGCTCTCCCAATGACGTCAGAATGGGTTGTGCATTTATAAATAAATGGGTTGGGAGCCTTTTTTGCACTCAGTTGTAAAAAGACCTAAAAAGCTGGAAAGTTACAAAAATGAAAAATCAAATATTTTTACACCTAATTACAAACAAATGAAACCAAAATCTATTCTTCATATCCATTTTGAATAGTTTCAAAATGTTTCCAATTTTTCCTACCATTTTTTTTTCACCTGAAGACACACTGAAATTCACAGATGATATCAAAACTCACAATTTTGTTCCTAATTGGACACAAAATAGATGTCCAAATTACCATTTTGAACACTTTCATAAAATCTAATACTTAAACCCAACCTTTGACCCTGCCTTACAACCATGTGCAAATTTGTAAATCAAACCTCAAATGACACCACTCATACACCCAAGCAAAAAACTACATTTCATTAATAAATTTATTTCCCTAAAAAATTTGTACTTTCTGTTATACAGAATAATTTGTGCGAGAATGTCCCAAATTTTTGGTGCATCTCAAGTTGTACTTTTTGACCTGCAGAACCAAAAAAAATTGAACTTCACAAATTCCTTCTTGGAGGATTATCATCAAATTCACACAAAAATCAACCAAAAAGCCCAAAAAGACCAATTTGATAATTTTCTTGACAATGAAACTGGTGTACACATACATTTGGTGGACACGGTTCTTTGGTGACTTGTTTGGATCACCCTGTTTGGGTCATTAAAAATTGAGCTCCCTACAACAGCGCAACCTCCTCAAATAACCTACACAAACATGAAAGACACTTTGTTATGGTTCTGTGTTTTTGATGTCCAACTGCCTGTGAGAACAACCGGACTCCTCTGTCAGAGGAATTTGTTCACACCACAAAGAAACAAACATTGGCAGTGGTCAGTGCATTGCCTCCTGCAGACTGATGTGGTTCTGGCATCATGCAACACTGAAAACTGTCTTTTATTTTTGAATTGTATTTGCTTGTCAAGGTGACATACTGGAAAAGTTCAGTTGCAATTTTCCATTGAATCTTTCACTGGCCTAAATCATTGGCACAAAACAATTTTTTGTCTCAGGGTTTTAAGGATTGGCAGAACAACCAACACAGAAGGGTTCATCAGGGAAACTATAGGAACAATTAAAATGGTGTTCCACACAATAATTTGTGTTGGATAGGTAGGCAGCACCAATGATGCCATATAGATTGCTACACTCCCTATCCAGCTCACTCCACATCCAACTGTTGTCAAGAGACACTGAAGGATGAAGAATCCTGTCTTCACCTGATAGGTGCTCATTGCAGGTCTCTCCCTTTTCATTTCACTTAATATTTGCCAATGTTCACAGGAAATGGCACACACAGTGGATAATTGAGACACAATCAGCACTGTTAGAAAAGCCTTTACAGAAATGGAGGACTTGTTGTCTCCATGGAATGAACATGTTGTCCAGGGCATTGTGTCATTTCCTTCCACAAAAGAATACAAATGAAACACACTGATCGAAAAGATGAAATTCAAACCAAGACCACCCACAATCAGCTTCAGAATCTTTGTGGATGATTTAAATGTTCTTCTGAATGGATACTTTGCTGCAAACAGTCGAGAAAAAGTGAGTAAATTCAGAAGAAACAAGGAACTCAGGGACACCATAATTGACATAAAACTGAGTGTTTTGCAAAAGGCAGATGAAAGCCAGTGAATAGAGTACATTAAAAATTTATTATCAAAATGAACAGCAGAAATATAAACACACAACAAGTGTAGGCTTGCAAAAATATCATTCAAATTTACCCAAAGAATGTTCACCAAAAATGGTACTGACTGTTTCATATTTGCTTGTTGTTTGTGCTGATATATATTTTGGAGCGTTTGACTGTATGTTGCTTGCAAAATATGAGCTGTGGTGAGAACAATTGCAGAGAAGTTGAAAACAATGCAAAAGATGAACATGAAACGCAATGTTTTCTGAACAGCATTTCTGAACAGATGAGGTACACATGTCTGTGGCCATCTTGGAGGTGCAGAGCAGTGGTCAGTACAACCACCACAAATGCAGCAGAGTCTGCTGTCATCAGTAAACAGTTTGGCCACCAACAGTTCCAAACTGCCTTCAAATGTTACTTTCCAATGTGTGAATCTGATATCAAGACAATAAACATTTGTGTGAAAAAAGAAGAATGTATCAAGAGTGATAAGGGCATTTCCAGTCAAATTTATCAAAGCATATTTGTGGCTTGCAATGAATGCACTTGTTTTTATGGTTGTAATATTGTTGTGTGAAATGACAACAACCTTTAACCTTTCAAAGCTGCCAAAACATTTCACTGTGAGGATTCGAACATCATTGGAGCTGCAGTCCAAGTACAAGATGTTATTTGCCTGATTTTGATTGGCACAGCAAATGTCATCAATATGAGAATAAGTCCAAACAAGAAAATTGGTGTGAGTGGGGTTAATTACCATCCTGATGTTATGATGTTGAGTGTAGACTTGATTGAGGTGCAATGAAATAAAGTTTTTCAACAGTGAAACTAGAAGCAGTGACACTGTTGACCACTGTGTACATGAAACAGCATACATGAGGCACTGGCATTCTTTTGCACACACATGTGGCAATTCACAAAGCATTTCATCCTCTGCAGATTGGCAGTCTGCAAACCCATCACAAATAGACACTAAGTGCAGGCATATGTGAGGTGTTTGATTACAAAGGAAGAGGCCTGAGCAATTCCAGCTCTTGCAAATTCTTTGGTGCTCATCATCTCCATAAGGACACTGCCAAATGCTGTCACAGACATGTCTGAAGAAAGAAAGCATTCAAAGTGTAAAAAAATGCATTTCACCTGTTAAATATATGAACAAGGCAAAATTTGTCATACCTGACAGGCACACAGTAGCTTTGGTGACATTTTAGCATGTTGTTGCATTCATATTGATCACAATGCTTCAGATGAGCACCACTGGGACAATGCATGGATTTTCCATTGAAATCTAGTTCAAACACACAGAGCCTAAACACTGGGAAACAGGCTGCACAGCCTGGAGTACATTGTATTTCTCCTAGTCTGAGACACCCTGTTGGTGATGGCATTGTATTCTCTTGAAATTGTTTGATTTCCATGGTTGTGCAATCCATCAATATGCCTGCAAATTCCTGTGATACATGTTTGAACTTTGTTGTCTCATGTGGGTAAATTGCACCATTTAATGAGCAGATGGACAATCTGCACCTTGATGTGAATGGACAACAAAGTCCTCCTGCTGTTCTGAAGAATAATTTTGGACAATCTTGTTTCAACCAGGTGTGATTGAAGATCTTTACCTGAGAGAAACATTGCTTTTGGAAAAGAATGTCTTCATCTCTGATTTTGCAAGTGTTTTGTTCCAAGAACAATCCTGTAACAGATACCATTTCTCCAGTTTGACACTCTTCAAGTTGAATTTCAAACTGTTGCCTGGTGTGTTGGACTGAATACTTCTTGATATTCAATATGAAAAATTTCTGGCTATCAGTTGCCTCAGGTGAGAAACTGTCAAATTTCCTGGTTACTTTATCAAACTTTATCAGCTGTTCATTTCTGGTCTGATAATTGAATACTATGATTTTCTTCTGGTATTCAGTGAAATGTGTGATGATGTCTTTCAGTCCAATAAGGTCTGCCATTGACATGTGTTTCATATGTTTCCTGCAGGAGACACAATCTGTCAACTCATAGCAATATCCATCACGTACTATCTGTGTGAATGTACACATAGAACAACTGCTTAGATTTGCATAACTATTGTTGTGTTTGTTATGAAACTCTTGACTCCTTTTTCTTGTTGTATGAGCACACACAACATCCGCCCATACTTTCTGAGAGCAGTGAACAAGGAACCATTCTGGGTATTTTGAATTTGAGGTTGACATGATAGCACACAGTTCACTTTGGTATGCTAAGTGTTGCATTGTCCAAGGTGATTTCTTCAGCCACTTATTCAGTGGCACCATCTCTGAAATACCAAAACCAAATCATCACTTTCAGGACAGTGCACATGTACTCCATGAAGGACAAAAAGCAAGCAGGTGTTCCTATGCAAACAGCTTTCTACACACCTGTATGTTCCTTGTTCAGGAAATAGGAACCCCACACTGACAAACTGCCAGAAGGTTTTGGAGAAGAGAAGGGGGGAGCAAACATGTGCATCCCTACTGGCCTCCCATCAGTCCATGTCTGGTGATGATCCTGAAGAAAGGTAAAATTACATGTAAAGCTGACCAAAGTTGATGCCAAAATGTTTATTTCAAATGATTTCCTGAGATCATAAATTTCCACCCAAACTTTGGCCCAACCTTAAAACCATTTACAAATTTTGTAAATGAAAAAGAGAATGCCATGCGTCTGTGACACAACCTTCTTTCACTACATTTTATCAAAATATTTCCACTCTGTGTGATGTCACCCACTATGTCCAGTGAAATCCAAAATGTTGCAAGTCCAAACAATTGAACTTTTTGCCTTCATCAACCAACAAGTTCAAACATCACAAATTGCTCACTCACGCACTTTCTTTGACCCTACCAAAACAAAAAGACCCAAAAGATCAAACTTTGACATTTATCTTGGCTGGGAAACAGGTGTTCACATGGTTTCTATTGACATTGGCTTCCGGTGGTTTGGTTTGCTCACCCACATTTTGGTTACTCAAAATTGAACAACCTTCAATGGTGGTGCAAAATACCAAACAAGGTGAGACTTCAATCACAAGTCATACTTGAAGTGGACACCTTTTCCAAAGTGATGACCAAGTTGTGCATCAGACTTTGAATTATAGTTTCAACCATGATCTTTTTTGCTCTACTATATTCAGCCAGAGAAGCTGTCTTGTCTGGTCCCCTGAATATGGATCGAGCTGAAGGTGATTACATGTTTTCATTGTTACCTTTTGAAGTAAACCACATGTTTTCATTATTACCTTTAGAAGTAAACCAATAAAGATTTCGGAAACTAAGGTATCCAGAGACACTTTTTCCAAAAATGCCAAAACTTTTCCAACTTCAGTGTGAGAGGTGAAGCTTGGTAAATGGGACGACTTGTCGACACATGTCTTGTTTGCCTCATGCCATGTTTTTTTTCCTTTTTTCCAAATTCGAAGAAGTTGGTGTCCATTGTGTTGGTCAATGGGTTCATCCATAATCAAACTATATTCTTCATGAAGCAGGAATTTCTGAACTTTTGTTATCCAATCAGTGAAATGTCCATCCTTTGCTGTGGGGTGATAATACACAATATTCTTCTGCTTTTCCCATAACAGTTCCAGGAAACAGGGTGGCTTCAAACAGCATTGGCCCCCAAGCAAATCCAATTCTGCAGCCAATAACTTGCCATGCAAATCAATTTCAACTTGCTGATCATTCAATAGAAACAGAAGACTTGTCAAGTTTAATGTCCAAACAACTTTGATCCAATCAGGATTTCTAGTATTTACACATATCTGTTCCCCAAGGTCACCAAAGTCAAATGGAAAGGTGTGGAGAAATATGAACAATGTCAGTATGTCAATGCATGCACCAAGATAAAATTTCATTCTGCCCAGGACACACTTTGTCAAGGCACCTTTAACAAAAGCCTTGTGACTCATTTTCACAACAGATGTCTGGGTCAGTGTTTTGGTCAAACAGATTAACATAGTCCCACCAATGTGAAAGGGCCCCAAATTCAGTTTCTCTGATGTTGAGTCTTGTCCACTGCAAGCTTGCAGCCTTATTGTGAGCACAGTTGGATAAGAAGTCAATTCATAATATCTCATGAAAAATCTGTCTTGATGCTTACTTTGTTCAAGTGCTCCAAATTCAATTGTGGCTTCAAAGTTGTGAGTTTGGGAGGAACCTATGTGTGGAATTTGGTATTGTGAAGATAATGGATTTGTATTGAAAAACCAGTTTTCTGGGTTGCCATGTGGTGCATCATATGTGGCAACCTTCTTTATGCAGTTGTCATCTTTGTAATACTGAACAGGATATGAACTGTTCACAACAAAATTCTTGAAAAGAAGGTCTTCACCTGGTTTTATGACAAATACCTTGGTCATGGTTTTCCAGGACCATGGATACCTTTCAAACACAGAGTTGGTGTATATTAACTTAAAATAACACCAGGAGGCCTTCTTGAGGGTTCTAAGATTACTGGTAAAGTAAAAGACAAGAACACAATCCCTTTCTTGTCTGTTTCCTCTCAGGTATTGAGAACCAAGATGAAATGATACACATTGTCCTGTCTCATTTGGGTAAAGATGAGTGTCAGAATACACAAATGTAACATCATAAATAAAACCAAACAATCTTTTTGGAGCCTGTTTGGTTGAGATAAACTTTGCCAAGTATGCTTTCCTGCTGCAACTGTTGATGAAAATCCCTCTGCAACTTGAATGACTCACAGCCAAGGAAATATTCAGCAGTCCACCAAAACTGAAGAAGACAACAACTTCAGTGGTATTTGAGGCTGCAGTGTAAGAAGTTTTAGTTGCCATGAAGGGAATTTCACTACAAATTGTCCATATTTCCTTTTTTTGTGTGCCATCAAAGAAGCTCATTCCACTGTGGAAACAGGAGTTGGGGCCAACATACTTAAAATCTCTAACATCTACCTTGATAAATGTATTTGTGCTTGTGTTGAAATGGAATGACTTTTGGTAAAAGATTCCACCAAATTTACTGGGCATATTTGAGACAAGAACATTGTAGGTGCCATCTTGAGGGGAATTACTTGTCTGTTGCAACACTCTTGTGAACAGAAATGTCATAGAAGTCTGGAGATCAGCCTCTGCACTTTGGAGAATCAAGAAATGGCAGTAAAAGTAGTGAATTTTGAATTGATGCCCTTTTTGAAATATTTGATTCAAGGGGGCTTTAAACTTGAAATCAAGAAGTGATTTGGTGTTGTCCTTTGGCAATACAAGCAAGGTGTGTTCAAATTTCTTTCCATTCAAAAAATAATGCTGCTCAAATTTGTGGACTCTCTCCAATATTCTGTAGGATATGTTGCTGAATTGAGTTTGTCCAGCTCTATTTAATACTTGATGACTGTAATCAGTGTGAGTCTGAAAGACTTCAGCTGACATCACCTGATATGAATACTTGAGCAATGAATTTTTCTTGTAACAATACTCACATGAATAATTGCATGTTTTAAACATGACAACCACTGTATTCTTCAGAAACACTGACCATGGAGCCCTTGTTTTGCAAAATACAAAGTTTAACAAATCTTTGGTCTGTTGAATGAACAAAAGCTCATTCTGAGCCTTGCAAAGATAATGTTTGGATATTTCACACAAACCAGAGAGACTGAAAACAAGAAATGTTAGGTTTAATCCAAACAGAGGATTGACATCAAAGGTATGCACAATGCCTCTGACATTGTGAGACTTTTTCTTGGACTGGTCAAAACTTATCAGTGGTGGAGTGTGATATGGGTAGTACACCTCCAGACATTCCTGACCACAAGGTTTGAACAGATGTTGTTTTCTGTAATATTTGGAAGGGGAGCATTGGGGAAACTTCCATTGATCTGATGGGAAGCCAATAGTGCTCATTGAAGGTGTGTCTTTACATTTTTGCTGATACTTGACTGCCTTTTGTACACATTGCATCAGCTTTATATGACAGAGTAGAAAGGGTGATGTTTGACTGGGCACAGTGCAGAACTGTGTACTTGCAGCAGTAAATATGTGCCAAGGCTTCTTGAAGATGATATTTTCAGACTTTGAAATATTGCCCTGATTCAGATTATTTTTGTACCGTGTGGCAGAATATGCTTCCACTGCTTGAAATCCAAACAGAATGTTTAAGACACAGCATATGGCTGGATGGCCACACATGGTTGTGTTGTTTTGTTCTGTTCTCTCTTAAGCTCTTGTGGGCCAAATGGGTGAAAGTGGAATTTGTAAAGCATTCAGCTTTGTGACATTTGCTTGAAATGATTCACAACACACAGAGTTGCACACTATTGTTCACAGTCGCTGAGCTTGTTGTCCTGTGTGAAGTCCAAACATACCTGATCATTCATATTTGGTCAGGCCCCTTACACAAGTCAAACACTTGTAGTAGACACCCATGCAGAATCAAGCCATACAGAGACACAAAGATCTGTCCAGCCTCACTTGGGCGAGCACAATTTGAAATCAAGAATTATTTTGTTCTGAACAGTTTCACTACTGTTCCGGTTTCGGTTTCTGTTCTGGACACACCACCTGAGACAGGTTGTGAAAGGCCACAGCAAACTGCAGAGATGACCACTCAGAGGTGGCCTGGCTCAGGTGGCCAATCACAGAATGCCTATACTGTGATCAGGCAGGTGATTGAACCCGGACGTGTAATCTCTCACCTCAGGCATGGGTCAGATGACCACCTTGGGTCAGGCTCAGATGCAAATCAATTTGTTTTATTTTGATGTCGGTGGTGGTGGCTTGTGAAAGTCACATTTTCTGACAGTCTGTATCTACTATTGAACAAATCAGTTTTTCATGGAGCATTTTACAATTCAGAAGTTGTTGTGGTACATACTCAACCAACAATTGAGGGGATATTCTGACCTTACGGACAAGAAAATCTGAAAATACCAATGAATGTGGGCGGAAGCAGCATTTGTGAAGAACTTTTAGAAATATATGTGTGAGTGACAAAGTGGACAAACAGACAATTCCCGATATTTGAAGTCAGATCAAACTGTCAAATATTTGTTTCCCAATTCAATACAATGCTGCTGAGGTTTCCTGCAGGACAAAGACCTGTGTGTGTTTTGATATTGAAGCCTCAGTCATGAAGCGACCCTGATGACTGAGAGAGAAAGAAACATAAGCTGTTTGCTTAGTTTGTAGCAACAGAACTTTGGCTGATCACATCACAAGAGTTTGATGCAGAAAGCAAATTTTATTGCATAAAAGAGAAAGATCACAGAGCTCTGTATCAGGAGGAAAATGAAAAGATAAAATGTCCATCTTCAGTCATTTTTGCAGTCCATTTTGTCATCACATCATCAGGTCTCATGAGAGGTGGTCTCCATTCTGAAAAAAAAATACAATTCACTGCTCCTTTGCTTGAAAGAGAAACAACAAAAATCTGAACACTTTTGGATGATTTGGTGGAATGTAGCCAATTTCAAAGAAGAGAACAGAAGATACTCACTGAAGCTCAAGCATAGACTTCAAATTCGCACATGGTCAGGTACTCAACCACATCCATGTTGACAGCCACATATCGCCCAGTAACTGCCTTGTCAAACTCAATGGTCCTGGTCTCACCCCAGCCAGCTGATCCTGCCACTCTGGCTCCCAGTGTGAAAGACTTTTTGTCGTAAGTACTCCCATCAAAGGTGTTTCCAACTCTGATGTCAAAGTCACGCAGTCTCTCAGCTGAAAAGTATGGAAAAAGCCACATCATGTTTTGTATTATGCTGTGTTGATCAAAAAAATAGCTCCATGGAGCTCTCGGTGATTTGAGGAAATTTCAGTTGCTCTGATTTGGCTTGCTCTGATTTGGCTTGCTCTGATTTGGCTTGCTCTGATTTGGCTTGCTCTGATTTGGGTCACTCTGATTTGGCTTGCTCTGATTTGGGTTACTCTGATTTGGCTTACTCTGATTTGGGTCACTCAGATTTGGCTTGCTC
>JAAUXT010070662.1_pt1 | contig 11739 bp, 16 predicted proteins | sample 7278171 | NCBI WGS metagenome assembly JAAUXT01 (sample SAMN14350112, study PRJNA611818) | marine sediment metagenome | isolation source: surface marine sediment (1.8m) | place: French Polynesia: Moorea | collected 2018-08
GCATCCCTCCCCCCATGGGGTGATCACGTGACCCCTGTGGTTTTGGCGCTCTCTTCTCAAAATGGCTGATCTGATCGAAGTGGAGGCACTGAGTTATTTGAAGCAGGAGATCACACGCCAATTGATTCTCGTCTCGCACTACCAAAATCGATCACCATTAGCCAGTAGTGTTATTGATCAAGTGATTGATTGGTTCGTTGTATTTGCGCCGCTCAGAAACCAGTGCTTCAGGACCCTGGTGGTGCGATTGGCGCTGAACGTGCATCTCTCTCAGCAATAGGTGAGTGGTTCGCAAGTCACACCACATAAACTCCCCAATATTCAGGTACTTTTTCCCGTGGGAGATTTACCAACGGTCACTGAAGTGACCACAAGCGGAATTTCTTTGTGTGTTGTCAGGGTTGAACATTGTTGTACGAGGTTGTATTGGAAACTCCGTAGCGCTGTCATGATGATCGAAGTCTCCGACAGCGCTACGGAGTTTCCAATACAACCTCGTATACCAGACGACAAAGCTTCGCGGCGTTGGAAATTTTCTGTTCGCAAGAACTTTCGAAACTGTTGCCCTTACCCAACTATGAGCTCGTACAGGTAGTCCTTCTTTCTGGATATCATGGTGAGAAAGAACCCACCGTTGTTCAGAAAATTAAGGATTGTTTTGGAAATTTGAACCTTTTCAACTGTAGCACACTGCGTCTCCCAACGATACAGAGGCACTTTTTGCGCATCTGGAACAGGTGGCGCCACAGACCCAGTGACGGTGGCGACAAATAGATCTATTTTCTCCCGCTTCATTTCCCATGTTTCCATTCAGTTTGACAGCCAATTTCAGATCGGCCTTGAATTTTACATGTCAACCAAGTTGATCCCAAATACTGACGACTGTTGAAAAGAAGTCTTCACAACACTTTTCAAAGTATTCACAAAATATTTTTTTTTCATTTCAGTCTCTCACATTCAGCTTTTCCGCTCTCGACAATTTGGCCTGGGCGCTAAACGCTTGCTCGCTGCATTTTCTGCGAACTGTTGGACGCATATGGATATTTTAACGTCGTCGTTTTCTCGCACACACCTGTGTCTCACGATTTGAATGGGGGGAGGTGGGCTACGGACACCAGGCCCCAACGCGTGCGTTGAAACAGTCACACTGATCCTGATTTTTCACAGCTGTTGGGCAAACTAACATTCATGACAAGCAAACACATTACAAATTCGGAATCGGAAAATTACATCAGTCGCATGTCGGACGTGAATAAATTAGCAACGCACCTGCGCGAAATGCGATCAATTATAATTGCAGCTGGATCCATGTGCGTTAGACAATACCAAGGGTACCGCAGGGCCAAGTTCACCAATGATGCAAAGGTCAGCGATTGCTGCGCTGCTGGTGCTTTGGTCCGTCTTCCTTGTCTGTCTGGTTCAGAATCATAAGTAACACGTGGTTCTGACAGTGAACAGAGAAAACGATCAAATACAGCACGTGGCCACATAATTCGAACACCTGCACTTGTATCGGAGTAAAATCAATCCGATTTCGCATAGATTTGAACCAGTGACAAAGTTGTGTGCAACTTCTGAACGTGCTCCGTGTCCCACCCAATCCCCTCCCACGAAGAAACAAGTACACCTGCCACTGCAGACACGCGGCGTACAGCTACAACAGAATGGCTGATCAAGAACCTGCCTGCTTGGGTGAGAATTTTTGCATGGGGGCGGCAGTCTTTGAAGACAAAATACTTTTGGGCTGAGAACCCACAAGGATCTTCACGAACAACTGTCACACTGATTTTTTTGTTGGTTTGACCAAACGGGAGGGAGGGCCAGACTTTTCCGGGGCTCATGACTCCGCCCCCTGAATATTCGAGCCTGAACGAGAGACAACAGCGTCGAGACGCCCACGTGCAACAACGCTTCTCTGTTGTATGTACATTATATCGGCAACGTGACGAAAAAGATTCACTTGACATGCTCAACTGCAACAAGAACAAAAGAACATGGACAGATTTCATCTTCCCACTCCCTGCGCACAAAAGAAAACTTTCGTCGGTTTCCAGGTCGCAAGTCAGAGATGCCCAAAAATTTTCGCGACAGGCAGCTCGGCTGAGATCAAACGCCGAAGGCGGACCAAGTGCAGCGGCCAACACCACCCAAGAGAAGCAGCCAAAATCCCAGTTTCCCTCTTTTCGTGTCCACCCAGAAGTGGGGTCCTTGGTCCTGGAATCGCCCCACAAATTTTTGCACACAATACGACCGGAGACGACACTTCCGGTGAGTGACACGTGTCGCCATCTGCGGGAGGGTTTCACTGAAGTGACGCTAACTCAGCTGCTCTTCCCAAAGAAAACCCGGCATTATGCTCATGGCTGCATGTCTCATTCAAGTCTTTCACACTTCATTCACTCATTAGTCAAAAGAACCAACACTGGAACAGGAAGTCGAGACGATCAAGATTTTGCCGCCAGAGGGCGGCCCCGTCACCACGTGATCGCGGGTGGGATGAGAACCGGGAATGCCGCGTCCACCGACGCGGAGCGCGCAACTCTGTGGAGACCCGCGAAATCAAGTTTCCCGTCACAGATTTTCAGAGAAGATTCAAGTGGAACCAGATTTCAGAGTGGTGCAAAAAACAGTGCCAACAAGCCAAATGGCAAAACTGGTGCTGGAAGAAAACGAGACAAACTTTCAGCGAATAAAGTGACGTCACTTGTGTAAATCTGCGGATCCTCACAGAAATGCGCGGGTGACCGTCCACCGCGTCCCCGGTTCCATCCACCCCGCGGTTACTGTACAACGTGCAACACACGTGATGTGCTGCACAACTCGACACGCGCCCGCATCAAACACAAAAACCAAACGTGAGCTGGGTTCACGCAGGATCTGTCAGGGACTGCGTCCCCATGTGTGTGTCAAATGGGCGCTGTGGCGTCCTTCGTGACAAACACAGGGACGCAACACGTGACGCACCCAGTGTGAACTCGGCCCATAGCGACATTTTTGCAACAAATCTGACAATGTATTTCCCAAACAGAAACTACGGGAGCTGATCCAGGATCAGTTTGTAGAACAAAGGTTTCGACTGAAATTGAGAAACTGTAATTCGTCACGTGGCAGCAGAATCACGCCATCTGAAGATCGGATTTTTTTCCTCCTTTTCTTTTTTCTTTTCTTCCTTTTTTTTTCGTCGCGGAGTGGAAATCGCATTTGATGCGGCAAAAGCCTGAGCGCCTCGCTCACTGAGTCCTTCAGCGAGTGAGTTGGACTCAAGTGTGCAACGAGCTCAGTCAGAACGAGAATCGAGCGGCGGGCGATAATTGAGAACACTTCACGTTGACGTGTCAGCGTGACGTGACGTAACAAGCTGTGACGTGACGTTTTGAGGTGGTGCGGTCGCACACGTGTTTGCTGGAGCCGCGATGACGTCACACGACGCTTAGTGGCGCCGCGGCTTGGGCGTCCTCTGGCGGAGAGCGCCGTTCTCGGAGCCGCCGCCGCCGGTCGCCACGGGGCTGTCCGGGGGGCTCGAGTCGCTGTCCTCGCCCCGTCCGGCTGCACGACAAAAATGGCGCGTTAGAATGTGTCTTCAAAGTCTCCAGAGAATGGGCCAAGAGAACTGCCTCTCTCTCTCTGATCCCACTGAAATATTGCGTTATGAACACCCTGCCTCCTGGAAGGTGCAGAAGGCATTTCTTCCACTCCATTGGGTTCCGCTTGAGTTCCACTTCTCCAATCCTGACACCACCCCTCATTTATTTACCCTTCGCTTTGCAAAGCTTCAAACAGACCGAAATTGTTCACACACAGTGAACCCAGTTCTGGTTCAAGCCACATTGCTGCGCGACGCAGAAGAAACTTCTCACCCTTGGCTTTCTTGTCTTTTTTCTTGGTTTGTCCAGGAACGACGGCGGTGAACTTCATCTTGGAGCCCGCGGATTGGCTGCGCTCGCGCATGCGCTTGAGGTGGAAGGTGATGAAGTTCCACATCATCCAGGCCTGCAGCAGACACACGCCGGCCAGGCAGCTGATCCTGAAGAACGTGCCGAGAATCGGTGAGACCAGCTTCACACTGGATGCACTTTGGAAACTGAAGAGGCCTTGCGTACGTCTCTCACTCCGCCGGTGTGTGTGTGTGTGTGTGTGTGTGTGTGTGTGTGTGTGTGTGTACACCCCTTCACTGCAGCGTCTGTCATGCTCACCTGACGAGCTGTGTGTTGAAGTTTCCCTCCTGCACGTTGATGAACATCTGGCTGTGCTGCGCCAGGCCATACCTGAGCAGCAAACAAGAACACTTGTCAGGGTTGTGACGCGCCTGGGGGGTGCTGAGTGTGCAAAGGCCCAACAGACCTTGGGCCCAAGAACTGTTGTCATTTACACTACTGCAGACTGTCTCGAAATAACAACAAACGACATCTCTGCACCAGTGAAATGGTTCGATTTCCGGGAGAGAAAACGAACGCGTCCTCACGCGATACGTACCAGAAGGTGAGCACGGCGACCGTGATGGTGCCGAGGCGCACGAGAACGAACAGCACGTTCCACACCATGAAGCTGCAACCAGAGTGAAACGAGACGTGTGAAACACGTGGGGTCAGGTGTCCAGAGGTGCACGTACACACACGCACCACTGCATGAGTTTTGCTAGAGTCGTGAATCCATCAAACGTGAGTGGTTCTTTCAGGTTTGTCTTGGTTTTCACGCGTCTTGCACTGCGTCGCTGCACACGCTTGTGCTGCGTTTACCCAACGCCGAATGAGTAACACAGGGACGCAGCACAGCGCATCAATGGCGACACAGACTTCCTCGTCTTCGACAGTAAACTTCTGGAGAAGGATGACCTCACGACCGGAAGTTGCACACTCACCCATTGTTGGCGAGATCTGTCTTCTCTGAGAAGTAGAGCAGCCGCGACAGGTGGAACACCATCTCCACCGTGTAGTGCAGAACCAGCAAGCACAGAGCCACGCGCGTGAAGCTGCAAAACACGTGACAAACACGTGACTTGAGCGCGCGAGTTGGCGGCGACACGCAAGACGAGCCATGAAGAGAAGGCTTTGTTCTTGCTGCGCAATCTTGTGATACCCGGATGTTTTGACTGGGACCGTTCTGACGAATCCGGTCTCTGCCGATTGAGACTGCGCAATCTCCGGGCAAGGAAACCGGAGACAGGAACTCACTTGAGCACGAAGGCAGCAGCTATGAAGGCGAGATAGAGCAGAGCGTACTGGATCCGTGCTGACATCTCATCCTGCAAACACCAAGCACAAGTGAAAACGACGCACGAAGCCTCAAAACCACGTGACTCCCACTGTGCATGACGTGGCGCGTTTTTACATCGTGCGTGTGACCTAGCAGACAGAAAGACTTCACAGCAACCAGTTTCCGAGTTTGCAGACGTGTATTGTGTTGCGTTGAGGACTGACCTTTTTGACCTTCTGGAAGTAGAGTTCCGGGAAAGAGTGGATCCAGTAGGCGAGTTGCAGGACGAAGTAAAATTTGATGATGAACCTGAAACGAGACACGGAGCACGTTCAGAAGTTGCACACAACACAACTCCGGAGTCTTTCGAGTCAGGTTGCCCTGGCGTGCGAGGAAGCTCAAGCGTCAACAAGGTGTCTCGATAATGGTTCGCGCGTCACGCAACTCTGGTCAAAGGGTGTATGAGGTTCTGTCCAAATGACCCTGGAAACATGTTGATCGGTCTGCGACGGTGATCGCGGCCTTTACCCTTGCGAGATCGGTGTCAAGTAGGTCAAATCATCGTGCAAACCGTGCCACACCGGCCAACATGATTCCAGGGACATTTGGATATCACCTCGTATGCTCCTCACAAAGGAACGTGGCTTGTCTTGTACGCACGTGCACCTGCGTGTGATTTTGACGCCTGTGTGCCTGTGAGATGAGGTCCAGATAGGAACGAACAAAATGCAAGACAAGTGGATGCGTGTTAGCGCACGGCGCTGTGTGTGTGTGTGTGTGTGTGTGTGTGTGTGTGTGTGTGTGTGTGTGAACTCACGGGATGTGCGCGTGCGGGTAGTCGGTCCAGAGGCTGGAGATGTTGTTGAGATAGGCTTGACGCACAATGATGTCGGTTCCCCAGGCCGCCGACGCCGCGTAAAACGCCAGCAGCTGCCCAGACTCGTTGAACTTGCTGTGCTTCACCTTCGACAGATGCATGCGTCGGTTCAGCCTCTGCAAAACACGAAGCGAGAAGTGTGAGCTTTCAAACACGAATTCATACACCCGCGGCGATTTCCAGAAGCTGCCCACAGAAAGAGAACACGATGCGGAATGGCGTTTGTGTACACAGTCGTTTTGTGGGCAATCTTCGCAGACGGGAAAGAACAGTGTGCAACAGCTACAAACGCAGCTGGTGACGCAGCTGGAGGCTCCCCGTGAAGAGAAGCTCATTCATCCCCGGGGGTGTGGCTTTGTTCCCATGAGCAAGGCGTGAGACGTTCGTCCAGCGGTGGACATGACGCCTCATCATCGTGTGGACTCGTCGACCCCCGGGTTGTGAGCCACCCCAAATACCAGGATGTCACACCAGGGCAGGTCTCTCCCTGTCACCACGATGCGAGCCTCGCGTCCAGAAAGTGAAACTTGCGTGAAGAATGTGAGACGTCAAGAAATGGAAAACGACGTCAAGGTGACTCACGTCAAGAATATACTCCTGGATGACGGCGTGCACGACGATGCAGATGAGCAGGTAGAAGAACGTCGTGAAGATGTCCTTCATCCCGTACGTGTAGAACGTCACCTCGTTGTTCGACGTGTCTGCGTCAAAATCAAACTACGATTCAGGCCAAGCTTATTCTGCACGCAAATGCGCACTGCGTCATCTGTGGACTTATGCAGGGAAATAAGGCGCGACACATCATGTTGTGGCTTTCTTGTGCTCTTAACACGTTCGCTTCAGCTGAGTTCACCAAAGTTGAGAGGACCAAGGTTTTCAGGTTTCGACCGAACAGGAAAACCAAACTTGTCTTGACCACCGCTGCGGTCTTTGCAAACGCGACTGTGGTTTCAAAGCTGAATTGACAAATATCCCCAGAGGATTTTTCGACAGCTTGGAACGCATTTTTGACTTGTTTGTACGATAACAGGGCCGTGTCTCACCAGCCCGATGCAGCTTCCCACGCACTGAATTTGTGGCTACTCACCATTCACAGTGACGTTGTGCTGCACAGTGACGAAGAGCGACGCGATCGGATTCGTCGCCTGAAAAATACAAGCTGTCATGTCAGTCCAGAAAAGTGCAGTGAGCACAGAGATCATGGAGGAAGCCCTGCATCCTTCACACAACTGGGCGCAAAAAAATAAGGTCCGGAAATGGTGTGACTTCAGTGGACGTGAAACTGAAGCCCACAAAGTATGGCCTCAGTGGACGGAAAACTGCGTGTTTTGCAATCAACAAAAGAATTTTCTGGTTCTCTTTGCAGTGCCGCTTCGCGTCAACAGCTGCAGAGCAGCTTGTTGCCAGGAGCAATGTGGTACGAATTGTTCTCCGGCAGAAGATTTGATGCCAAAAGCTTTGACGCCAATGCCAAAAGCCACGCAGAAACTAGGAATTTGTTGAAAACTGGAAAATTATCCGTGACTCTTTTCGAGAACCTGACACAGACTGCGTGATTTGTTCGAATTCAGAGATTTTGCCGAGCTGGCCGAGATTCCGTAAACGAGCAAAAACAAAGCTGTCGGGCCTGAGTGTTTTGAATTGGTTCAACTCTTTGCACCGAACTGGACCAGGCAAAACAAGAAAGGCGATGAAACCCGTCCCGTTGTTTGTACCAGCAAGCTCGCAGCAGCTCCAGCGTACACACAAACACAATTTGCAGTGTTCCGTTTTGGCCGCACAAACAAGAGCTCCGGGGAGGGGAGGGGAGGGGAGGGAAAGAGGCGTGGCCCATCTTTTCACGGAAATCACTGGTCAAAGCGTTGCTCCAAAGAATTTGTTCAAAATATCGGCGCATATTCGAACACAAAAATGGTCAAACTTTGCACAAAAAAAAAGAGAGAAGAAAACCTGCTCTGAACAAATCCAGACTTGAAGTTTTGACCTGAACAGACTCGAATTCGAATCGGTTGTGGAACATGTTGTGGACTCACACCCAGTCAAGATTCTGTGTATTTGCCACCTCAGGTTTTTCTCTAGCAAGCTCCAAACAGGCCATCCTTCAAACACTGGACGGCCTGGTCATTTTAACTGACAGCAACACGGACATTACCCCGTTCTACAAACGGAACGCACCCCTTGTCTACCATATGGACCGCAAACGAAAAACATGTCCGGCCGGCAAAACGCACCTGAAACATCAGCCCCAACACGAAGACGATAGCGACGCATGAGACGATATCCGCGTGGTTCTGGATGATGAACTCATGACTGAAGATCGGTGGATTCTTGTTTTTGCTCGGTGGGCGGCGCACTCCCCCCATTTTGCCTGTTTTCCTTGCCGGAGAAACGCTGTGATGTGGCTGGAGCAATTTTTACAGCGGCGGAAGTGACGTCTGCGCAGCCGCGACGCGACGCCGACGCTTTCCGCAACGCGCGCTCTGATTCGCAGACGAGATTATGCGTTGCTTTCCCCTATCGGATGGTTTTAATTTTGTAAACAAAACAAGGTTCAATTTGCTTCTGGAACTTCTGTGAGCAGACCAAATCGGAACTTTTGGGAAGACTTCAAAATTTCATTGCGCCACAAACAGAAAAACGAGCATCGAAATTTTGGCAGAAGAATTGACCTTCCTGAGTCCCTCCCGGTCCTCCGATATAGGCATCAATCACGCAATTCTTGGGTGGAGTGGCAACGACGAAGAGAATATTTGCTTTGTGTGTTTATTTCCATGTCAAGCCTTCTGTCCATCACGAGGAAGCGCAAAACATGTTCACAAGGGATCACATGTTCACATGCAGGTCTCTGGTGCGATGAGTTTTGAGAACTCTTGCACGGAAGGCTTCAGTGAAACACAGTGGCAAAGTCCAGTGTGGTACTCGTACGACGATGTACGAAACCAACAAGTGACACTCCGTTTGCACTCGCACACCACGCAGCCAAGGAATTCTCATCCGTGTCCAATGGGTGCACATCGCTGAACACGCAGATTCTCGTCTGGATCAACGTCCACCACCCCTCTGCAATCCTTGGTCGGATTCACTTCGGATGACGTCCACCTTCTGGTGAGCGAGGCCTTTGCACGTGCTCCCATGGACGATGTCCTGGACTGGAGTCGCCTCTGTTTCTTTTTTAACAGTGTGCATGCTCTTTTGCCAAATGTCATCTTCCCTTTTGCAGGGGGGTTGAGGAGTTTGTAGGGAAGTGTGACCAAGAGGCCGAAAAGCATGACCAGCAGGACGAACAAGATGAAGCCGGTGTCTTCTCTTCTTCGCCCCCTCTCGTCTCTCCTCTTCTTTCTCGCACTCCACCGAAGGAACTCCCTGAAGTCTTCTTCTTCATCATCTTCTTGACCGGGGTCTCCATCTGAACGAGGGACAAGAATGTCACTCTCAATTTGTGGACACGAGAGACCAATCTGACAGCATGGATGAAGATTTAGTTCAGGGGCCCCAAACCAAGACATGGATCTTTTGCAACATTTTGCAAAAATAACACGAGAAAATCAACAAACTTTGTGTTGTATGAGCGCCTGCATGGGAGTCAAAAATGAAAGAGCTTCACTCAGACAAACCACGCTGAGAAATGAAACAGTTGTTGACCATTTACAAACATTTTGTTCAACGGAAAAATCAGGTTCTGCCAGAAAACTTAACACAGGGGCAACACACTCATCAGTTTCTCAGAACAGCGCTTCACAAATTCAGTTGCCCCTCGTGCGTGTTGCGTCGTTTTTTGTGCCGTGACGTTGCTGAATCGGTGCAACTTCCCCACTTTTGTCATGAGAACATTGTACATCAATTGCACAACGAGATCCCAATTTTGTCTGAGCCTCACTGTGACACACGACGAAGATGGCGATGGGGACAAGCAAGATAAACTCCACGAAGCTCCATTATTGTCTTTTCTCGTTCTCTCCTGTTCTCTTGTCGCATTCACCTCTTGAATCTCTCTTTCAACAGTCTGAACTCACGTTTTCTGTCCCCTGAATGTCCCATAGAAGCAGCTTCTGTTTCCTCGTCACACGGTCCGTCTGCAAAAGTGTCAAACGGTCGCACTCAACGTGTATACAGGCGACGTACATACTCGCGAAAACGGCTGAGTACTCTGGTGAATCCAGGATCAAGGTAAAGGATGCATGCCTTCACTTTTGGCTGGTGTTCAACTCTCGGCAGTGAATTCGGGGCTGGGCAACTTGACAGAGATCAGAAAGCACATGGGTAACTGATGTGCGTGGCCTTCCTGGCAGTCTTGGGGAGGGGGCAGGGCACCAGTAGATTTTGGGTCCAATAACCTGAAAATTGTGCCCATTTGACGCAAAATCAGGAGTTATTTTTTCATTGAAGGTATGCGGGGGAGGGTGTGGACTGGGAAATGCTTGTGTGGACAAGGAAAGGGGACGCCCAATGTTTGAACTCACGCGGAACTCGTTCTTCGTCGTCTAAATGGACGGTGTCACGGCCACCATCTCCCTCAACGCGACGCCTCCGCTTTTCGGATCCTTCACGTCCACCGTCTCCATTTTTCAGACGAGATTTTCGTTCTTCAGATTTCACGTAACTTCCGTCTGCTGAAAGCAGAGTATCGCAATGAACAAGAAGGCTACGCCTAAAAAGCGTGTGGTCCCCCATCCCCCCAACCCAACATGTCCACATACAGACTGATGGTGATTACACTTAGCGTGTGGTAACACCCTTCGGGACCACACGCTTAAAAACAGCAAGACTGATGTCCGATTCAGCGATCTGCAATTTTCATTTCAAAGTCAGAGACCATCCAGAGCCTCAGCCAAGTGTAAAACCAAACAGAACTGCAACGTGAATGGCAACCAAAACGCAAGGCTGCCGCAGACATCCAGAATATCAGGCTGAAATTAAAATGTATCTGGCAAGACAACCTGGCCAACAGCAAGTGTCTGTGTTGATGACCTGCAAATCTCACCTCGTTTAGGTTGGGGGCATGGTCACTTTTGATGCAGCCACCCCAGCTCGGTTGGTTCAAGTTGGAATGAACTCAAGGTTCGACCCAAAAAGGTGTGCTCACTTTTGATTACAAACACCCTCAGGGAACCAAGTTTGCCTTGAACATGTTGTCTCACTGTCCTGTTGCTTGTTGTCTTGGAGATTGGAGAATCAAGTCCTGGATCAATTAGGCCTCATGGGGCCCCCGGAAGTGAACTGGATGTTCGGCGGGTTGATTACAACAGGACTGAACACTGCATTGGGTGCATCTTGGTGTAGGGGTTGAGCACCGCCATCTAGTTGTGTCATCTTGCATAGAACACTGCGTTGGGTGAATCTTGGTGTCGAAGTTGAGCACTGCTGTCTTGTTGTTGCTGCATAACTGAGCCACTGCTGTTAGTGTGCTGCTTCTGTGCAGAGTACCACCTCAGCCTGTGAGTACCACATGTATTTCTGCAAAATATTGAAAAGAGACCAAACAATTGATCATAAAGTACAATTCAGCATCTCATCACCCTTCCTTTCTGAGCCCAAACAACACTCCAAAGGGACCATTTACATACTTTTGGCAAGATGGCAGCCATCTTGGATGACCTACTTGTCACAAAAGCATCCAGTTGAGTTGCACTGAAGTTTAGGAACATGTTTGAGTTCTTTGCAGGTGCCCA
>JAAUXT010023446.1_pt1 | contig 11738 bp, 13 predicted proteins | sample 7278171 | NCBI WGS metagenome assembly JAAUXT01 (sample SAMN14350112, study PRJNA611818) | marine sediment metagenome | isolation source: surface marine sediment (1.8m) | place: French Polynesia: Moorea | collected 2018-08
AGGAGGACCAGGAAGAATTGATAAACAAGGAAGAATTGATGACATTAACGCCGCTGCAACGCTGCAAGGGACTTCGCACTGCAGTTGCCTTGAGCACTGCTTCTTGTTGCAACAGCCGTGAGGTCTGGTGTCTGGGGTTGATTGTTTTGAAGGGGTGCGCATGTTTGTTTTCTGAAGTTTCAGAAATGATTCGCAAAATTCCTTTCTGCTTTTTGTTTTCAAAAAGAAGTTGGTTTGTAAAACAACGTGTCGACACTTTTCTTTCAAATGAACAAAAAATAGGGAATCAATTTTGAGGAAAATATGTGTGGAGTTCTCTCGCCCCCCCCCCAACACACACACACACACACACACACACACACACACTTTTCCTACCGGCAGATCTACGTGCAGACGCCAAAGCGGTCGAGGAGAGTTTTGTTTCATTCCATTTTATTTATCTTTTGATGTCTCGCTGCAGCGTGGACGGCAGGCATGGATTGCCCCCCCCCTCCCTTCTTGTCAAGTAAAAAAGTAAAAAGTGGTGTTCTGAAAGGACACCAGTGGGACCTGCCCTGGACTTGAACAAAACCTGGCCAAGCAAAAGCTGAGCTCTACTTTTTTCGGCTGGTTGGACCCCGCCCCTCTCCATCCCTGGAAAAGAAAACGAGGCCAAGTGTAGCTATGCAAAGGCGAGACTCTGGACTTTTGAGACTTGTCCCCCCCCCCCCCGCTGTGAAGAAAAAAATGTTGCTGTCATTCTCCATTTGAATGCCAGACAGTCACTATCTTCAACGCGCAGCGTTTTGGGGTTGTTGTTTTTTTCAATTTTTGGTGGGAGCGTGAGCATAATTTTCTTGAAATTTGCATCTGGACACTTGTACGAGAACCTCGTAATTCACCATGCTGACATGAGCACCATTCTTAAAACGTGCAGCACGTTTTGGCGTGAAACAGCAACGTGTTTTTGTTCATGGGCCCACCAATTCGAGTGGTGACGTACTCTTTCTGAACTCCTATCTTTTGTTTTGTCGGCAGAGGCAGTAACTTCAAATCACGTGTTTGTCACAAGCAGTATGAACTGGTAAAAAAAAGTTACCGTAACACCCAAGAAGTGTGATTCGAAACAAATAAATTCACTTTATTTTCACCTTTGGATGGGTAAACCATTTTTGGAGATTCGTGAGCACAAAGAGCAAAATTGGGAATGGAACATCATTTTCAGAATTTTGATGTCATCAGAAAGTACATCGGCTTTGAACCCAGACGAAGTACAGGAAACATTCCACAGAACAGGGAACAAATGTTTGTTGAGGTTTTATAATTATCAGCAGTTTTGATCTGCAGGTAAATATTGACCATACAGTAAACAGGCCTTTATTAATCCGGGATTGCATTTGCGCGGAGAGGGTTGGTGTGCAAGCAGAACGTGTTTGCCCTGCGATAGCGACCAGTCGAGGCGGACAGCGCAAACATTGACTCTCCACGCACGTTCCTCGCCAGGCCACTTGATAAGTGTTTAATAATCCCGAATACATAATGCTCGTTGCCTTGCAGACATATTTGTACATTGTTTGGTAAACAAGGTGCTGTTGACGGCCGTAAAAGTTTATCTTGTTGAAGGATAATTCACGTTTGAATTAGGATGCGTTTTGTCTTGTTTGTCAGTCACTCGAACGAGTCCCAAGCGGTGTTTGAAGAGGCTGATCACTGCAGATAATATACGCTTTATGCCCAATCAATCAAAGATTTGCGTGATCATGGTGAGGGATCGTGGCGCAAGGAAGACATCGCGAAGATGTTTTTGCCTCGCTGCCCGGCACAAACGGAGGAGCGGGACTGTCCTGTCAGGCTGATTTGTAAATACCACCACCACTGAACCAAACTCCATGCAATTTTGGTCTCATGGAATCTCAAGTTTCGGGTGCACGATGTTGCGACTTTCTTGGCAGGCAGACGCCCCCCCCCCCACTATTCTTGAATGACGATTTCAAGGGTCGCTTTGTGGGGGAACTCGTTGCCGAACACTTTGGAAGTCATTTATAGGGTGTGAGGTGCCACAGCTTTATTTGTGCAGATAAAGTCTGAGTGTTTGTTAATCTGGTAGTGGCTCTTGTGCGCACTCGACAAGGTGTAACAGTCCAAAAAGTGACGACGAGGCTGATTGACCTTGAGTCGCGCCTCTCTTGGACGTTCGAGTGTTGTTCAAGGCAAGTTTATAGTTGAAAATGCAGAAAGCACACTCATTCGAACGGTCGGTGTTGATTTTGCTTCTCAGCTCCTTGAGATAAGCAAGTTTGACTGACACAATGCTTACGGCACCAAATCAAGAAGTGCTCCATCGAGTTTCGTTGATCTCGAGGAAACGTTGCAGTGACGACATGGTTCTTTCTCACCCCTGTTCAAAAGTGGCTCCTGTGAAATCACACAATGACTTTTAAAGACCTTTGGTCGAGAAAGGAGTTGTGTGATTGAACAGGAACCCATTTCTACCACGATGCGAGCACACACGACAGGTTTTGTGATCGCAGAGTTGTCTGACACTCTTGACGCGAAGACCCGCTCAGTGCGCTCTCTGTGCTCGGTAGATCTACGTACACTGCCATTCGCCTCGCCTCTTGTTCTTCCAGAGACTAACGCGAACAAATTTTTAGAAGACAATTGCTGATTAAAAAAATCACTGAAACGGACAACTTCGACACAGCCATCCGTTGCTTCAAGATGACAATTTGGCATGCAACCCATACACTTCCGCAGTGATGTTTCTGGGGTTGCATAGCAAGTTGTGCACAGGGATCGAAAATGTGTGACACGCACCCAAACGCATGCAGAACCAGTTCAGTGGTTCGGGAGCACCAGAACCTGCACGAATCTGCGAAAGAAACCTTGCCAGTCAAGATGAACATGAGAAGGCAAAAGTTTTTGCGTGAGTACGGAGCGTTTTGAATTTTATTTTTGGGACAAACGGACCAAAAGTCATCAAGATCTCAGTGTTGTCTTCGAAGTGACAGCTCAGGTCCGCAGACAACTCCCGAGATATTTTGATGACTGCTTCTGGTGAAAGGAAAGCAGGCGAAACGAAGCAGAATGATAGCAAAGACGCAAAGGTCGCGTTTACCTGCCAACTAAGCGAGTTTGAGTTCACCTAAATGTCAGGCAAAGCTGTTGCTTTCGTCTTAATTGGCACATTGAGGGTTTTACTACATTTGGCTTCATTCGCTGTGAACTGCAGAAATGAAAGGTAAACGACAGACTGGGGTTGCGACTTTTTGAGCACGTAATCCAGAAAGTTTGATTGCGTGTTCAGTACAATCATCTTCGTCTTCTGTGTGCAAAAATGAGGACAAATCGTGTGTTGAATGGGGGTTCCACGTTTTGTTGTGGATGGTCAGAAAATTAATTCACAAGAATGTCTGAGAGAGGTCCACACATTTTTCACACCGGCGCACCTTTCGGAGCGAGCCTGTTTTTCGCTTTGGACTTTGCTGATAGTTTGTGGTACAAGTGGATAAAATTGTGGGTGGTCTCGAAAAAGAGAGAATGTCATTTCTCCCCCTCTGACCTTCAGAACGTAATAATCCCTTGGGACGCGCCTGTGTCCAAAGTTTTGTTTTCTTGTTTGTGCAAGGTCAGCAACATTTTCAAAAACAATCTGTGAACCGACACCCTCCCTTGACACGAAGAATGTTGAAACGAGTGTTGTCATCCGTTGACCGCGCGCTTTCTGATATCCTATCTCGTGTTTTCGCGACATGCATGCACGCAGAACTTGGGGAAACGTACTGTTGCAAATCACTCGATCCTCAATGACACCTCCGACTCCCTGCACAAAGACGCTCGAGAAAACAGCTTTTCACGCACGATCTGTGCGTTTTGGTGTCTTGCTGCATTTGCACACTGAACGCGGAGATCGCAAAGTTGTTTTCGAAGCCCAAAAGGAAACATTTTCGGACATTTTCGTGGTTCGAAAAAGTTTGCAGTTCGGTGCAACGGGCTCTGAGAATCTTCACCAAACGTTAATTGGTCCTGAGCACTGCCAAACAGGGAAGGAAACTCTGGGCATCACTTTGCGTCCTCCACAATTGGAAGGTTTTCAAGCCAAACAAGTGACCCGCTCCCGGGTGTTGACATAAACTCACTGTTGCTCCAACCAAATTGGCAGGGCAGAAAAAAATGGGTCGTTGTTGCGTGCGTTTCGAGAGCCGGGAATCGCAAAACGTCCGGGTGAGAGTCAAGGATCCTGGGTAAGACGAGGCAACCGAACAGATCTCGCTGCTTTTCTTTTGGTTGCTCCGTCTGCACGCTTTGGAGATCCTTTCTACCTGCTGGCCAGAGACAAGAATCCGCACTTCCTGTGGTTGTTGGCTCCGTCAGTGCATGCTGCCACGGTCGCAGGACGTTGATATCCAAATCAAGGCTTCTGTTCACCAGGACAGACCTCTGTCACTGAGAAATGTGAAGTGAACGGTTTGCACAGCGGTTGCACAGCGTTGCTTTCTTCAACATGCATGGTTCTTTTGTGCGACGTGTTGGAAGGCCAACACGCTTTCGTTGTTCGTGAAGCCTGGACGGCGAGAGCCAACAGGACCTGGCAGCGCAACAGCGTGTCACCGTGAGGAGCTGAGCGAGTCGCGTTCCGGACGAGCTCCAACAAAGTGGATCGTGGTGTAGCTGTTGTGCACGAGCATGACATCGACGATGTCGCGCTTTCCTACCTCGTCCCTACCTTGCGACTCGACCATCCGCGGGTGTGAGCGCGACTGTCTAGAGATCCGCACACTTTCTTGAGCACTGACTGCGTCCACTGCAAGTGACCACTTCGAGTGGAACGAGTGTGAGAGAATGTAAATGGGTCATAGAGTTCTTCTCACTCTACAAATGGCGTTCTGAGCTCACGCATTTGACACTTTGGTTGGAAGAAAGAGATGGTGTGGTTGAACATGAAGCCTTTTTGTTGGAACCCATTTCTACAACGATGAGGGCACGTACGACAGGGTGACCAGAGCTGCAGAAGCCCTGTCGTGCCACACATTATGCGTGGTTTTACACGACTGTAGAGAACGTTGCACAAGTGCTTGCGTGTGTGATGGAAGGTGGATTCTGTTCTGGCATTTTGAGGCAAAGGACTCAACGACATCGAAAAGAAAAGCACCATTGGTGCTTTACTTGGTCGACAGCGCAACAAAACAAGCTTCACAAAATTAACTGTTTGTCGCTGGAACAGATTCGTTTGAGGTTGCATTGCTGCGCATGCACAAGCCGATGCAGGCTCCTCAGCTGGAGAGACTGAAGCTGAGGCACCCATATCAGACATCGATTCCGTCTCCGAAGACGCAGGTGGCATGCTGGAAATGATATGTTATTGTCAAGTAGAAGGTGAAGTGACAGATAATCAGGGCTGAGACGAGTAGAGATGCCCAGAGTCGCTTCCTGCCGGAGGAACCAGCTGCGGGCAGCTCCGGCTCTCACACTCGCGCGCACTCTCTACACAACCGGCCCACCTCTCGACGAACTGACAAGAGGAAATGGAACCGTTGTCTTGTTGCTGTTGATTTATTTGAAAGAAATCAAGTCAGTTTCACTTCCAAAGGCTGAGAATACAGCCTTGTGCAGAGTGCAGCGCACGTGCATTTGCATGTTAGTGTGTGAGTGCGTGTGTTGGTACATATAACGCGCAAGAGGTCTTTGGCCAGGCACTGGCCCAACAACCAAACATTAGCACAGGTTTTGAAAAATCTGGCAAGACACCTTGATTCTGAACAAACACGCTGTTGTCAACTGATCCTTTGCCAAATTGGTAATCATCTCTGGGCTATTTACACGAAATGTTGGTTATTCTCTCTGACATGTCCATGCCAACCTTATTAGCAATGCCAGGCAAAAAAAGGCCAACTTTTTACGTGGCCGGAAGGTCGTTCGGCAAACGAATCAAGGCTACCAGAAAAGAGGCGACACAGTGGTACCCTGAAGGGAAAACAAGAAGAACACGGCTCAAATTGTATCTTGACAGTGAGTGCGCAGACGACAATCGACAGAGATGGCTTCATGCCAAAGTTTCATGTTCAAAGTTGTTCAAAAACCACCACAGGACTCCACATATTCATGCATATTTCTGTGACACGATTTGCATATGTTTTATGCATTGGCCTCCGGGTGCACTGGTAAAAGGACCTGTTATTATGTCAAGCCTTTTCCAAATGCTCCCGACTATCAGCTCAATTATCGTCGGTTGTAAATGAATACCTTCGGTGTATCTGGCAGTTGTTTCACCCAAATATCAGTTTGTGTTTTTGCCTCAATTCAGATCTGTACTGAGATGGAGCTGCTGATTATGAAGCACGGGAGCGAATGAGTGTCCGATGTCTGGCAAGATTCAAAACCCATTCATTTGGAAGGGCCTCAAACCTGTCTATTTGGATGAGTTTGGCATGAAACTTGCGCAAAAGATGAGACTCTCCTTGTAGGACTGTACCACACCCTCCTTACAGGACCACCACATCCTCCTGCAAGACAATGTGTGCGAGATAGTGATGGTGGGTTATGCTGATAGTTGATATTGATGGCAAAGGGTGATGGTGAGTAATTCACACCTTTGTTCACCATCACCAAACACCATATCCCCCATCACCATCACCCAATACCATCACCCATGTGCACTGTCACCATCACTCGCCATCGCCCACTTTTCTCACTGTCACCCAACAACGGGAGAGTACGCAAGGGGTGTGGTGCACATGATCCTGTGGCTTTCAAGCTCATGCAGACAAGTTTAAAGCCCGCCCAAATGGATTTGAAACCCGTCAAACGTTGCGGCTCCAATGCTGAACTGTACTCTAGTTTGAATATTGCAAGTTTGATTGAAAGCGACCAGAAGCAAAACGTTTGAACCCAAAACGCGCAAACTTGCGAGAATGTCTGCTTGTTCTCCCACGAAGTGTCAAACACAAAATGAGTGAGGTGTGTGCTCATGCTCGAGTGCCATTTTGACTGACAAAATCTCGAACCTGCCAGATCGCATTCAAGTGTCCCTGAGATTTGAACAACAGTTTGACGAGCTGGGGGTGGGGAGTCCTCAGTTTTATTTTGCAAGGTGCCAAAACTGGCACACACGAGTGACTGAGCAGAGTTTTGCATCACCAGGAAGATAAGATGGACACAATTTATCTTTGCACCGTGCGCAACGGCAGAACCTAGTCTTGGTGAAATTTTGGAATGAAGCACTCTTTCACGCAGGGTCACACCTGAGAAACACCCTTGCAGCTCTGTATGCAGCACCAATGTCGCAGAGAGCAAAATAGTTGAATTGAAACGGTTCGCCTCCAACCAAGAGCACGTTGAAGCAAAAACAAACGATTCATTCAGAAATTATGTCCCAGCTGAAAGTTCTTTGCATCGTTCTTTGTTTGCATGGACAATAAGAGCAGTCCGCGCACGAAAAATTTGGGGTTGGAATGTGAACCTCCGACCGGAGCGGTCGTTGCGCGCAAGAAGCGGACACACGAGACAAAAAGGAAACGGCTTGTTAGGCCTGCATGACAGTGAAAAGTAAACCTGACCATGTTGAGAAAGCAGAAATTACTCGAAAGCATGCAAAAATTATGCAAATAGTGCCGGCGGTGGCGGTTGTGGAAGCTCGCGGTTGTGGGTTGTCCTTATGTAGCGGTGTCTGTCAGTCAGAGTTAATGGGAAAGAGAACCACTCCTCTCGTCGGCGCAGACCAATTACACCGAGCCCTGTGCTCCTCAGATAAACTATTGATCGTTGCAAAAATGGACTGTTGGAATCAAATAAAGCAGGCAAGAATTGGATATTCTAGTGTGTGCGGTGGGGAACCTAACGTGAATAAGTGCAGCCGCACGCTTGGCTGCACCTGTTCAGCCGACGAGCCTCCATTATGGTTGTACAACCCAAGTTCCGAACACGACTCCTCCCCTGCGGGCTTCGTTTTTGCGCACATCGATTGCAAAGTTGTGGCCGGGAGGTTAAATTAGACACAAAAAGCTCGGTGAAATCGCAGAGACCTTAATCACCTAATCAGTGAGTCGCTGCCACCCAACCTCCCCGCGCGAAGCCCCCTCCCTGCAAATCCCGCACCATCACTTTGTGCTTTCAATAAACTGGCAGCGATGGCAGTTGTATGGTAATTGCTCATTGTATCTGTACATAGTCAAAGCTTTGGAGCGTGAAGTAATGCAGGCCCGAAGCTAGTGACGAGATAGAATCAAATGAAGGTACATTGCACCTTTGCTACGAAAATCAATCCGGTCGAGAGGGACTGTGGGTTCTTATCTTCGGTGCATGTAGATTGGTCGAATAAATTACAAATGTATCTTCATGCACATTGAAGTTTTCAGTGAACAGCGGGTTTGTGGAGACTGGCTGCGCTGTTTCAGTGCCCTGTTCGTGACACACGACGAGGCGCACAAGTCGGCGATTTGCTTCGCGACTGCGGCAGCACCGCTGAATAAGCTGCCTGATTGCGCAGCGGAACGAGAGAATTACGTGCGCTTCGGCGCTCCGTCCTGTTTGCATATCAACAACGAGAAGCGACAAAATTGTTTGCTCAAAAATTGAATTTTTCATGACTGAGTTAATAATTTCCACTTGGTCTTTCATCTGCTCCAAAACGAGCTTTTGGTGCTTGATGAATCTGTCATTTTGGCAAGAAATGTTTGACAGCATTACGAAACGCATACCCAGATGCATTTTCATTGTTGTTGCAAGGAGAGAAGCCCACAGGGAACTGGGAAATTAAATGTATCCCTGCTTAGTCGGTGTTGGAAGGGGATTTGCGTTCGGCCCATTCAGGCAGCCCTGGCCAATAATTGGAAAATTATTGATCAGCAAATGTGTATCTGGAGGTTAGCGTAAGAGCAGAAAGATGCAAACAGTTTTGAGCGCCTCGTGGTGGAAATTCTTTCCAAGGACTCTGCAGAATTTTTTCCAGACACAGAAAGTGCACTTGGTTGTTTGACTCGAATATTCAATGAAGCAAATGCTTTTGAGCAATGTCAACGTTTCTGTTTTGTTTGATCCAAAATGTCGAGAAAACTGTGAGTTTGAAGAACGCGATTCACGTTTTGCTGCAAGCAGACAGTTGTTTCCAAAAAGGCCATCATTTGAAGCAAATGAGAAGGTACAGAAATGTGACCAAACAAAACGTGCTGCTGTGTTGCTGGCAGTGATGAGCAAAGTGAGCTGTGTTTGCAGAATGAATCTCTCCAGATTTGCATTGACAGATTATTGACCACAAGACCTGGCTTTGAATGGCCCGGACTAGTTGTCCATCAATATGGATTAGCCTCCCTGTTTATGGTGTTTTCGTGTGATGTGCTGCAGGAGATTTCAAGTGTGGAACAGCGTTTGTCAATTTGCAGTATTTGTGTTTGTAGATAGTGTCCCAGCATGACGAAATCTGCTTAATATGTTTTTCATGTTCGCAAAAATTTCAGCATTTGCAGGAAAACACGATAAATTTTACTGCAAATGGACAAATAATGGTGCACGTGTGTGTCCATAAATGCCCTTGTTTCCACTGAGCGATAAATTACGGCTGAAAGGATTGGCCGATCATTGTTGGACCGATGGCGCACGATACAAGGAGACAAATATATTATGCTTACACGAATGCACTAATAACGGTTTATTGTGAGGCACTTTCACGGAAAAAATTGCTTTGGATTGGGCACTGGGCGTGCAGCTTACATTATGATTGGTTCGTTGGAGTGATAAATGTCCATTTTAACCTTGAGAGGTCATTATATTCTGGCTGTGCAAAGCAGATTACAAACAAAATGTTTCCTTATTCGTTACGGCTCCGTGAACTTTTTTTCTGGTGAGCTCGGAACCCTTGTCGACACTCATTCCGACATTGGTTCTTTCCCACCTTTGCAAAACAACTACACAATATGGTCGTGATACTTTTCAAGTTGGCGTGCTCTGAGTGATCTGGTTATTTGCTTGGACTTGACCAGTGCAAAATAGCAGATATTTTGAAGAAATGTTCGATGGCTGTCATAAGATTCTGGTTGTTGAGTTGTGCCGGTTGGTTCGCTCCAACTCTGTGCGGGTCCGTCTGCAACAAACGGCTGCATTGTTCCCGCGCGGCCTTCGGTTGCGCAGATTGCCTGCCTTCAGATGTCATAAGAGTGATTGGAAAATTGTAGGTTGTGATATAAAGGCTCTCAGCTGGGAAGAGTCTCCCTCCCACTGCTCACCTAATGTTCGGGATACAAGAAAGCCTTTTGTGTGTCAACCCAAAACTTATGTAGCTTGAGGCTTGGCTTATTTTCGCTGGGTAATTGAGTGTAGAACTTGTTTTTGCAGCCCTTAAAATCACCACACTGGCAGAAAGTAAGCCGAGTTTGAAGCCTTGTGAGATGAAACAGTGTGTCTTCAAAATTCAAAACGGAATGGACAGGATTATTTAGCTTTGCCACAAAAATGCAAAACCAAATAAGCCTTCTAAAACCGCCACGTTTCAATTGGATTTTTCAAGCAACCATTTTTAAAAGTGTAATTTTCACAATGTGTGACCAATCTTTGAAACATGCCTTGTGAGGTAAGGTTCGAATGCTTGTGGTTTCCCAATGAGCAAGTGTGTGTGGCTTTTTTTGAATTTGTTCTGGTTCTGTACGCCCATTTCTTCTCAGGAATTTGACCAGCAACAAGGTGAAAATGTGTTCACGTCGAAGCATCGCCATGCTCTTCCCATTATGGTATTTGAGACGGTTATCATCGAGTGATAAGACTCGACAACCTGTCTCTACATGCAAGGTGTCAACAATTCGCCAACACCCACTTTTTTCTGGTGAATATGAGGCGTTTACAAAAGAGATAAAGACCGAAATCGCGAAAAGTTAATTCAATCCTTTTTGCAAACACTCTGATGCAGATACTTTCGAATCATAAACTGAATGCAGATCAACAAAACTGCATGAAGCGCAATTGCGAAACACAAAACATCAAAGTGCAGGGATCTTTCTTGCTGGTTTGCGATCCAAAACTTCCGGAAGGACCGAAACCGGAGTGATGCCTTGAAATAAGCAGCCTGCATGGCGCCAAAACGCCGAGCCTCGACTGGAGAGAAAGTCAGATTTCGAGCAGTCGGTATGCATGTCTCCTTTGTCGAGCAAATGTAAACAGAAAGGGACTCTTCACAGTGCTCAGTGACCATGTGATACCAAAATGAGGGTTTGAGTGAAAGGGCTAGGGGATGGGTTTGGTTGCACGGTTGGGTGAACCACTTTTGACCAGCTGCTGCCTTCATGCACAATTTGCTAAAGAATGTGGTTTATCAGCGCACAATCAGTTCCCGAAGAAAATCCACCCTTATTGGGTGCGTCTCAGTTCGAAACCGGCCAATGGGTTCTTCAAAACAGAACGATTTCAAGTGTTTTGGAATGGTACGAGTACACGCATGTTCGTCACTTTGGCCACGACAGTATTTGATTGAATTTGCTCTCTGTCAATTTACCTGTCAAACGAGGATATGATTCTCACCACAAGAACTGCGTGGGACCGTGACTGATTTATTTTGCTTCGAGGGCATGCTGTGCAAACAACAACTTCTTCTTTACATTTGCAGAGTAACGACACCTCAAAACGTTGGAGAATTGATCAGATTTGAATTTGTTTCCCAGGTTGAAAAGAATACGAGGCGGTTTTCATAAGTATTGATTCCTCGGCTTGTGTACTCACGGCAATACTTTTGAGAAAATTCCAATGAGAGTTTCTCACAGCCATGGTCATGATCTTCA
>JAAUXT010098290.1_pt1 | contig 11737 bp, 12 predicted proteins | sample 7278171 | NCBI WGS metagenome assembly JAAUXT01 (sample SAMN14350112, study PRJNA611818) | marine sediment metagenome | isolation source: surface marine sediment (1.8m) | place: French Polynesia: Moorea | collected 2018-08
CATGTGCCCAGCTTAGAATAGTGGCTCCATCTAGGGAATGATATGATTGGCTGTGGCTGTTGCTGTGGCTGTGGCAGTACTTAGGGGGTGGTCATGGTAAATATATATAACAACACACACACACACACACACACACACACACACACACTTTCTTCCACGCGTGCAGCGCAGGTCCGTCCCATTGGGCAGCACAATTGGTGACTGACCACAAGAAAAAGCCAACTACCACAAAGTACAAGGCAACATTTGTGGCTGAGTCGTTCTGAAAGTTCGCGTACATGGGTAAACCTCGTACAGATCTGACTGATTTCAATGAGCTCACGCCGTACTGCTTCTGAAGTTCATCGCTGACCAAGGCGCACTTCACGAAAACGCACACTGCATTTGGTGAAATGTCAAACGGAGGGAGGTGTTTTGAAGGTTCAGCACTTGAACATCACCAACGGGCCAGAAACTGACGTCACCTGGACGTCAAATACCACAAATCGGAGACACATTGGACGAAGCAACACTTCAATCTGCACTTCCGTCAGGTCCACGAGTTCCCGCCCAATGGTTCCCGGTCCATGGGTGCCCAGTCCACAGGTCCCCGTCCATCGGTCCCCGGTCCACGGGTGCCCGGTCAGCATATAAAACAGACCAACACTAATGTGATTCTCCCTCTATAATTGAGGCCATCATATTGAGTTACAGCCAGTGGCATTGTGTGTGATTTATGCAAATTCGTTAATCTCGTCCAGGAGCAGCCATCTTTGATGCGTTTTGTGCGTGGAATTTCTCAAAGCCTCCGGGACCTGTCCGGGTCCTCAAGGCCAACCTTGTGATTTGTTTGCGAAACGACACACGAAATCACATCATCAAATCACAAACGTCACAAGCTTTTCGACAAAATAACGTCAAATGTCACACAAAAACTTGTCTCCTTTGGTCAAGAAGGGACGAAGGATGGAGGGACAACCAAGTCATGAAGGTCGTGATCTGTGGTTGTGGAAAGACCATTGCCTCACCGCAATCAGAATCTTTGCCAACCCCGCAATTCGCGTTGTGTGTGTGTGTGTGTGTGTGTGTGTGTGTGTGTGTGTGTGTGTGTGTGTGTGTGTGGTGTTCTGTGGCAGAAACCTCACACCGTGACCACCGAAACAACTCCGCCGAAAAAGCACAAGTTTTGGTCCACACAAGTTCCCCACTTCAAACTCTGAAACCCCAGAGATCACTGCCTTTAGCCTCTATCCGCACAAAGCCCCAGTCAATAGGCCTCGCTTCCCCACCCGGTGAGCTTCAGGGGCGTCTCCCGCCCGACCAGGATTTACCTCGGTGGTCTGAGTCCAACTCCTCCGCGAGGTCAAATCTATCTCAATCTGGCCCAATGATGACCACCGTCCGCGCTCCTTCCATATGCGGCAGGCAGATCAGAATCAGCCCGATGCCTGCCAGATAACAAATCTTTTCAACAAGAGAACAACTCCCGCGATCCCTCGTCTACTTTGTTCTTCCGGCGAAATTTCCCCTGGAATGCATCGGTGAGATTTTATTTGAGAATGAGAAATGACCGCTGAGGATTGGCGGACTCAAATCATGGAAGTAAAGCAGGGTCCCCGTGGAGCCGAAGGGAGAGTCTCGTTGCATGATCGACCGATAGACACAAGGCCCCACACACAACGCCCTGTGGACACGGCTCCCAATCGCACAAAAAAGGCAAAAAGTTCCCTGTGTACCACTCAGTTCCATTTCAGAACTGAACTGCGCAGCAACATCAAACTCTGGCCCGCTTGGAAGTTGAAAACCAACAGGACAACAAGCCAGTCAGAGAGAAAAGAACTGAAGAAAATCCAACAATGAACAAGAACAATGGTCAGTGTTGACACGCCTCACCGCGGATGGTTCTGCGCAATTCCCAATATGACTGACTTGGCCTTTTGACAAGTGTCCACACGCACACGCACGCGCACACCACACACACAGACGTACACACACACACACACACACACACACACACACACACACACACACACACACACCAAGCTGTGTGGTTGACACCTATTTCCACATCGTGCACCAAATGTGAGCTTTTGATTGGACAAGACACTACATTTCCTGGCCCAAGAACAACGGAAACATCCCAACCCGCCGCTTCGACAGAAGAAACTGTTCACCACCAAAATGACCCTCACAATCCGTCAAGGGACGTTCGCGATACGAGAACTCGAACGCCAAAATGCTTCTTCGTTTGCACAGTTGCAACGGTTGAAATACAAAAACGAACCATTCAGATCAGCGTCTGGGTGAACGAGGTTTTTCTCAACCTTTCAGCATGAAATTTCGGAAGCTGTTCTGAACGTGTTTGCAAAGCTGAGGATACAAAGGTTTGTTGCTCTGTGAATCAAGATTACATTTAAAAAATAAAGATTGTCACTCCAGCAACGGAGGTGCCTGAACAAACACAAAACAATTCACTCCATTTCAGATGAACAATCGCAACATGTGCTTTGCGTGGAAACTGGTTCATTTCAAAAATCTGTTCTGGGGATGTGCGTGTGTGCCTGTGGCGCTGACAACACACACACACACACACACACACACACACACACACACACACACACACACACACAGAGGCAAACAAATCTTTTTGGCCATTTTCGTATTGCAGCTTTCGCGCTGATCTGGAGTCTGTTGCATTTCGTGGCCAAAACGAACAGTCAACCAAAACACCCTGAACGGTCAAGTACGTAGCAGGGCATCAAACGACCCTCTCAACGAAAAGCTAATTGCTTCACCATTCGTGTGGCGAAACCCTTCTTTTTTTCCCCCTTCTTATCCGACGAGGAGACTGAAGGTGCTTTTGTTTGAAGTCACAGTCGAGCTTCACTCGAAGAGGTGACATCTTGGGAGCGCATTGAGCTAACCTGTCATTATCCGAGACAAAAGCCAAAGATACCGAAAGTTTGTCCAAACTGGCGCCGAGCTGTCAGATCTGAAAACTTGCGCACTCTTTTGAAACACCTCTTCTCCCAAGCCGACGTTCAAATTTTTCCCAAAGTACTTTGCAACCCACTTGTATGAAACATCCTCGAAAACGAAAACGGTGAAGAAACTCGACACGAAAAGCTTTGTCGTCACGGCAAAACCAGAGCACAACACAAGCGCAAACCCGCCAAAGATCTCGTGTCGCAGGGCCTCCACCCCAGACAAATTAAAATTTCTGCCACAAGATAAAAACACACCGCTCTTGTCAATCGGGTTGGAGAATTCAATTCACTTGTGAACGATGCTATCTCCAAGCAGCGAATCAGCAAAGCAGCGGCAAAAATGTTGTCATCTCCTGCATTGCAAACTGATACAATCAACCCACTCTGACCCCTCAGGGCATCTCGGTTCAAAACTCCAACTGACCATTGTAAAATCCATATGGAGAAATAATTCCGTCGGGGCACGGTAAACTGACCACTCGTCGCGCCCAACAATGCGCCACGCGACCCCCGTTGTGCCACGGGACACCCCAGCCACGTTTTCCTCTTTGACATCGCTTTTCAGATGAACAGATCACAGGGCGGGTTTGCCGGTTGTGGGTGACAAAAAACAAGGCTGTTTAGATTATCAGATGCGGTGGAGGTGCATAATTAGGCCTGTTGAACGGCACACGATCACACGTCCAGGCGTCGCATCACCTTTGGCAGTAACTAACCTTTGAACTGGCTGAGCTGTCATTGAAAAGACTTGAAACTGCTCGTTGGGGCTGTCACTCTTGTACTGGTCACTTAATGGTCAAGCAGGTGCTGTTTTGTTGCCGTAATGAGCGGTTTTCAAACTACAAGATTCTGACCAGTGTCGTGAGATTAATTCTGACCTGCAGTGGTCAGTCACTCGCAGCCACCGCCGTTTTTCTACTTCTTCACGAAAAAAAATTGCATTCACTCTCTATTCTTTCCCCAAACCAAAGGTTTTCAGGAAAGGAAAATTCATGGAGGCGCCAGAACGATCACCAAACCAAACCAAACTCAAAAAAAAAAGAGTTCGTATCTGAAATCATTCAACAACTGCAGGTGTAACTCTCTGTTTTCTCCCCTCCAACAGTTTTTCCCCTTCCGTCATCTCACAACGAACACACCGTACGCATCCAAGGTCTGAAAACTCGGGCGCTTTCAGGTGCAGCAAGAACGAACTTTGCAGACACAACAATAATCGTGTGTGACAGTGCGGGTTATGAACGGAGAGAAATCGTCAACAAACGAATAAAAAATCTATTTCCAGATACCACCTTTCCCCTTCACTGCACGCACAGTTTGATCAGGACTTGTGAGTACTTGTTGTACTCACAGTTTGAGGAGGAAGAAGGCCATCAGAGTCCACTCGGCCGGCTTCATCGTAATGTTCGTGCTGGAGAGGCTGCAACAGACAAACACACGGATAAAACACGCGAAGTCCCGGTTGGTTCGAAAAAACAAATCCACACACTACGCATACCCTGCTCCATTTGAGTTTCGGTGAATTCGAACGCAAAAGGCCCGGACATAAAACATTGAAAAAGCCCGGGGAGTGTTTGTTCCCACAATGAGAATCTCAGCGTAAGCGCCGCGACGCACAAGTTGTACGGGTCGTTGTTCTTCCAGAAAAAATTGTTTTCTTGGCAAGTGAATCTCCACGAGTGCAGGTGTGTTATCACAGTGTGAACAACCAGATTTAATGGTCACAAATTTCTGAATGCTGAGCAATTTCCACGAATTGCACAATCTGTGCAACATTTGCAACCCGAAAATCACAAACGCTTCAAACTTTCCACACAAGTGAACAAAGTATAAAAACTTCACAGCTGGGAAGTTGTCAAAGGATTGACTTATTTCACTGACAATACAAAGAAGATATGTTTTGTGTCGCTGTCCAGATTATTGACGGGACTGAACAAAATCTGAACAGTTCACATTTGATTTCAACAGATTTCCGTTGCCGATCAAAAGGAATCACCACATTGATGACCCATCATTTGTGAATGTACTGAATCCCATTTGTATTTTAATGACAGGTTCTTTTCACAGTTTTCAAAGAAATGAATTTTTCAGATCAACAGGCGGATAACAGCTTGTGCATAGCATGCAAATGCGAAGTGCCGTACTCCTCCCCCTCACACACACACACACACACCGCAGAGGCGCGCGCGCGCACACACACACACACACGCACACACGATAGAGGGGCACACACACACACACACACACACCACAGACGGGCACACACACACACACACACACACACACAAGAGGTACACACACACACACCACAGAGGCACACACACACACACCACAGAGGCACACACACACACACGCAAGAGTATTACAGTGCGCCTGCTCCACCAGAAATTTGAGACTCACTTGAATGTGAAGACCAGATCCTTGACGTCTGAAGCAACATCTCGCACGACGAGTCTCATCGGGCCCAGCAGGTCGGGCAGCCTGAAGTGCGAAACAAAAATCATCCTGACGTTTCGTTCTCATGTTTACGTTCGCCCTCGCTGAACAAGGGGACGACGTTCCCAGCTTCCTGACAGTGAACACTGCGCGACTGTCCCAGGACCCGGAAATCACGTGATTTACGAGGATCCATTCGAGATCACGTGCCACTTGTCGTGACCACGTGATAGTTTGGGAAGTTTGAAGGAACTCAGACGAAGCCACTTGAAACATACTTGGCTGTTGTGAAACGGACGGTTAATTGCAGAACAAACTCCCGGGACTTTGGACTTGCATAAAAGCTCTCACGATGGTCGCTTTGGAAGCACTCATTTCTCCTAAAGTTACGTTGCACGCTTGAGAAAAAATCAAGACGTCCACTCACACCCGGTGTAGTCGGTCGAGAACGATGCGGCGTCGCAGCGCCATCTGCGCGAACGTGTCGACGAGCGGGAGCGCGCGCGCATCCGCGTCAGGCGTTTCCTGCGCGGCAACGGAACAAGGGGCACGTCATGCACATCAACGTAAAATTTCGAGACAACAATGTGCGCCCTCCAAAATTGGGAGGCCAGTGGGCATCTGGTCCTCCAACTAGTCCGACGCCTCACGGTTAGCGTGGGATGTGTGGTTCGTAGGGTCCGTATGAACATCCACTTTTTCTTGTTTGCGGGATCGTTTGTCGGCTTGTTGTCCATAAAATTTCAACCCGCCCCGGGAAAACGGCCGTATATTTGGGCCTGTGTGCAAGAACACGCCAATGTGAAATCGCTTCCTACAGATACCCTTCCCTGAATTTGAACTGCAACACACTGCGCAGTTCATGAACAACAGTCTGACGAGTTCACACCCGAAAAGACACGCGAAAAGGGCTGCAACATGCTAACATGCGTGGTCATACAAAATTTGACCTCCTGGGCGTTCCAATGAGACCACACCCACGATATCTGTCGCGCGCAGGGAATGAACACCATCCGCCAGGTGGCGTCCTCGTACGGACCAATGAAAACACACTCCCAGCTGCAACACTATTCTCACCTTTTCCTGAACAGGGAGAGCTTCACTCGCACTTCTCTCGATCTCGGACGGTCGGCTCATCTTTCCTTTGAAGAACTCTCTGACCTTCAGGTCAAACTTGACTGTTTCTCGTCCCAAGTCTTCGAAGTCCGGCAGTTTGGACTTTGGATGCTGTATGAGACGACAAAGACAAACACAGCAAATTGCCAACTTGTTTGAAAGGTCAGTTTCTGAAATTTAAATATTTCACAATCACCGAGGAAATGCAGTGTGAAAAGAACCGCACCTCTTGCTCCTCATCCTCAGAGCTGTCGTCGTCTGTGTCGTCCCTTATTTGTCGCGCTGGCACCGATTTCTCTAGCTCTTCGTACTTCCTGTCAAACTCCGATTTGCTTTCCTTCACTGACTTCGTCAGGAAGTTCACAGTCGCTTCAGTTCTCCATTCTTTGAGCGTTCTTTGTATCAGCTGAAGTGGAGCAAGCGTGACGTCATTTGAAAAACTTGTCTCTTCATTTTCAGCTGCTCGAGGCTGGGAAAGTTCAGACGAGTGTGCACCACCAGGTGTTTCTGCTTCTCCACCACCAACATCCTCATCATCGCTGTCCAAATCACAGTTCCTTTGGGCCTGCACTCGGCGGATGTTTCCCAGGACACTGGTGGACGAGACAAACTGGTGTTTTCCTCCCCCTCCCGCACCCGAGTCATCTGAGGCACCTGACTTGGAGTTTTGTGACGTTTCCTTTTCTTTCAACAGCGCGTCTCTTTTGTCTATCAGCGCCATCAACTTGTCGACCGTGCTGGCGGGAGGTTTTGTATTCCGCGGTTCAACAGAGTCTTGAATTTGCTTTTGAATGCGTTTTTCTTCAGTTTCACTGTCTCTCACGCCTTTTGGTTTTGAATCACCACCGCTGGTTGGCTTTTGTGATGCACCGTTTCCCTCCTTGTCCAACATGAACACTTCTGATAACTTGGCAGTCAACTCCTCTTCAGTGATCACAACATTAGAAGTGCGCTCTTCTTCCTGAAGCAGATTCAGTTGGTTTGTAAACGTGTCCGCCAAATCACCAATCACTGTGGCTTTAGTTGCTGCCCTGGGTTTGTGTGTAGAGGTGGCTTCATCAAGTCTTTCCAAGTCTTCCAATTCCTTTTTGACAGAAGCTGCTGGATTCTCAAACACCGCTTTGCCCATGCTGCCCCTGAAAATGGTTTGCAAACGTGTCATAACCAAAGTTTCTCAATTTGGAGTCTTAAAGCTCTTTCTGTCAACGCATGTTTCATGATGACATTGGACGGCTTGTCTTGCCGCGCGTCCTTTGCGCCAACAGGTGAATGGGGACAGATGTCTATCGTTTGTGGTTTGACTGACAACAGAAGCAACAGGACACAAACTTGTTTTTCTTGTCATCCAGAAGGGCGACGTTTGGAGGAGGCTCCAGCTCCCGAGCCCACACCGGACTCACGGGAATCTGTTTCTTGTAGAACTCGGACGCCTTGTAGCACTTGTTGCTGCAAAAATTCTGCAAATGAAACACAGGGCGATAAGTGGGCAGGAAGACGTGTTGCAGTTTCAGGAGGTAGACTATGGAATGTTGCGACGTCAGACAACACACTTTTCTTGAGAAAGGAAAGTCGAAAATAGCCTTCGAACTTTTTGTCCCATTTCACGTCACCAAAAAGACCCAGAAGGATCGTGAGTTCGGGCTCACCTTTCTCTCTGTGACGTCATACACAGTGTTCGTTTTCACGGAGATGTGGTACTTTTGCTTCGGAACCTGCAACAAAGTAGAAATGTAATTGTCACGAACAGAAATATATTGCTTTCACTTGAGTTTCTTGAAAAGCAAAATCCATCCTGCAACAACACGAACAAGAAATTGTCCCAACTGTCAAGTGAGCAACTGTCAAGTGTTTTTCTTTTGCCTCGCCATTGGGTCCAAAAATGCAGGATCGTAAAATTCTTTGAGGCGTGAAAATGCCACTTGACTCACTTCTTTGATGTCATTCGAGCACAGAGGATATCCACACAACTGAGACACAGCCCGTTCTTCCGTCACGTCTTGGTAGTGATCGGGAGTGATGAACTTGGCCTGTCAAAAGAAACTGAATTTTATTGCTCCAAAACAAGGATGACAATGTTGCTGGTGCCTGCAGAGTCACAACACAAACATCGGTGGTTTCCAAGGTCAGACACCTGACGCCGAAGGTCACATACAAACACTGAGCTTGTCTCAAATTTTGAACCAACCAACTTTTCACAAATGACAATGGCTCAACGCTCGATTTTCACGTTCGCAAGCAGACAAAAAGTGGATAACAGAACGAGACACAGAACAAAGGTGGAATGATATTGGACAAACATGTTCGACTTTCCGATTGTAACTCACACAGTCAGTCAAGAAGTCTGGTGCAATGGGGATTTCTATGAGGCGCTCGACGATCCTGTGAGCCCGTTCTTCGCATGCGACTCTCTTCCGTATCTTTAACTCCAATTCTGCTTTTCTGAAAGAACAGCACAACATAAGAGAACCAAAATTGTCTGGGCAGGTTGTTGTGTCGAAACCTTGAAGCGATCGCGATCACACTGTTCACGAATCAAAGGGGGAATCAGAACTGACAAGAAACACTGATGATCACGAGTTTCTTCTGAGAAAAAGTTTTGGTTTCTTGTTTTCTGACAGGCGATTCCAATCTGTCTCATCAAATTAACACGCAATAACATTGCAGACACAAGCTGACACATTTCCTTTGTTGCAGAGAAGGCCGTCGAACAGTTTCTGAGATAATCGGTCCTCCAGTTGCAACCGAAACCGTCTGTCACCATTGTATTATCGCTCAGTGGCTAAACAAGAAACAGGTTTTCAGACAGAACAGACAGTTTCTTCCATGTACCTCTTACGTTCCGCTGGGGACATTTCTGCAGATGCCGATGACATTACTCCAACTGCTGACTGAAAAACAAAGTTGTGCAACAAAATTCGAAATCGTTTTCACAACACAAAACGCATGTGTAGGGTACAGTTCCTCCTTCGCGACTTGCGGGTTTTTGGCGCAGAAACACAAATGGAGGTGCCGATCGACCGACACAAACGCTTTGTTGCCGTGGAATTCCCAGGGATTGTTGAAAATGTTGACAAAGCCATGGAATGCCTGGGTGGTTTGGACACTGTTAACAAGGTGAAAATGTCGTTTTCAACAAATCTTTGTGTGCTGCTCAAGTTATCAATGGGCGATAATCCAAGAAATTGAGTTCCCCTGGACCAGCATAAGGTGCCGTTCTTTTTTGTGGTTGGAATTTTCGGTGTCGAGCGCTCGAACTCAGAAACTTTCTTTGGTTGGAGTCATCATAAAAGAACGGCACCCTAATCTACCAGGTCTTGTTGAACACGAGCATCCGACAATGGCCAAAAATGAAGCATTCCAAAATTCTCTTTCCAGGTGTACGCAGACAAGTCGAAAAGAATGGTTTGCTCTTTCCGTCCGGAATGCCCATTCGTGAAGTCTGTGTGTGGAGACAGGGGCACGTGCAGTAAACTGCTGCTGCGAGTGAGAAGGAGACGCAAGATAAAGACGCCGCCTGCCTCCAGCGAACAACCCACCTCGGGCGCATCGGAGACCGGCGACGAGTACGAGTACGAAGCTCGAGTTCTCGGAATCATTGACGAGGTCTACAAGTTCGACTGTGAGCATCCGAAAACAGTTCATTTCAGCTCTGAGACCCACAGTTTCAGACCCAGAATCTGGTCAATTGCAAAACTTTCAATATGCGTGATTGAAGGCCACCTCATGAGTCAGTTTTGGCGTTTCTCTTCAGCCCTGATGGATCATCAATACCTTCCTGCCGTCGCCCAACCAGGCGGGACGTACAAGTCGATCCGGAGCAGCATCACTGTCCACAAACTGGAGGATTCGTCGTGGTTGAAGAAGGAGGCTCCGCTGTTTCTTCCTCCTCAGATTTTCTCGAGGATTGACCGTCCGGTAGAGTACTCCTACCGAGACATGCCTCACCGGAGAGCGACCTCAGATCCGTCTGTTCATAGAGATCCTCGTCTGATTGGAGGCTGTGAGTTTCTTCTTTGTGGTCGTTAGTTCTTTGTGTTTCATACGGACCGATCAAATCATCAGCTCGTGCAGAAACATCATTGTTGTCCCGAAGCTTTAGACAGGATCTGTGTGTGTGTGTGTGTGCGTGTCTGTCTGTCTGTCTGTCTGTCTGTCTGTCTGTCTGTCTGTCTGTCTGTCTATTGTCTGTCTGTCTGTGTCTCCGTGTTGTGTGTGCGTGCGTATGTGTGTGTGTGTGTGTGTGTGTGTGTGTGTGTCAGGAGAACTCTTGACTGGTGTGACTCTCTGAGGCGCTTGTATTGACAACTTTGTGTGAAGTGCACATTGAGGTCCTCAAACTGAGATTCACCTGCAAGTTTCTGTCGTTCTTTGACAGCCCGACAGCGCCGGCCGCACTTCACTCGATTCGCGGCGTTTGACGACGCGACGCCAGAAACGCCGATGAAAGAAGCAATCTTGAAATTCAAAGCAAAACTTACAGACGTCTCTGAAGTCCAGAAAATGCGTCAGGTTTGTCACAAACTACACCAGACTTTTATCTTATTGTTTTTGTCTCTCCTCTTTTCGCAAATTGTTTCTCTGAAAATACACGTGCTGGTGCTTTTCATGGAAATTGCTGATTTTGCTTGCAGCTATTCGAAGAACGGCCTGTGTGGTCGAAGAACGCTTTGAAAGCGAACGCCAATATGAGTCTCGACCAGTACAAAATTGTTCTGCCGACGATCGCGTATTTCTTTACGACTGGACCGTGGCGGTCCATGTGGACGCGACTGGGCTACGATCCCAGGAAAGATCCCTCCGCCAAAAAATACCAACTCGTCGATTTCCGCGTGAGACAAAGTAAGCAAAAGCCACCACCTGCTTCATTGCAAAACTTGATTCAAAATTGTGTTTCGTTCTTCCGAATAATTCATTATGGTAAAATTTGGTTTGAACTTGTGTCCACAGAAGCTCACGGAGACAAATTGGGAATCACGACGAAACGAACCACGTACGAGTACAGTCTCCCGACGAACGTGGTGAAGGCCGGGCTCTCCAGACCCGCCATTATTGCGCACGAGACGTTCAACGTCGACTGGACCCAGAAAGACGATGCAGTGGCTGCTTCGCAAGAATTGGTGAGGTCGCCAGAACCCCCCCCCCCGGGCCCACCCACACTCACACCGGTATAGTGTGGGTGACAGGGGGTGGTGGTGGCGGCCCGTCTGCCCTTGGGTCGTCCC
>JAAUXT010028862.1_pt1 | contig 11736 bp, 14 predicted proteins | sample 7278171 | NCBI WGS metagenome assembly JAAUXT01 (sample SAMN14350112, study PRJNA611818) | marine sediment metagenome | isolation source: surface marine sediment (1.8m) | place: French Polynesia: Moorea | collected 2018-08
AGGACAAGGGGGACATCTTGCCTGAGATGCCATATATATATGCTTGTATACATTGATGGACCATGTGGACCAATTGTCCCAGCCCAGCACCAATAGCCACCAATTGGCCCCTATGGGGGGGTGACATACAGGACACGGGACATGAGACAAAGGGGGACATCTTCGCCGAGTTGGCATATATACCAAAAATTTTTTTTGCCACTACCACTAAGTGCTCTTCCCTAAAGGGACTTCGCACAATGAGCACGAAAGCGGTAACGACGCGGACCACGACCGAGCAGCGTCCCACGACCGAGCAGCGTCTCAAAACGCTCAAGGTTTGAAAAATGACAATGACGATCTAGTGCTGACTCGCTCTGCTGTTCCACACACTGCGAGTCTTCAATAATTAACACGGAGTGTTCGGATGAAGCTGCGCTGGGAGCTACAGACAGATTGACACGTCATTCCAAGGAGAAGGCGTTACTCGTCCGTCTTGCATAAATTCATCTCACCGCGAAGTGTTTCCGAGAGATCACATCGAAGACTCCTGAAACAAAATACTAGGAAAAGAAGTGTTGCAACGCTATTCCCAGGCAACAGTTTTAGTCTGACGTTGGGTTGTGAGGGTGCAAGTCTGGGCGGCGCAGTGGAGCGATATCTTGAAGGATGTCGCTGTCGCGCGCTGTTTCCGCGTCGATACGTCCCGGGTGAGCGTGCGCTGCACCCTGGCTGAACCGGACCCAGGAGACGCTCATCATTCGCACCTGGACCGGCTGCGCACACTGTCCGAATCTGCAGATCCGTGTGTCAAGCAATTCACTTTTCTTGGCATTTCGATGGCATTTTGTCGTCAGTGTATCAAGTTACGTATCGTCATATCGAGCACAAATAGCAAAACAGATTATGTTTCACAACATTCTGCAAACATGGCCGAGAAGAAAATGAAGCATCCATTGAATTATCAGCCGTGGAAGCCAAACAGTACACACGTCCTGTTCTAATGTCAAACATCGTCATCGAAAATGTCAATGGTCAGCCCTGGAACAGAGAACAAAGTTCCCATTCTGAAGGAGCTCCCGGACCTCCTCATCTGTCCAATCTTCATGACAGCCCTGATTGCCTATGAATGCATAATCTCATTGTGCTGACACTCACGAATGTATTTTCTTGCATCAAACGCCGTGTGGTTGCCGAAAACAAGGAGGATTTCTCTCTCGGCCTTCACAAGGTGTCTCGGTTTGAAAGAAATAATTGTCAAACTAAAACGTTGGTTGGCAACACCAAAGCTTCCACAAAGTTTGGGCTGTACTCAAATAGTCCACGAATGGAGATATATTTTGCCAGAAACAGCACAAGGAAAGAGGCTGCTGTCGCGGATCCTTCTTTACCGAGGCACACCGGTATTCACCTTGCATTGTGAACATCCAGAATCGGACCTGTCTCCAGGTGTGATGGGCACGGCCTGGTCAGAAAACTGACCATCAGAGCCAGATGCCATGCCGACCAGACACAAAACACCAGCACAAAGGGTATGGGTCACACTACACCCTGTTTCTGGCCGACATGCCACGTTGTGGAGTTGTGGACAGCACGACAGTTGCGTCTCGCTGCCGTGCGGCGCCGAACCCATAGCCGCAGCCTCACCTGCAGGAGGAAGTCGCTGTTCTCCCCAAATGGGAGCAAAGTATCTTCGTTCCCACGAAACGCTAACGCAGAGCTTCCTCACAGTGGAAGTCAAGGTGTCCTTTGCTAAAAAGAACAAAATGAGGTCACAAACTCACGTGCTGGAAGAAAGAGTGCTGAAACTTTATGTTTCAGATTATGAAATTGGAAACGTGGAAATTGGCCAACCTCGCCGATGAAGCTTTTCTCGGGAGGAATATTCATGAGAATTTGAAAGACGGGTCCGGCGGTGCGAGAGCGCGGTAATTCAGACGGACGAGTCCTGCGGGAACGCAGCACCTGCTGCTGTGGACTGCAGAATTTCATTCAGCTGCACAAGCGCTTTGTCTCTTTTGGGAGGATTTCTTGGTTGCCATTGACGGCTCAGGGATCTGATTTCAGAAAATTTACTTTCCAAACTTCAGACGAAACACCTTTCGTCTTCTCAATGTTTCGTTGGGAGAAAACGTCAATTTGGGACCAAACTTCCACTTGTTTGTCTCATCACTTTTGCTGTCGTTTGATTTCGCAAACACACAGGTAGCTCCAGTTGAGTTTACCCGCGAGGCGTATGCCTCCACATCACACCGGGAGGGACCGTGCTGGACAGGCACAAGCTTGCGCCAAGGAAACGAGACAGCGCCACGGCAGGTTTGCACGTCCTTTTCAAGATTCCACATCACCACCACGTCAGTCCAAAAGACAAATTTTCTTTTCAAGGTGTCAACGTACGTGTTGTTTTGTTGTTCGTGTGTTGCCTTTGACTCAGGACTTGCGTGAATTCGCAGATTGCCGGATTTCGTCTCCGTGGATGGAATTAGCCTCAATCAACTGGCAGCTCCGGATGAGTCGCCGCGTCTGTTTGAGGATGTAATCTCAACCAAATTGAGGATATTATCACTGTAAATAGAGATGCATGCCTGGCGGAAGGACTCTTTGCCTGTGCGTATTTGTTTGGCAAGAATGGAAGTCAGTGCAAGCATAGCATCTGCAGAACAGCAAGGATGGAAAGAGCATTCAGTGAAGGAACGTGTCATCAGGAACATCTCTGCATACCAAGTTTTGCTGAGATGAGACAAAAATCGCAGATTTGAAAACCCAGCTGAGAACTGGGAAGGACTCGAAAGAACTTTTCGAAGGAAGAACATCCGCCTCAAAATATCTTTTTGACACAAACCCGACTCAGGCTTCTTGCATTCCAAAACTTCTTCTGTCATGACTTGTCAGCCATCATAAATTTACACAAACAGTTGGAGACCATAGAACAGTTCCTGCTTGAGTTTCCCTGGGACCTTTTTGGTCTCAGTCAATTTCTGCGTGAGCTCTGTCGAAGTGTGACAAATGGCAGTGAGAATGGATGCCTCGTGTTCCATGTCTGCTCTAATGTGAAATATTACCACATAAAATCTCCTTGTTTGGCAACATTAAATTACTTACGTCCTCACTGCAAAATTTGACCTGTGTCGTGTCCCCTTTGCTCGCGTCAGAGTGCCGTCGATTGCTCTGCCAATGATCATCTCTTTTGCTGAGTTCACTTTCACTTGACATGCAGGACAGTGATGGGTTCATTTCATTGAAATGAGCAGTGCAAAACCAAACACGGCAACCAGTTTTCCGGCGATGAGAAAGATTCCTTCGTTTTCACAGTGTGATGCGCATTGCGTGGCCTGCAGTGTAATGCCTGCAATTGTGGATGAATGAAGACGTACAACGAAAACGCGCTGATGGAACATTGACATGGCGCTCCACCGCGCAGATTGCGTCTTGATGCTTCTCTCATCTCTGGTTGTTTCTCTTCCTCTTTGGAACTGCGGTGAATTTCCCCGCAAAGCAGTGAAGGAAGCATGCGTGGTCCCAGTCCTGATGGTGTTGAACAACACAAAGTCACAACAAACCAATTTGAACGCTTTGTCGTGGCGTCTGTGAAAATGATTTCTTTGTGTATGTATTTTTTCAACGATATCTCTTTTTCAGCGAACAAAGTGCGGAGATGAGTTTCTGCCATGTCACTTGTCGTCGCGACTGTGTGTGGAACGTTGTCACAGTTGGAGTGTTGTGTATCGCTCGGGAGTTCTTTTCGATACTTTGTACTGTTTCCGTGCAGAACAAAAACCCGGAACGACAGTGCATGGGAAGTTTTAGCACATCTCATTTGGTTGATCATCACAAGTTTGTGGCTCTCTCTCTGACCACATGCAGAACTCCAGCAAAGAACGAATGTTGAGAGGATTTCTTTTCTTTTCTTGTCAGGCAGGTCAGCTTCACTGTTCGACCCATTTGCCAAACACAAGGGAAACGCTCCACTAAGTGCTAACTTTGGTTTATGTACTGTTTAGTGTCCCAAATGGACACTACTTCCACCATCAATGTTGAACAGGGGAATCACGTTCAGCAGCTGGAATCCGCTGGGTAACATACGTTCATTGTGCTTTGTTCCTGCCAGGTGTACAGAGACTAGAGCTTAAAATTCTCACAAAACTCGGTTCCACTTTCAGCGTTTGCATGGTTGGTTCTTCTGAACTACGAAAATTGCACCTGAGCATTATCTCTCACAGACAACAGGCAAAAACTCTAACGTTTCTTCACAAGACCTTTCCAAGACAAGAGTCAGCCAACGTAAAGGGAACGCCCACGTATGACAGGCGCAGAATTCAAAGAAACAAGTGAGTGTGGTCCTTCCGTGCGGCGCTGGAAATTGCCTGAGTGCACCTGCGACTGGAGGAAGTCAGCGATTCGTATTCGCAGCGCGCACCCGTCATCGATTGACCCGGGGACGCCGAGAAATGATGTGTGAAAGACAATGCCTCTCATTACGGCTTATTGTGTGGAAAGAAACGCCTGAAGAATGAAAGCCTCCATTTCTAGATGATGCGGCAGTTCAGTTGTGTTTGAGAACGACACAAAAGAAAGCAAAGGTGTCCGCTGAGAGGAGGACGCCATTTTTATCGCCTCTTGGTGAACGGGCCTCCCGTATGTAAAAGCCTGACGGAACATCTCAACCTTGCTGTTGACTCGAACCTGTGTTCCAATTGTGCTCTTTTGTAAAGTTGACACTTTGTTCCTTCGTTCTTTCACTCCAAGGCTCGAGTTTTCCCAATCCTTGTGATTGATGGGACTGCTCTCTCTGTCGTCAAGGGGTGGAATCGGGAGATCAATGCAACTTGACCACCGGCGGAACTTTTCAGCAGATTGAGAATCCCTGATGACCAAAGATTTCGTATGCAAAACATCAACCACCCTGCCGAGACGAGAAAGCCCTCGGCAAAGGACTTTTTGATGCTCTTGTGGGCAGTAGTGATCCGCATGAAACCAAAATTGAAAAGTTGCTAGCGGCAATAGAGTCTATTTTCATGGGCAGCCAAAAGCTAGATTGTTCTCATGTTTTCGACAACTTTGCAATCACAGTGCGTTGGATAGAGTGGAGAAAGAGACATCTTGACAGACGGAAAGGCAGAAATGCTGGCAATCAATCACGGCTGATTAGCTCTGCAACCCGAATCAAGGCCCCGGGTCTGCAGGATAATGGTTTTACCATTGATCCGCTCCGGCGCTAATTAATCCAGATTGCAATGGATCCGTCAAGGTCAGGCAAACCTTCAAAATTTCTCAACAGTGAACAAAGCGGATTGATAGTTACGTCTACCGTACAAGCAGCACTGATAAAAGAGAAGAGGATCAAGCCCAGCAAAGTTTGCTGAGTAGCCCAGGAAAACTCCACCGGACGTCAGCTCGTTGGATTTGTCTTCTTATCGAATTTCCAATTCGTCCACAAGTAGCTTTGGAGCTATTTCCTCACAGAGTGGACAATAGAATTAGACCAATCTCCTCGCAACCTCACAAGTCAGTGGGGTGGAATAATTGGATCCCGATGTCAAAGCAATCAATGTCGATAAACACAGGGCTGACCTCGCCGGATGAACCATTCTGCTCCTCTCCGGAACTCATTCTGAGCGAAGAGAAGGAACAGTCTGGTCGCAACGTCTATGAAAACCGCAAAGGCAACTTGGACATCTTGGTCTGTGACAGACAGTGGTTTAAATGAGTCGCATTGTGCTGATCAAACAACCCCAGCACTGGGGAGTCTGCTGACCTTTGAGTCACACCGACAGGAGACAATGTGACAGTGAACGCTGAGACTTACAGTGCCTGACATTTCTCCATTTCAGACTAAAACCGCTTCAGGATTGAAAGGTGGTCTACGGTTTCACAATTGTGGCTTGTGACACGAAAAACACAAAAGCAACTTAGAAACGCAAAGACTTGGGCAAAAATAAAGTGAGGCAGTACCTTTGAAAAATAATCTGGCGAACCACCCTGAGCTTCCTTGAATTCGCAAATTGAGGTTTGCAAATTCCAAAAGAGGTTTGAAGGATCAGCTCGCCGAGTGAGACTTGTTCGCTGATTGCGACGGAGGACCCAGATGATTTGCGGCTGCCAGACTTTCTCTGGAATCACAAATCGGCCGGTTGATTGATTACACAGTGTTTCTGGGAGGCGCTTGCGGCTGAGCTAATAGATTGCATTTAAATCCCCCGCACTTTCTGACACCACCATCAATACTTGCATAAATATCAGATTCATATTGTCGCCTGGATCTGCAGACAGCCGAGATTGTGAAAAGAAGGTCCCGTGTTTGATACACAAGCTGGCATTTTGGCTTTGAAGAGAACTCTATTTTCAGAAGGTTTTTTTTTGAGTTGACAATGGAATGATTATACATTTTGAACACCAAATTGTGCAGAGGGAATCATTCGTTTTCTCTTGTGGTGAACAGCCGCAAAAAACAAAGACAATCCGATGACCAAGAACCTTGACTCTTGGTGATAATTTTTTTTCGAGGTCATTGTTTTCCAGGTGTTCCTCTTCTGTTTACATGCAGGCGAGTCCGTTTCCTTCCAGTTCATTTTCAAGGAGGGGTCTAAATTATGCAAAAAACTATATTTAACTAAAAGGAACTATATTTTGCTCCTCGTGTGTTTGATCCGGACCAAGACCTTGCTGCAGTCTCCGTGCTGATCAGTTTCCGTCCATCCTGGGGGAATCCGTATTTGTTCACAACCCGCAACCCGTGACTGATTCGGTTGTTAGAGAAACATCTGTTGTTGCGATAAGAATCCCTCAGCGGCCAGCCAGCTCAATGCATTTCATGCCCTTCTATGGGACCTGGACTTGTGGCAGTTTTGCTTCCCCTTCTGAAAGCTGCGCAGAAAAGTGGTCGGTTGAAATTGACCAAAACGTGCTGCACGAAAATCCCACAGATTCAGAGCCTCTTGATCTGCTGTTTCTTGCGGTTTCTGAGGGCCACATGGCTTCAGCTCAAAAACTCGATGGAGCATCACTCACCACAGCGTTTAGTGTTTGAGTGCCATGCTGTACAAATTGTTGAAGGGAGGGAAGAAAACCAGACACATCGTATCACGAAACTCAGGAAAAATCAGATCTCCTTCTCGGCCAGTGATACAACAAAGCTTCTCACTGTGATTTCATGCGAAAATGAAATTCTTGGTTCAGACAGCTTCAATTTCTGCGGGTTATTTACCTCATCAGGGAAAAGATATCACATTTTGAGGGAAGTTTAATTGCACAGTGTGAGGAATGGAGAATCTGATGCGCAGTGAAAATTCGTGCTGAGTTGTTCAGGTCATCCCAGCCGTCGCCGGTACGAACAAAATCAATTGCACCAATGAAACAATGGAAAAATTCTGGGGAACTGGGGTCTGAGACGGTACCGGGTAGAGGACACGTCGGTTGTTTGGGTCTCAAAGCGTTTCGTCCTCAGGTTCCGGGCACAGATTGGGCGATTGGTGGGTGCGTACCTCAAGTACCTCAGGAAGGGATATTCACTGTCTGAAGAGGCTGAGGTCTGTGGGGAAGAGTTGGTGCAACATCAACTTCATCAGTGTTACGTTTGCCACCAACAGCTATGGTCGGAGATATGTAATGTGCCAGGCGATCAAAACAATTCTTCACAAAAATTCTCTCAGACGAAACGGTTTTTGCATCGTTATCGACAAATTCATCCCAATCTTTGTTTTTTTCCACGTGAATAAGTTGGGAAACCTCGCATGTTCCCCCGTGGGCCATTCACTTTGTGCGGAGCCCACCGGCCGTGTTTTGCACTCTGGAAACAGGAGTCCATACATTTTGCAAGAAGAGAGGGACACCCTACTTTGACAACCTGCTTTGGAGCAAAAGGACGAGTCAGTGAAGTTTTGCGTCTGTTTGCCCAATGGTCAGTTGGTTGTTGCAAGAAACGAGTTCGAACAGGCCTCAGTTTCATTGTGTTTGTGAGTTTTGTGACTGGAGTGTGAAGATGAAGGGGACGTACGTCTAGTTTCAAACAGGACATTCTGCATGCATCTTTTCTCGACCGCACCAGCCGATGAGAATCACTGGTCTGTGCAAACGTGTGCAGGTCCACACATGGCAAGAATTTGGGTTTCCAATGGGGTCCTCAAGGGGTTCTCTTGCAATGCACTACATCTGGTGCGTTGTCGCCAAAGAAGACGAATCCGTGGCGAAAATCTGAGAGTGTACGAACACGTCAGCTTTGAGACTTTACACGAGGATTGACGATCGCGCCTCACAGCTGTTTCCATAACACTCCTCGCCGCCTTGCATCCCTCGGTGATGGATCACTGTGTGTTCCTGGATCCTTCACTTTCCTCTATTGGTTTCAGAGCTACGAGCTGAAAATCCAACACAAACAGGTGGCTGTGTTTGTAGCCAGTACCACAATGATTTCACTCTTCTCTTGGCATTTTTGTTCTGACGTGTCAAATTTCTGCCGAATTTATTGCACACAAGACATCAAACACAAGTTTGTACATGACATAAAGTCAAAGAATTCAAAGAATATCTGGGCTCTGGGAGAAAAATAATATTCATTCTTCAGGTGCTTAAGTGGACCTGAGGTTGCCAGAGGCAATTCGATTGTGATTTCCAGAACCACTTGCGATGTGACAGGTGGAGCACAGACATACGCAAACATGGATGCTGAGCACATTTGACACAGCGAGAAAATAAAACATAAATCTCAAAAGAAAGTCATTGAATGAGAGTTCGTCACAGAAAACAAGTTACTCTCCATCAGTACAAGCGTAGCTCTTCTCAAACACGCAAACTGCGTGTTTCTCATCGTCCACCGTCAGATAGCGCTTGCCTCGCGCTTCTGGTTGGTCGAAAGCGACTTCCGGGACTTGCGGAACCTCGTTCTGGGGTCCGTCAATCTGGGTCCGGATTCGCATCCCATTATCCGCGGCGTCTACGTCGCTATTGCTTTCAGGCTCACGCCCGCTGCTCGTCGGCGCCGGACAGTGGCACACGTGGCACTTATCCACCCAGACTTGACGACCAGCGGGGATGATCAATTTCTGCTCCTTCAGCCAACAGTTTGCTCCTGAAATATGGATGAGAAATGTTGGGCTATGTTTGGCACGTGTGTGGGGGAACCGGTCTGTAATTTGATAACACACGAAAGAACAACGCTGCGGACCCAGGTCCCGCATCCAATAACATGATTTGCAACTTTGCGCATCGAGACCGAATTTGCGCCTGCAGTTCTCGATTCGGAAAAAAAATGTTAACGCCGAAAAGACCATGACATTTTTGCTGTGTTCTCATTTCAGGGGTTCCATTTTCTACAGAATTCATTGCGTACATCCGATGTCAGCAACCAAAATCTCACCAAAATGAACAGCAATTTTGTGCTTGAATTGCTGCATAAAGTTTTTCCACTCCATGTGGCCAACGATACTTCTTCTCAGTTCATGCGTGGTTACACACGGCATGAAATATCGACAAAATCCAACCGATAGAAAATTTGTCAGGTGCTGTGAATGTTTCACCAACGACTCGGAAAGAGGTTTGCCTCAGGACAATTGCACGACATGGAGATATTGGTCTGGATCCACAGTGCAGATATTGGACAAGGCTTCCCGGTGTGAGGGAGCGGGTCCGAGCGAGGGAGGAAGTGTGAAATGTGGGTGGAATATTGACAAGGTTTCCGACAGAAATGATAACGAGGTCAACAATCTAAAACGTGCGCAGAAAATTTGATGACTGATGGATTGCCTGGCACTCGCGCCAGGCAAAGGAGCGAGACAGACAGACAGACAGACAGACAGACAGACAGACAGACCTTTCTGTTGGGATGTTTGGGCCCATCGTTTCAAAGGCAAATCCTATCCTTTCCATGTGATCTTGAAGGATCTAATACTCGACAACCACCTTGACTCACCGTTCGGGCAAACAGGACAGCACTTCCCGGGCGGCGTGTGAGAATCGACGCAGTGCACCGCAGGGCAGTGAATGTCCAGACAAACGGGCTCCCCTCTCGACTCTCCTTCCCAGGGGCAGTAGCACTTCCGACAGGAGTCTCCAGTCAAGATACTGGCGCCCCTCTTGAAGCCGGTTCCATTGTACATGCATCCTACCTCCACACATGTCGGGCAGCAGTCACCTGGTAAAGTCTTGTATCTGATGCACTGGGGGTCCATCGACAGAGGACAGGTTTGTGCCCAACATCTGGTGATACCCTCCTGGGTACATTCACACCACGTGCATCGTTCAGGCTGGAATGTGCCTCTTGGGTACACCCTGCCTTCATACAAGCACATCTTATTGTGGTCGTAGTAATCTGGCCGCAATGTCAACTCATCACCGTCGGGAGATTGTGAATCTGAGGAACCTGGGACCGCAGACTGGTGTCCATCCGCAGGCTTTATTATCATTACACCACCACAGCAACACCACAGTGTGAATGCTAATAGCAGGTCACAGCCGCTGCAGTGGATTAGCTTGTAGAGCACGAGTCCCAAGGGGCACGAGGGACTGGTGGTTCTGCGGCAGATGCTGCGCCTCCTGCCGGGCCCGACCTCCATCACTCTCCCGTCCAGCCGCGCGCTGTCAAGGCCCGGATCCTGAAATAAAATCACAGCCCATTTGACACAGTCCAAAAACAAGCAGAACACTACACCTGCGTTGTTGAGAGAACGACTGCTTTTTTCATTCAACAGCTTTCCATCGTCGACTAAATCCTGACACCAACTGTGTTGAAGTTGACCAGTGTCGGGAATGATCACAGTGTGGGATGAAACAGTGACGGACGAGGGGTCTGCAGCGCTGTTGACTGATTGGAACTGAGCGACTCCAGTCCACGCCTTCTGTCAAATGAACTTTCCCAGACGTGTGGGCACAGTGCGGACCAGGCATTTGTCATTGTTCTTCGATCCGTGACCTGTGGCAAGAAATGAAACGATGAACAGTTCACTGCAGCCTGCAAGGAAAAAGGAGAAAAGAATGAACGAGTGAAATTGTGAAACACGGGCTGGAGAGCAAAAAAGCTTGGTGCGAGTGTTGCAAGATGAACCATCGTGTTCTGCTGGAAATAACAGAAAGCAGTTTGGTCAGCATTGTTGGGAGATAGCTGTGTCGAGGTCACGAGAAACATAATGAAGCTTGTCTGGTTTATGTTGTTCTGTACGTTTTGCACCTGTGCGAAGTTTACCTCAGCTTGACTCGTTTTTGTTTTTCTGCACCGACACTTACCTTCAGCCCAACGACACACGTTACGAAAAGTGGGAACCCAAAGGCAAAGATGGACACGAGTCTCTGGTGCAATGGGTTTTTGTTTTCATGGGTGACAACCTTGGTCTATATTTTCAGTATCTGCTGCACGTAAAACTGGCTTTGTGCTACACTGTGGTTCTCGCTTGAACGCAGCTTTACCACGGTGCCCGTACATACGAGGTTTTGTTGGCCCCGTGGACCGAGCTGCGTGAATGGGTGCGGTGATTGAATGGAACCTCGCACGATTGCCTATTGTTGGGTCAACCCCTCCACTACAAACGCATTCGCGGAAGCCAATCTGCTTCCAGACGAGAGAAAAACTTAATTTCTCTGCGTGAAGTACTTTTCCATTATCTCAGGATCTTGGTCAAGAGAAGACGGAATTCTCGTCTTCTTTTTGGTCATGACTCGTGTTATATATATTTACCATGACCACCCCCTAAGTACTGCCACAGCCACAGCATAGCCACAGCCAATCATATCATTCCCTAGATGGAGCCACTATCCTAAGCTGGGCACATG
>JAAUXT010044750.1_pt1 | contig 11736 bp, 12 predicted proteins | sample 7278171 | NCBI WGS metagenome assembly JAAUXT01 (sample SAMN14350112, study PRJNA611818) | marine sediment metagenome | isolation source: surface marine sediment (1.8m) | place: French Polynesia: Moorea | collected 2018-08
AATTTCTTGTAAATTCTATGCTTTTAAAAGCTCTATAATACAAATTTCCTTGTTTGGAAGTTTCAAATCAACCCCAGGGATCTGCAATGTGATCCAAAATAATCCCAATCATTATGGCATTGAATTCTGATCTTGAAATGTTAACATTTCACCCCTGTTCAACCACTTTGACACACTTTAAAATTTTTAATTCCTTATTTGGTATGGCAAAATGAAGCCTTCAAATTTTTTTTTTTGATCTTTGAAATGTAATCTTTGATTAATTTCAAACAATTCTTACAAGTTTGAAAGCCTAGGTTACAATTTCAGATCAAATAATTTTTCACATGCATGCATAGATCTATGCAGAAACTCAGATCTGATAATCTGAATTTTCTTACACTTATATGAGCATGAGACAAACATGAAATACAGAAACTAGGGCAGAGAGTAGAGGGTGAAGAGAGGGTCCCATTATCATGATTTATTTGACAGCTCATGCCCTCCAGCCTTTACCTCTCCCTGCTGTGCTCTCAGAGGCTTGGTACTATGATACTGCAAAAGTGACACAGGCATGGGGCAGAAAGAGTTGAAGAGATTATCATGGGGTCATGGCCCCAAATGGAAGTGTTGAATGACCCTGCTATGACAACTGGATGTCTGGGTGACAGACCTCTTGCCCTTGCTTTGATCAAAAGCTTTTGTACAATGTTTTTGCTTTCATGCTGAATATGCATCAATGTCTCTGGCATACATTTTGTTTTGCTTAGGGTATTCCAGGGTCACATGATAGAGTCTGGTTCCCATGGTCTCCCCAGGGGGGAAGGGAATCAGCCAAATGACCCAGATTTCATATAAATGTATGTCAATTATTCTTGTGAAATTATGTTGAAATGTTAAAAATGGCTTCCAAGGCCAGTGTGGTATGACAAGAATTGGAGAACCACTGGGTACTCACCTACAGCTGAGAGAAATAGACATTGAATGCCATTGAACCACAAGGGTTCTGCACAATTGATTTGCTGCTGGAGCCAAATATCCAAACTGATTGACTTTGCAATTGATCACAGAGTTGCTCAGAGGCAATTTGCCTTGTGTTTGTGCTTCCAAGATGATTCTCCAGGTGATCTCCTGTCAGAGAAAGCTAAAAGCCTCAGTCTCTACCAGGTCCATTGCAAAAGAGAGGGAAATTCCAGTCACATGACCTCACTCTGGTTCCCCTGGGAGGGGATCAGCCAATTCAGTCAGATTTCACAGAAATCAGCCTTAAATGGCAAATCTCTGTATATAGATGCTTCTTGTGAAATTATATTGAAATGTTAAAAATGGCTACTAAGGCCAGTACTGCTTGGTGGGGGAGGAATGTGGTGTGACACACCTGACTTGATTGGTCAGAACCACCACTAGATGGCATGAAAGGACTCAATAGACAGGGAGATTCCCACCTCAGAGAGTAGTCTCCTCTGAGATACCAAACTGATCATTTGTGATTCACTACACAGCACCCCCTGATGGGGGAGGAGTATGGTGTGATGTCACCTGACCTGAATGTGTCACAACTATTACTAGATGGCATGAGATGTCCAAATAAACAGGGAGATTCCTGCCTGAAGAAGACAGTCTCTTCTGAGATACCAACCTGATCGTTTGTGATATCATGATACACCACGCAGATCTATGTGTGGACTCTGTGGACGTGTACATGTGAACAAATGGGTGCAAGTGGCAAGGAACAGATCTGAAAGCTGCCCGAAGAGGACTTCTTTGAAGGTCAGACCAGAGAAATGTCCAATCCATGCAATTTGGTGATCCATACACAAACACATTGTATTATCGCTCAACCATTCATTGGCAAGGTTCATGTCAATGAAACAATTGCTTCATTCGTGGTCGACATGGCAAGTCTGCTCAACAAGCTCTTTCTATAATTTCACATACATGTCTGGATCTTTGCGGAATGCAAGGTTCAAGTTTGCAAATAGTTTTGATCCTCTCTCGTCTTCCATCTCAATAGAATCCGCTGCCTTTCTTCGGAGCGCAAATTTTATTTTGCGTTGACTGTTTATTTACGATGAGCGATATTTGGGCAGTTGGGGCAGAAATGCAAGAAGGGGAAAACAATCAAACTTTGGTTTGAATAAAATTATGTTCACAGTCCAACGTGCAAAACAAACTTTGTTGAGCAACTTTTATCAGAAGAACTGTTCGATCAACATCCGACAGTATCCTGAAGGACACAACAAGAGTTGAACTGAAGCGGAGAAGTCGAGGAGCCTCAAGAAACCAACATGCAGAGATACGGAGGGCCTCATTTCCCACCTCCAGGACCTTATCCGTTCTTCAGAGGACCAGGTCCGATTCCTCCACCTCCACCTCCGCCGGGAGAAACTGGCACTCTCAGTGACAACCCGTACTTTCAAGGAAATTGGAGACCCAGTCCACACCCGATGCAGTTTGATCAACATGCGCATCGTGAGTGGAGAGATGATCGAGTTTTTCCGAACAGACAGGCAACAAGTGATGATGACCCGAGACCAGGTGAATGCACTGGCCTCAAGAATGGCGAAGTTGCACCTCAAGCGGAGAGCAGAGAACCGTGGCTTCGTGACTGGATTGAACTACGCAAAGCAAAGAAATCGCACGAGCGAGGAGCACAGGAAAAACTCTCTGTATGATTTTAGTCAAGTTTTTGACAGAATTGTCACCAGTTGCAGAACCGTTTTGATTGAACAAGCGGCACGATGGGTGTTTTATGTTCCTTTTTCATTTGAACGACAGACCGCTTGTGCCAGAATGCTTTTGAAAAGTGCCTTGCACTTGTTAGACGAGCTGCGAATGATAAAAACCGAGCTTGAGACACGTCCACCTGAGGAACAAGGCAGCATGATTGAGGCAGCTCGAGACGTTCAGGTTTGAGTTTTTTTGTTTTTCAGGTTCAGCGCTTTGTGTCCGCAGTTTTTGTTTTTGTTCAAGCTTCCTCTTGATCTGAACCTCGATCTTTCCACTTTGTTCAGGACAGAATGAATGACCTTCGAAACCAAGTGAATCTTGAAGAGATGCACAAGAAGTTGAAGCGCACAAGACTGAAAAGGGTAAAGATGTCTGCTTTCAAACGACACTGAACTTTCATCGTAGGGTTTCAATGCCATCGATCAGGAGCAGCCTCAAGTGCTTTGTGCTCAACGTGACAGCACGATTTTTCCAGGCAAGATTGAGAAGACAACGACAAAAACGTTTTGAAGAAAAACACCACGCCCTCGTGAAAAGGAGAGAAATCGAAGATGCGATCGATCAATGGGGAGCACAAATACGAACTGAAGAACTCGAGAAGAAGCGGGTGGGTTTCTGAAGATTCCTTTGCAGTCATGTTCTCACTGAAACCAAACACAGGAATAACAGTTTGCTTGCAAGACTAAATATCAGTCGGGCATCACCTTAATTTCTCGTTTATTTTGCTTCAGGAAAAAGACATGAAATCGGCAGCAGATGCCACTCTTTCTGAAGTGAGGAAGAAACTCAGCGAAGCGAGGAAATGCAGAGAGATACTTGACCGATTGACGAAGCTTCGGCAAGTCAGAAAGGATGCCATGGAAAGAATGGGTAACAAGGAAATTGTGGGAAACGTTTGCGATTTTATCCCAAAAGCTTTTGGTTTGATGCTTAGCTTCTTCTCTATTTACTTTAAATATGACACTTGTTGATGTACTTTCAAAGGTTTGTACACTGACAAAGAGACAGACAGTAACTTTGTGACAAGAAGGGACCATTTGGACGAGGTCATGAAGAAACAACTGACAACGTACGAAATTGAAGAAACTGCCCTCAAGGTACAGCTGTAGAATACGATTCGCTGGAATTCACGCTTGGCTTTTGATCGCAGAGACAATGATCATTGAGTGATGTTGACTTTACAGGTCATGCTTGAAGCTGAGGCAGAAGAATCAAAAGAGAAGCTCAAAGAAGAGATCGCTGCTGGGAACGACAAACAGTTCAATCGCCGAAGGACGAAATTGAGACGATTCCTGTTTGGACTTGACGGTGCGTGTTGACGCATCTGCTCTTTCTAGGCGGCAAGTGCAAGTCAGAGCGAGGGATTTTGATTCAGAAGTGGCGCCACGTCATCCAAATTGTCATTGTTTTCTTGCAGAAATCCCCAAGAAGTCACACCCTGTTCGTAAATTTTGGGAATATTACACTTCAGCAGATTACAATATACAGTCGTTCCTGGCTGTGAGGTGAGTAGTGTCTTCCATTCATTCCTGAATGACGGAAACATTCACGCCCGAGAACAGCAAGCAGCACAAATCGCAAAACCGCCCGAGAATCGTAGCTGAAACCTCTTTCACCGACCAATCAAATGTCTATTCTCCTGTGCCTGAGGCTGCTGTTATCGGCTTTCAGGCAGCAGTGGGACAGCAACCTGGTACCGGCTGGATCGCCGAGTGGCAGCGCAGTACCCCCAGGCTGGGTATTACCTTCCCCTCCTTCAGATGCTGCGTGGAAATCGGTACTAAAACGACCCACCGAGGCGTAAGATCGATCATGCGTACCCTTCGGAGCGAGCCTGGCAAAGACATCCCGATCTGCAGGCCGTGTGACCTCCTGTTGGTCCTGCGCCCGGATGGAATTTTGGGCGAGTCCACCCCCGCCCCAAAGGAATCTCGGCGGTGCGGGGGGGGGGACCTTGAGAACATCAGGGGACCTTCTACTACAGCACAAGCCTCTCGACGCGCCGGTGTTCTTGCTCTGGGTTATTGTTCTTTTGGGCCACCCTCACAATGCTCTGGCTCAGGCCGAGGCAATGCACGAGATATCGATCACACTTGCTGTTTGTGAATGTGAACGTGTGCGATACGCGATTTTTCAGGATATTTTTCACATGTACGAGTGTCACGCCCAACTGCGATTTGTGCGATGCTTATCAGGGTGATCGATTACACATTTTCTTGAAAAGTTTTGCACGAGTGTCACCCTGTCGCAGCAGAGTAGGGTACATGCGGAAACTATTTCATCGCGCGCCTGCGACGCGCCTGTGTTCAAAGCTGTGTTGTTGAATGAAAAGTTACTTACGGGAGATAAAATTTTGTTTATTGATGCATCTGTACTCGTATTCTCGTTGGAAAGAAACGAATTTTTCGCAGCAATGAAATTTTGAAATTTGAGGCATTCTGGAGTTGTCTTGTTAAATTGACCGTGAAGATAAAAAGATGAGGTAGACACAGCTTTTCGGGAGCAAAGGTACATTGCTACAACCGAAGAACACAAGCTACCACCTGCCAGTAAGCAAACGAGGCCCTACAAGTGCTATTGTTTACATCTCAGTGACAAAAGTACAAAAGAAACGAGTTTGACAAGTGTCGTTCTGTCAACGATCGGCCTTTGCGTGAAACAAACGGGCTCACGAATCGAGAAAGCGCGAGCAGCATCACAAACGAGGAATAAATACACGAATACAAATGTTACAACTGATCTTGCCAGCAGGAAAATACGAATATTCAATAGCATCACAACAGAGTATTTGATCTGCGACAAGGAAGAAGTTTTCACGCCAGTTTGTCCGTTGAAAGCTAAACCTGTCGCCTTCGCAGGCGCACAACTCGATGGGAGTCGCGCACCTGCCGAGCACGCAGAAAAGCCAAAACCAAACGACCAGAAGTGCTGAGAGCTCATGTGTCTTTCACTGAGAGCTACGTCCTTGTCCAAACAACGACCTCAAAGCGTGGAAGATCTCGCAGCAATCCGTGTCCTACAAAACTATAAAGTTTGGTGCAGCGCAAGGTGTTATCACCTGTTTGGCTTTGGTCTGATGTCACATTCTTCTCGTGCACGTATAGCACGCATCCGTGTTGAGTGTTCAACGTTTGAATTCATCCCTTGGACAGCGCCAAAGAATGGGCGCACCGAAAGTAAATGTTACACGTTCAGACAAAAAATAAAAATCATTGGAACTGTTGCTGCAGAGCCATGTCAAAGCCAACACTTCCCCACCCCGACCTCATTTTGACGTTCAGTTTGGTAGCTCTGGGTGATCGAAGTTTGTCTGAAATGTCCCGTTGTTTTTGTTCAGTTGGAATCAAGATATTCTTTGAAGGGCGAGCATGATCGGCGGCCAGGATCTGTGCGACGAAAAGGCTGGTGGTTTGGGTTGTCAGTGATTCAAAAAGATAGTGCAGCCGAACTTTTCGGTGTAGCTGCTGACTGAACGTTCTTGTGACCTGCACAAATTCAACCCCTTACTCCTTCCACAATCGCTCAAAAAGCAAGATCTGCCGTATCCAAGTTCAATGAAACAACAAACTTTTTGTTCGACCTTTCAATGACGAAAGGATTATGTCACTCAGCGAACCCAAATTATGACCCAGTAAAACGACCTACGTGAATTCCTAAATTCAGGAAACATCAGTGCCAAAGGGCTGCGTAGTTTCCCCACAGTCCAGCTGGGAGAGGTCCACCTGCGGTGAAGAGTTTGGTTCCCGTCGTGTCGTAGCAATGAGAGTAGATTGCATTCGGGTAGTCCATTTCGACGAAATAGTCCCGGTACGTGTCGTCGTGATTCTGCGAGAACAATATTCCAAAGTTACAGTTCGAAACATGAAAAACGTCAGTGGACAAGAGAACGCTCGGACACCGCTCATTCTGAGCCAAATTCCGACATTGGTACATGCACGAGTTCCATCCATTCAGTTCTGTCAGAATGATGCACGGCCGTGCTGCTGAAAACTTCACAGAAGCACCGTTCATACTTACCAGCCACCCATCTCCCATAGTCAACGTGCACGTATGACCGCACTTCAATTCCAAGTATTTGCCAGCTCGGATATCGAAGAAGTTCACTTTGCCAGCCCCAGTACCAATGGTGAGCACATCTTCTCGAAAAGATACAGACCTGACCCCTGCAAAAGAGCACCCAAACGAGAACATTCAGAAGTGATACATACGTCCCTAGTCCTGAAAAAAATTCACTCCTCAGGCGGGTCTGCACCACGCTTTCGAATTGTGAAAATCCAACCATTTGTGGGCCAATATCAAAAACGGAAATTCATGTTGCTCACCAGACCCTCGCTGTAGAGACGAAATGCAATTCGTGTTCTTCATGGACCTTGAATCCACGAATGTGACGTGGGACTGGGAACCAACGGCGTAAAGACTCTTTTCAGCGTTGATGGTCATGCACACATTTTCTCTGGGACAGTTCAGCCTTCTGTGCAGTTTCTGAAGAAAGTCAAAAGGAACATGTGCGAGGTCGTCAACTCTTCGTGAACCACAATTGTGTAACGCAAAGCAAATCGTCTCGATGTTTGTTGCACCAACCTGTTTGAACGTCTCTGCATCCCACAAATGAAGGTAGGAATTCAGTGACAATGAAGCGATTTCCTGAAAGAGGATTGCACCTTGTTTTGTAGTTTCCTGTTGGACTTTCCGTGACAATCGCACTTCATGAAATGTGGACACTGAAACCTTCATCCCGAGTACGTTGAGGCGCTTATGTTCGATCGTGTACCGGTCGCCCACGAATTACACTTGTTTGAGGTTGAAAGGAATCGAACCGTGATTGTTTTACAGACACACAAAATTCTCGACTCACCCTCCCATTCTCGTTCACAGACAACGCACGAACTTTTTCAGCTTTTTTGCACGTTCGCACTACAATTGGTTTCGTCACTTCGTATTCTGGGACTTGAAGACACTGCATACGTGATGTTGTGCTGCTTTCGTCCTCATCTTTGATGCACCACAGCGCGATATGGTTGTCTCTCGAGCCTTCAAAAAACGCATCGCTGGACATTGTGCTCACCCTTCAAAATCAGTTTCGCAACTTTTGGGTGCACATCGACTCACCTGTCACAACGAACTGGTCATCCAACCACTTGATGTCGAATATCCAGTCGGTATGGCCATCCTGAAAATCACACGTATTCGTCGTGACGCAGCGAAGAAAAATGGTTACAAATTGAGTTTCCCGGAGTCGTGTTTTGTCAGCAGGACGAAGTGACAAAGGTGCCGTTCTTTTATTTGGTCTAGAGCGATAGCACAGCTCTCGAGCAATTTTTGTGTGTTCATTTTTTGTTTGAGCTTCACTCTGGAGTGAAGCAGTTAGCTCCAACTCTTGGAAGGAGTGAAAAAGATGGCTGTCCTTGGTCTGAAAATGTGTTTCCTTTTCCTGACTTTTGATTTCATTTTTATACCAGAAGCAACTTGTTCTTCAAACAAAAGATGCAAAGCAGCAAAGATAGAATAGCTTTGTAAGAGTTTTCTGATAACTTTCAGTCCTTCAAGCTGGGATTATTTTGTTATCCAAAGTGAAAAGTTTTTCAACCAAAGTTCTGTTCTTTTTTGATGACTCTAACCAAAGAAAGTTTCCGAGTTCAAGCGCTCGACACCGAAAATCCCAACCACAAAAAAGAACGGCACCAAAGGTTCCACGAGAAGACCAACACAACGCACCTCACCAACGCATACGGGGTCGAATGTTGGCAGACGATAGACGGCCAAGTCGTTCGTGCTGTCGCCACCAGTGGCAATCATAGTTCGAGACGGATTGATGTCTATCGCGTGAATACCACACGGATTCTCTGCGGGGGAACTATCATCACTGCTTTTCAGGGATGGGATCTGAACCATTTGACCCGTCAAAAGATTCATCACCATGATCTGCAAATCACCAATGAATAAACAGCAGCTGCAGAAAAACGACAGGCGTTCTCATTCCTTTCCGATGATCACTCTTCTTCCAAACTTTCTGGTAAAAGACTGGTAGAAGACTTGTAAAAGGCTGTCCACGCACAGAATTTTATCTCAATTGAAAGTACAATTGAATGCTGCACACGAAAACAGGGTCTCAAATATCTTTCAAACAGCCCTTGTTCAAATAAAAAATGTGCCAGGGAGTACCAACGGCAAAAATTGTTTCACGGTGGTTGAATTTTGTGTCGAGCGTCCCATTGGCGCAATATGTAAGTCTAACAATCATCGGGAGAAAAAAGTCAAGCTGAAATACCTTGTTGCATTTTGTTCCAAACACAACTTGTTGATCAGAAAGCCACTGAGCAGCGAAAATTTTGTTTATGTAACCAAGAGCGTACTCTCGCTCCTTGAGGAGTCCCGGTATCTGCAGGGAGAGGTATGTGTTCAGCTCCTGACGGACCACTGCAGCTGCACATTTGCCATGTTGTCTGGCCTGTGTGTAATAGAACAGTTCGTTGGGTGGGTTGTAGGAAATGGGAGCCTCCCTGTGCTCAGCTGCTTTTCTCCGTTTCTTTTCCATGGCGCTTCTCACTCAATCACATGTCTGAAAACAGAAAGAAGTGACTGTTTCACTTGGAGTTGGTGCTTCCCTTCTTCCGCTGGATTCAACGTGGCACAAAATTTTGAGGCAAAAAAACAACCGGTGCACACACTCGCACAGACACACACGACACATAGTTTGACTGCCTGGGACAATTGGCTTAGACTCTACTTCCCACTCCGTGCCAGGCATTTTGTCCATTTTATCTAAATTTAGATTCGGTCTAACTGTTGGGAAATTTGCCCAACCTTCGGCGGAAGAAAACAGTCGACCAATAGCCGTTGAGACTCTGCTTGAACAAAGAAACATGCTTGCGAATGCGTCAGGATGCAACAAGGCAGATCTACACACCAATTCGCTTCTGATGTTGTCCACAAGGGAGTCCGCAGGTCTGCACTTTTGATGAGACCCGAAGTTTTGTATTTATCTGGATTCAACAATGCATACGAGGAAATGCTGGGACGATTCGACCAAATCTAGTCAATTTTGTCGCTCATGCACCTGTTTTATGACATTCTACGACTTTGTGCTGTCGACGTCTACTGCTTGGAGATTTCCTCAGTCTCTCACTTGACAAAATGTTGAAATCAATCAGCAAAAACAGAAAAACAAACAATTTCCTCTCTTAGTTGTTGGCAAAGTGGATAGTTGCCAACCTCGGTGCTTTGTTTTAGATCAACTGTTGATCTCATTTATCAGAAAAAACTTGTAGCACTTATGTAAGTATTGCACAAATTTCAATCTATTGAGAGTTTTTCAGCAGAAATCAGGAGTTACGGGTCCAGCTATTTTGTGAATGCTTCTTCATTGACTTTGGATTCTAGGCAGCTAAAAAAATCCGTCCGCCATTGTTAATTGTGACGTCACCGGAAGTGAGGCTTCACGAGGCCCAAAAAAACCGCAGGTAGAGGAAGGAAATAAAAGTTTTAACAGTGGGTCGAACTGGACTTTGACACTCACAAACTGACTCAAGAACAGGTAAAACTATAAGTCTCAAAACGTTTTCATGAGGATTACTGTTAGGGCGAGTGATTGTAACTGAGAGGCGCTCCATATTGGTTTCTGATGGAGGAAATCAAGAGTGAATGAAACGATTTCACGATATCGTCTCGTTCTGGATTGAAATCAAAGAGTGAGTCCAACCACTTCTCGCCAGGGGTGACTACTATGAACCAGAGTACCGAGACCCAGTGGCGTGTCCAGGATCGGAGGGGGGGGGGGCGACCGCGGTCGCAGTCCAGTTTGGTCTCTGTATCTACTCATCAACTGTAATGATATCACAAACGAACAGGTTGGTATCTCAAGAGAGACTGTCCCCCGGGTGGTAACCTCCATATTTATTGACCTCATTCCAATCATACCATCTGGTGAGGGGTGGTTCTAACATTTGAGACTGGTGTGTCAGACCACACTCCTCCCCTGCTAGGGAGTGCTGGTATCAACAGATAATTTTTAATATTCTGAATAATTTTACAATAATTATACAGATAGAAATTAGACAGAAATTAGCATAATATCACTATTTTGCTGGCTTTAGCCTGCATTCCTCCCCCCCCCCCATAGGGTGATCACGTGACCACTTTGAGGTCATCCTTTTTCAAAATGGACATCATAGACAAGGAAGCTTTTAGTTTTCTGAGACAACAAATCATGCATCGCATCATTTGGGAAAGTCATCAGCAAGGATTCCAGCCTCTCAATTTGTCTGTCATTGATGCCATGGTACAACACTACCACCAGGGGGTGCCAGGTGGAACTTTTCCTTTCATACGCTCGTCATCCGCTTGGCGCTCCAAATCCATCTCTCTCAAGTCTCAGGCAAGGGTTCGTGATTCTCAGCTGAAGTCACACTGTGGTGTGACACACCAGCTGTGAAATTGAACCACCGCGGTACAGGTGGCAGCACTGTTCATTTAATAAATATAGAGATTTGCGCCACCATGGCCAGTCTCACCTGAGATACCCAACTGATCGTTTGTGATATCACTACATTGGTTCCCACACCAACAAATTCGTTCTCGTGCCTGTGCACACAATTGTGTGCTAAATTACCAAGCTCTAAATTGTCGACTAAAGTTTCACAACCTGACCTAGTATTTACGCAGTGGGTCCGCTCACCTAAATCAGAGCACGGGAATTTGCTCAGCTCTCACCAGCAGCAGATTACGCCAGAAACCTTACAGCTGCATCGGGACTTCGACTTTCAACTGGTGAGATCATTCCATTTTGCTACCGACTGCAATGGCAACCCCGCGCAGTATCAATCATCCATATGCGAGATGTGGATCACCAGCGAGATCACGTCAAGAGGATGAACGCGAATCGAACGAAGGGGAGCCACAACTTGAAGTGGAGGCGGTGACCGCCACCGTAACTCCCCAACCTTCGAGATTCCACGTGTTCACGGCTCTGGCTCGAGCCGTCCGTACGCGCGTATCATACATGTGGGGGACGTTCCGCCGCATCATCAC
>JAAUXT010106563.1_pt1 | contig 11736 bp, 14 predicted proteins | sample 7278171 | NCBI WGS metagenome assembly JAAUXT01 (sample SAMN14350112, study PRJNA611818) | marine sediment metagenome | isolation source: surface marine sediment (1.8m) | place: French Polynesia: Moorea | collected 2018-08
CCCCACCCCACCACCACCAACACCAAAATTCTTCTCAATTCTCAAAGCATGTGTGACCAGGAAGCTCTGTCTAGACTAGACCGAGTGCGCGACCATCAACCGGGTCCGTTTACCGGACTTACTTGTTATTTATGTTCCGCCTTGCAGCACGGCGCCTACGCCCAAGCTGCCTCACGGAGTTTCACACCACCTGGCGGCGAACTACTACCACACGCGCGACGGACGGCGCCTGAGCGTTCCGCCTGCCGTCGTGTACAGCGCCGGGCAGACCGCCATCGAGGCGGGGGCGCCTTCTGCTGTTGAGGCGGAGAAGAAACCTGAGGGGTGCGTTGTGTTTGGTTGACTGATGCTGTGGTGACGGCCGACACACACTGTTGCCTCAGTGTCGCGCGAAGTTGGACAGAATGGACAGGTTTTGTGATGTCTTCACAGCCAAAGGTTGCAAATTTCTGTTGTGAGCAAAACTGACGTCAAACCTCTGGACGTGAGCGTCGCGGCTGCTCTTGTCGTTCTTACGTCGCTCTGGCGAATCAAGTTGGGGGCCGAGGAACCCCCTCCACAACCCCAAAAACTTGTTTTGCTGCCCTCCGTGGAGCTGAACAATTGTTCACCTGTGTCACTCGATCGGACCTGACACTGGATCCGCCAGAGTCACTTTCTGTCAACGTCATCGTGTCACAAGGCTCCTCCTAGATCGATTGTTGCGGTTGGCTCTTTTCCCGATTTGACTTTTTTCCATTCGCAGGGACAGTGGCCTCACAGCGGAGTCAACAGCGACCGAAGTGGAGTCCACAACAGTAAAGCTGGTTACACCGGGCAAGGTTCACCAGTGGGACCGTCCTCTGTGAGGCACCAGCTCCAGTGTTGCCACCCACAGATACTGTGATGTGAAGCGATGGGGCGCAGCCAGGTGTAAAAATCGAACATGACCTTTGTTTTGGATTCGTTGCTCCCACTCAAATGTTTTCCGCACGAGTGAAATGCGTCACCGTCAGTCGGGGAAAGGATGCGAGTCTTCGTTGCAGCTTTCAACGACAATGTTCGGTCATCCAAGGAACGAAAAGAGGCAATTATTGACACCAGAGTCGGGAGTCTGTTCTCTGTGCGCGTGAAAGTGCAAGGGAACTGTCGCAAACACTGGGCGCAGCGATTCAACCAAAAAACAGCGCGAAATCTGTGAAATGTCCATTGTCTCGCAATTGGAAGAGACGACGACGCGGTCGGGGAAACTCCACTGGCGGGTCTGGGACGTGAAAAATGAAAATGCCCATTTTCTGGGGTCGACTGTATGTGGCGAACAATCGACGCTGTCAAACTTTTGTGAACTTTGTTTCGGTGTGGAAAGAAGTGCGGCTTCAAATAAATGGCAAATTTTGAGAGGAATTCTGCAAATCTCCTCTTGCAAGTTCTGCATTAGCTTTGGTTACAACAGGGAAAATAGAGTTGCAGACATTGTTTGATGTCGTTGTTCATGGAAGAGAATGTTTGGGGACAGTTCCACGTTTTTGACGAATCCGGAACAAGTTGGAGGGGACGGAGGTCTCAGAATTTGATGCAGGTGAAACTCTCTTGGTGTGATCGAACACTTTGCGTGAAGGGGGCCTGACAAGCGTTGAAACAAAAGTACAGACGATTACAGAAATCTGACACATGCAGCTGTCAACCTGGGGCCGGGGAGGGTGTGTGAGCGGTTCGTCGCTGCGAGAACACATTTTTCACCAAAACGGGGTCTGGGCTGTTGCAGAATAACCGTGTCCAACTTGAAACCAGAAAACCAAGGCAAATTTCAGGGTGTGTCTTGCACTTGGGTGCTACGAAAACGTGGGTGAATCACAACACAGGGCTTTGGGCCTTTTTCAATTTTGAACTTGGGCAAATCAAGTGCACTCAACGCAGCGCGCTAACTCAGCGACGCCATCTCGTGTTGATAAGCGACACAAGCGCAAACTTGGTGACATCTGCAGTTTACTTTGCTACACACAAATTGATGACGTATACCGCAAGGAAGTGATGGAGTTTGACACTAATATTTCTTTTCTCTTCATTTTGGGATGTTTTGGACAGCATATTGCTTGTACTGACTTTGAGGATAAATTTATCTGAACGGTGAAGGATCTGGCTGGGTTCCAAGCCACTTTGAATGGGAGAAAAAGTGAGTTTTACCTTGCAGTTTCCATTTGTTTTGGGCAAATTTAGAGCAAGAGATGATCCAAAGACCCAGTTTCTTCAGCAGACGTTTCGGATGCAAAGATCTAGAAACCTGATCATGTTACAGGAATTAGTGAGAAGTTCAAGCGAGACAAAATGCGTAGTTCTACAAAAGTTTGCAGTCGATGGCAGAGTTTCTGCAGGGTTGGCGAGACTGGAGATTCTTCCACCCCTTCCCTCAGTTGAGGTGTCGGTCGTGCTCAGTGTGTCGAGCTTGACTGATTCTGAGTCAATGTAAAACGCCCCCGATCGGAAAGTCGAGCCGGACAGGATCAAGTGGAAATTCTGTCAACGAGCTTGAAATTGTTTTCCCGATCGTGTTGTGCAGTTCCATCGGCACTGAGAGAAGCGGTGAATTGAAAGAGGACAATCTCAAACAAAACTGCCGTTGTCACACCCGGACCTCAACAGTGGTTTTTCAAACATCGTGAATTTTGTCAGTCCGGTCCTGTGAGTTGTGTCAAACTCCGACGGGCGTTGCGTGCTCTTCGTAGGTTCACAGACGGACTCTTCTGATTGTGTAGCTGGTGATTGTCCTTTGTTTTTTCCAACACGTTGCGGACAAAGCAAACACCTCGAAGAAAGGCCTGTTTTCCACCCTGGCAAAAACACCCACCCTCATCGCAGACAAAGTTGTTCACAATGCAAAAATATGTTGGGTCATCTGTCCTGCTGCGTAACTGCCCAATGCTGAGTATCGAGCACACTTGCTACACTCCTGGAGGGCGTTGGCACGTGACTGACAAACGGCAATTCGCACACGTGTCTCAACACTGGCTGTGGTTCTTGTTTGTTCCAGACGAACGATGGGGTTCGGGACTGACTTGCAGGGGCGCGCGTCGCACGACGCGCTGCTCAACCTGCAGGACTCGGAGATTCGACTGCTCGAGGCCTTCAAGAAGTGCATCACGCAGCGGATCCACGCCGATAAGGAGTACGCGACGGCCCTGGGCAATGTGGTCAGCACGGCCAACAAACTCGAGATAACGCAGCACGACACTCCCGTGTTCAAGGTGGGTCAACCGATCACTTCCGACTGCTACTGGCGGACATAAGACACCTGCACCCGTGTGTGCGTGAAAGCTGTGAGTGTGATTTTTAATGGATCCATTGGTGAGTTGGATGCACGAAGAGCTACGAACCTTAGTTTCGCGATGATTTGAACGACTCTTTTTGTTGCGCTGTGTCTGTTGACAAGTACTCGTAAATGGAACAAGTGACAACATCCTCAATTGAACCGGCCCAGTTCGGTGTGTATTCAGCGTGTTTGATCGTTCGGATCCCGTGTATCTCTTGTATTCAAATGTTCACACCACCCATTCGTACAAAGACAAAAGCAGGAAATTTGACGCCCAAGACTGCAACAAACAAGAATGCGCCTCGCGTTGCCACGTGTCCTTGCGGAAGTCGCCAGCTGCGTCGCACGCGACTTCGCAATGCTGATGGACATTTGCAGGGTCGCATTGCTCAACGCATCCAGAGAGAGCCCAGTCTATCGGAATCCGTGTAAAATCTGGACATTTGCATTGTCTGCAGCCGAACCTCTCACGGCGCACGCGTGAAGTACCCTGGTAGCTCAGACGGGTCAGAAAGGCCTTGCGCGCACACACACACACACACACACACACACACACTCTCTCTCTCTCTCTCACTCTCTCTCTCTCTCTCTCTCTCTCACACACACACACACTCTCTCTATCTCTCTCTCACACACACACATACACACACACACACATGCACACACACACACACTCTTTTTTCTCTCTCTCTCTCTCTCTCTCTCTCTCTCTATCTCTCTCACACACACACACACACACACACACACACACACACACACACACCCTGGTTCCCCCGCAGGCGTGGAGCACGCTGTTGGTGCAGACGGAGGCGTTGCAGCGCGCGATGCAGCATAACACGGACCGCATGTGCACCAAGACTCTGGAGGCGCTCATCACACTCATCAACGACAAGCGCACCGCGCGCAAAAACTACGCCGACGAGCGCACGCGCCTCGAAGTCGAGTTCAACAAGGTCAGTGCGGGGTCAGCAGGGTCACGCGACGCACCTCCAGCGAGTTGGATCGGGAAGCGGCAGCCTCAGTCCGAGTCGGGCAGGGATGAGTGTGTTGTTTTGTGCAGGAAGTTATTGTCACGCGTGTGTGCGGGGAAGCTTTGAGACAGAAAGAGATCAGAGAGTCGTTTTATCTTCCGCCCTGTTCACGGTTCAGGTTGGGAGTGGTGCCCTTTGGTTTCAGCTGACTTCCGATTCTTAGAGCCTCAAAATTGGACGGCCCTGGACTTGACTTCAGGAGAAAATGTGTGGTTGTGTTGAACTGCAGCTGCAGGAGGAGGTTCAGAAGGCGAAGGGCGAGTACGAGCGTCAGATGGAGAAGGTGACGCACGACCGCGCCAAGTACGAGGACCTGCTGCGAAAAGGTGAGTCTCGCGAGAACTGAGACGAGATTTCAGACAAGAAAGTTTTGAGCGAGAACTGACGCACTTGGTGTTGCGTCCCTGTTCAGGTCGACTGAGTCTTTGTTCTACGACGCAATAGAGAGGACCCAGTTCGGATTCGGGTTCACCGCTAGCGTCTCAAGTTGTGTCCCTGCAGACCTGCGGGTCCAGTAATTGCGGCGCGCTTGGTGCCGCATCACACAAGCTTGAGCAGGGGATTGTCTCGTGACGCAGTCAGTGGGAAGAGCGCGCGTTATTTCTGGTGAAGGAAGAACAGTGCGGCTGAAGCTTGGCTGGGTTCACAGCGGACGCGTCTCGCGTTGCGTCCCTGTTTTTTCCCGTCGAGTCTCGAGCCTGTAGAACGCGCGCCCGCGTTGGCCAAGGTTCAGCATCTGATGCGGTTGTGTATTCGACTCCAGACTGTTTATTTTGACAACAATCTAACGATGACGATGAATGCTTCTGTTGACACATTGTCGGCCGAAATGTCGGGGTGGAAGTGGTGGAGGGAATGCAACACAACTCATCCGTGCGGACATGTTTGTCAATAATCGCTCTTTTCTGTGTTCGTAAAGTCCACAACTTAGATTACAACAGTAAGTACGGACGGAGCGTGGTAGAATAGAGCGGCATGAGTATCGTCTGTGCACACCGGGTTCACAGCGGATGCGTCACTGCGTTGCGTCTCGCTCGCGTTGCCTTGTTTGGTGACGCATCGGGTGTGACCCCGGCCGTGGTCTCGTTTGTAGAACTGGGCGGGGGCCGCATTTTGTGAGGCGGGGTTCACTCTGGAGGCGTCACGCGTTTGTGTCTCTGCGTGTTTGGGGGCTGCGTCGCGAAGTTGACTTGTGAAGGGACGCACTTCGCAGCACGTATGGTATGAAGCAGCAGCGGTCTGTTTCCTGAACGCGTCACGCGTTGCGTCCCTGTTCAAGTCGCAGTGCGCACGCGCAGCTCCCACTACGCGTGGCGCGCTCAGCGTGAATGAATGGCGAGTTTTAGCAAACAAACCGCAACCCTAGAAACGCAAACGTAGCTTTTGGTATACTGTGACAGTCAAAAGTTACGTTTGCGTTTACGTTTCTAGGTTGCGGGCTGTTTGCTAAAAGTCGCTATTGTGTCGATGTCGTCGCATTGTGAGTTCCCGTGGTGTCCTTCAAAGTCCGTCTCTGTCCAGGGGCGGATCCTGAATTCGATCCAGGGTGCATGGATAAAAATACACAAGTTGTGTTTGACACCGCTTCTTCTGAGAGGGGGAGGGGGTAGAGATTCTTTTCAAGGGTCAGGAGGCCTTTTTGGATGCACCCCCAGAATCCGCTCCTCAGATCTGCCTCAGGATTTGGCCCCAAGAACCCGCCCCGGGACCCACCTCCTGCGTATTTTCATCTCTGTGTTTCGTTGCTTCAGTTCAAGATGAAGAGTTGTACAAAAAGTTACAAGGTAAAAATATCATTGACATTTGGAGGAAGATTTGACATCCGGAAATGTTACGAATCTTCTGGTTTCGTTGCAAAATTTGAGCTTTTGGTTTGTTGTTGATTGTCGCTTTGATCCACATTGGTTTTGATTCGTTTGATTGACCCCGATGACGCTGCTCGGGGAAACAAATTATTCTGTTTTTTTGCTGACCTGTGCAGGAACGATTTCTGTTGTCCTCTGACGGCTCTCTTCTTCACTTCCGCGATTTGGAATTTAAATTCTCTTCTTTCAGTTCTGACTTTTGAATTGTTCACTTCCCAGAATGTGTAAAATCGTTTGCGAAGGAATTTCTCGGGCCTGTTTCACAGCGTGCGTCATGCGTCATGCGTCATGCGTTGGGTCCCTCTGTGTGTGCTGCGCAGCGTCCGACGTTTTGTTGGGGTGCAACTTGTGACGCACGCCGTGTGAAACTGGCCTTGGATTCCGTAGAATGGCGAGAGGAAGTCTTGCCGATAGTCTCTTTCTTGTTTTGCATGAATTGTCCGTGGCTGTTGTCAGCATGCAAGCAAAGCTCTTCAGTGTGCGACCATGTGCAGATACGGCCACGTGTGGTGTGTGGTCACGCGCATGAAGCGGCCACGTGTACACCGGTAGAGGGCGACGTTTGCCTGGGGGGGCCTCCCCCTCCTCAGCACGCCCACAAATGTTTCCATCAGCTGCGGAGGACACTGGGCGGACGATGTGCTTGTGGGTCGCGTTTTGGGGGAATTTGAGGGTTTGTTCTCCTGTGTGGGACGTGTAATGATGCGCCGCGCGTTCGTTCACACTGCGCCCTCTCGTGGGAGCGTGTTAGGTGCGTGACCGATCAGTCCATGTACCAATTTGATGTGGTCAAAAGGCACCGTATTGTCTTGGGGAAGCGAGCCTGTGGGTACCAGCGCCAAACCAAGCACTGCAACCTTCCGCTGCTGTATTCAAAGTGCTGCCCTCCCCCCCCCCCTCCAGCCCGCAGAAGGGTTGATCTGAGTGCTGCGCTGCCCTTTTCAGGGAAGTTGACGAGTCGTTTCGAGGAGTCGAAAAGCAAGTACGCCAAGTCGACGGGGAAGCTGCATCGCGCGCACAACGAGTACATCCTGCTGCTCCGGGAGGTGGCGCTGCACCAGAAACACTACCTCTCCAACCTGCTGCCCGCCCTGCTCGACTTCCAGGAGACCGCGCAGCAAACCATGGTCAAACAGTGGTGAGTGTATGTGTGTGTGTGTGTGTGTGTGTGTGTGAGTGTGTGTGTGTGTGCACGTGCGTCCCGTCTGCAGGAAACAACGTCCAAACAGTTGTGCCGGGGGGGGGACGTCAGTCAATGCGCTTTGACGTGGATCGTGCCAGGGAGTGTTTTGAATTTGTGTGTCTCTGACGCTACACTCAGTCGCTCGCTCACACTCTTCTGTCTGTCTGTCTGTCTCTCTGTCTCTCTCACACACACGCACACTCTCTCGCTCTCTCTGTCTCTCTCTCACACACACACACACACACACACACACTGACACCTGTGCAGCACGCATCTCTCTTGCACGTCACACCGCGGACAATTGCACAGACTCCCTCCGACTGTCTTCCTCAGCGCGTCGTGGCGGGTGTGTAGATCGACCTCTGCGGGTTGAGTTGTTTTCTGTCATTGCTGTTTGGTTGTTCGCTTCGTGTTCGCTTTGGTGAAGAAACGCGTTGAGCCTCTCTGGTTTGCTCTTCTTCTCACGTGGGAACAACTTTGCGGGCAGTTCGGTGAAACTGAGAAGCTCCGAGGGTGGATCTTCGGGGATTTCCCTTCCCCCCCCCCCGAGATCCTGCTTCCGCCCCTGGACGCTCGTCGATGCAGCAGGAAGCGAACCCGACCCGACTCTTATCTCACGAATTTCTGTGGAATGGAAAAAAGTGAACGAGTCGTCCCAGTGCGTGTTTTGACTGACTCGGCCGCCATGAAGAGTCAACATTCAGCTCTTTCTTTTCCTTGACGCGCCGGACGCGTTTTTACAGCAGGGGTGGATCCAGGGTGCCTGGGGTCCTCTCATCGAGACCAAAACTTCAAATGCTGCACCGCCAGATTATAACGTGTGTGTGCACACAGGAGCCCACAGATCTGACTCTGGGGTCTTTGGTCTCAGTTCCTCCCCATGTCGGAGAAGACTACCTGCGGGTGACGTAACAAAATGCGTCTGCAGGTTCAACACAGGTTCACGGCAGAGTTTGTTTTCCTTCTGGAAGTCAAAACCTGATCCTGATTCCGTCTCCGAGTCGAATTGTTCCCGCTCACGCGTGGGATTGTGGGATTGGCTTCCTCATTGAAAGAAGGGAACAGGAAGAATGAAAATCTCGGGCCATTTCTGTCAGACCCGACTGAGGCTCTTTCCAGCTAACACGTGGAGTGTCACTGAGGTGTGCGTGTGTGTGTGTGCGTGTGCGTGCTCGTTTGTGCCTCTGAAAACTGCAGGTTTTCTGACGGATTTGTTCAGGTGTGAGAAGGATGCTGCTGAACCCTGTGACGCAGAGGTCCAGATGTGTTAATAATTGGAGACCCTGTTCAAGGAGACTGTGCGTTGACTCGTTGCAGCCAAGACGTGTTCAAGGGCTACGCTGAGCTGACGGACCACTCGAGTGACGCGTTCGCGCAGTGTCACCGAACCATCGGCTCGAGCATCGCAGCCATCAACTACAAGGAGGAGTACACAGACTTCATACAGAAACACAAGTACGTGTATGTGTATTGTGTGTGTGTGTGTGTGTGTGTGTGTGTGTGTGTGTGTGTGTGTTATATATGTGTGTGTTACAAGTGTGTTGTGTGCGTGTGCCTGGGTAGGTGGTTGGGTGTGTTGTGTGTGTGCGTGTCGTGTTTGCGTGCGTGTGTGTTTGTGCGTACGCGTGTGCGTTGAGAATCACCTGTGTGTGCTGTGTTAAAATGTGTGCAGAGGAAGTCAAATTGGAAGTACACGATGTGTCTTTACGCTTCAATCAATGGAGGCGGTCGCGAGCCGAACTCGTTCACACTGTGTGCGTCGTGCCGGGCGTTGTAGCCTCTACAATTTACTCCTTGAGTCGATGAACGAGATCACCCGACACGGATGTGTCGCACGACGCATCCGACGGGAACCTCGTCTCAGCCTCTTCAGCAGCTCAGACAAAACTTTGTTTCAAATTTCAAGTCACGAGCAGAAGCATCGAAATGTCAGGTGGTGGTGACTTCAGGTAAAACAGAGAAATCCTCTTTCTCCCAAGATGCCAGCCACACCCAAGTTGAAAAAGCTGGGTTCACACGAAACATGTCACGCGTTTCGTACTTGCCAAAGTCTGTGAGCGCATCGTAGTGTCGCATGTGACGTCACAGCCCATTGTGTCCTGCGCGCCGCACTCGGTGTGAAGCGGCCTCGGCGCCCGAGAGGATTGTGTCGCTGACTCCAACCCGTTGCTACGCGACACCGTCACGTGACACCGTCTCGCGCAGCTTTGATGCAGTTGCGACACGATCAATTGTCTTCTTGTTTCTGTACATGAGAGAACAACTCCACCAGTGTCTGAGCATGTTGTTCGAAATTCGCCCGGCTAAAGGTCAGAGAGAGAGTGCCACAGCGCAGGGTGAGGACTGTTCCAAACTTTAGGAAAGGGGATTTGTTGGCGTTTTGGTTTGTGTCGCCAAGTCGAGTGGGTGGGATGGTGTGAATGGAAAAAAAAGTCGGGGTTCTGTCTGGCGTGGGTCCCTGGGCCTCGACTTGGGTCTTCCACCACTTCTGGCTTTTGCACGACCCTCCCACGAAACGGCTGTGACATGAAACGTTTCTGCGTGTTGGGGAGCCCCGGATTTGTTTGGACACACACGCATACACACACACACACACACGCACACGTACACGTGAGCTGATCCTTGTTTTCCACGACAGGTCGGAGCGGCTGGAGCCGTCAAAGTTCGAGTTCGACCGGACGATAATGGACGTGTACAGGGGGGAGCTGGTCGCCGACCAAATCGCGCTCGACGACCAAACCGCCGAAAATCTCAAATCGAGGTCCGTTGTACTTCAGCTTTGTTGAGGCGCACTGACGTTTTCCTCTGTGAATTACACGCACTCAAGTCCACTGCGCTCCCTGGAATTTGCCCAAATCAAATAGAAAATTTACCAATACAAGTAACATATTCCAATAATATTAAATTTTTATTTAATTTAATCTATAGATCTTCATCAACTAATAAAGACAATAACACAAAGTTATTAGAAAATATACATGACACTTATGCCTACAGTATAACTAACCAATTTACAGGAGTATATTTTTTAGGGGATTTCAATTATCCCAAAGTAAACTGGAATATTTCACATGAAAATAATCATGAATTTTATGATGCCATAACAAACTTAGGACTACTACAGATAGTTAATGAACCTACAAGATATAAAAATATTATTGATCTTGTAATAACAGATTCACCTGGTTATACTAATGATATTACAATAAATCCACCTATAAAAAATTGTGACCATAATGTTATTTTATTTGACATTATGTATAATGATAAACCAATTGAAATATTACCAAGAAAAATATATAAATATCAGGAAGCCAATTGGACAAAAATAAATGAAAATCTTGGAAAAATATATTGGTTAGAGAAATTTTAGAATTATAACACAATAGAAGAGATGGTTGACTACCTTCAACAAGAAATTTATACCCAAATGTCTGATAATATACCAAGTTTTATACTAAGTAAAAGAAAACAAAAAAGTCCATGGATTAATTACAATATTAGAAAATTAATGGTCTTAACAAAAAGATATAAAAAAAGATATAATATCACTAATACTGGGTATGACAAAAACAGATATTTAAATACAAAAGATTTACTAGACAAAACATTATCTGAAGCTCAACAAAATTATTATCAACAAATACAAACAAATTTGAGAGAGAGGAATTACAATAGTAAACAATTTTGGAATACTTGTAATAAGTTATTAAAAAGAAAAATAAGAAGTAATATTGGAGATTTAATTTATCAAAAGAAAATATATAAAAATGATTCTGATAAGGTTAAAATCTTAGGTGACTATTTTGGAGAACAAGTATCTACTTATAATGGTATTTATGATACCCATAATGATTACTCAAATTTAAATACAACTATTACCAATTATCTTTTTCCAGAAATTACTGAAACTATGATTTGTGACATTATTAAAAATATTAATATTCATACTGCAACAGGACCAGACAATATTAGTAATATCTTTATTAAAAATACAATGGATACTATAAAAAAACCTCTAAATTATATATACAATTATTCCATTATACATAGTGTATATCCTCAACAATGGAAAAACTCACATTGGACTCCAATACATAAGAGAGATTCAAGGTTTAAAAGAGAAAATTATAGACCTATATCTTTATGCTGTAATTTAGGAAAAATACTGGATAAAATAATATTCACTACTTTATATAGTTATTTGGATAAATATAAATTATTAAATCCCTATAATTATTGTTTTAAGAGAAAGTCTAGTTGTCAACATAATTTATCAATGCTACTTCATCAGGTCTATGATAATTTAGATAAAAATTGTGATAGTGTTATATTATTTTTAGATGTTGTAAAAGCTTTTGATAAAGTGGA
>JAAUXT010048255.1_pt1 | contig 11733 bp, 13 predicted proteins | sample 7278171 | NCBI WGS metagenome assembly JAAUXT01 (sample SAMN14350112, study PRJNA611818) | marine sediment metagenome | isolation source: surface marine sediment (1.8m) | place: French Polynesia: Moorea | collected 2018-08
GTACTCACGGTGGGCGCGAGGATCTCGTTGCTCCTACGCAGCGCGGCGTCGCTCCCGTGGCCACGTGACAGCGACTTGGTGTGCGCCTGCGCGCCCGACCAGTTGAGGGACGCCGTCGAGGACGACAGCGCCTCGCTCATCGACACCAGGGTGCGCGGCCTGTTCATGCTGGCGTTGGAGCGCCACAGCAGCGACCCGACGGACGCCGACTTCTTCATAGCGCCGTCCCCGCCGCCGAGCCCGGCCTCGGCGCGTTTTAACGCCGCGATTTTGTCCATCTTGTTTGGTGCGTGTCAGTTGACGCAACGTCGCTCGATTCCCAGCCTCGCCTCGCCACACCAAAGCTGGTTTGGTGAGTTCGACAACTCGGCGTCAGAGTTTCAAAACTGTTGCCAAGTTGAACGTAGAGCAGCTACAAACAAAAGTTTCTTTGTCACTTTCAAATCAACAAAAGTCCACAAGTTTAGGATGCGATGATTCTCCCAACTTTGCAACCTTTCGCCTGAAACAATTGTGCGCAGAATGACCAATGGCTGTGCTCGCACAAGGCCACGCACGCACGCGCAATCGAAAACGAGTCTTGGGAACAAGTGTCACGTCCACTCCCACCCAGCACTGCTTATGTAGCAGTCACCACCTGATAATCCCCTATTCTTCTCTGCCGCAGTATCTTATCAAAGACGTATTCATTCATTGATTTGCGTCGATTTCAAAGAGAGATAGATAAGAGCCCAGGAGGCGCGGATCCCAAGACGACCCCAAACGGAGATTGAAACTTTTGTTCTCCATGCTGAAAGGGAAATTTTGCACCTGCATCGCAAGTGGAGGGTGCTAAAAATTTCGAGGGTGGTCAGGAGGGATGTACCCTTGGCCCCCTGGATCCGCCCCCTGTCGAAACAATGGGACCCCAGGACGCTCAGATCTTTGCCGCCCGCAATGCGAGATCATCACTTCAAAAATATTTGGAGTGTTCAAGAGTTTCTCAATTTTGAAACCGAAATTGAAATCGGAAAACAAAGTTGTTCAACGGGATAAAATGCTGCAAATCAACTTGGTTTGACGTCAGAAAAAATAATTGTTTGAAATTTTGACAGGCACCTACCTGTGTTGCGTTCCTCGGATATGGAGACTTGTCGCAGGGACACGCGGCTCCAAGTTACAACGAAGTATCGTCAACTTTCCACAAAGCAGTCCGCGCCAAGAATTATGTTTCTCTTCCACGAGTGTGAATGAAGAACTTTCAGGTGAGTTTCAACAAAGTCCATCCAGAATGATAACGTCGCAATTCCTACGCACGTTTCCGTGGTAACAACTACTGTTGTTGTTCTGCGCTGGACAAAGACAGAGCGCTCACTGCGGACGCTGGAAGACGCGCGCGGCAACGAAACCTGACGCACCGCACCGCACCGCAGGGGGCTCAGTCAGCTCCACCGCACCACGCGCTGTTGACTTACGATCAGTCCGATCACGGGACCTGTCAGTCAGTCGGTCGGTCACACGTCCACCCTCCTTCCTGCGCAGATGCAGCTGCAGCAGGCGAAGGAAACACCCAAACTTTCAGCGGAAATGTGTAACCGTTCAAATGTTTGGCAAGGAATCGTACGCAATCGTTTCACCTGGAATCCGTCCCAGTTGCGCTGTTCATACATCCTCCAGTTTTTGAGTGCAAGTTCTCATCCGATCACTGCGTGTCCTCTTGAAGTTTTGCTCAAGCGAGTCCATTGTCTGAGGACAGGCTCGGCGAGGAGCAGCTGCGTGTCCGCAAAACGCCCGAAGGTTTACGAGGACGCACGGAGCAGCAGGCCGATTCCGCCGACCTGGAACGAACGCACTAGACCCCGCGAAAGAGCAGCATCGCAACCAACGGGTGGTGACATCATATCACTTTCTTGCACAAGTAACGAGGAAACCATCCTTGCTGATTCCTCCAGCTCTTGACTTGCATTGTCCGTTTTTTATCCTTTCCCAGAATCAAGGAACCACGAGCTGTCAGAGCGATCAGTGTGAGCTCAACGACGCACCCCCCTGTGTGAGCGTACTCCAGTGGTTCGGGGGGAAAACGTCAGCTTTCACGTCCTGAAACCAACTGAGACCTGAATTGTCACATTGAGTATCGAGAAGTACCAAGAATGCGTGTCAAGGTGTGCGTGTGCATGTGCGTGGACACAGTCTGTGTCCGGTCTAGATTCAACGAGCAAAGTTTGGACGCCTTTTTTTCTGGGTTTATGGACGCGCGTGAACATCGATCAGCAGCTGATCATGCCCCGCTGGGCTGCACAGCGTCAAGGTCGCTCGTGTTATCTCCTCCTGTTGTACGAGTTCCAGGGGTCGCCCAACAAATCGAGGCGCTTTTCTACATTCATTAACATAAAATGTCTTACATAACTATTTGTGTGGAGTTGCGATGGGCGCGGTGCCCCTCTGCGCTCCACATAAAACTGAAGAGTTGTGGCGTGACCGGGTCAACAGAGCCGACGCTCCCGGATTCTCCACCATAAAGCCTCTTCACGAGTTGCGCAACCGACGCACGGTGCGTGCAGCGAAGGTCGGAAATTTTTCTTTCACAGATGTGTTCCTTTTCAAAATTTTCTGAACAGCTCAGTTAGTAAAGGATTGGTTTTGCGCAGGAGCGCACGCAGCGCCTGTTGGAAAAAGGCGCGTGCGCTTTGCGCGCCGAAACACCTGCACGCGCCTAGGTCAGTTCAAACGTCCTTCGTGCACGAACACGAGGACCGTGCGGACGAAACTGTAAGATTTCCAAGTTCGTCTCGCAAGGCTTCGATATTGCGACTGCTTCCAGGTGTACGCACATCATGAAGATCCGTTCGGACAAATCGCACGCCTGCGAAACGTGGATGCACCAAACGAACGCCGCCCGGTGGACGAGGACAAAGTGGGGAGGCTCAAGTGTGTGGCGTCTAAACCCCTCTGGAACCGCCCCTCCGTGACTGCGTTGTTCTTCAAAAGGCGCAACAAACCACGGTGGAACGAACACTATTCAGCCGACGGCCCATGACCCCCCCCCCGGGTGCCCCCACACGCTCATTGAGTGCACTCGCACACCTTTGAATACAGCCACGCACACCTGTGGGCCAATGCAGAGGGCAGTGACCCCCTCGGTTTCGATCTGTAGCGACACCCGTCGTCACCTCCGTCAGGGCAGCAGCGGTGCGGGTCACGTAGATCGAACACCCTCAACGACAAACACCTGAACGTCACGGGGTGGATCTTGGAGTGGATCGAGGACAGCGATCCAACACACATAGGGCTGGTCTCAACTGAATGTGGGATGATGGCAGGACGGACGGAACAACTATTTCCCCAGGGATTCGCTCTCACCGACTAATTCACATGCACACACGTGTGCACGTGGAAAATTAGGAGATGACGCTGTTTTTCAGACTGGTGAGCGTTGGGTCCCTCTGCGTCATCACAAGTGTCCACGAACGCAACGCCTGACGCTTCCAGAGTGAAACAGGCCTCAACTCGACCTCAGCGCACAGCTCCGAACGTTCATTGTCAGCAGCTGTGGAAGACGTTCGACGTGGGAAAACTTGTCTCGCATCAACAGAAACGCCAATCACGCACGAGTCAAAACAACGTTTTGTCACGTGAAGAACCGCAATCTAATCCAAAGCCAAATTCGCTGCCAAATATTTCGCTGAAAATTGGCTTCGTTGACACGGCACCACGTCCTGTTTTCCGCGCACATCGCTGTCAGAATTGTTTTGATGGAAAGTCGTTGAGTTTTGGATAAGCGCGGACGGAGGCAGCGATGGGAGCGCCGGGCTTCCACTCCTCAATTCACACGGAACCGCAACCGATCAACGCGCCGGGGGGGATCCAGGGGCGGGGGGTGGGAGGGGGCGGCCAGGGTGTGGACTCGGGCGGTGGGCCCTCCCTGCACATCCCCACTCAACTTCAAACGTTTTTTGTGAGGCAGACACGCGTTCGTGTGCAGGCCGCCCTGTTCAGGTTTGGCATCTGAAACGTGAACGTTCGTTGATGGCAGCCTGCATGGTGTCGCTTGAATCTGAGAGAGCTTTTCGTGGCCATGTGTGCATGATCATGTAACCGCGGTTCTGACACACTCACAATCACTGAAGATATTTTGGGCGACTCATTTCATTCAACAGAAGCACGAAACCTTGTAGCGTCCAAGACAAACAGGTCAGGAAGCCTGTGAAGTTCTTCGGGGGTGGACCAAGGAGGTCTGTTCCTGCCCTCCCACTAAAACGTCTTTCCTTGCCGCATTCTGTGCTGTCACGTCAATTTACCTTTCCCAAATACATTTTTTTTTCAAAGTTGGGACCGCCCACCCCCCGAGGGTGGCCCCGACCACATCCTGGATTCGCACCTGCAACTCTGAGGCCAAACACTTGAGGAGTTGCACGAGTAGCATCGGAAACGAGGCTTCACTCGAGATTCCGACCTTCTCCACGAGGTCGTTCTCACGCGTCACGAAACGCACGCACGCCTTTGCGCAGTACAGTATGTCATTCGCCCCTGTCTTCGAGCGCACGCACGCACGCACACACACACACGCACACACACCACCAGAACGCACTCACCATCATCATTTGCATGCAGAGGACGGTATCTTGCAGGCCCCATGTCGGACCCACGGCTGTCCCTTCCTATTCACCCCCCACCCACCCACAACTTGGTCATTGGTCTCTTCGTTCAACAGGCTTCATTGTAAGCGGGAGGCATGTGAGGTATTTTCAGATCTGTGTTGCCTGTCTTGTGCCATGCACAGCAGAACCACACCATGCAATCAACTTCAAAGCCGAAATCGGAACAGCACTCTCGATCCCAGCTTCAAAAGTTCATTTGAACAAGGTGCGACAAAAAAAGATCAGTCCACCACTCACTTCACCAACACCATCTTGAAAAATCTAATTGGAAACAAATAGGCCTCTCGATGGGAGTTTCCGGGAATCGGTGCTCTTTGGCCCATGTGACGAGCGAGTGCTACAGCCACTTGACAAGCGAAGATACAGAGAGGTTTTTGATAAGGTGAATCTCAAGGACGATGCACAAGTACCTCTGTCAAGTACCTCCTATTTACATTAGTGTTGAGAGTTATTCTAATCAATTGATGGGTAGATAAGTTGAAAAAACAATGACTTCAAACCCTTGCGGCTCCTACAATCTGGTCACTGTGTCACAAAGGTGGCCGCACTCCAGCCTCGTCACCCAACAACTAAATTATTTCGAATGAGCACTGCGGTTTTTTCTCAGACAAAAAAGTGCTGAGTGCACTGTAAATTAGGAAGTTCTAACCGCAAGACTGACGGTCCAAGTGCCTGCGTGCGCAAAAAAAGTTTCCTTCTGGCTCCTTGCTCGAGCATTTTGGGTCCCAAACCGTGAGTCTAAACAGGTTCCTGCTGACAGCAGATCCGCCTCGGTAGATTAATTTACTGTTCCATTGTGTAATCTCGTGCCCGCGCGAAGCCAGGAAGCCAAGCCCCTGAGATGGCCGAGAGTTTCAAGCAGCGCTCTCAAGGGTACCCGACAACACGTCCGTCGACACCGTTTCGCTCTCAAGGTCGAACCAACAACCGTCACACGTCACATGCAAGTCGTGTTCTTCTCTCCAAACGTGTCACTGATGTGCAACACTGTACGTGTATGTTTCTGCCTCGCACCCATCCACCTGACCTTCCTAATCCCGAGCCACACATCATCCGCACACGTGTCCAGCAGTGAGGAGGGACGCGCGCACGCGCACGTGTCCATCGTTCACGCCTTTCGGTACGCCTGCGCCAACAAGTGGAATTTTTTTGTCCATTCTCAACAACATTCTGATTTTCCGGGGACCGTGTGTTTCCCCTGTTTTCAATGTCAACGTCCACTCGATGTTGTACCATTTTGCCCGCGGTGTCACACGACAGAATCTACCTTTGCTTTCAAATGCTGGTTTATTGGACGCAAAGCCGAGAGACCTTGTCAAGTGGAAATTATTCACAACAGAAATGCATTTTTTCACGGCAAACCATATCAACACACACCAGTCTCTCCCCGATGAGGGGGATATTCAGAACCTGGAGCAAAGACGTCTTCGAGTTGAGCTGTTGTTGTCATGTCTTGAATTCATACTCACTTGTGTCCTTGGTTACAGTGTTTCAAACGTTACGTTTGTGGTTACAGAGTCGCAATGTCAACCATCAACAGAAGGAACAGCGATAAAGAACGAAAACGAATGCGTTGCGTTGTTACTGGAGTTTCCAAGTGAAGAACAAACGACGGGTGTCAACGTTTCAGAACAGAACGCACGAGTTGGGCGCTATGGCCCGCTGTTTCTATGGCAACGTGTCTGGGAAAGGCAGCGTGAGTCTACCTGCGTCTGTACAGGTAGATGTAGCCGAGGTCTTTGGGTGTGTTCTCCGACTGGGCCACCTGCGACAAAGAAAAGACTCCTTACTTCACTTGACAATTTCTGTCTGAAAAGTTCTGGTTTGATCCCGACTGAACTGTATGTGACAATGTGCTTGCGTGTGACTGAGGCGTGCGTTCGCGGTGACGTGTGTGTGTGTGTGTGTGTGTGTGTGTGTGTGTGTGTAAGGTATGCGTTCGCACCTTCTCATCGTTGAAGATGACCCAGCGTCCGTCCTTGAGCAGATGACAGACGTAGTGCCCGACCAGCGTCGACGTACCCATGTGGCTGATAAACCCGACCAGCTTGTACCCTGCAGAGACACATACCCATTTGACTGACAAACCAGCTCAACTCAAGGACACTTGCAAACCCTTTCTCGGTTTTTGAATTTGGAGATGAAATCTACAGCTGATGAGCTGTGCATGAACATGGCACAGCAAAGGAAGACAATGACTGTCTCGGTCCTTTGGCAGCCATGTCTGAGAGCAAACGTGCCCAAGAAAACGAAGACAATTACATTCGTGGAAAACGAAGACGGACATGTCCTCTTGTGCTGGAAGGAAGTCACGCCAACTACCGGCCATGTCTGCTGGAGCAATGGGACGCCTCCGGGCGGTAACGCCCTCGCCCACACCCACCCCGCCCACTCTTCCACCCCACCCTGCCCCCACCCCTTCCGGCCCACACCAGCACACTCACGCCCACTGCCGTCCCTGCTCGAGCCCTGCGACGCCTCCGGCGCGGCGGCGCCGTCCGCCTCGGGCGCCGCGTCCGTCTCCATCGGCGCGTCCAGCTCGTCGGCGTGGCTGAAGATCCAGTCGGCCGCGCGCTCCACGTTGTTGTTCTGAAGCGACAGCGCAGCGATTACAGCAGTGCGCCGGGTGCGAACAAGTGGGTCATCGTGACTGAGTTCCTGCAGCGAACCCTGGGGTTGGGGTTGGACCGGAACCAGGGGCAGTGCAATACCTGACATTTTCTGTTGGCCCAACCGAAACCATGCTCGTGCCGTCTCGTCAACAAGCTGGAGAAATTTTGATACAGGCGTTGCACTGGATATCGCGTGATTTCAGAGGCTGAAACAGGATCTCGTCCCTGGTCAACACAGTCAGCCAATCAGAGGCGCAGACACACAGCCAGATCAGCCAATCAAAAACACCCAACAGGGACGCGCAGTGAAATATCTCCTTGAGCGAGCGCATCACGCGTGAACTGCGCGTAAACTCAAGTCTCCTTGAGTAACATTGCCCAGCCACGCGTAAACTCACCACTCCTTCACACGCGTTATGCATTGACTCACCATTATCTTAAGAGCGCATTGCCTGGTCACACGTGAACTGCGCGTGAACTCACCGTCTCCTTGAGCGCGCGCGTCGCCTGGTCGCGCGTGAATTCATCATCTCCATTAGCGCGCGCGTTTCGCGTGAACTGCGCGTGAACTCACCGTCTCCTTGAGCGCGCGCGTCGCTTGGTCGCGCGTGAAGCCCATGGCCATGATCATCCCGAGCGCGTCCTCGTCAGGGGTGAAGCTGCTCGCCTTCTTCCCGCCGCCGCCGCCGCTAGGGGGCACGAACGGCGCTCCGAAATCTACAAAAACGCAGTGTGTTAAAAAAATGCCCTCATGCAGCTTTGACTTTCTCAATCGAACCCACTTTCACTCACTCAACCTCAACAGTCACTCATACTCGATCACTCACACTCTGCCTCGATACCTTCACTTGCTCTCACTCACGCTCTCAACGGAACACCGGCACACACCCTGAGTTCGGAACAAATGTGCGATGCTTCTTGTTTTTCACACACGATGGTAGTTTTTTTGGGGGGAGAGTGGGCAGACCTATTCTGTACGGTGCAGGAGGGAGGGATGGGTGCCTCTGCTTTTGGCCCGTCAATTGCCCCGTGATCCTCCAGGACCTGTGGACCCCTCCTCCCGAGTTGTGTCTCGGTTTGTCTGCTTCTTCAGGAAGCTCTTCCTGGGCCCCTTCTCCCCCCGCCCCGCACTGTCCCGCACAGGATCATTGGCACTGACAAAGGGCGCCAGCTTCATCCCCGGCCCCATCTCCGGGATCTGTTTGCACCCTGCTGTCCATGCTCCTCCGGGGTAACCCCTCCCCACCCGCCCGGCTCCCCATCTCTGTCCCAGTCCCGCACAACACGCACCTGGATCGTCCATGTGCGCCATGACCCAGTTCATGGCGGCCTCGACGCCCGAGTTTCCGGTGTGGAAGACGGCGCGGCGACACGCATCGAACGGGAACCCCATCTCCATGAGCTGTGACACCATGCCCTCGTCAATCTGCACCGCTGTGGGGGAGAGAGACAGGCAACGCTGCACTGTGTGTGTGTGTGTGTGTGGGTGTGTGTGTGTGACAGAAAGATCAGTGTCACCACGAGAAGACAGTGAAAAGGAACACAGTGGGTGGTGAGATACAGACAGACAGACAGACAGACAGACAGGCAGACAGACAGACAGACAGACAGACAGACAGACAGACAGACAGACAGACAGACAGACAGACAGTTCCGTACTTGTTTGGGCCTCCTGCTCCTCCTGGCTCTGCTCCGGCAGCTGCTCCTCGCCCGGCTGCTGCCCCGTCGCGCGCAGGTGCGAGATGTCCACCTCGTCCGGCATGTCCAGGGACACGTCTGACACGGCAAGAAAAGGTGCATGTTTACGTCGGAGCTGAGGATACAATTCTTCTCGAGGTGGTAGATTCAGCACAGATCTTGGAGGGACACATTAACACAGCCAAAAATGACAGAAGCTCTCACGAATCCCTGTCTCAAAAGACACCCATAAATTCTAGATTTGTCAGGTGTTATTTTTGTCTCTCAGAGTTGGTGTTCACGGCGTAAAAAATATTTGCACAGAAGACTGAAAACACAACAAATGATTCTCTTGTAAGATTTGCGATGGGCTCCTTGACGGTCGTGATGCGAACCAGTCGGATTTTTCATCGTGTTTTGGTGTTGAATGCTGAAGATTTTGTGACTTGAGACCAAGGAGGTGGAGATATATTTCTCGACAGCATCACGTCGTCAAGGAAGGCCCCACGCAGCTTGGAAATGTACCGAGTTTCTTCGGACTCCAGTCTTCGCTGATGGTAAATTTCTGCATCTGCAGGACCAAGTAGTCCGGGAATGTGGCCAGTCGAGTCGTTCTGAAAACAAGAACATTTGTCAGTGCTGAAACGCGCCGCTCGTGTCTTTTCGTGCAAAGAGGGAAATCCTTATGTTTTTGCTGTACACAAGTCCACATTTCGTTCGTCAAACGTTTCCGCTGACAAGTTGACGTGTTCGTGTGTGCGTTCTCTGTCCACACCGTGAGACTCCAAAATACGAAACAATGCTTTCAGGCAGTTCATTTGTAAACACGCTTCTCCATCCGCAACAAAACCTGTGGCGAGATTTCTGCTGGGGAATTCGCACAACACTTATAAAACCTCGTTTGTGGTGAAAAGTTGCCCGACTCACTTGGTGGCGGTTGACTTGGCGTTGATGGCGGTACTGAAGAAGTCCTCGACGGTGGCGGGCGCGGCGAACGCCTCCAGACACGACGCCAGCGAGATGCGCGGACGCACGATGTCCTTCGGGTCCCTGAAATTAGCCATTTGTTCATACGTCGTTATTTCCCGGTGGTCACTACAACGAGAAAAGGGGGAAAAAAGGAAAAGGGGGAAAAAGATCGCGCTGTAGCAAGCGTCACCCTTGTTGGTTGTCAGAATTTCATTAAGATGCTGCGTCATCACGTGTGACTTACACAACTCTCTTCTCGGCCTCCAGCTGTTTTTTCTTCGCTTCGAACTCTGCTACGGCTTCTGCGGAAGAGAAATATTATGCGACTGACAAAAAAGGCCAATTGACCAACGCGAAAATGCGTCGAACTTTTCCACCACACTGTGCCAAGAGTTCAACAGCAACTTTTGAGACACCCCCAATGTCAAAATTCCAGAAACCGAAAAATTTTGAGAGCACCCTCGCCCGACATCTAAACGCTCAAGTCACGTGTCGCTACATCAGCGAGGGCGCGCACCTTTGTTGGTCGCGGCCTCCATCGGGATCGGCAGGCTGAGCAGGAAGTCCGACTTGCGCGTGTACTTGACTTTGCCTGAGCTGCCGCACTGGATCCGCTCCTCCACGTCGAACTTCATACTGTCCGTCGGGTTCACCGAGCCCCGGCTGTTCCGCTGAACCAACAAGAACACTTGCCGATGATGACACACGCCTCGGGTACAACCAATGTCGACCAGTAGTCAACACGAGAGGTGTCCGATTCACACCTTGACATTCAGCAAATCGGTGCTTGTGACGATGACCTTGTTCAGAGACGCCAACGCATTGGTCACCGGAAAAATGTTTACAGGTTTACAACGATCTCCGTGTCTTTGCAATCAAAAGGTACGGGTGCGAAATGATCACACACGCACACACACACACACACGCACACAGAGGACTTGCTGTGAGTCACACACACGCACACACACACGCACGCACACACCTCGACGCTGTTGAGGAGGTGGAGCAGGAACTCCTGCGCGTCCTGCTGCCGCCTGGTGGAGAACTCGGGGTGCCCCCTGCCGACTAGAGACTTGAACATCTGCGGACGGATCCCGTTCGGCAACTGCAAACAGCGAATTCTCATGTCGCACACCTGGACTCGAGACTCAGTTGACAAACGAGGAAATCTTGTGCTCGACAATCACTCACTGGTTGGTGAACCAGATTTCATGCGTCTTGGTGCAGTGAAAAACTGATGTCGCAACAAGGAATACAGAGCGTGAATCTGACCAGCGGCAGTATATCCAAAACACGTGATTCGGACGAACTCACCCGGATGGTCGGTTCCGTGATGACTTCGGGCTCTTCCGGCACAGCTCGGGAATATTCGCCGGACAACAGGCCCTGACCCAGTTTTGCCCTGCGAAGAACAAAATCCACATCAAGAAAACAAGCGTCGAAATGATAATTGACCATTGAATTGCAAATGGGCAACTCGTGTGCGTGTTTCCATGACAACGTACATCTGAATGTTGAAGTCACTGGTGGGATCACCAGACGCGGAGTTGAATATGGCCTCGGCTTTCTCGGAGTACCTGCGGAGATTCACAACATAAATCTACTGACCCACCGACAAGGCGAGTTGTCGCCACACCACATGTGCTGTGGACACAGACACGAGAAGTCACAAGCCCAGTGCGCAGTCTGGACACAAGTCGTGAAGTGCCAAACAGATGGTACCTCATGTGCGGTAAAGATTGACAGAGGTTTTGAACTCTGCGGTGTGGACTGCCACGGGGCATTTGAAAGCGCTTGTTGCTTGTTCTTTACGGGGGGGGGGTGGGGGTCTCACAACA
>JAAUXT010141775.1_pt1 | contig 11732 bp, 7 predicted proteins | sample 7278171 | NCBI WGS metagenome assembly JAAUXT01 (sample SAMN14350112, study PRJNA611818) | marine sediment metagenome | isolation source: surface marine sediment (1.8m) | place: French Polynesia: Moorea | collected 2018-08
CCGAGATACCCTTAACCCGGACAATTTGGAAAATTTTTCTTTGCGAGGGGGGGGGGTAACCTGGACAATCGGACAACCTGGACAATCTGTCCGAGATACCCCTAACCCGGACAATTTGGAAAATTTTTCTTTGCGGGGAGGGGGGGGGGTAACCCGGAGAATCGGACAACCTGGACAATCTGTCCGAGATACCCCTAACCCGGCACAGGTATGAACCATAAACCCAGAAGACACTGACAAACCTCACGAAGCACACGAAAACCCACAAAGGTGGCAATGGACCCACGAAGCACAGACATATATGCAGGCCCTGGTGTTCAGACAATCTTTGAGGTACAGGCGGTCTTTTGAGGCAAGCATTTGTGGACCAAGGCGGCAAAGGTGGACCACAGACCTGGACAATGTGGTCCCACAGACCCACAGGCGATCTCACTACTTGTTTACGTCGCAGGGATCTTCAAGTGAATCGAAAGTCGAAAGAAATTTCAAACAAGGATTGTTCCTTCGCAATTATGCCGTGAATTGAGAAAGTCGAATGTCGTTGAAAATCACATGGAGCCCATCCCGAAATCATGCCAGAACCCATGATGAACCCCAGGACCCATGCCAAAACTCAGGCCAGAACCCAGAACCACGCCTGAACCCAAACGGGAACCCATGGCAAAACCTGAAACCCGTGCTTGAACTTGTGCCAGAACCAAAAGTTGATCCATGCCTGAATCAATACGAAAGGTAACCACTCAGTTTCAGCAGTGGTTATACTCCTGCTGATTTTCGCTGGGTGGGCAGGCACTTGGTGATCCTTGTCAAAAAAGTTCAGCAGTGGTCACTCCTGATCATGATCAGGCAGGAACCGGGAGGGAGGGATCAAAACAAAGGTTTTCAGTCCACTCCCATGGACACTCAGTCGTGATTAGAATGTTCAGAATTTTTCAATCGTAGTCACACGATCGGTCATGAGGTCACTTCCAAGAATTTCTCAGTGGTGGTCACACAATTACTCACCTTCTTTCACAGTGGTTGTCAAACGACAAAGCACAAACATAGTCTCTCAGACCACAAAAAAGGAAAACTTCAAGATATTCTCAGCAAGAAGTCCCTGTGGCGGGAACCCAATGGTTGCGCGCCATCTTGACGTCTATACTGCATGTCATAAGGGGGGGGGGAGGAGCGGAATAGCCTGCATGAGGGGTGCAGGCCCAGGTGCCAAGGGGGCAATGACCTGGGTGGAGGGTAATGACCTGGGTGAGGGGAAACAGCCTGGCTGGGGGCAATGGCCCGGTAGCCTGGTAGGGGGTGGGTAATGGCCTGGGTGGGGAAGTAATGGTCTGGGTGGGGATGATGGCCTGGGCAGAGGGGGTGATGGCCTGGATGAGGTGATGGCCTGGATGGAAGGGCAAATGCCTCATTGGTTTTCAAGCCATTCTATCACTCTACATGTTCAGCAGCGAAGTTAATTGGCCAGTCTGCACTGAGAAGAACAAAAGAATCAGCCAGACTGACATTGTCTCCAATCAACCACCCGTGACTGTTGCCAAACACATTGAACATGCAGAGTGACAGAATATGTTGATACATCCTCGTGCATTTGGGGGCCTTCTTGACACAGATCAATTTCAGTTTCACAAAGTTTGAGAATGTTGAAAAACTGGACAGAAAGTTGCAAATCTTTTCCTTGAAACCTTGCCCACTGAAAACTTCCCTGGTGAACTGATGACACTTCCCACCCCTGCAAACAATGTGGTCAAAAGCGTACCTGCCAACTGTCTTTCCATGGAAGATGCCTCTGCCTTTGGGTTTCGGAATCGTGTGAATATCCACACTGTTCCTCGGCTAGGCGTGTTCCTTGGGAAGTCACGACAAAAATATGAAAAATAGACACGCACGTCCGGATTTATCAGAGCGAAAAGTTCATGTCTCAAGCAGACGACGCCAGGAACGTCTGTCTGGGAAAATGTTTCTCTCCAAAACACGATGTCCAGGACAAACTACGCGCAGGCGTTGTAGATCTGGCTGTTCTGGAAAGCGACGATTTACCACTTCCAGTCTCCGTATGAGCACCCGTAATTTTAGAAAAAAAATTGAAGAAAATTTTTGCTTCACACTTGGTTTTTTTCGTCACATTTTGAAAGATTTGAGTATGTCATAAACAATACTGAAGGCAAACATTTCTCGAGTACCAGCTCTCATGTGACTTTTCATAAAAATGAAACATGGTGGGTGATCTTTGAACCAAAAATATTTTCAACCCACAATTGAAGCCAAATTGAAATGTTTTCAAACAGAGCTGTTCACACACATCTTACACTGTGAAGTATTTGGAATATGTCACGATGGAGGAATGTGATCGACTGAAAGACGTGAAATGCCGCGACGGATTGAGACGGGAGGTGCAAGAAGCAACACTTGACATTTGACACGGACCTGCAGTTGAGAAGGTGACTCGAACCATTTTCACTCCATGTCTTTGATTTCTTTCTGATGTTGTGGGCAGAAGACACACGGACCCGAGCTGTTTGTTGCGTCGATGTAGCTTGCTTCAGGTGTCAACAATCGTGTCTTTTTTCGCACACCTACGCGCCAACCTGTTGCACCAGCAGATCAAACTGCAACACAAGCCGGTGCCAGATTGAAGGACATTTCTTCGATGCATCTGGAAGATGAACACACGTGTTATTGGCCAAGACAATTGGTCTGCACTTTTTGGCCGCGTACAACGTCCTGTTCTGATTTCTCAGAACACCAAGGCAAAACATGTGACAGGATTTTATCAGTGAAGTTTGAGAAATGTGCGACGTATTCACTTTGGTTTTCCGGTTTTGACAGTGGAGATGGCTTCAAAAAGGAGATCGGGGATGCTGAAGAAGCAATGGGAGTCGTTTGTTCGCACGCCCCAGGAATACAGAACGGTAACAGTTCAATACTTTGCACAGGTGCGCCACCCAGCTGGCCTGTGTAATCACTGGCAGTGGCTGTTGCTGAGGCTGCGGTCACCAGAGGATGACCCGATCATCTGCGGGCAACACATTCAGAAGTCAAATAAGAACAGTGAGAAGGAGTCTGGCGTTTGTTTTGCGTCAAGCTGTGCCTGTTTTTGCACACAGAAGCGGGCGATGAAGCTGGACCGGTTCCTCTGCAGCTTTCTCGAGGAGACGGCGGCCACCTCTGTGCACTGCGGGGAGGACGGCGGCGCCTTGGACTCGTCTGCACGTCAGTTCAGGTACCTTACTGCTGTTTGTTCTTCGCTGCAGATCTTAAATTGGGTTTCGTTTGCACATTTATCACTGTCATAAACAGCGCAAAATGTGGCTGACTGCATCGAATTATCACAATTTAACTTTCAATCATCATCCCAATTTTCAGTCACCATTCAGAGTGCGTGCAAAACTGCGTTGATAACCAGATATGTCTGGGCAACCGAGTGCACTCAGTACAGTCGTCGTTGGCCGTACCGATGTTTGTGACACACAGAATTCAGATGGAATTGTGAAATGAGCGAATTCAGTCCGGGCAGCTTTTGCGGGAAGTTGAATTTGCTGAAGTGGAGAAAATTTCAATGACAAGATGAAATGAAGTTTGGGTGGAGTTTGGAACTTTCTTGGGCAATATCCGCAATGTCTCTGGGGTTGACAAGGGTGATGCTCAATGGCGTTCTGGGAAGGGAGGTCTCTACAACCCGTGTCTCCCAACGTCGAAACGTTGAGACAGGCTCAGGTTGATAGATTCTGAAGGTGCCTTCTTTGGCTGAAACGTCTGTGGCAGTTACCACAGCTCGTCCAGTATTTGGACAGAACGTGAAGTTCTTGGTTTCTGTTTGATGAACAGTGACCCTCCTGTTGATTGTCTTCACGCAAGATTTCCGGTCCGAGTGAAAATCTACAAGGGAATGTACTTACTGAATTGTGTTTGCGGCCGTTTTCTGTTGCGATTCAACCGGCTTTTCTGTGTACATGATTTTCGTTGGTCCAAATGGATGTGTTGGAGCGCAAATGCGAGACTGAGGGATGAAATTGACAAGGAAAGGCTTGTCTTTTTACGATGCCTGTTCACAGTCTGCATTGCAAAGACTGTGTCAAATGTGCACGGGACGAGAAGTCAAGATTAAAAATTTCATCACACTTCATTGTGCTGAGTCCCACTCAACAAGAAGAAATATGATCTGGTGTGTGCACTGCTTTTGAGGCCAATGAGAATCATTTTGAGGCTATGGAACAGTGTACGTGAGTACCACAGTCCAGCAGATCCAATTGATCAGTTCTTGGGTAGAAACTAAGATCAGAAGCTTCACTGCTTTGGACGAGATGCCACAGTGAAGCTGAGTGCAGGTGTGTTCCATGTCATTTGCTTGTCCTGCAGCAACGTTGAAGAATTGTCGCATCGCTGGTGTTTGTTTGGTTTGGGACTGGAAAGTCGGTATTCGATCATCAGACGACTGACAAGTGTTTTGCAGCACTTTGTTTGGAGATGACCACGCTGAGGAAGGACCGCAAGAAGTTCCTGGAATTCAAAAATCCCTTCTGGCTTGAACACAAAGTTTTCCTGCCGAGTTTGACACGTCTTTTGGAGAGGAGTGCTTTTGTTGGTGGTGCGAGTACATCTCGTTTGGAGTGTGAAAAAATCACGTTCTTACGTGTGCTTTAGGGCAGAAATGTTGGGGAAGAAACTTCTTCAGAAACTTTGAGAAAGCAAAAAATGGATCCTCTCGCGTACGAATACATGATTGTCAGTGCTCGGCCTGCACCGCTCCTACAGGTCAGAGATTAACAAAACTCCGGCCACGTGACACGTCTTGACAAGTACGCAATCAGAACACTACGTTTGTACTCGTACATTTGTGGCCGTAAATCCACAATCATCTGGGTCAGTGTATCTTTAAGATGTGCTGACAACGTACGCAAACGTACACATTGCGAGTCTTTGGTGGTGCCACACCAACACAAATGTAAGTGGAATGTTTCTATTAATTACAGCCACATATCTGCTATTAATTGCTTGTTGTACAAAGCTTTTCAGTGCTGTTCCATACCAGTGATGATTTGGTGTCGATCCTCACAAATTGCTTGACACCAGAATGGTTTTCTATTTGGCATTTGACATGCAATTCCAAAACACAGCTGGTTGTCTGTGCAAAAAGGTTGTTTGGTCAGACGCATTTTCTGGCTGTTTCTTGTTCTCGAGAAAGGCATTGTGGCAGAAATCGATCCAGATGACAGTTTTGACTCCTTACGTTTTCGATCAGTTCGCTGCTGACAACATAACGAGGGAAAACTTGTCGCATTTACTTTGCCCTTGAGAGTAACGGTACTGCAAGGACTGCAAGGATGGTAGTCGTGATACTTCAACTGAGCAGCGTATGAATGAAAGTCTGTTCTGCCGATAGTGTACTCTGCATTGATTGTGATATATTAATCTATTCAAAGGTTGTGTTTTCAGGTTATGCCGCAAATGCAAGCTATTGCATTTTCAAGGATCAATTGTAAAGATCAGATTGTACTTGGAAGTTGTATTGTCGGATCACAATCAATTAGCATTGCGAAGGCGTGTGTGGAATGTACATGACAGAATTAGACTGACCTACAATAAGAATAGCTCAGTAATGACTATGCATAAAGCGGTGAACGAAGTGTAAGTGCCTGGATGAAGAGAAGCTGCTGAGGGTTGAGAAAATACTCAGGGCGCAGAGCAGGATCTCCTCTGGTTGACCTAGCAGCATGGCACAAAAGTCTGCGTTTGGTTATCGTACTGCCGCACCGGACTCGGATGACTGTCACAGATGTGTGACAGCCAGACGATTGAGATTGACTTAGATCTGCATATGATATAGTGGATTTATCAATACCGGTTTCACACAAGTAGAGACAGAACAGTACTTTTGGGGTCATGTCAGGCCATTGCACAGAGCACAATGCAGATGTACGAGAGTGAAACGATGCCCACATTTATTATTGCTGCCATGTTTGGGAGGCGCAAACGTAATTGAAGACTTCGGAGATCCAATGTCAGCTGATCTGTTTTTGGCCCAAATCCTTCACAGGCAAAAAACTTGTGCACAAGAAGTGAACTTTGAAGGTGTGTGAGATTAGTTTACCAAACACAACAAAAACTTGTGCTGGAGGTGCATGATACACTCAGGCGTTTTTCGGAAAAAGAACGCCCAGAATCTGTCAGAGCCCTTTCCACCCTCCTGCCGCTCCCCACCCCGACCCATGCACACACAAAGACGTTGCTTGCGGAATTTTTCGTTTGATCCAAGTTTATGAAACACTTCAAATTTGTAAAAGAATGGGACCCGTGGCATTTGGCTTGTGTCAAAACTGGCTGGTGTTCAAGGAGAATGTGGAGCTTGAACTGCAAAATGACCAACACAGGACAAAGGGAGGAGACCCATGGGTTTTTGCACTGAAAAAGGACCGTCTCAAATAACGCCAATTTGCAAACATCTAATCAGAGCCAGCTGCAGTGCTGATCTTCTGATGGTTCATGCAGGACATCAGCCTCTTGTGATCGTCTCTCCAACCCAGAAAGAAACATTTTGCCACCGTGATGTTGCAAAATTTGTGGTGTGTATGTTGCATATTACCAGCGTCCATGTGGTGACAGGAACCCGTGGAACACGCACACACATACATACATACATACATACATACATACATACATACATACACATACACACACACACACACACACACACACACACACACACACACACACACACACGGAGTTGCAGTTCCCTGTGACATGGAGTGCCTGACGCCTCATCCTTGGTTTTCTTCTCGGTGGCCTGTTCAAGCCAATTTGCGACATTCTGCAGACACTAAACGTGTGAGAATTGTTTGTTTCTGAGCAGCCGTACCTTTGGGTCATTGCATTCAGGTTTCTGAGAGAACGATTTATTCACTGATACGAGTACAAAACTGACAAAAAAACATTTTCGAGTGCAGCAGCAGGGCAAGCGGGAGATGCAGCCAAAAAAACAGCGAAGAGCAAAAGCGCCTCGATGAAGAGCCCTTGAGATTAAACCGAGACCCCGGGTTCATACATGACAAATTGCACAATATTGGTGATAACGTCGCAATGTGATTACAACCGGAGCTACTCACACGAAAGCACACTCCTCGTAACATTGCACGTCGTTGTTTCTTGCTTTTGTGACGTGACAGGTTGTGTCTGATGGACAGAACAACCACAGAAGTCCTGACGTTTATTCACCCCCCCCCCATGCAATGGTTCCTGGATCCCTTGCAGCCTTTGTCTTCTGTCTGTTCACCAATCGCTGATTTGGTCGTTGCAGCGACATGCAGAGCGTGAGCAACATCCTCGCGGGTGAGTTCCTGCTCGATACGGAGCGCATCTGCAGTTCGTGCGATGACGACGACTACAGCGCCATCGAGACGTACCTTCTGCGCGCGCGCGGCGCCGCCATCCTCAGCGTCCTTCACACCATCGGCGTCCAGGTCAGGACACACCGTGGGAAAGTGGGGCGGGGGGCGAAAGTCAAAAGTTGGTTTCTGGCCGCGCGATCGCCTTGGCGGCGGACGATAAGTGTATTGTTGTGTTGCAGGGCGTGTCGAGCGCGCGCGAACTGGCGGACGTGCTCGTCAACCTGCTGCCACTCTGCTGCCGGTTCAGCGGCGACACGACTGAAGCACCAGGTTCGTGTTACTGTCCAGCATTGCTTGTGGACGTGAACGCCACAGGGGTTGTGTTGTGTGTGTGTGTGTGTGTGTGTGTGTGTGTGTGTGTGTGTGTGTGTGTGTGTGTGTGTAACTGACGACTGTTTCTTGGGTGTCAATGAATTTCACCCATTCATAACATTCAGTCTGGATTTGCTCTCAAGAGGGGCTCGACAATGCACTCTCAGACATTCAAAAAGTTGGCCTCTTCTCTTTTTGCAGACAAGCAACTGTGTGGTATGGAGAGCTGCTTCGAGCATCTCGGCGCTGTTTCTGCCGCCAGGCCGCAGCCAAAGTTCCCGAATCTGGCGGAAGTGCCTCGCAGCCCTCAGAAAACCTCCCCGCGACCCCGTCAGCCGACACCCGGCGCCTACCGACAACCCAACTGGGGACAACACAGCGGTGTTGACCCCAACATTCGTACCCGCAGCGCCAACAAGTCCTCGCCCACAGACAGTGAATCAGACGAAATCCCGCCCAAATTTGCGAAGCCGTTGGGCGACACGTTCGGATCGGCAGGTGTGATGGGCGTGTATCCTGGACTCTTGCACCAGAACGGTTCATCCAACGAGGAGGAAGATGACACGGAAACTGTGTTGGCAGACCCGAACGTTGAATTGGGAGTGTTGCAACTGATAGCTCTGATAGTCACTTTGTGCAAGAATCTGTGTTACGGAGAAAGTGCAAGAGGAAGTGAAGGCATGGCCGTGTCTTTGGCTATACTTCCTCATCTGTCGACATTTCTTGCGTCGATAGAAAAGGAACACCCTGAGGGTGACATTTTGGAGGGCTACAGTTCTGAGGCTGTGACATTCTTGAAGCGACACACTGTCCGAACCACCATCACTGTTGCTTCCTTTGCCAGTCAACAACGCAACGGAATTCCGTCTCTGGCTGCAAGCGGTGCCATCGGCTGTTTACTTGAAGTAGCAAAGTTGAATTTGGCGAAAGAAGGAGATGTGAGCGAACACGTTCCTTCTTGCAAGCTGATTCTGGCGGCTGAAATCCTGCAAGGGACTTGGCTCTTGCTGCATTCCATATTCGGGCTTCAGCCGCTCGAGTCCTCGTTGCTGGGGGTGGCGATGCGGTTGGTGCGGCAGGTGGTGGAGAGTCAGGGGCTGCGGCTGCTGCAGACGAGCCTGGAGGCGTGGGAGCGGCGCCTCGCGCTCGGTACCACCGACCCAGGCACCACTGCTTCTGAGGCGGCAGACGTGACCCGCGCACACATCGTGGGTCTCGTCGAGAGCATCGGTCTCGCGATATCCTCGTTGAAGAAGGTGAAGCTGGACTACCTGCACTCGCTGCGGTGTCTCCGGGCGCGGCACCGCACGTGCGACATGAGCGCATACAGGCATCACCACCAGGACGCCATGGGCCTCGGAGCCTCAGCCGTGTCCGACACTGGGGTGAGTGGGTTTTTTGGGCTGGCCCAAGCAGGCAAAGCAAGGTGATGAATTCATGTTTCCAGTTTCTCCTGTGGATAAAGTGAAGGAGTGTATGGTGCGTCTTGTTGCAGGCGGACGTGTGGGAGGTTCGGAGTCGGAAGGAGGCGCCCTCTGATGAGTGCGCCGTGTCCGTCTTGGCTGACGTGCTGCTCAGAGTGTTTCGCGGCGCGTCCTCCAGACTGCTGCAGGTGAGCTCCGATTCGCTGTATGTTGCAAATTTCCATTTGTTGAAGTTGAAAACACAAAGCACAACATCAGCTTGCAGAAAACAAATCTTGATTCCTGGGCGAACCTCGTACAGTGGCTTGCGCTTTGCTACGTGCCAAAAATGTATCAAAGTTCAGTGAATTGAACGAGATGATGTTTTTTTCCCCCAGATGCGCGTCTTGTCCTGCATAGAGGAGGCGGGGCTGTGTTGCTGCATGGAGCCGGCTCGCATTATGCGCTTCCTACTCAAACCCATCTCGACCCAGACGCCGCTGGTGCGCAGCTACACCCTCGGAGCGCTCGCGCGAGCGCTGCTCGAGTTTTGTTGCGGTGGCGCCGACGCCGCCCAGAAACGTGCAGCCGCCAGCTGCAACTTCTGCCGAGACGAGACTGCAGCTGATCTGGCCTCCTCCGCGCATTGGGGCAGTGATGGCGCCCTGGGCTCGGGAGTGGACAAATCAGATAGTGCGCTGTCGTCGAGCGACGCGAGTCTGCACGGAGATGCACCGACCGTGAACCCCAAGTGGCGCTGCCTGCAGCGCTACCTGTCGCTCATGACGACCACGAGCGAAGAGGTGAGCACGCAGGTGACGCAGCACGTGCTCAGTCTGGTCTCCCAAGGCAGCGACACGTTCAAGCAGGAGCTTTTCTACAGCGTCTTTTTGCCCATCATGAAAGTGATTACGGAGCAGTACAGCGGGAGCCCATCCGGACTGTTGACGGACTCGGCAGAGTCTGGGTATCTATCGGAACCCGTGCTGCAGCAGCCAACAGAGTCACCTGGATTCACCACATCAGGCTCATTGACTGGAGAATCTGAGTTGGGAAAGCAAACCGCAGTGAACAAACCAGCTGATTCACGTGCAGCGAAACCAGCTGAATCTGCTGGTGGAACAGCCCCAGCGAGCACAGACGCTGAAGGCGGGCGGATATCAGAGACCGTGGTGCACCACTGCCTCTCCGCCCTCCCACTCATACTCAAGTCTAAAGCGTCTCAAGATCTCTTCCTCAACTGCGGCGGGCTGCGACAGTTGTGCCGGTTGGTGCAGACACCGGCGCTGCGCAGGTGCGTGCTGCGCGTGTTTCAGGTGATCATCATGCTGGAAGATCGACGTGCTCTTCTCGACGGCTCGAAACGCACGTCGCTGGGCAGTCTTGAGCAGAACAACACAGACAGCGCCGACTCGGAGACTGGGGCGGCGCTGCTGCCCGGGACCTCGTCATACTCGCACAGCGCTGTCATTGACGCCTTCATGAGACTCCTGCTGCTGAACCCAGAACTCGAGGCCATCACACGCGCACATTCAAGGTTGGATGTCCAGCGAGTAGATTATCACAAGGGCCAAGCAACGCACAGAGCGGACTCCAGTGGCTCAGACAGCACCACGGTGAGCGAACCGAGACTTAATCCTTTCGAAGAGTCCGTCAGCACATTGACAGAGTCTGTCGCAGAGAAAATGATCAATCCGGAGACGGACCTGGAGAAAACGGACCATTTGGACGCTTCTTTTGACAAAGCGCAGCTGACGACGTTATGTGACATGTGGACCTCGTGCGCCGCTCTCTTGCCGTACAGCCACAGTTTCCAGCTCAGTTTCGGAGCGGCGGGCGGGCCACGCGTGGCGTACGATCTCCTCATGTTCTGCGTGAGACGAATACTGCGGATGCACAGACAGCTGGACACCGTAGATTCAGTCAGAGTTTTCAAGTATCCCCCCTTGGATACAAAACACAGTGCAACAACCAAAGTCTCGCCGATTGGTCCAGTTTCGCATGCGACCCAAGTTCGTCCCGTCAGCCAAAGTCCAGTCGGTCAGCAGTCTGGTGAAAAGGCGGACAACGCGGATGCGCTGCACGAAAACAGTGAGGACGCGGCCACTGAACTGAAGAATTGGTTCTTGCTGCTTGAAGCGTCACTGGTTGTCTGTCTCACCAGCTCCAAATTACAACACGCCAATCAGGTAACGTGCTTTGTTTTACTTTTGTACTTTTTGCAGCTTTATCAATGAACGAAGACATCTTGGGTGTGAAAAAATTGACGGATATTGTGTTCGCTTTTTCAAAACTTAACCTGGTTGTTCCTTGACCTGTGTGAGCTTGGTCGACAACGAGTTTTTATTGGATGACAAGGCCCCAGTTGAATTTCAGAAGACCGTGGCTAGGCCGAAGTCCTGGATACAAGACAAAATTGATTCCAAATTTGTCAGTCACACCCCTCACACTGCAGATTCAAAAGCATCGACTGACAAAGATCTATTCATCGACATCCCACGGGGAGCAAATGGTCGTACTGGCAGAATCGAAAATTTCTGGAAACTGACCAGAAGGGCAAACCCCTCAACAAGAAGTTCCGAGGCGGGAACCCTGATGGTTGCGGAAGCGGGGAGGGGGGTGTTGGTAGGGGAGG
>JAAUXT010018350.1_pt1 | contig 11730 bp, 14 predicted proteins | sample 7278171 | NCBI WGS metagenome assembly JAAUXT01 (sample SAMN14350112, study PRJNA611818) | marine sediment metagenome | isolation source: surface marine sediment (1.8m) | place: French Polynesia: Moorea | collected 2018-08
ACACACAGGGAAAGAACCTCACACACACAGGGAAAGAACCTCACACACACAGGGAAAGAACCTCACACACACACAGGGACAGAACCTCACACACACAAGGACAGAACCTCACACACACAGGGACAGAACCTTACACACACAAGGACAGAACCTCACACAGACAGGGACAGAACCTCACACACATGGGGACAGAACCTCTCATACACACACGCATGGGGACAGAACCTCACACACATACACACACACACACACGGGGACAGAACCTCACACACATGGGGACAGAACCTCACACAGACAGGGACAGAACCTCACACACACAGGGACAGAACCTCCTACACACAGGGACAGAACCTCCTACACACAGGGACAGAACCTCACACACACACACATGGACAGAACCTCACACAGACAGGGACAGAACCTCACACAGACAGGGACAGAACCTCACACACATACACACACACACACGGGGACAGAACCTCACACACATGGGGACAGAACCTCACACACACACACATGGGGACAGAACCTCACACACACAAGGGGACAGAACCTCTCTCTCTCTCTCTCTCTCTCTCTCTCACACACACACACACACACTCACACACACACACACGGGGACAGTGGACGCCGTGCTGATATTTCACTGTGACGATCGATTCGGTCACACCTCCTGCAACAGATTTGTGCAGCTTTGAGTTCTCAGAATGTTTCCTGTTTTTAGCACCAAACGTTTCTGGAGCTTTCAAGCAAAAATAAATATTTTGAATAGACGTAGCCTTTGGCTACAAGCTGATACACACTTTGTGCTTCTTAATCTGTTGAGAGACGAGAGTTACATGAAAGAGTATTTGATATATCTGAAACAGGCCTGGCCTCGAGCCCTGAATGCAGACAACAGGAACTGAGACAGCAAGAGAAAAGCAAATTCCATTTGATACGCCTCCGCTGAGCAGTTGGCAACACAAGCGTATCGACCCTGCGACAGACCCGCCCTTGAATTGCATCGACCAGCTCTCGTTCGTTTTGTTTCATCGATATCAGTTGGCATCTCTTCAGAAGTGAAACACGCAGTTGAACAGACCTGCATGCCCAGTCCCCATTGGAACCTCTAGCAGATCCAGGGGCGCGACCCAAGCCGCTCCAGCTGCTGAAAGTCTCGTTTGTTGCACCATACAGTCCTGCGCCACAAAGAATGCAATGGTCTCAGTCGGAGCTTTGACCCTCTGACCAGTCAAATGTGATCCGCAGGGGGGAATTCTGAGTAAAATCCTGTGCTGTGTCACCAAACATTCCGAGCGCAGTTGCGAAGTTTGAGCTCAAGAAAATCGTTTTCCCACGGAACGAGTACTTTCTGTGTTTCAGATGGCAACGGTGCTCGTGCGTGATTCGTGTGCACTGCAAATGGGAACTTTGTGTTGACAGCCACAGGGCACCTCACATATGACAGTCTGAAATCGGACGCAATACTCAGGTCATTCAAAACTGGACATGGACAACACATCCCACAGCAGCAAATGGCGGGTGCAGTCCCAGGATGAGGAACGGTCCGAAGCAGACGACAATGTGGGAGAACGGCACCTTTCCACACGATCCCGTTCGCATTTCAACATGCAGACATGACAGCGCTTTGGTTGTGGCCCTGCACAACCGGGTGTGAGGCATTGAATGCAATGCGCCTTGGAGGACAAGCAAATCAATGTGCTACACATCCCTCCCTCCTCTCAAGGAGGAGACAATTCCTACAAGACAATCCATGATCTTAAGCACAGCTCTCCGAGAGCCCATAACAGCGGCTTGTGGCGGCGTATGCAAACAGCTTTATGCTACATTTTATTTGCACTGCCAGGAAATCCTTGCGGTCCTTTATTATCTTTTATTGATTGTAATTACAAACTTAATTACGCATAACTTTCCTTTGATATCGGTTTCAATATTGGTCCCTGCGCGTGCACGCTGTGTACACGGCCTGAGTCGGAGTTCGCACGGTGAAGCGGGCGTTGCCTCCAAACTGAAAGAGTTATCACGTTGTCACGAGAGAGCTGCCAAGGAGAGCTCTCGGGGGAGGGCCAGGATTGATCCACATTTGTCCTCAAAACATAATTCTTGTAAAGTGATGATAAGCCAGGTCCCGGAACGACGAGCGCACGATATGTGGTCCTTCCAAACAAGCAGAACCAGTTGGCTCGTAGTTTTTGACCTGAGGTTCTGGTTTTCATGCCTGGCCTGAGGGTTCTGGTGCTCTGGTCTCCAGCCCGTCTTGCGACCTCAACTCGAGCTCAAGGTGCGGGAGCCGCAGCCCGGCGGCGCGTGCTGCTCGTGACATGGGGCGCCGGGGTTGAGCGCACCCGCCGCCCGCCGCGCAGAGCGGAGCCCTCCGCCAAGGACGGACCGCACTCCGGAGCGAGGGCGACGCTTTGAAGAAGCCGCTGGCCGACACTCTGAGAGCAAACTATCATTTCCTGATTTTTTCACAAAGCCAACGTTCATGTCCTCACGAGATTCGACTTGAGGTCCCGTCTTGGGTGAAGAGATCAGGCAAGTCACGAACAACGGAGACACAGGGAGAGTCCTGCATGTCAAGGAGGATCGCGAAAATTACCAGCTCTGTTTTTTTTCAAGAATGTTTTTGCTGAGGCTTTTTGAAGGTGCTGGGCTCAGAAGCCGACAAAGAATGTGCACGTTTTGAGAAAGAACTTGGATAAAATCCGTGCACGAGGAGAGTTTTCTCGGTGCTGGTCTTTGCTCAGACCTCCTGACATGGGGAATTGAGTGAAGACGCTTTTCTGCTTTTCTCCGCAGACTGCGATCAGAAGAAAAAGCAAAACAAAGAAGAACACGATTCTGCGATTGTGTCGTTTTCGTGGAAATGTCTCACAGGGAAAGGAAACACAGTCTGCAGCCCAAATTGAAAAGAAGGCTTTTAAACATCTTTAATAATAACTACCTCTGAGGAGCAAATTTACTTTCGTCGAGATTTCTTTATCGAATTTTCTGGCGGGCGCCTGGAATTGCTACTTCACTGCAGTGACTTGTTTGATGAACAATCATGCAGTCCGTGCGCCTCAGCGTCCCTGCAGCATCACGCTCGCGACGCGGTCCCCGCAGGGACATGTGGTCTGCTCGTCTTGGTTCTGCATGACGCTGAGATTCGGCTACAATCAGACAGAGGGTTTTTCTCTACTGCGCGGTTTCCGTCATGTCTCTGTGTCTCTGTCCGGCGTCCTCATGCGTGCTGCAAGGACAGGGTTGTGCCTCCCACGGGCGCAAATGCTTCGTGCACGCGAACTTACCTTCGTCTGCCTCTTCACTCGTACAAATCCATTTGCGTTTATTTTTCACCTTCATCACAGCTCCGACTGTAATGCTGTGTCAACATCATAAAAAACCATGTCGACATGGTTGTGCTCCAAATAGCACTTTCTCTTCGCAAAGAGCTCACAGGAAATGGATCAAACATGAACAAATGAAACTCTTTCGCATTCTCCAGCGGATCCTCGGGATGGGGACTGGCCCAAGGACCCCGGAAATAAAGTTTTTCTTTCTAACCCCCTGGATCCGCTCGAGCGCCTGTGTGTGGTGAGTGAAAAACCATGGAAACTGTATGTTCAGCTGCCTCAGAATATCACCTGGGGTTCTGGTGAATATGTCAAGAGCCTCATGAAACTTCTGCTTCAGGGACTGATTTGCGAACGCCAGTTGCAACTTCCCGTCTGTTGGCGTAGTGCAGCTGAAAGGGTAACTTCTTGACCAAGAACAGTCAAGATTGACCTGATATATATTCAGAGGTGTGTGTGTGTGTGTGTGCTTCACACATACTTTATGGAAGCCAGGCAGGCAGCAGTTCCTTTGCGTAAAATAGTTAAATATTTGTGTGCACTGAACTCCAAGCGCACGAGGGGGGACACACTGGTCCGAAGTGAAAGGCTTGATGTTTGGCTTCACACTCACTGGAAAAAAATAGTTCTTGTGAAATCGTACAGCGCCTTTGGGAGACAAAGGTCGATAAATGAGTTATGTGATTGAACAGAAACTTTTTTTGCAACAATGAGGTCAGGTCATGTATGAGAGGTTTTTGCGACCGCAGCGTTGTACACAAATCTGCTGACCTGTTCTGAGATCAAGCGCACGAGTGAAATTCCACACTGATAGTTCCAGTCCACAGAACAGGAAGCTTTTGCGTGAAAAGGTTTTTTCACATTGACGGAGGCAGAGGCCGAAACCTTGTTTTCCGTCCTTGCGACAACAGCCCGCGATACAAAGCAGGCTTCGAAGGAAAAGTGGACCTCCATTCTGCCTCATTGGCTCAGCGTGAAATGTGACGTACTGGCCACACGTCTCTGTCTGTGAGTTTTGAGTCCTCTACGGAAGCAAGAGTGCGGTTTTTGATTCCCATTTTGTGCACAACTAATTGCACTGAACTCACCAATCTGGGGACAAGCACCGAAGAACCGCTCGGAGCCGTGATGAACCCTGTTTCCAGACAGCGGTCGGATGCGGCTGCAGATATATGCTGTGCGCAGGAGTGTTGACCCAAGGCTGCAGCAGCAACAAACCGTCTGACATGCACATCGATGCTGACCACAAAGGTTTGAGACAGTAGCGCCGATCATTGCAACGCACTGCCTCCGCCACGCTGCAAGTACGGCGTTGGTGCCTGGTGTGAGAACTCAACGTGAAATCCTTTCAGACAATGAGTGTCTGTGCAACGCTTTGTGAAGCTGTTTGCTCCGAACATCTGTTCTCGACAAGATAATCTTCTCATTGCTTCAGATAAAAAGCTGGCCAGACAGAAAAAATCAAGCCTCCACCACCCGCGGATACACCCAAGAGCCATTTCTCTACTCTTGTTCTGGTGCACACAACTTGTCAAAATTTCGTGCGAGACTCCGAACCCTGTGGCGGAGAGAGCGGGAGGGATGGGAGTCCTGCAGGGCGACTGCTGCGGGAGGGATGGGAGTCCTGCAGGGCGACTGCTGTGGGAGGGATGGGAGTCCTGCAGGGTGACTGCTGTGGGAGGGATGGGAGTCCTGCAGGGTGACTGCTATGGGCGGGATGGGAGTCCTGCAGGGCGACTGCTGTGGGAGGGATGGGAGTCCTGCAGGGCGACTGCTGTGGGAGGGATGGGAGTCCTGCAGGGCGACTGCTGCGGGAGGGATGGGAGTTCAGCACGGTCATGGCTGCAGGAGGGATGGGAGGGTCCTGGAGGGTCACCATCGCAGTCACCTCTTGACGCTGCTGTCGTTCAATGCCTGTTCAGCAGAAGGAATGCTTTGGTGATCGGAAAGAAAGTGTGTTTTAAACCCGCAAACCCTGAAATGGAAACGTGCCCCTTGCGTCACTTGGGACGGAGTCTCGAACGTTTCTGGCAGCGAATCCCGTTCGCAGCTCAGGCGCCGAGCGCCGCTCCCGTTACATGTACCGCCGTAATCAGGGAGGAAATGTCAACCACCAAACGAATTTCCCACGTGGGAGGAGGAAGAGCAGCCCTGAGGCTCGAGATGGAGCGGGTCTTCAACACAAAACATCAGGCGCTTTCAAAACGGCCAAGTCTGCAGCAGATTTCCGTGAGGCGTGGTTCCGTCTCGTCTCAGACAAGTCGAGTTGACGACAGCGACTTCGTGAAGCCGTCCAGAGAACAACAGAACCGAATCAAGTTGCTGGAGGCCGGACGCCCTGGACGCTGGGGCGTCAACGCGCCGCTTCCTGTGACGGATGCGCGCCTCTCGTGACAAGAGACTGTATCCGAGTCTCGCTCGTATCCACAGCGCCGCAAACCGATGCAGCAATGAAAGCCGGGAACAAAGCACAGTAATGATCCGGGAAAACATCATCGTGGCGTCAAAGAGCAGTAAAGACGCGGCGGAGGTCGCGCTGTGGACCTGGCGCCGACCAAGACAAGGCTCTGACGCCAGCTTTGTGAAAGTGGGAATAATAAACCGGGAAGAAGTGCAGGCGAGGTCTGCGTGTTCGGCACGCGAAAGGAAACCATCGTCAGCGAAAACTTCTGTGACAGGCCTCGACCTGAATGGATTCGCAGACTCTCGCGAGACTTGGATGTCCATTGGGTCATTTGTTTTGTACGCTGTTGTCCCAGACCTGCTTTTGAGCAGCGATTTTCTCGTAGTGGCAAAGCACAGATCTTGATTTCGGTGTCCATTTTGCGTGCACAGCTGTGGCGTAGACACGGGACAGTTGACACTTTTTTCACGTGTGACCAAACATTTGTTGTGTCCTTTTCTGGGAAAGCGCCAGGTCCCAACTGACAGTGCATTCAGGTCTCTCCCTCGGATCGCAGGCGCAGACAGCTCCAGCTGAGCAAAACGCCTCGTCCACTCGTGTCCCACAAGAAAACATGAACTCATTCACCGCCGAATCAGATTTATGCAAAATTGATTTTTGATCTTTCACCGAAGGAGGCCCGACACACGCGGCTCGTATGAGAGATGCGAGGAGCCCGTGCAGTGCGGAGACACTGAGCTGCCGCTCTGTTGTGCGCGCAAGTCTGTGTCACTCGGCATCACCGTGGGCTCCTGGGATCCTCGCTGTTATCTCCCGCTCCCCCCGCTTCATTTGCTTCATCACCGATAAAGCGCCGGTGCAGCAACTTTTCCAACAGTAAAACGCAAGAAGTAATGATTCAACAATCCCCAGCACACAGCACTACAGAGGCAAAGCATGTGGAATGAATGCCGCAAAATGAAAAATGAAAGATAAATTACTCAACGACTTTGCTCCTTGATTCTTCCAGGAAGGGGTAATTTTTCTTTCGATGCAGCCCGAAGGTTACAGAATGTCGCCATTATTTGTCCAATGCAGCTCTCCTTGTGGGTCTTGCATTTCTCGCAGGCCGTACTGAACATCGACATCAGCTTGCGTTCGGCAGACTTCCTCCCAGCCCTGTCCAACTCCACGGTGCCCCTGAAACGTCAACAGATCTTGACCATGCACGGGTGAGGTCAGCAGTCTTGGCAGGCAAGAAATTCCAACGTTGACGGCACTGCCACGGCTCCCCGAACCCAAGTTGAAATCATCAGGCACTGATCCTCAAAGGACTCACCTCTTTCCAAAGTGTATAACTGTGTCTCTCCACCTCTGTGTTTGTGTTTGTAAAATGGTCCCACTTCATGCTTGATATCAGTGGTCAGCTGTGTCTGGGTCTGGAGGTGATTTTAACATTCTGGTCGATTGTTCGAGTTCCTTATTCGGGTTGCTGAACACGCAAAATTGACTCCCAACACCACCCCACGCCAAATGTATGTTGTCAACTTTGGCATGAACAGGCCTCAAAGTATTGCGTGTGCGTGTGCGTATGTGTGTACACATGTGCGTATGCGTGTGTGCGTACATGTGTGTGTGTGTGTGTGTGTGTGTGTGGACAGCTGATTGACTCTCACAATTTCATTTTCCAGACCCCAAGATCCCACACGCTCACACAAACACAAACACTCCACACCAAAAAGGCAGTGTTCGTATTCACACGAAAACAGCACAATGCTTGTCGTCAAAAACTCATGAAGCCTGACAAGGTGGGTTGCGGGTGAGAAGCGCTCGCTGCGATGCCTGAGGCTGACGAAGAGCCTCACGGTTCCTGCTGATCACAGCCAACTCAGAGGAAGAAACTGACGAACTGGAAGAGAAGAGAGGTCAGCCCAACAACACAAAAACTTTCAGATCTGTTTGGACATCTCCGCCAGAAACATCTGTGTGAGTGTCAATGATCCTCCACCATTGAACAAAAAATTTCCGATGCAGGTGCGAATTATCAATACTGAAGATCTTCGACCTTTTCAAATGAATATGACGTTGGGTTGAAGCGTGTGTCATTGTCTGTCATCATCAGGCCCCTTGTTGCAAACTTGTTCGCACGCGCACCAAAAGTTGCTTCTGGATCGCAGACATTGCGTAGATTCCTCAGACCTCTCTGTGGTTTTCTCTTTTCTCTTTAGGTGGCTCTGTATTTCCTTTCTCCGTGTTTCTTTGTGTCTGTGTTGTCTCTGTGCCTCCCTGCCTCTTCCTTGGATTGGAATCATTCCAAAACATTCCGAAGCACGCACACCACACACACACACACACCTCCACACGCACACCCCACACACTCTCCCACACACGCACACACGAGAACACACAGTCACGCACGCATACGAAAATGTTTCCTCTCTGCAGGAAAAGCCCAAAGTGAGACAGGCTGATTGATTGCTTTTCAACTTTTTTGTACAATGGTTTGTTCGTAAAGGAACAAAGGGACACTCCTATACACAATGGCCAAGGTGGGGTGGAATGGCCTTCGTCGAGGGCTGGTCAAAGTGGGGACAGACGCACACGTGAGTGCCACTGGTTTTTGAGCCGTTTGCTTCACCCAGATGCCTGCTTGCATTCAAAGAAACTTTTCAACGCTGGCATTCCAACATACGCTCGTACGCGCACAGAAACCGTGTTTTGCAGTTGATTCCTTCGACAACAGTCGAATTGGTTGAACAAATTTATTTTTACTCGGTCGTCCAACGTACCCATTTTCTGCAAGCCTCCAATACAAGAAAGGTTCTGTGTGCTCTTTCTATATCACACATCTGGTTGCTGAAAATAGTTCCTATCACTTTTGGTAAAAACCGTAAACGCAAGTCAGAACTTCTTTCTTGAAGTGCAACCCACCTTATTTTATGAAATGATGTTCTTTTTCTCTTTCCGTTCAGTGGGATATTCTCCATGAAGGAAAAAATACGGACTGTCGGATACTCATGTACAATCATGTTGATTCTTCATCCACCGAACCTTGATTGAAAAAACACCTTTTCGTGGAAACATGTCAATCATGAAAATGTAATTGGGTCGTCAGTTGTTGGTGAGGAGGCACAAAGGAGCGTGGCACCTTCAGGCGTGGAATGTAGACTGCTGATCAAACATCACGTCAAAGCGAAAAATCGAAGAATGTTGCAGACAACATGAAAGCTCTGTATCCAGGGGTGGAGGTCATGTCAAACATTGCGATACAAGGTAAGATCCAGCGGAAGGCTCAAGAAAGAATCCAGTGGCAGGATGGATCCAGTGGCGGGCGCACGTTCCCCTCTTGGAAGTCGATGTCACCCAAAATGATTGCACGCGGCACACAGGGACAGGAAGGACGTGGTTCATCAGAGATCTCCTGATGGCTCCACGGACCCATCCTCGCCCGGCGCTGCGCGCTGCGGTGCGCCGCGTCGTCGAGACGCTGCTCGCTTCAAATAGACGCAGGTAAATCACCTCCTCAAAGATGAATGACACCTGTGTCGCAACATGTCGATTTTCATAACGAAGCACGGAACACACCCTGGATATTTCCGAGTTTTCAGCAAACTGCCACTGCTTCCTCCTTTTGTCAATTTTTCTTTCCACCAGGAGGCTGCGACACGGCGCGCTCATTATCCACCTATCTCCACTAATTACTGCGACTCTTTCGCATGAAAGCGAGACGGGATTCGGTATTGAGGGAAAAACATGCACGAGACATGATGAACAAAGAGACTTTGCGTCATTTGAATCTAGTTTCGATTATTTTTGCCCCTGCAGGGAATCATAAACTTGACGCGAATTTGAGGTGCAAATGCATGAGATGAGTGAAAAGACGCACCCTGTCCCTCGTATTGACACAAGCACCAAACTTGCCTTTCCTCTTCATTGCGACCATACCTGGGCAAGAACATCTGGCACTCTGACGCGGAAATCTCCTTGATCATGGGTACACGTGTAAAATCTTGAAACTGTTCTCATGGGCAGCTTCAGGGGAGCAGGTAAGAACTGGTGTGACCAATTCTAGACAATCGTATTGACAGTCGATTACATGACACGGTTGATGCTGAAACTGAGGTGACGTTGTCGGTTTGGTCGAGCAAAATGACCCCCAAGAGACCACAGAGTGGATAAGGACCTGCGAATGTGGTGGGGGGGGGTGAGATTGTTTGATGTCAAGAGGACACCAGGCCCTGGAGGCCCACCCATACAACAGAAGCTCGTGTGTCGACATGCAAATGTGCTGACATTAAATTTCTGTGCATTTGGTGTGACTGACGCATTGGTCCTGACTGCAGACCTGCCAATCGAACCGTTTTGAATCCGTCCCTGCACACGCGGCTTTATCACACGCCTGTGTGGAATGAACAAGAATCACTGTTTCGTAAGACACAAACAGGAAATCAACACAAAGAGCCCCACAAGAAGCCGTTTTCCCTTTCTGTGCCGGTCTTTTGTTCTGCTGAACGACACGGATATTTTCAGTCGTGTCATTTACAGAACCGTACGCACTGCAGTGTCGATCCGCCGAACTCACTGAATTTGTGTCAACAAGTTCACAACAACTCCGCGTGACATCAACAGCAACAGAGAAAGACACAAGTCGATCTCGAGTCCTCCTAGTCGACTCCAGTGCAAATAAAAGAAGTTGTGTGAGCTTAAAATAGCACACTGCTGACATGGACTGCCATATGCGCGCCCCTTTTTGCAGACCCTTCTTGTTGACAAACATACCTGGCAGGGAGCGAGGACACCGCGTGACCTGCACCACAACACAGCTGGTCAGCATAAAAGCCACATTTGAAAGAGAAATGAAAGTTTCTGCGACGGAGGGGCTGATTCACAGCCAGGTATCCAATCCGGTGTGACGATGTGGCCAGACACCCCAAATGAGGAGGCACGTGTCTGGCAAATTTCAAGTCTCACCTGAAATGGCCAAACACTCAACAAGGCTCTGAGTGGCATTTTCGTTGGGTGTCTGGCCATTTCTTTCAGGCCACATGCACCTGAAACCAGGAGACACAGGGTGTTTGGCCATTTTGGGCCCAACCCGTGTCTCCCCATTTCGTTGCACTGGGAACATGCGTGGCGCGAGTCGCTGACAGCTCTGAGAAACTTTCCCAGTTTCTTCACTGTGAAGAAACCATTCATAAATCTGCAAACTGTTCATAAATCCGGCGTCACAGCTTCAGCCGTGAAATTGAAATCTGGGCCAATTAGCTCATTGCAGCCCGATGCCAGTTTAATTCCGCCATTTTAATGTGCAAAGAAATACAATAATCTCTCATAATTTTCTCCCATTGTAATCATCTCTGCGTGTCTCTAAGTCGCAAATTACGTGACGGTGGAGAAGTAAGATTTATTGAGCCTGTTGTGCCGCCTATGAGCGGGGAGGGAGGGGATTTGAGGGAAGGAGTCTCACATGCAGTGGAATTTCTGGCGAAAGTGCGAAGATTCGCAGAAGAATATCAAGCTTTTGCGACTGCTTCATTTTGAAAATATCAAAGTTTTTGACCTGAACAATGGTGCCGTCAAAAAATTTTCAGCGCAAAATGGGGTTTGCTCGAGTCCTGAAATCTTCAATCCACACCTCCGTAACAAGCAACGCCATCATCCACGGCCGCTGCATCGCGAGGTTTGCCGCCCACCTCCCGGAGCGATGCCGTATGGGAAAGAAACACAAAAATCCGTGGCTAATCTGGGCTGTGAGGTCAGTGTTGAGCGGTGTGCGGCCCTGGGCTCCAGGTGCAGCACTCGTGCCCAATGGCGCACCGGCGAGCGCTGCTTTCTTCGGTACCCATCTGTTTTGCTGTCTCTCTCTCTCTCTCTCTCTCTCTGTCTGTCGGTCTGTCTCTCTCTCTCACTAGCTCTCTCTCTCTCACGCTCTCTCTCTCTGGCTCGGAGGGGCGGGGCGCTGCCCGCCCTCAGAGACGCGGCGGCACTCTCGAGGGCGCGGGCCCCCGG
>JAAUXT010011779.1_pt1 | contig 11729 bp, 14 predicted proteins | sample 7278171 | NCBI WGS metagenome assembly JAAUXT01 (sample SAMN14350112, study PRJNA611818) | marine sediment metagenome | isolation source: surface marine sediment (1.8m) | place: French Polynesia: Moorea | collected 2018-08
CCTGGTTCCCTGGCCTCTCCCTCCCTGGTTCCCTGGCCTCTCCCTCCCTGGTTCCCTGGCCTCTCCCTCCCTGGTTCCCTGGCCTCTCCCTCCCAGGTTCCCTGGCCTCTCCCTCCCAGGCTCTCGCTCCCTGGTTCCCTTGTCCTTTCCTCCTGTTTCCCGGGTGCCTCTCTCCCAGCTTCCCCCTTCCCGGTTCGCGGTGCCCTTCCCCGTCTGGCTGCGACCCGTGTATTGATGGTTCAATGGACCGTGATTTGACGATCGAACCGGAGCGATCGAACCGGAGTAATCGAACCGGATTTCCCATCGATCGGACGCGGGGAGAAACGACGCGACACGCGACGCGTTAAAATTTGATGAGGACAGCGACGGATTGGGAGGAGGATGGGAGACAAGGCCAAGGCAAACGGGGCGCAGTGTGTGTGTGTGTGTGTGTGTGTGTGTGTGTGTGTGTGTGTGTGTGTGTATGTGTCCGCCGGAAGCCGGTGGTTACTTCCTAATTGACGTCACCGGTGACAGATCTGCAGACTCCGTCATTCTGAACACGCCAACGATAAGGACCCAGAAGAGAACGAGCTGCCCTGGTGAACACAGTATTTTCCACAGCTTCAAACGGCCATCAGAACCGGGACAGGAATCACCAGACCCTGGAGGGGCCCAGGGTGGGGCAGACTCCAAGCCCGAACGTTCAAAGATCAATCCGGCAAGTTAGAACCACAGTTCCGGTGGACTTTTTGCCCGTTTCTTTCTCAAAAAAAACCCCAAAAAGCAATGGAATTTAGGACATGACGATGTGGGAAGGGGGACAAAGTCTCAGGGTCCTGGAAGGCCCCATTGTTTTCTGCTCCGGAAGTCAGCAACCGGAAGTCCCCGAGGAAGTGAACGTTTCCTCTGGCGTGGCCTGAATCAGAACTCTTCAGTGGATTGTGCCAAGAACCGATGCAGCGACAATCCGTCCAGCGCCGGATCCAGGAGCTGATCCAGAGGCTGATCCAGAGGCGGACGTGGATTCAGGGGCTGATCCAGGTTGGACCTGGATCCAAGGGTATCTCTCAGTTAACAGACCAGAGGTAGATCCAGAGCCGTCCAGGTGCTGCTCCAGATTTGGATGCAGTGTGAGCCTCAATCTCAAAAACATCTGACTCATCCCCGAGGGGCTTTATGACCTCCCAAAGAAGTGGAAAATCCACCAGGGGTCGTCCCTGCGCTGACCAGGAGCGACTGAGACCAGCACACCTCTCCTGGCTCCACCTTCCCTGGGCCCGGGAGCATGGCCCACCAACATGTGGATCCACTTCCGGTGAGTTAGCTCCGCAGGGCAGGGACCAGATCCAATCTGCAGGGCTCTGCAAACTGCGGTGCGCGTCGCGCCTCTTTTCGCGCTCTTCCTGCGCACGGGGCTGTCCACGTCCAGCAGCCCCAAGTATGTCCAACGTGGGCAGTCACGATGATGACGTCAACTTACGTGGCGCTGAGTTCGCACTCTTTATGCATGTCGTGTTTTTTGCATGATTTGCTGCAGACTTTGGCAGGGCAAAATTTTTGCGCCTGATTTGCACTGTTTCCTCAGGTCCTTCTGCGTCTTCAAGGTCCTTGAAATCCCAAAAGGACCCCAGTATCCGCAGGGTCCTCAAAGACCCAGGGTCTCCAGGACCCAAAAGGTCCCTCATGTCCTCACGACCCCCAAAGGTCCTCAGGGTCCTCCCTGTTTCCATAAATGTTTGGGTCCCCAGACTATCTGTCTCCCCCACATCTGATCCCCAGTTCCCTTTGCCCTCCCACAGCAGCTTTCAAAGCCCCGTATTTGCGTGACGTCAAAATCCAAGTGACGCGCGCGTGGCGTTTTCACAGTGCGCACGCGCAACATGGAGAAACCCGCGAGAAGGGGCGCAGCAGGTAGGGACGCCATTTTAAATTATATACTGCAGTCAATCACGGAGTCCCATTCACCTGATCCGTGTGAATTAACGTCCCCGTGACGCAGCGCTGACGTTTAACGATTCACCATTGACGTTTGAGGTCCCAATCACCACGGGATTCTGGGTCCTGGACCTGTCGTGTGAATCGCTTTGGTGCGGCTTTTAGCGTGTGGTTCCATCAACAGGGGTGAACCAGGGTTTGGCCTGAGAGGCGGGGGGGGGGGGTGATTTCAAAAAGCGGAAAAGTTGCCATGTTAATGCTTGTTGCCATGTTCATGCTTGTTTTGAGATTCTACGTTTGTGCCCACGTCAACAATAGTCTCTGCTCACGTCTACGCTCACGTCTTTACTCACATCTATGCTCACGTTTACACTAACGTCTGGGCTAACGTCTGTGCTCACGTCCACGCTCACGCAGCATGCTCCCGTCCTTCATCGTTGAGTGCCCGCGACGGCGTCAAATGAAGGTTCGCGTTCCCTGACACGTTTGATTTCCTCATTGTCCTTCCCAATCAGCTGATTGATTGATTATCGGCACAGATCAATACCTTCATTGGGGTGCGACACGGGCCTGACAGAACGTACCCGCTCAGGGTGTGACTGGTGGGAACCAGGGGCCTCCTCTCCCTGCTCCGTTGTGTCACGTGCCTGGATGCAGGACGTTTCCAAGGCACCTGGATCCAGCGGCTGCAGGGTGGAGATCAAGGCCCGAACCTTGGAGGGGCTCAGACGTCAACGTGAAGTTTGCACCTGCACCGCCGATGTTTTGAGGAGCCCCCCACCCTCCTTGCCGTGGGATTATTTCCCAAAGGGTCTTTTGAGTGTTGGGGGTGCCTTGCTGTGCTGGGACGATCCCAACCCGCTGCACCACACACGATAACCACCCACCACCCACCCACCGTCCGATCGAACTTCTCTGCTTTTTGATGGCACTGCTGTTTCCCTGACTTCTGACACTGCAGGCGAAGGCAGCCAGCAGCACACTCTCACACACACGGGCACGGACACACACGCACACACACAAGCACACACTGTGTGTTGGAGTTGAAAAAATGTTCACTAGGGGTGAAGGAAAGTTCTGTGACACTGACCCTGAGCTGATTGCGTGATCACGTGATCACACTAATTAACACGTGACTAATTAATTGAATTGATCTGAGTGGAGATCAAACGGGTCAGAATGAAGAAGTGGAAGACGGCGCTCCGCGCCATAACTTTTCCCGCCATGATGGACTCTGTAGGGCGGAGCGGACTCGCGGTGCAGCACGCCTTCTCCGACCGCACCGACGATCCCAACCGACCCTACTACGTCCGACACTGCTGTGAGTAGATCTACAGAGTTTGGGCGGGGTGGGTGGGGTGGGAGGGTGGGGTGGGGGCCTGGGCGGGGTGGAGTGGGGTGGGATGGGGTGGGGTGGGGCCTGGGCGGGGTAGAGTGGGGTGGGATGGGGGGGACAGGGCCTTCTCAGACTGAACCAACCATCCAAACCGACCCTACTACGTGAGGCACTGCTGTGAGTACTGGGCGAGGATGGGGGGCGACTGGGCGTGGGTTGTGGGGTTGGGTGGGGTGGGCTGCGCTGGGCTTAGTATGACTCCGCAGAGTGGGCTGAGTGGAGCTGGCCCCTCGCCGACCGCATGGGCGATCCAAACCGAGCACAGGGTGGGGCAGGTCAGGAGGGGCAGATGCTGGAGTCCCTGCCTCTGACCGCGACCCTCCGAAGGGTTCCTGATCCTCGTTCCTCTGTTGTTGCATTGTGCATACGGATCTGTATGTGTGGCTGCAGAGGGTGGTGTCTTGTTGGGGGGGGGAGCTGGTGGGGGGTACATGCAGGGTTTTATCTTGCGCTCCATGCCTTGGGTCGGACCTCCCTGACCTCATTGCAGCACGTATCGGAATCTGTGTTGGAAGGATCTGTGTGTGTGTGTGTGTGTGTGTGTGTGTGTGTGGCTGCAGAGGTCAGCATTGTCGGGGGGGAGGTGGCTAGTGTGGGTGTGATGCTTCCTGACCTTGACCCCCCTGACCTCCCTGACCTCATTGCAGCGTGTATCGGGATCTGTATGGACGTGATGGACTCGGAGCCCATCAGAGAGAAGGAGTACGGGCTGAAGCGTTTCTTCATCATGGACCTGATGGACCGCATGTACGACGCCTTCCTCACCCAGGAGCTGCACGAACTCAAGGGCCAGCTCGACCGCCAGGGCCTGTTCCAGGGAATCATCATCGAGGGATATCACAAGGGTGGGTGCGTGGGTAGGGTGGAGGAGCATGGGTCAGGGTGGGGGCAGGGAGCAGGGTGGGGGAGCAGGGGCAAGGGTGGGGGAGCAGGGCAGGGGTCATGGTGGGAGAGCAGGGAGCAGGGTGGGGGAGCAGGGAGCAGGGAGCAGGGTGGGGGAGCAGGGGCAGGGTGGGGGAGCAGGGGGTCAGGACAGGGCAGCAGGGGGTAGAGTGTGGAGCAGGGGACGGTGGGGGAGGAGTGCTCAGGGAGCAGGATAAGGGTAGAGACAAGGGGTCATGTGCGGGAGCAGGGTGTGGGGGCAGGGTGTGAGAGGTGGTGACTGAATGGGGGAGACAAGGTGGGACAGGGTGTGGGAGGGAGTTGGGTGTGCATGGGAGCAGAGCACAGAGTGTGCACAGGGAGAGAGGGTTGAAGCAGGGTGCGGGAAAGAGGGGCAGGCTCTGAGCAGTGGGGGAAGTTGTAAAGGGTGCCAACCGCAGAGGTGGGGGTGTTGGAGGAGAGTCGGTTTTATGAGCACGGGGGCAGGGTGTGAGAACATGGCGCAGGGTGTGGAAGCATGCGGCAGGGTGTGGGAGCACAGGCAGGGCTCAGGGCAGGGTGTGTGAGCAGGGGTCAGGGTGTGGAAGCACGCGGCAGGGTGTGGTAGTTTCACTCCAGCATCGTGCGCTTTGCTCACCTTCCACGACAACAGAGTGGGACTCGTATTGGATTCAGATCCATCACTGACCTGCGTTTGTTGACGCCAGCAATGTGCTCCACGCAAACTTTCCGCCATGTTGTTCCTGACACCTGGCTCCACGTGGTTTACATGTCATTCCTCATTTTGTCGTTTGTGCTCACAGACCTGACTGAAGGTAAGACGTTTGCAGCCCAGTCGCAGCCCTCATCAGGGCTGGTTCCCCAGGGGGAGACACTCACAATTCGGGGCCCGTTTCTCGGCTCCCGCCTGGACCACGGTCCACCGGTTCCAACCTGCTGAAAGGTGGGAACGTGGTGGACCACACCACGTGCAATTGTCTGGTCCTGAAATTTTTGGAACACCTTCTGCGGGCGGAATGGACTGCAGGTCGGAACGTGGTCCTGAGACACCGGGTACAGGCTCGTCCTGAGACACCGGGCCCCACGCATCCGCTCCAGACCTCTCAGTGTGAACGGAAATTTGTTCAGCGAAAACACTTGTGTAGCCCAACGCGTTTGTCACGTGGGGTCGACGTGCCGGACACCTTGACGTGAGTCGTTGCGTTCCACGTGTCATGTTGCTCAACGTGCAACAAACAATTGTGTCAGCGTGCCTTGAAGCTGGATGTGTCACGTGTACGTTGGCACGCCTCGAAGTGTCACATTTCTTCACATGCCCAGTCAGACGTGCTGTGCAGCTTGACGTTTGGCGTTGCTTGACGTATCACGTAGCTCGACGTGCAACGTGACGTGTGGATGTGTCACGTGTTTGTTGACATGCTACACAACTTGACACGCCACGCTGCTACACAGTCAGACGTTTCATACGTTTGGCGTTGCTTGACGTATCACGTAGCTCGACGTGCTACGTGACGTGACGTGACGTGTTTTGCAGGCATCACGCTGGTGCTGGGGTTCGACACCGTGGAGGCGCTGGACACGACGTGGCGTCTCTACAAGAGCGGCGAGCTGGGACGCCTCATGCACTCGCTCTTCATCACAGGTGGCAGTTCGCTCCGCTAGCGCAATGGGAGGGTGAGGTGGGGCGGGCTGAGGCGTGCTGGATGGAGTGGGCAGGGCGGGCTAGGGTGGGGCAGGACAGACGGGGCAGGGTGGTGTGCAGGGTAGAGACGGCTCGGGTAGACAGGGCGGGCCAGGGGCAGGTCAGTGCCAGGAACAAGGGCAGAGAAAAAGGCAGGAGGAGGCACAGGGACAGGGTTGGGAGCAGGACCAGAGTTCTTCTCCGCATAAATTTTTGGTGATGTTCGCATTGCAGACGCACTGCTGGAGCGCCTGAGCGTCCAGTTCATCGAGATCAGAACCCGGATGTGGGAAGACGAGTTCTTCCGGTGCCGCAAGGAGCTCACTTCCGGTCTGCCGGGCAGGACTCCGCTCAAGGAGAAACGTGCGTGTCACACTGGCCACATTGGGGCAAATGGGTCATTGAGAGGTCACTGACCTGGACACGTGGGTGGTGCACGTGGTCCACCTGCCTCTCACCGCTGCAGCCAATGCTACCCTGGATTGCGCTGCAGCGTCGCTCAGTTGCGTCGTGGGGTCCATGTCGCCAAGGATACGTGGCGACGTCCCTCGTGTTGCAATGCAGGTTCCAGGGCGCCAGAAGGATCCTGCATGTATTGCTTTTCACGGTCCATGGGGCTGTGTGTGGTTCATCTACGAATTTCCCACTGCATCAGCTTGTGACGCCAGATTCACCACACCAACTGGTGGGGCAAGATTCACCACACCAACTGGTGGGGCCAGATTCACCACACCAACTGGTGGGGCCAGATTCACCACACCAACTGGTGGAGCCAGACCCACCACACCAACTGGTGAGGCCAGATCCACCACACCAACTGGTGAGGTCAGATCCACCACACCAACTGGTGAGGCCAGATTCACCACACCAACAGGTGAGGTCAGATCCACCACACCAACTGGTGAGGTCAGATCCACCACACCAACTGGTGAGGCCAGATCCACCACACCAACTGGTGGGGCCAGATCCACCGCACCAACTGGTGAGGTCAGATCCACCACACCAACTGGTGAGGCCAGATCTACCACACCAACTGGTGGGGCCAGATTCACCACACCAACAGGTGGGGCCAGATCCCCTGCACCAACTAGTGAGGCCAGATTCACCACACCAACTGGTGAGGCCAGATTCACTACACCAACTGTTATGCTGACTTGAACAAACAGAACCGGTTAATTCGTGGTCAGACCTCGTACAACGCGTCACGTTGCAGGGTCCAGGCCCCAGGTCACGAGGGGGCTGTCCAACGCGTTGTGTTGCAGGGTACGACCTAAAGATGGCGCGGCGGGTGAAGCTCTTCCAGAAGGACTTCACGCGGGAGGTGCACAGCATCCGGGACGAGTGGAACATGTTCGACTCGAACCTCGCCGAGTTCAAGAAGAACTACAAGGCGTGTATCCCGCCAGGGGTCAACGAGGTCAAGACTCTCCAGGTCAGCGCTGGGGTCAGCCAGGTCAAGGTCAGGGGTGAGCTCAATCAGGTCAGGGACCTCAAGGTCACTGAAGCGGGCGCATAGATCTGTGAGAGACAATAATCAACCATTCAAGGCCAGTCAGCAGTCAAAGTCAAGATTGGAGTCAACAGGTCAAAGTTCAGGTCACCATCCCCCGTAGATCAGGATATGTACACCCTGAGTACCTGTCCGTTTCCATGGCAGCAACTCAAGGAGCACATCCGGGTCGCGGCCAAGTCTCGCCTCATCCCGGACGCGACTGTCATGGCGGACTTCGAGGATCTGCTCAAGATCGTGAAGGGAACGCTGGATGATGTGGAGCACAGGATCATGTGCCCACTGCTCCAGATCCACGCGTACTGCGAGAGCGACAACCAGCAAGAGGTGAGGGCGGGACGGGGTGGGGTGGGTGCAGGGCAGTGCGGGGACAGAGCAGGGCAAGGGGTGGGGTGGAGTGGGGTGAGCTGGGGTGGCGTGGGCTGGGAGGTTGAGTCGCAGGGTCATGCTCGGTTGGGTGGGACAGTTTGGGAGGGAGGTAGTTTTGGGTGGCAGAGAGGGCAAAGGCAGGGGCACCAGTTTATTTTTTTAACGTGTGTAAGTTTGGGACCCCAAGATTTGATCCTCTTGAACTTCATCCCAGATTTACTTGAGTTCACCCCAAAACACTTCCAGATCAAGAAGAATATCCGGGAGATTTCGCGCACGGCGCAGCGGCGCATGCGCGACGACGCCGACCTGCTGCAGCTCAAGCATCCTGATTGGCTGAAGAAGATCAAGGAGATCGAGCATGCGCAGATGCTGGGCGTCATCAGCTGCATGGCGTACGGTGTGGATGCCATCATGGACGTGGACCAGCAGCTGGATGAGTACTGCGCCGCCATCCGCCTCGGTGACGCCGCCGAGAAGAAAGACGCCAAGAAGTGACGGCGCCAGTGATACAGCTGCCCTCTGGTGGTTCGAGTGAAGTTGAACGGTGTCCGTAGCGGACACGATTTCTCAGCAAAGGTCCTTGAGCAGGACATTGGTGGGGGAGGCAGTGGGGAACTTGATCACCATGTCTCTGGGCACATCAGGCACCAGAAGCTTTCCTGTTGTGATGAAATTTTTCAATTGAATAAATTTATTTCAAAAATGTTTTGAAGTCAGTCACAGCAAACAGCACAACACACGCGAAAATCAATTGTTGTGGCCGTGGTTTTGTTTTTGCGCGTTTCCCTGTGCATCTCGCGCCGCGTCTCGTCTCAACAGGGAAATTGCGCTTCTCCTCAAATCTCGCGAGACACGCGAGAAGTCGGACATTTTGGGCGAAAAAGAGTGCTTTTTAGGCGCCATTTCTTGGTATTTTCGCCCCCTTTGTTTTGATTGGAAATTCGTCGACAAATTGACGTGATTCGAGTTTTATGGAGTCTGGAGACGGTGACAACGTGGTAAAAATGGACATAGAGGGTGAAGGGAAGGGAGAAGAAGGGACAGACGCACCGCTTTTGGTGGCCATGCAGCCTGGGCCCGACATGCCTCCCGACCCTGTCGAGGTGGTAGTTGTCACAGCGGAGGACGCGCAGCAGTTAATGCAGGGCGGGGAGATCCAGACCATCATGGACAGAGACACGGGGCAGGTGGTGACGGTGGCGGCTGTGGAGGAGGTGCAGGGGGAGGGCGGCGGGGCGGTCGAGCAGTACACCGAGGCAGACATGCACCAGATGCCCCCCGGGGTCCTCCGCATCAACCTGAGCGATAATCTGGTGGAGCACGGCGTCGTGGCGCAGGCCCGGCCCCCGGGAAACTCGGACTCCTCAGACGACCTTGACTCCAGCTCGTCAGAGGAAGAGGCGCCGCCGAAACCGAAGAAAGAGCCGAAGAAGCGCGAATACGCCCGAAGGTGAGAATGCGTTTCCACAGTGACGAAATTTCGCAATTGCATCAGAGAATTGGGCAAGGACATATACATTATCCGTGTCTGTGAAGCTGCAGTGAGCGTGGACTGGACTTGTCAGTGGCTGCGTGGTTAGCTGTGTGCTTCATTGGGGGTTCCTGTCTGCAAACGTGCACTAAGAGCAAACGATGTTAGTTCTTCGCAACGGAAATGATGCCGCTGCTTCAAAGAACAACTTCTGTGCAGTGTGTTTGGTATGATGGCAAAATGAAAAGTCTGGATTGAGGAGGTGGATTTCTGCAGAAGCCTGGAGCAACCTCTGGACAGTGAAGCTCACGAGACTCGCTTTTGAAAATGTTAAACAATCGTGTTGCGCCACCAGCTGGCAGTGCTCGAAGTGAAGTGACATTCGCTTTCATGATGAGGACTTTCAATTCCACCAACGGATCTAACACAAGCTGAGGGGGGGGGGGGAGGCGGACTGAACCGTTTCTTGTGTTGCTGACAACGCCCCCTGACTTGAAAGGGTCGTGCGCGCACTGAAACACGCACACTGCACGCATACCAAGTCACTTTTGAGCAGTGAGACATTTGCGATGGCACGAGTGTTTGATCTGGACTATGAATACCACAAGCAGCGAAGGTTTCTGTGCAGCGGGGCGCAAACTTATCTGTCTGTGAGTGCACTGTGTGAGGAGCGACATCCAGGCACGCGTGGACAGAAACGCAGACGCAACGACCTCAGGTAGAGGAAATCAGGGTCAAATCCAATGTTGTATCATGCAGGGACAGATCCAGGGACGTGTGGTGCGTCTTTGCATGTGTTTGTGTGTGTGTGTGTGTGTGATCAACTACATCAGCAGTTCCCAGCTGGGTCCACGTCTGAAAATCGCAAATGCAATGCACGTCAACTTCGGTGGCTTCGTGCTGCTGCAAGTCGCCGGTAATGTGACCTGCTCACGTGACTTCCGGTTTCCTCGACTCTTGCAGGCTGCAGTGGCGCGACAACGACATGATCAACGCCATCAAGTGCGTCACGGAGAAGAAGATGCCGCTGCGAGGCGCCGCCAAGAAGTACAACGTGCCCTACAGGTGGGGACACACACACACACACACACACACACACACACCAGCCGCTGCGAGGCGCCGCCAAAAAGTACAACGTGCCCAACAGGTGGGGTCACACACTCACGCACGCACACGACCCTGACATGTTTCGCAGGTATTTCACACACACACACACACACACACACACACACACACACACACACGACTGACGTGTTGTGTATTGTTGCAGCACGCTGAAGGACCGCGTCCACGGTCGGGTGCAGCACGGAACGAAGCCAGGCGTCAAGACCATGTTGTCTCCCGAGGAGGAGGAGGACCTCGTGCGATACGTCAAGGTAATGCTGCACGTATACCACACACGCACGCACACACAAGTTTCTACAACACAAGCTCTCTCAGGCTGTGTTTCTCGATGTCTCAGTGTGTGTGTGTGTGTGTGTGTGTCTCACTCTCTCATTCGCATATTTTTACACACACACACACACGCACAACGTGCATTTCCCCACAGGACATGGAGCACGCTGGGTTTGACCTGCGCTGCATGGACGTCCGCGAGAGGGCGGCGGAGATCCTGCAGCTGAACCACGGCAACACGCTGTACACGACGCAGCCGCCCGGGCACAACTGGTACACGGGCTTCATCAAGCGCCATCAAGGTGCGTGCGTGTGTGCGTGCGCAGTGTGGGTGTTAGCGTGTGTGTTGGTGTGCATTGGGGCAGTGTGCGCGTGCGCAAGTTGCGTGTGCGCCAGGTGCGTGCGTGCGTGTATGTAGATGCGATTCGCATTAGGCTGGTGTGCAGTGTGTGTGTGAGTACGCGCGTGTACAGGGTGGCGTGCGCATAAGCTGTGTGTGTAGTGTCGGGGAAGACGGACACACATGCATGCTCGCAACACACACACACACACACACACACTCGTCCCTCTGCACGCTCCTCCTCCTCTGCGAAATGCACACAGACACGCTCACACATACACACACACACACAAACACACACTCATCCCACATCTCGTGACGGTTTCAGGCATGGAGTTCAAAGCCGCCATCAAACGCAACATCGTGCCGAGCCTCAACAAGCAGAAGGCCATGTGCAAGCGCTACTTCGACACGGCTCTGACGCTCTATAAGAAGTACAAGCTGCACCACCGCCCCGAGCGCATCTTCGCCGTGAGTACACAGGGCGCGCCCAGGGCGTGACCTCTGGTCCGTCCCAGGGGCGGATCCACGGGTACAGGGCCCCAGAGCTCCCCAGTCGCAGGGGAGTGTTACGTGTGAATCTGCACGCTTCACTCGAAGTTGAACTCTCCCGCTTCCCTGCTTGAAGCTGTGGTACAGCTTGACCCAGGACAGTACCTGTGAGTTGCTCAAGTTTAGAAGCTGTCCCAGATACAGCCCTGTGAGTTGCTCAAGTTTAGAAGCTGTCCCAGATACAGCCCTGTGAGTTGCTCAAGTTTAGAA
>JAAUXT010099172.1_pt1 | contig 11729 bp, 9 predicted proteins | sample 7278171 | NCBI WGS metagenome assembly JAAUXT01 (sample SAMN14350112, study PRJNA611818) | marine sediment metagenome | isolation source: surface marine sediment (1.8m) | place: French Polynesia: Moorea | collected 2018-08
AAACTGGTCATAAAAGTTATCACCAAAATTTATCAGTGCTGATAAAAGTTGTCAGTGAAAAAGTGACACTTACCACTGACAACTTTTATCAGCACTGATAAATTTTGGTGATAACTTTTATGACCAGTTTTTCCATTGGCCCAGGCAAATGTCAGTGACAAAATTCACTCAGTAATTTATCAGTGTCATCTGAAAAGGTGAGATATCACTGACAGAGAAAATGGAAAAACACCCCCCAGTCCTAGGTGGTCATTGTCTGGTCCTGAAATTTCAGGACCAGAGAACAACCAAATAGTGTGGTCGTTGTCTGGTCCTGGTCGTTGTCTGGTCCTGTTACACCGGCACATTTTTGCCAGAGTGGATCTTAATTTTGCTGACTGCCCTGACTGCAGTGCGTGCTGTTGTGTTTCAGTGTGCCAGCAGAGTACAGAAGAGTCTGTGCAGGTCTGTGTATGGGAACTACAAGACTCTCTGGAATTGGACTGTGCCACTCACGCGCGGGCACATAACCGTAAACGTGTGGTTGATATTGACAAGAGCAGATTTTGTCCCTTGCTGCAGTGTGTCACCAAAGAATCACTGCAGAGGTTTGTACAGGGGTGGAGTCAGAGGGCATAGGCGCTTGAGAACTCGTTCTGGATTTGTCGACAGTGCTTGTTTTCTCTGTATATATTCTAAATTCTGCAAAGTTGGAATCTCCCAGATCTACTTGCAGGTGTTACGGGAAGGCGTCATGTCAGCTGGTACAAAGCACTAACTGTGTTGCAACTTCTGTCTTGAGAGCTTTCTGTCGGTTTGATCGGTGTAAGTTGATGACACCTGAAACACAAGCTGTCCCAAAAGGGCTTCGAAAAATGTTTGCTCCAAGACAACCGGGTGCAGTGACAGACTTGATCCTGACACGTTTCGAAAGTGGAGAAGTTGGTTTTGTTGTCTGAATCCCGAAACAACAACGGTCTGACTCGATACCTCACTTTGCACTGCTTGTTTTTGTTTTCAGTTGACCGTCAAACAACCCTGACTTTGGGCGAACGATCTTCTCACCCCAATCTCAAATACTCACGCCGTCCGTTTGCTCGACGATATGTGGACATCATCAGTCCCAACTACCCTGAATTTACAACCACCACCACAAACACAAACTGTCAATTCAGGTATTGAGTTCATGCAGTGCAAGAAGTTTTGTGTGACAATATGTGCACCTGGACCGTTTCTTTTTTCTTTTTTTTTTGCCCTCACCTTGTTTGACCACTCGAAAATATCTTATCACCAAATCCAGGGAAACGCTGACAGTTGACCAGAAAATTGAATCATTCTTTCGCGCCCAGTTGGAATCTTGGCAAATTCTCATTCACACAGATTTCACTCTGCACAGGAGCATGGGTTCGTGAGAACCTGCCCATTTTGAGTGAATCTATGTCGACCAATTGACAATTGTCTCGCAAAAGGTGCAAAACACATCTCATGTGAAACCGTCCAATACAATGATTCCACTTGATTTCTGAGAAATTGGGTGAGTCTGCCATATGTGGGATTGGGGTTTGGAAGAAATCTTGGCAAGTGTGCGCCCTTGGAGGCTCCATTGTGAGGTGGCAAACTAAGTCCTGTTTTGATTCAGTGCGGCTTCGACTTTTACTTCAAAATATGAGATTCTCAGCTGTGAAAAGACACACAAATCAACGTGCAACACACATCGGGGAGTGAAATCTTTTGTAGTCCATCCGAAAGTCCTGCAAACTGCACTTTTTTTTCTATTTTGCAGAATTTATCCTGATTATGGCAACACGCAAACTACTCTGAATGGACGCATCAAATTCTCGTCGGTGCGCTTCAGGACAACAGCAACAGCCGTCTGTCCAGCCACCATGACCATTCGCAACGATCACATCGGCAACCCAATACAACACGACCTGTGTGACAACGACTCGTTTGAGGAACCAGGAGAGTTTTGGGGTCCAGGGTACGGCACCCGCTTCGTTGTGACGTTCCACATCCCTGAAGGCTCAAAAGTCTGGGTCCAGATCAAAGGTAAAAACAGAACGGAAATCAAGATCCGTGTTGGGCTTGAAAAGTGGTGGCTTCGCTTCAGTCGTCAGAATACTTGGCAAGAGCAGGAGAACAACACACACACACACACACACACACACACACACACACACACACACAATAGAGAGAAAGCGAGAAATAGGGGGAAACAGAAGAAGACCAGGGAGAAGAGAGGGAATGGAAAATGGAACAGATAAAGAGAGAGAACTTGCGACAGAGTGATAGAAACAAAGGACACGGAGGACAACGAGAGCACCTGAATGATAGATGTGTTGCATCCACCTCCATTCTCACTGGGTGTAGGGACGGAAAATGTGCACGCGTGTCAGAATGAAAACAGGTGCACATGTTACTCAAGATGTTTCCTTTGCATCCAGTGCCAAACGACGCTGTCCTTAAGGGGTGTTGTGAGCTCAGTACGACAGCAAACACTCAGGTAAGGACGGAATCAGAATTATATCAATGAAGCACCTCCCAACGAAGGGGGTCGATTTCTACAAAGCTACTTACTTGGACAAGAAAACCGGAATTGCGAATTTCTGTTGAACACCTGCCGCTGAAGCTGACAAAAAGTGCAATTGCAATTCAGTGTATTCCTGGTTGCATCCAAAGTAATGGCCGCTGCCTCAATTTTCTTCGACTCAGTTTGGGTATCACGTGGGGATTTGTGTGATTCGGTGAGGTTGATCTGAAGTTAACCAGTGGATGAAGATGCAAATTTGCTTGCAGTGCAACCTGTTTGACAGCACAGCGGACACCACAACCACATATTGGAACCCGGAATCAGATTACGATCACAATGGCACGTACTCTGATTATTCCGAGTACTACGAGTCTTCAGGAAGTGGATGGGATGGTTACCCCACCACCACCACCACTACCACCACCACCACCACCACGACTCAACAGCCCTACCTGAATCGTGACGAGAGATCGGAGATCCCGACCTTCTATCCAATTGCTCCACCCACGTCATCGGTACAACCACACGCTACGCTCACATCGCTGTCCACAACACCTTACGTCACCTCACCAGGGAATGCGAATGAAATTTCACCGGGAAAGGGTGAAGGACCGAAGTCAAGTTCCGTACAACCGGAGTCTGGTGGTGAGTGAAGCGAGAATCCCAAGATTTTGCTTTATCTGCACCCGTCTGTCTTTTTCTCGCACAAGTTTGTCATTGTTTGACTCTTGTTCAAAAATGTTTCTTGACTGTTGCCGAAAAGCGAGACCTTGTTCCTTTTTCCATCGCGAATCTCTCAGCGTGCTCCGATTTGCCTTGTGCCCAAACCCTCCAGCATCCATCATTGACGTGAAAGCGACGACCCAAGCTGCAGGTGTGCTTGTTGTGTGCTTCCTTTTTTCACTTGACGTGTTGAATTTTTCCAGGCGGCGTGTTGCCCGGGGCGTTAGGGGGCGTACTAGGGCTCGTCGCCTTGGCAACCGTCGTCGTCGTCTTGGCCGTCATCTGTTTCCGCAGGTAGGAGGCAGTGTTTCCAGTGGCGATTTCGGGATCTGACGCATCGTTGCGTTATCTGTGTCTTTTGGTCTGTCTGCCTACTCTGCTTGGCTGTGCCTGCCTGTGTCAAGCTGTTCGTGTGTGTGTGTGTGTGTGTGTGTGTGGGTGTGTGTGTGTCTATGGGTGTGTGTATATCTGTGTGTATGTGTGTGTCTGTCTGTCTGTGTCTGTGTGTCTGTGTGTCTATAAGAGTAGAGATCTAAAGCAATGTACGCTGGTGGTTGGGTGCCAAAAGCTCGAGCCTCCCACCAAACGAGAATGTTTTGGTTTTGCCTCACATCTCGTCCCGATCATGCACATGTTCTCATCGCAGAAAACGCAGGAAATCAGGCAAGTCGTCCCCGGCCGCTCCGATCGCGCTGACGCCCACCGCGCCACCAGGTGGCGTCAGCCTCCGCACTTCCGACTCCAGCGTCCGCGTCCGCAACGGGCAGCTGCAAACGCTGTCGGGAGACTACGACAACGTCGTGGACGACAACATGTACGCGAAGGTGGACAAGTCCAAGAAGACAGCCAGACGCGCAGACAGGGCCCAGAACTATGAGGACGTCATCATGCAGGAGAATGACGTGTACGAGCCCGGGCCGCACTTCGGGAATGGTCCTATTATGGGGAGAAATGCGATGCGAATGGACGACACTGAGGAGAGGTTTGAGGAGAATGCTCTGTATTCCGGTGGTCCCCCTAGTGGTCCATCTGGCGGTCGTCCTGGTGGGCCCGTTGTCAGACCCTCCGGTGGGCCCTCCAGGGGTCACCCCACCAATAGGCCCGCTGAGTCTGTGGTTGTGTTTGAAGAGAATGAGCTGTACTCTCCTTCAGGTCCGCCGAGAGGAGACGCCCCTCCCTCGTACGACGAGGCAATAAGAAGTTAGTGCTGAATCCAGACGAGGTCCCAGACCCCTGACCCTCAAACTTGCCCTCTAATTTGCACCACAGGTGCAGAATGTTGAGTTGCATCCCGCCACTGAAGTGGAATCTTCTCAGTCAAACCTCGGTGTGCCTCCTTTACAGCTCAACACTGTATGTGCGATTTATACGGTCCTTTGGACCTCGCCCTTCCCCCCCCGACCCCATGAAAAGAAACGATCCCCGTTGTATCGCCGAAAGAGCCACTGAAACAAGCTTTGTTTCTGGTTGAGATAGCAACCCAGGTGTCGTTCGTCCTCCAACCACGTTCCCAACCAGGAAGCACTGCTCTGGAGGTCCGGCATCCCGCCGTAACCCCCACCCTACCTCACAAAAAGTAACTTGCACTCAACGTCAAGACCAGAACCGCAATTTTGTCACCGTTTAACTGCACTTACAAAGTTGAGGTCGGGCTCGCCAGGGGCCCACCCCCACCTGACCCAACCCAGGATCCAACCGCACAAAACCTCGTCTGTTGCTCAAGATGATATGGTGTTTCACCCCTGGCCTGTTCTCTATTTTCGTTGTTACGTGTTTTCTGTGTGTGTAAACTTCACCAGAACCAAAGGCACGAAACGCACAAACTTGCCTGTGTGGAGGGTTGTTCCACACAAGAGCTGCGCAAAATGGGCATTTTCAATCCGGCAGGGTCTGAGGTTCTCAAATCTCGCCTCTACCTCTGATGTTCATGTGCAATGAACTGTTCACACGAGAGAAAATCCTGTCACATGGGCGGATCTCTGGAACACACAAATTGTATTTCGCTCCTCAAAATTTGCGCACAGACGCCAAATGTTGTTCAAGTCGCCACCGCCTGTGGGACGGCGCGCTGGAGCAAATTTTTCTTCGGCGTGCCCCAGCGTTGTGTATCGCGCATGTCAGAGAATGAAAATTCAACAGTGTTATGTTTTGTGCAATGGTTAATCAAGATACGTGGTTGTCGCATTCAATTGTTTTTTACAAATGCTCAAAATGCACACGACGTATATGTTGCGTGGACAAACCAGCACAGAAGTGTTTTGCGCCTTTGCCGTCTGCAGTGATCCAGATTATTCTGTGATAACACACTGTACATGAGTTGGGGTGATGCCTCAATGAAAAGTTTGAGATAAAAATTTGACGTGAATGAAACGATGATTTCAATCTGTCTTCAAACGCGTCAAGCGACGAGTCAAACAGCGATGCACAAGCACGAATACGTGGTGCAAGTTAACGACTCAACCCAAAATGCACACAGCTGGACGGGAGATAGGGGTGGGTGAGTTGTGGTGGCTAATGGTGTGGGTTGGGTGAGGGTGTTGGGCTTGAAGCGTGGCATAGAGAGGGCAAAAGTGTCGGGTGGGTGGGTTATGGTGGTGAGTGAGTGAGTGAGTGAGTGAGTGAGTGAGTGAGTGAGTGAGTGAGTGAGTGAGATGTGGGCGGGACTCCAGGATCTGCCGTTGCAGCTGCGTAGCAAAACTACTGCAGCAAAACTTTCACATGTAGTCCGTCCCTGCAGTGATCCCTGCAGTGTTGGAGGAACTGACGTCAGATTCCGTGTCCCAATAGCTGACGCTGGTCACCTGACCAATTGACTGGGAATGGGAAGAAGGGGTGAACAGGTCAAGGTGTGGATTTGTGTTCGTGGTGTTGTGGTTGTGCGTGTGATAGTTGTGGGTCTGAGTACGCGAGATGGGTAGTGGGTGGGAATTAGAAGCAAAGCCGGAAATGTCGGACGAGCTCGACTGGAAAGTAGAATCAGAGGAGGCGGGTGTCGGACGATGGAAAGGGTTGTTGCGGAAATCTGGCGTCAATAGGTCATTTGGGACACAAGGGTCGAGAAAGAACGGTGATTGTCGATGGGTGTGTCCAAGTGGCGCTCTCTGGTGTTCAGAGTGTGGAGGGCGTGGGGCGGGGACATTGGGCTGGGGTACGTGTAGTATCTGGTAAACGTTGTCCTTGTCTGGTTGGGCGACCGCTGCTTCAGGTGGACCCGAGGTAGCCTCTCTGTTTTGAACGCCAGCCCTGCAAGTTATGAAGCAATTTGGAGCACAGTTTCATGCTGCGAAGATGTCTGTATTTACCACAAGGCCTGTTTTCGCGCAGAATACACAGAATTGTGTCTGCAACTTTTGTTTGTGTTTCGTGTTCTGTGTACAAGTTGCGAGGTAAAACATAATTTGGAAAAAAGAGGACTGGTCCACTGGACTCTGATTCTGACCTTCGGTTCCGGCTGACGCGACACACGGCGACGGTGACGCCAACGAGCGCCGCCACGACGGCGCCGCTGCACCCGACGATCACCCACTCCAGACGCGCTGCGAGAGACAAGAGGTTTGTTGAGCAATTCAAGCTACAGTTGCTGTGGCACTTGAACCATTATCAGGATTATCGCGATAGGTTTGGGGAACCGGATCTGTACCCGCTGGATTCACTATTGTCCTGCTTCTACCACCTCAGAAATAAAACACCCTCAGCGTTGAAAGAAATGCGTTTCACTGTCACGTGCCACGGGTGATGGCAGCAGTCGTGAACAAGGCCAAACCTCGCTATCCCGTGTTACCGTGGCAGTCAGAAGCTGAACTTACAGAGGTGGGGTCCAACGTCGCTGCTGGTGGGCCGCTCGGTCGGTGTGGGTCTGGTTCTGGGTTTGGACGTCGGTCTAGGTCTGCGAGGGGTTGTCTGCGTGGATGCGTCCCGTGGCGTCTTGTCGCGCAGTGCTGAACGCTGAGAAACTGAGGAACATGAAGAAACAAGATTGCATTGCCCTGCTCCAAGGTACAGCGTTTTATTTTGGATTGAAAACTTTGGAAACAAGATTTGAGCCAGGAACTGGATTTCAAGAAGGTTGCGCATGTGTAACCGGTGTGGAGAGACAAACAGACTCACCTGAGCCGGAACACTGTCTCTCCCAGGGCACGCCGTCCTCACACACCGGGTAGAAGTACGCCCGACCTCCCTTCACATCTGGCTCTGAGTAGCTTGTCCATATGATCCGCCGTTCTTTCTCCATCACCTTCAGCCAGCACAGCTTGTCACAGCTCCACCGTTGAGGGAAGTTTGATTTAGGTGCACTGAAAGCTAACTCCAGAGGCTGGGAGAGGTTGGTTAAAACTTGAGCATCCATGTACGAGAGATGGTTATTCCGGATGTGGAGTTTCTCCAAACATATGAGACCATTGAAAGTACCTACATCAATTCTAGAGATGTGATTGGAATCAAGTTGCAACACCTTCACGGAGTACAGGCCAAGAAAGATGTCAGCATAGAGATGAGTGAGGCTGTTGCCTGACAGACCCAAGTTGCTAAGATTTATCAGTCTGTGCCATGTACCAGAGATTCTGGAAATTTTGTTGCTGTGAAGTTGAAGATTTGTCAGGTTCTGTAAGTTGTGAAATATTTCCAGGTCAAGAGAGGTGAGACTGTTGCTTGAAAAGTCTAATTCTTGAAGAGAATCCAAACCTTCCCACACTCCAAATTTCAAATCCTCTATTTGCCCAGTGTCTATTTTCAATGTTGTTAGTTTTTTGAGACTCCTAAAAGGTCCAGTGGGAATTGTTGAAATTGGATTGTTGCTGAGCATCAAGGTTTGTAGGCTTGTAAGCTCACTGAACATATTTTGTTCCAGTGAGGTGAAATTATTTTGATTCAGTGACAGATCCTTCAAATTTAGTAACCCAGAAAAGGTTCTTGGAGGAGTTGTTGACAATGCATTCTCACAAAGGTACAGCTCCTGCAGTGAAACCAGGGTGTTGAAGGCTTCAACCTCAATTGTAGAAATTCTGTTCTTGCACAATATCAACTGTTCAAGAGCTTCCAGATCAGCAAAGATTTCTCTCTGAATATTTGACAGTCTGTTGACACTTAAGTCCAATCTCTTCAGAGCTGTAAGTCCAGCAAAAGCTCTTGGTTCAATAGTGGAGATATTGTTGTTGTGGAGGTTGAGTCTGATACACTGATCCAGATGACCGAAGCTGTTCTCTTGAAGCCGGGAAATCAAGTTGTGTTCCAGGTCCACGGAGGTAGCATCAGCTGGGATGTTGCGTGGTACCTGAGTCACGTTGTAACGGGTTCTCACGAAGGCTCCATTCCGAGGCCCGGGCTTCCCGTTGCTGGGCCACGCCCCTGGGAGCAAGGTCAGGAGTACCAGGCCTGCAAGGAAACAATGGGGTGTTGAAGCTGTCGCAGATTTTGGCTGTTGTCCGTGGCACGAGATTTGTGAAGCAGTGGGTCAATGACCGTTAGAACAGGCCCAGCAGCCCCAAGCCTGTCCAGGCAAGGTTGGGATTTTTAGCTGACGTGAATTTTGCTTCGTAGTCCGTGGTCTGTGACGCGTGAAGTGACCAGACCACCCCAGACCCCAGTGGGACCGGAGCCTTTATCAGTACTCAAGGAAAGAACAGCAAGTTTCACACAACGTGCATGTCAATCGAAACTTCGGCGATGCACTCACGTGGACAGATAAAATCGTTCACGCATGCCAGGACTTCACTGACAGGAAACAACATGCTCACCAAGTGCTCTCCACTTCATGTTCCAGGCCAGGGTGGATGAACAACTTGCACGAGTTTCGTTGTCCAGGGTGGGTGAACCAAGACGCCGCTTTCCAGGGTCGACGACGCGCCTCCTTTCCCAGGCCATGCTCCTGAAACCAATTTTATGTGCATCATGCGTTGCGTACCCCGGTCAAGGGGCACTGCCGCAAGGTCAAACATGTGTGTCTTGCCCTGCCCCCTCTACAACACTGACAATGTGAACACCCCTGCACAGCAAGCGCAAAGTTACTTCAATCTTTGCCGCCAATGGTTGAAAGTTGACCCCCAAAATTTTACGCCCATAAAAAGGGAGCCTCTGCGCTTGGGTAGGTCACTGGCTAAGGCGGGTGTTCCCCAGACCCCGGTGCCGGATCATGGTTCCCTGTGGAGAACGGGTTGTGTGTGAATGTGTGTATTACGTCTGCGTGTGTGTGTGTGTGTGTGTGTGTGTGTCATCCGTCGACCATGCTCGGGCCATTGTCTTCAAATTGACTCTGGACACCAGCAGTCCATGTTCCCTGGGACCAGTTTGACACATGCCTGCCAAAATCCTAAGAAAATGGATTTCGCACAACGCAAAATTTGACAACCAGGACGAGTGGAATTTTTCTTCAGTGTGGGTACCGTCCAAGTGTTCCCGTCCTGTCCGTTTTACTCTGATTCCTCTTGACTTGATCACGACAACTCGGCTTTGAACACAACGAGTGGGGCTGTTCGCTCCAGTTACAACACCATTCAGCTCTTTTGTCGAACAGTTTTGGAGTGCCTTTCTTTCAAGTTGCCTTCTGGTCAAATATCAAATCAGCCAAAACATTTTCAATGCACCCTCATGCCATGTGCATTGTCCGTCTGACCTTTTTCTTGTGTTTTGCTGGAAACCAAAAAATTTCGCCCCCCCCCCCCGTTTGAGGTGGAATATTCCGTTTGTGTGCAAACATTTTTGTGTTTCCTTTGACGAAGAGGCAAACTGACAAAATTCCAAGTCGCCACACGAAGGTGCAGTTGGCCAAACTCTTGCCTTCTACACAATTCATTTCTGTCACTCACGTTGGCGGAGGACTTTGGGCCAACGGGAATAGTTTTTGGAGGGCAGGGACCAGCGTCCCGAATCTGCTGCATGTGCGATCTGCTTCCTGCCCACTGTCAGTGATTCGTCTCTCATCAATTGAGGAAGGAATATGTTCTCCAAAAACACCCCGTGGGCGAAGGAAGAAAGAATGAAATGAAGGAAGTCAATCTCACTCCACAGAACCTGACCACTCACTTTGTGCCATTCTGTTGACCTGACATGCTTCGTGAACGGAATATTTTGTCTCCTCAGACAAGCAAAAGCAGATTTTTAACCGGAGTAAGTGTGTCGCCAAACTGAACGAACCCCAAAATGTTCTGTCCACGAAAGGGAAAACAAAGGGAGATTTAGCGTGACGTGCTCCGTGTAGGTTGCCACATCGGTGGTACAGAAAACAAAAAATCAAGAATGACTACATTTGACCGTTCATCAGTTGTTGGTTGTTATCTTGACATTTGGTTTCAGTGTTGTTGATCTGATTTGAACACGTTCAACACGTTGAATGCAAAACGTCCCTGGGTGATGTCTGGAGACCCAGGGCCCCTTGAACCACCCCCACTCACCTCACTCCAGATTTCTCACATGCAGCTGCTGAAGTCCCAGCAAGAAAGGATAAAAAAACTTTGTTCCACTGGCGTCTGTGTTTTGAGCGTCTATGTAGAGTCAGTATTGCGTTTGTCGGAGCAGCCATCTGGAACGACTCTAACTCTCCTCTAGTTCACGCTCCTTGATCATGTAGGGAGGGGAGGGGAGTCAGCTTGGTTTGTTGGTTGAACATTCTTGACAATAACGAGACTTGTGGTTGTCAACAGCACGCACCTGCACCTCGCACACTCACGGACACAGGGGTCTGACTACAACTTCAAACTTTTTCAACTTTCGAAAGTCGGGTTTGTTTTGTACCAGTGGTGCCAAAAACCAGACACAGAATGTGTTGCGCTTCAACATTGCAATGTGTGTCATCGCAATGTTGTTCTTTCTCCCCCGCGGATCCAGGAGGCCTGCGACTCTCTCCTGACCCGTGAAAGACTTTTGCTTGCGCGAAAATGGCGTGACATGCAATGGACGCGAATTGTTTCACTCTTTTCTCGACCAACAGGTCCAATAGTCTTTGTATGACGTTGCAGTGTTCAAACCTTGTCTGATCATGACACAAACGTACAAACTCGTACAGTCTTGTCTGTTCGATCGTGAGAAGAACACAGCTCTGCATGCGCCTCATTCATTCTGCCCGGTCAAATGGAATGCCTTTTGTGCTTTTCATGCAGCCTCCTTTTCAGGTGATTTGAGGTGGGTTGCGCGATTTGGGCTCAAATGAGCCAAATCGGTGTGAGCCAAATCAAAGCACCTACAGGCAGCGTCTTCCAAAAGTATGTGTACAGCAGTTTCATGGTTAGATGAAGATTGATTTGGGATCTTTTGGGCTCTTTCAGTTCATTTTGGGTTGGGAATAATGCATGAGGAAGGAATTGTCAAATTTAAATTTTGGGGTTTCTGAGGTCAAAAAGGTCAAATTTGGAAACTGTTTGTGTGAAAAAATGGGGTGTGGATGTATAAATGTCTCTGTATCTCAGAAGGTACAAATATTTGGTGAAAGAAGTATATTGATGAAATGTAGTATATTGTATGGGGGTCTGAGAGGTAGCATTCAATTTTTGATTGTTGAAAATTTTTA
>JAAUXT010044317.1_pt1 | contig 11728 bp, 8 predicted proteins | sample 7278171 | NCBI WGS metagenome assembly JAAUXT01 (sample SAMN14350112, study PRJNA611818) | marine sediment metagenome | isolation source: surface marine sediment (1.8m) | place: French Polynesia: Moorea | collected 2018-08
AAACCCCCCCCCCCCCCCCCCCCCCCACTGGCAAAAAAAAATTTCAATTTGGACATTGTCTGACTTGGACATTGTCCAGATTACCCTCCTGCCAGCAAAAAAAATTTCAAACCAGACATTGTCTGACTTGGACTTTGTCCAGGTTACCTGGGCCGGCTTACCTGCTCACAGAAAATTTTCAACTTGGACAATGCTCAACTTGGAGTTGGGGTGATGTGGACAATTGACTGAGGGTAACTTGGACAACTCAAACAATTGTTTGCATTACCCTAACTCAGTCATTGTGTGAGTTCAGGTAATGCAGACAATGTCCAAGTTGCCCAAACTCAGATAATGGCCAAGTTGGACAATGTCCAAGTTGTGTGAGTTACCCTGACTCAGACAATGTCCAAGTTCAACAATGTCCAAATTTGTCCAAGTTATCCTGAGTGAATTTGTCCTAGTAACCCTTACTCAGGCAATGTCCAAGTCAGACAATGTCTGAGTTGGACAATGTCTGAGTTACCCTGATGTGGACAATGTCTGAGTGACCCTGACTCAAACAATGTCCAAGTTGGACACTGTCCAAGTTGGACAATGTCTGAGTTGTCCAAGTTACCCTGACTCAGACACTGTCCAGGTTGGACAATGTCTGAGTTGTCCAAGTTACCCTGACTTGGACAATGTCCGAGTTGTCCCAGTGACCCTAACTTGAACAATGTCAAAGTCGGACACTGTCTGAGTTGTCCAATTTGGACAATGTCTGAGTTATCTGAGTTACCCAAACTTTGACAATGTCTGAGTAACCCTGACTTGGACACTATCCAAGTTGGACAGTGTCTGAGTTTGTCCAAGTGACCCTGACTCGGACAATATTCAAGTTGGACAATGTCCAAGTTGTCCATTCCATGTTACCCCTAACTCGGGGAATATCTAAGTTGGACAATGTCTGAGTTGTCTGAGTTCCCCCAACTTGGGCAATATCCGGCCTGGGCAGGTTGTCGGAGATACCCCCCCCCCTCACACAAAATTTTCAGCTTTCAACTTTGACAACCTGGACAACAATGTCCAAATTGAACAGGTTATCGAAGTTGCTGACTGGGGCCTTGGCAGATTAGGACAAGTGCTTTCCTGTCTGAGGGGGAATTGGAACTGGGAATGACCAGAAATCTGGCCATGAAGTTTCGCCCACGATGTCAAAGTGCAAATTGTAAATGGTCAGTGAGCATTACTGATCTCATTTCTGGCCATTTTTCCCAAAGTTGGTTCAAACCCCCCCCCGCCCCCCGCCCCCCCGCGGCCAAGACCCGCTAGGGTTAGACCCGCTTTCGAAATTTATTTATTTTTTTTTTTTAAATGATCAGTGATGAACTGCGAACGTATAGACCACACGCTTTTTATGCGTAGCATTCTTGTTCTGTGTGAATTTTGCCTGTGATTAGTGATGTGCACGGCGGACACATCAAAACGGCAACGCCCACAGTTTCATGGAACACCTTCAGTTATGCGCACAAGGTCCGATACCAATTGCAACACTCCAAATTGGTTGCTTTGGAATCACAGGGCAATTCAAAATTGAGCCTCCAGCTGCAGAAAACACTGGAGGAAAGTTAACAGCTTTTGGCACATGAACTGTTACGTAACAGCTGCAAAACGTTTGACTTGCTCGTAATCAGTCTGGCGGCCACCAGTACTCTCAAACTTGGCTCATGACCAAGGGTCGCTCTTCATTCTTTCGTTCTTTTGAGCCAGACTCAACAATGTGCTGCACTTGTTCACATCACCGGTCGCAACTCCAGGCCGTCAAGTTCGGACACTTTTTGAACTGGGTGAGAAACGCACAAGAGTCCTATACGAGGCTGAAACCACTTCTAAATGGAGAGGCGATCAACATGACGACTCTTAATGGTGCCGCGCACCGAGGTAGACTATTCTTGTCTGGGTCAGCCGACACTGCAACAAATTTGGACAGAGCCAGACATTCTTTTTGACAGCACAGCCATGAAGAGACCGAGTGAGATTTCTCTGCTGATGCAACAAAGGATTAACATTAATTTCTGTGTGAAATTGGGCTGGACTTTCACGAGAATCAAGGCAGCACTGAAGCAATGTTACCATCGGACAATGTGCAACAGCTCAATTCATTTTTGGATCAAGGAATTTTCTGATGGGCGTGACAGCATTGTAGACAAGCCAAGAAGTGCGAGGACCAAGTCTGGAAGAAGTGTGGCCAATGTCAGGGCTGTTGAGAACCTTGTTGCTGAAGACCGACGGGTAACTATCAAGCAGATGAGTGTTTCCAGTGGTTTGGCGACAACAACAATCCAAAGGATACTCAAGCATGATTTGGGACTCACAAAGAAATGCGCCAAATTCATTCCTTATGATCTCACTGACCATCACAAGGAGTGCAGGAGACAAATTTGCAACTTCATGACCAGAATGATGGCCAACTCACCGCGAGTATTCCAGACTGTCGTCACCATGGACGAGTCTTGGGTCTATGTTTATGACCCTGAGACCAAACTCCAGTCCAAAGAATGGTTGCGGAAAGGGGAACCAAGACCTCAGAAACCAAGGCAAACTCTTGCTACTGGGAAGGTGATGGTGGTCACGTTTTTTGATGCACGTGGCATGGTGTACTTTGAATTTGTGCAACGTCCATTGACCATCAACCAGGAGGTCTTCAGAGCAATTTTCCGGAGGTTTGATGCAGCACACGGCCCTCAAAAGGCCAAATTCACTGGTGAATGGGCGCAAATTTGTACACATGGACAATGCCCCGGCCTTGACTCTGGATTTGATTCGTGACCTTGGATGGACCAGATTGCCCCAACCAGCCTGTTCCCCATTTCCAAACCAGGGGCGAAGTGGCGCCGCCGGCCAGCCGCCCATTGCTTACTGGAATTTTCCTTCACGTGACCACTTGGAAGATTTCCATGACGGGTCACATTATGCAAAGCCAGCTGGAAGTTTATTGGTCTTTATTTTTTGTTGCTGTTCAGACAGGCACATTATGCAAAGGTAGCTGGTAGCTTATTGGTCCTTTTTGGCTGTGCAGCCAGGCACCTTGCAGCACATGTCAGCAAGATTGGGTATTTTTTTGTGCCACTGCACAGGAACATACATTTTTGGGCATCCAGTTGTCTGTTGAATTTTGGGATTTGTCAATTTGAAAAAAAATAGGATGGAAGAGGTTGAAGCCTAAAATCTAGCAAGGTAAGTTTTCTTGAACCAGAAAATGTCAAATAAAATGTCAGGCAACTTTTGCAGTTGGCCACAAAATTGAATAAAACTTTACTGCCTCATGTGGTGAAACATTTCTTTGTAGCATATTGACCTACATTTCATTGTAGCATGTTGACCTTTGTTCATTTGGTGATTTTTTGATGAAAGGTCCAGTTTTTGCTGCTTTGTTTTTGTGATGAATGATTTTACAATGCTGTCAGTGAAGACACCTTGGATGAATCTTTAATTTTGCACAAGAATGGAGAGGGAAGGGAAGATTATACCCAGACTGGATACGGAAGACTTGTTGGGGAACGTTGCATGCAAAGCTGCGCTCGCAAATGTGGTGAAAAATCTCGCGGCTTTCACGTCAAGCTTGCAGGCCAAAAGAAGAAAGAAGAATATGACAGCAAAATATGAATGAGAAGAATATACCGAGAATGCTCCAGCGAGCAAAAGTACCAAAACCACTCGTCTTCAAACCAGCTTGAAACAGTTGCTGCAGCAATGTACGGACTGAAACTTGTTCACAAAGCAGAGGAACGACTGTTGAGCAAATCCAGAGAACACCTGATGTTCAAAAAGAGAAACAAAAACCGCAACAAAGAAAAACAACCTGAATGAATCTGGATGTAACACAACTAACTTTCTTTCAAAACGCTGACAGTTACTTCTTTTCTCGAGAACAAGAAAGAAGATGTGTCCTTTCTCCGCAACCACTCTGTTCACTTGGGTTTCTCACACTCGTTGTCTGTCACTTTTTTCCTGCTTGGTCACACAACCTGATTTTGCTTTGTGCATGTCAAAATGTACTTATGGTGACTCGCCTGTCACACACCCTGTTTTATTGCCTTGTTTACCACAAAGATGTCCTTGGCGTACAAGGGAAATTTATGGAAATGACGTCCTTTCCTTTCGCAGATGACTGATTTTTTTGGCAACACACAACCAACACCATGTGATGATTCAACTACGTAGGTATTTGTAGTTGCTGCTTGAAACATCTATTGAGTTGGATGCGACTCAATCACAAAGTTTTGGATGGGATATCCCATCTGTTTTTCGAGACTTCAGCCAACAACGTACCCCAAAATGGAAAACTTGAAATCCCGCGAAGGATGGGAGACAGGTTTGCCGACAAAATCTAAGATTGCTGCTTGCCACACCCGAAACATTTCTGGGTCACAAAGGTGACTTGTTTCCCCACCCTGCCTGGTTCTTGTGCTCCATACAGCTCCTGCTTCCTGGGATGGGGGGGGGGGAGAGCAACTGACATGAACGTTGCTTCTCTTTCAGAAAATTCTCGGATCGAATCACAGGCGATGAAGAAGCAAAAACGGGTTTTATTGTCTGACCTGCAATTTTCTTTGTCTTGATTAATTTCCAAAATATAATATCCGCGCGAGACGTGTGCGTGCTCTGGTTGCTCCTCTTTCAAATCGTAGGGGAAACGCAGTACAAACCACGCAACGAGAAAAAACTGCAAGTTTCCGGCGCAGCGGAATGACGAAAATAGGAAACGTACGAGGACGACTTGTGCATGTTGTGTTCAGTGCAATCGTAGTTCCATGCAATGCTCGTTGCTCGTATTTGGTCAAATGAAGATTATCCGAAACAAAGGTGCAGTGGAGCCAGACTGAAGAAATTGTTCACATACGAGGATGTATCAACTGAAAGTGGCACTGTGCATGTTCAGTGTGTTTATCAACAGACATGCGTGGTTGATTCGAGACAATATCTGACTAGCCAATACTTTTGTCCTCAGTGCAGACTGGCCAACTGACTTCCCCACTGAACATGCAGAGTGCCACTTTCAGTTGATACATCCTCGTAATTGTCACTTCCTGTCAGAACTGTCTTTCGTCTTGTTCTGCGTGTTCTGAAAAAGCTTGACAATTCAATCAATGCAGTTCGCCTCTCCACGCAAGAAATTTGGTGTCGCCTTGAAAAATATTGTCACCTTGTCAGTTTGCAGAAAATGCAAAACAGGATGAAAGACAGAAGTGACAGCTGCCCGCTCTCGTACATGGTTTTTCCCTTCAATTCAGTTCTGGAACGACGTCCTTCGATGATCCCGCCGGACACAGTGGGACGTCCATCTTTCTTTCCAGTTGAGAGCGAAGGAAAATCCATGGCTCCTCCCTTCAAATCGGCTCTTTCTTCAAGAACCGACGTGTTCCAAAAATGTCAAGGTGTTTCTTTTGTCCCATTTCTAATTTCAGTGAACTGGAGAACACACAGCAACATTTTTGTTCAGAATTTCTTTCCATACAGGTTGGAAGTCGAACGGCGTGTGGTCGGTTTCGATGCGACGGCCTGTAGCGCAGCGGCACGCAGCTACATTCTTCTCGCTCATTGGCTGTTTTCAGGATCCGCTTTGCTGATGCGGATGAAAACGAATGATTCCGTTTGTTTTCATTGATTTTCAACTGTTCTGCCATGCAGATCCACTGATCGCACACGAAATGACAGCAGCATGCAGCGTGAAAATCGCCTGTCCGCTCATTTGACGTTGTCAGTGCAAATACATGCAAACACTTGGGAGGTTCCGCAAATTGAAACGCAGACGTGAGCGCTATCTCTTGACGTGAAAACTAGAAATCCCACGCCTCGGTTTTCGAAAGGTGGTCCTTTCGAGGTGGAACCTGAAAAGGCACCGTTGAATGTGTGGGTTCCAACCCGAAATTTGATCAAAGAAAAGTGGCATTGAATTGGCAAACATGAGAGTGGTTCAGAGTACCCTATTGTTTCGGTCGCATGTGTGGAATTTTGATGTTCTGCTTTGGTGGTGGCTCCAGAAGGGTGATTTGTTCTTGGCGGATTGGCCAAAAGTTCTTGTTCCAGTTCCGGTTGGCTGAAAAACAGACAATTGTGAATTGTCTTTTGGAGTATGGGTTTGAATTTGATGACAGTCGTAAATCTTGGCGCCTGTCAGGTGTTGACTTGTGATGGCGGCACCTGTCGGAGGTTGCCTCACAATGCGAACAGCAAGAGACCCAAAATTTCAGTGCATCTTGAAGATTTGGTTTCGTCGAGAAATTCTTGCCAGTCTGTGCTGTCCAGAAATTCTGGGTCAGTTTGACAATTGTTGCCGAGTGCAGCCGTACCATGATTGACGTTCTGACGGAATGCAAAGAGTGTTGTTTCTTGGAAAAGAAGATAAAGATGCTTGAAGATAACAAGGCACTTGACAGACGGGGGAAAACGGGAGGTTTTACCTGCCCAGCCTTGCGGAGGTTAAAGTCAGCAGACGTCTTGTTCACTTTGATTTGCAATGCACCAGGCTTCCTGACCGCCAGTGGTGAATCTCTTTCACTTGTACCTTTTTGGGCCTGCCATACAAAACTTGAGTCAAGTACAGGTAGATCATTTTCTTCGTCAGAGTTGACAATTGCGGCGGTCAATGTACGAGGATGTATTGTACCTTTTTGGGCCTGCCATACAAAACTTGAGTCAAGTACAGGTAGATCATTTTCTTCGTCAGAGTTGACAATTGCGGCGGTCAATGTACGAGGATGTATTTTAAAGTTCGTATCGTTATCATGGTCGCAATTTCGCGCACTTGTAGTGGATTTCCAGTCGGTTCCTTCAAAAACAAGGCCAAAGGTTTCCCTGACTGTCGACCATTGTCGCTGCATCAAGCATGCAAACTCTACGAACTTTTGCATACATCCTCGTACTCGCAGCCGCATTTTGTATTTCACGGTACGAGCGGATAACTTTCGAAAGCCTGCCTCTGCCTCTATCCTGACCAAACTGAAGGCGTATGGACGTTCAATTGTGAAAAAAGCAGTTTGCTCAGTGGTTTTGGTTGGACCAGTGAGTGAACCTTGTTTTTGCCTTCCTCAAGAGTCAACATTGAGGAAAATGTCTGCGCATGTACTCGTAGACTGCAGACCGACGAACATCGTCTGGTTCCGGACGAAAACTGATGAGTGAAATGGCTGGCATGAGTGATGCTTGCAACGTCCAGCTGTCTTTTTTTCAGGCGTCATCGGATCCGCCCATGCACCCTTCATTGCACGCCTCCAACAGATGGAGACACCTATTCGGGGGCGGCCGCAGCCTCGGGCTTTACGAGCCTGCAAATGCATGATCAGCTTGGAGCGGAGACTGTTTTTGTTATTTGTCGCCACTCCTTCGTCTGTGACTGATGTGATGCTTGAAGATAAGAATGCTACAATGAAGCAATGCCACGGAGTGTGATCCAAAGTCTCGCCTGCAATTCTGGCTGAAAAGTCCACATTAACTGAGGATAACGTGGGCTTGCCCCATTGGTTTTGCCAAACTACGAGTCCCAACGAACATGGCTGGTGCTCACATTTGGATTTCACTTCTGCTTCTTCTCGGCGTGCATTTCTGAGCAGTGTGGGCTGTGATCGGTGTAACCCGCTCGTGACGGACTTTTCGTTTTTCTCGCTACAGACTGACTCGCGGAAGCAGCAGGTCATCTTACCTTTTCAAACATGAAGGTAAGAGTTTGGTGGCAATTTCGTGTGTGTGTGTGTGTGTGTTTCCTTATTTAGGGGGTCTTTGCGCGCGCGTGCACACACACAGAGGCGGACATCGTTTTTTGCGTGAAACCATTGGACCCACTTGCTCGTGGGTCGGGTATGGTCTGGTCGGCGACTGCCTGATGAAGACGAATGAAGCAATTTCATTTGCGGCCCCGTTGGGTGAGAAATTTTTGGTGTCAGCCCACACGCACACCAGGGGCGAATGACGTGCAGAAATGTGTGTCAATCACCCTGGGGGTCACACGCCTTTATTTATTGCGTATGAAACGGCCAAATGTCCTGTGTAGACCTGCCTCCCCCCAATCCAGGTGTGTATGACACACCTACCAAATATCTGGGTGTTTGCTCGTTTTAATTTCGCCTGTTGATTCTCCATTCAGCGTTCGTGTACTGCAAAGATGAGCCGAAGGACTCTGCGTGTCCAGGTTTGTTGATCCAGATCAGAACACACAATTTTGCGTTGAGCTTTGCGCAGCTGCGTGCATTTTGACTCTGGCTGATCACGTCATGTGGATGATCTATGAGGAATAAAGAACAAATCAAATGGCATCAATGTGTAAAATGTTTGTTTCCAGAAGGAAGCGAGGGCAGCGGAGAACGATGCTGGAGGAGCAGTGGAGGTGGTACGTTCCATTCTCTCCAGTCTTTTGTGGTGATCACGCTTGGTGGGAGTGGCTTCTTTCGAGTGCAAAGCTCCTCCAGAGTTGTCTCGATAGTCAATTCTTGGAAATCATTGAAATCTCGTTTGTCTCAGAGGACAGACATACACGACATCGTTGGTGTTATCGGTGCTTCTGAACACTTCAAATTTGACAGTGAGATTCGCGTCAAGCCACGATGATAATTCTCCCATGACAGGTGTACAGCCGCACGAAGGAGGGGACGGAGGGGGATCGAGGCGGTGTCGGGCAGCAACCCTGTGAGGAGGCGGCAACCTTTCCGCGTGGCGGCCCCAGTGCAGGCATCGTCGATCCTACTCAGCTTGCGTTCAAAGCTGGATGGACTCGATCCTCGGTGAGTATAAACTTTGGATGCTCACAACAAGGCTTTCTAAATTTTGCATTGGTACTTGGATGCTACAACTGACGATAAACTGGGGCGGAAAGAGTTACCAGGCTTTCAAATTCAGATCGCCTTGCAGTCTCAACAAATTAACCTTGCAGTCGCAACAAAAGACGTAGTCGCCCAGCGTGCATGTCGAGTGCACGTATGAAATGCGCAGCTCGCACACTTCCCACGTTCTGCCAATCTTCCTGCTGAGGTAACGTTGCTTTCATGCACCACTTTCCATCTTTCAGATTCTCCCGCTGGTGGAGGCTCCAGAAAAAACGTGGTGGAACCTCCTGGAGGAGGTGCTTCCGCGATTATTTCTGTGGAGCATGGTGGGGCTTTTTCACCGCCGCCACTGTGCAGTGCGGGAAGGAAAAAAGCCGTTCCGCGCAACGGTGAGGCATTGTACTGGCAAACTTTTTGTGGGTTTATATTTTTTTTGAGTATTTATTGGCCGATTTTCGGCCAAAATTGTTGTTGTTTTGTTTTGTTTGATTGCATTTGTTCACTTCACTTTCATCGATTCTTCTTCTCTTTCTGCAGGATTTTCGAGAAACTATACCGAAAATAATGATAATCCTCGTTTTCCACCCTCGCGCCAAAGAGGGTTGTAAAGGTAATGTGCAATTGGCTTTCCGATTTTTGTTTTTTGAACCCGAGTTCAGACATGCGGATGTTATGCAGTTTTCGTGCATTGCTCTACTTACAGCAAAACAATTGTTTTCCGCGGAGAAAAAAAAATCGTATGAATGGGACGACAGGTAAGTGACATTTATCTTCACACTGAGCTGTGGTCTGAATTTTTGGATCCAGTTCCTTCGTTGCAAGCAAAAAAGGACTTGCTCATATTTTCAGCGTCCTATTTCGAAGCATGTCAGGCCGGAAGGACGGAGACGTGGCTCGGGCAAAGCTCGAAGAGCTGATGCCCATGTTCAGCTATGTAGTGGGACGTCTGCAGGCGGAGGTGTTGCCACACCTCCGGTGGAGAGAAGAAACGGCGAAAAACATCTGGCAGGCAGCGTGTGCCGAAGTGCAGGCACACGTAAAGAACTTGGTGCGTCTCCACAAGCTTGCTGGCAATGTCTATGAATTCTCTTTCAAGCCACAAAGACAGTGGCATCTCGTTGCCAGCAAGAAAGACAATGACATCTCTCTCTCTCTTCCAAACATTATTGAGCCGACTAAATTTTCAGCGCGGAGTCGGTGCGGGCCAAAAGCGAAATCCGGCGAAATGCTACCCACCAGGAGAGGTGGATGTACTGGAAAAATCGGCGAAAGGTGGGCTCGAGGACTGGTTCGAGAAAAATATCCGGCTCACGAACGACCGATGCTTCGAGCCACCCGCGTGGGTGGTGCCAGCGAAAGCCGTGTCGACCTGCGATGAGGCGCGGCTGGCGTTGAATCCGCCGTCGACCAAGAACCGGTCCTGCGCCTCGAGGAAGCGCACCGAAGATACGCATACGCCACCAGCAAAACGGGCGAAGAAAGAGATCATTGTGAGCTTTTCCCATCTCATCTCGTGTTTGATTTTCTTTGAAATTTTTTTTTTTTTTTTTTTTTTTTTTGAACGAGAAACGCATGAGAGTCAAGAGTGCACGTTGTTCGCCAGAAACCGCATCTAGATCCTAATGTGTCGCCTGCTCTGCTCTTGCAGGAGGAACATTTGTACGCGGATTTTGCAGAGCAAGTTGTGAAAATGGTACGACATCTTCTTGTCAACAAGCGGCTCCAGAAAATAGTATTGTCCAGTTTCGTCGTTGTAAATTTACTTTGTTCTCAGCCATTGCATGACGGCCTGGTGTTTCTTTTCAGGAAAAGTTAGAATCTGAAGAAATAGTAAAACAGAAATCACAGGTTCCGGTGGGTTTTGTCGTTGTTATGAAGTCAATCCACAAAACAAGCATGGCCATGTTCTCAGCCTCTGCATGACGGACTGGTGTTTCTTTTCAGGTGAAGTTGGAGCCTGAAGAGGTCATGGATTGGAAACCGGTGAGTTCATCGTTTCAGTATTAGTCAATCGTGCATCATTGTCTGATGTTTGTTTGGTGTGAAGGATCGGTGTTCATTACCCGTTGCAGACGGCGCTGTGTTCTTTTCATGTGAAGTTGGAGGAGCAAGAGCCTGAAAAACCTCCGGTGAGTTTTCTGGTTCGAATCCAAGTCTTTCCAGAAAGCAGAGTCCTCGTGTTTGTTCTGTTGTCGAAACGCTTCATGGTGACCGATCGACATACGTTTTCAGGTCGAAACAAACGTAGATATTGGGACGTCCAAGCTGGATAGTAATGAGGTACGGTCTGGTTTTTGAGAAAAAGACAACGAACTGCCAGACAGGCACGAGATCAGGCAAACAGTCAAAGTGAAATTGTCCTGAAGCTCAGACCTGACGACACGTGTTTTTATGCTTCAGTTGTTCGAGGGGTCGTTGCGATACATCCTCTCAGACGAGTCACGCGAAGTGAGTTCTCCAGCGTTTTTAGGCGTGTGGTCCCTAATGGTGTGACCACACGCTTAGTGTAATCACCACCAGTCTGTATGTGTGTGTGTGGACATGTTGAGTTTGCGGGAGGGGGGGGGGCAAACTCAACATGGTGAAAATCAACCAGGGTCATTTTAAGGCCATTTTAAGCATTTTTGGTTTTTAGTCACATAAAGCATGACTTATTGTCAGTATGTGTCTATTTGTGACATGTGATGCTGAGAGACCCCCCCCCATTGGGAAATTTGCTGGGAGGTCCCGATCTGAACAAAGAAAAATTCAATTTTGGTAGGGTTTTTGGACTTAGAAAATTTTTGACTGGCAGGGACCCCCCCCCCCCTTATGAGCATATATGCCAGGTTCAGGTCTGGAATGCGAAATGCATTATGATTGGCTTTGATGGGGCCTGGCAAACAGTATAAGTCTCATTTGTGTGCTGGCAGCTGAGGAGGCAACATCTCATTTTGGGCTCTTGAGGG
>JAAUXT010091266.1_pt1 | contig 11728 bp, 13 predicted proteins | sample 7278171 | NCBI WGS metagenome assembly JAAUXT01 (sample SAMN14350112, study PRJNA611818) | marine sediment metagenome | isolation source: surface marine sediment (1.8m) | place: French Polynesia: Moorea | collected 2018-08
CTACGCATAAAAAGCGTGTGGTCGAATACGACTCGTAAACGTTCCTTGGTTCGTAAACGAAAATTTTTTGGAAATTTTCAAAAGCGGGTCTTGCCTGGGGGGGGGTGGACCCCCCCCTTAGACCCACTTTGACTGTGGGGCAAGACCCACTTTGAAAATTTCCAAAAAATTTTCGTTTACGAACCAAGGAACGTTTACGAGTCGTATTCGACCACACGCTTTTTATGCGTAGCATTCTTGTTCAAAACTATTTTGGCCTGACAAACCTTTTTTTCTTCAAGAAACCCAACTTTTTATCAAATGTTTGACCTTTTCTGCAGCCTTTCTTTTCATCAGGGGCAGCTGACAGCCTGCATACGTAAATGACCACCACTTTTAGACGGCATCGAAGGCCTGAACACAGACTTGGCATTGCTCGACTGAGTTCAAGATGTGCTGGCTGCGGAGCTTGTTTGCGGGTTCTGATTGAGCAGAATTCTGCCGTAGTTTGCTTCTTGTGACTGGCGTGCGGACTGAAAGTCTGCTCTCAGGAGAGTAACTCCATTGCTGCATCGCATATCAATGACAAAACCGGTGCGACGGCTTCATCTTCCTCAGCAGGAAATAAGTGAGGAAAATAGGCTATTATTACGCAGTCAGGTAGCCTTCATTACTTTTATCATGGACGCTATTGTGTCGGTGTTGGGTAACTGGTCGTTTCACCTGTCTCTGTCGCAACGGTGATTGTTTCTGTGTCCACGTGTCGGGTACACACAGAGGAACTGCAGGGAAAAGGTACGTTCGACTGTGGCAAAGTTGTGAACTGTCTGGGTATGATTTCGCTCTGACAGTTGCACAAGGCACCAATGTGTGCAGGTCCTGGGACCAAGACACCACCCCCACCATCGTCCACCATCGTGGGCACACGAAAGAAATCGCTCGTTGTGGTTCGTGGTTTAGAATTTCCAGCCCACTCGACAAAATTGAAGTTCTGCATATGGATCTCAAAACTAGATTTTTCAAGTCTCAGCAGCGGAGACGACCAGGACCGATGCACTCATCAAAGAAAAACGGCTTGGACGTGACGCAAAGTTCTTGACCGCTGTGTGCAGCACCCTGCATCCTGATTGGAACCCTGTGTCCTGCGGTCATCATAAAACTTACATTTGGACACGTGGTATCCACCTGCGTGCTGGTTGCATGGTGCAAAGCTGAGCAGCGCTTGCCCTTGTGTGTACGGAGGCATGCTTGTGACAAAAGACACATTTCGTTTTCTTTTTTACCCAAGGCTTCTAACGATTTTCTGAGGAGTTGACAGAGTTTACTCGCTGCCTTTGCACTTTTGTAGCCATCTGACATACTCGACGGTTCCGTGCTCATCTCGTGAGCGAGGGCATTGATCCAGTTGAGTCGGAGCGGTGCAGCTGGGTGTAAGTCAAGGAAAAACAGAAGCTCGCGCTCCGTGCGCTGGAGCCACACTTCACGAGGTGACTGCGGGGTACTTGACACGTTCTTCCACTGAGCTGTGGTCACAGATACAAGTAAATCCTGACCAGTGTCTGTCGAGGTAATTGGAAAAAGAGTCCGTGGGATTGAGCCACGGGTGCCAAAAACATGCCAGAAACACCAACTGAAGAATTTGGGGAAGTTCAATTCCTTCAAGTTTTCAGAGATGATTTTTTAAATACGACTGATCTTGCATTGTGGGTTCTTTGTTGCAAGAATTGTAACATTTTCACTCACTAGAGTTTGCATTCGTCTGACCTGAAACTTGACTGGTGATGCCTCACAAGAAAGCTCCTGTGGTTTGTTCCAGGAGTGGGAAGGCAGAAGAGCGACAGTCTGCTACACGAGTTCTGCCCCGGTCTCCAGACTGTGCACGTTCACGCAGTCAGACTGCATATACATTGCTTTACCATGGTGTACTATAAAGTTACCGGAGTACATTCGATGGACCCTCCCCTGTCACTCAGGTCAAGGTTCACGCGGAAATGTGTTTAAACCTCTGACAAACACTTTGGAATTGGGGCGTGGTTTGAAGCCTCCTCCGAATAAAACTTGTCAGGTGAAAACTTGCATTCACTTCAAAATTGACTTCAACCTCAGCCAAAATGTCAAGAGGTTCGAGGCAAAATTTCGATCGTGAATTGACCCGTGTTCTGTTGAACTCTTCTGGGTTTGCGTGGAGGCGCGTTTTCATGCTGCAGACACAGGCTCCGAGTATTGAGTACTGCATCACCTCCCTCAGGATGCCAAGTGCCTTGAGGAAGACAGACATCACATGAAACACCAGGCCGAACAGAAAGATAATCTGGAAGAAAGTACGAGTTTGTTGTTCTTTTTGTCAGGAGGTGTTGACACTGGGTTTCAGGATAAATGATGAAAAACGTTGTCCAGCTGAACCTTGGCTCAAACTTGAGTCAGTTGGTGGCATCGGCCCTGCAGGGCCCTTGTTCTGCTGTTTCAAGCAGCTTTTCATCCGAGGCGTTCTTGAGAAACCAACGGGTCTTCTGGTTTCCCGTTGTGGTTTCATCTCAACTCATCCCGGCTGGTGACAAAAATGGATAACGGGTCTCTCTTCATTGCTTCCAACCCCCTTGACAAGAAAGCCCTTCAAAGGCATTCGAGCAAGTCACGTGCTTGCAGTTGTTGTGATGCACGTTGTGATGTTGTGGAATTTGGAGCGACGTGTTGCGTTCGTTTGAGTCTCGCCCGTCTGACCTTTCTGTTCCCCGACATGTTTCCTCTGGCATGGTTGAATTGTTTGAAGTCTGTTGTGAAACCAGTGACGGAACGTTTTGAGAACGTTGGTGCCGCGTCCCAAGCTCATATTTGGCACTCGGGTGGGACTGAAATCATTTTCTCTTCGACGGGCAAATCTCACTTTTGTGTCTGTGTCAACCGAAACGCACGCGCTTGCGGCACAGCTTTCTTCGTTGTCCCTGTGAAAATAAGTTTTTTTTTGGACTTGCTGCTGGAGTCGGTTCGTAGCCCTTATCAACAAACGAGGCACTTGGTGAAGCCGCAGGAAAAATTGTTGCTTATCACTTAACAAGAGAAGGTTTCCACTAATGGACAATTACGCACTCTTGCTCCTCCAAATGAGATGAGGTCCTCCTCCCGCGCTGAGGCACTACTCCACAATCATCTTCAAGGCTGTGCGCAGGCTCGGTCTGCCGTCTCGAGCAACTCGTTAGAAGCGGCACGTTTCTTCTGAATGACTCCTGAGGGCTGAAGACAATGGAACGGAACCTGCCAATCAGCGCCCGGTCGTTGTCTGAGCAGTCCCCTGCCACTCAAGCGTTGGTGTCGAGAATTGCGGGAGCGGGCAATTCTCAAACGGTGTGCGCAACAAGACTGGACAGGGAAATTGATTTGTTGCTGGAAAAGAGCGAGTCAACACCTGATGTAAACGAAATTACTGCCGTGTGAAAATATGGAAATTGTGTCTGGTGTTCTTTCCTGTGAGTACAACAAGCAAGCACACAAAAACAATTTGTTGTGAGAACCTGGCAGTTTCAGTTCCAAACGAGAGATATCCCTCCCCTCTGAAACAAGCATGTTTTGAATTTTCTATCTCTTCGCCTCAGCCAAAGAAAGTGTTCAAAATGGTTTGAAATATGTTCCGATTCGAACTGTTCGACCACACAACCCACCCACCCCAGAAAATGAGTCATTCGGAACACGCACTCAACGTTCACAAAAAAAAATATTCTTGTGCCGCAGATCTCATCACCCCTGGAGACATTTTCGTACCATGTCAGCACACCAGGAATTTTTTTCGCGTGTAAACTCATGCACAGACAGTGAACTGCAATTAGGGAGGCTCGCAAATTGAAAGGTTGACGTGAGCTGAACGTAGACGTGAAACCTCAACCTGTGGGGACTTTTACACCACAACTGAATTGTGATCTTTGTTTTGTGTCATTTCTTTTCACCCAAAAATACTTTCGAACACAAGAAATTCGTTTTCAGACCAAACTTCGGGATCCAATGAAGAAACCGTGTGTTTCACACAAACACAAAGGATGACCGATGGCATGTGCTTTGGAAAGACTGAAAAATGGCCCAGGAAATTCCGAAGTGGATTCCGTGCTTCGGCTGCATGTATTTCCCAGTCGAACCAGATACCTCGGAGTTCTGATGGTGTCACGTACTCTTTTCCTGAAGCAATGCCACTGGCGAATTGAGATCTCCACCCGTGTGAATTTTCTGTTCTGGGGTTTCCGTTCATTGGCATAAACCTCAGATTTGCTCTTTCGAGCCTCTGTTGCTTCCAGACCGAACATTCTTTGTTGCATTTGCCTTATGAAAAACTTGACAATTTCAGACACGTTGAAAAGTGACTGCACTGTCAAGCTGTCAGTTTCTTTGTGCAACGGGCTCTGTCTGAAAGGAAGAAATGAAACAAACGTTTTCAGACGAGTTTTTCGAAGTGCGAGTTATGTTCGGCTTTTTGCCATTCAGCCTTCAATAAGTTCGCACAGAAAAGGCACATTGTCTCTCCACCACCTGAAAAATGACACCTTCTAATTCCCTTTTTACCCAGTAAGTCCACCAACAGCCCTCTCATACCAGCAATGTGGAAAGAGTTTAGCCACTGACATTTTGGCACTCTTTTTGCCAAACAAACAAAAATCATACAAATCACCACAGCACTGTCTTGCCTTGACCAATTTATCAGACTTGAAGACAAAATGATTATCTCCACAGGTACTTTGTGATTTTGATGTAGAATAAGCCAAAAACATTGCAAACAAGTGCAAAAAGGTTTGCAAAAACAGTGACCTCCTACTCCACCCCAAACAAGGAATGTAATTTTTAAACACCTTGGGCATTATTTGCAAGCAATTCCCTTTGCAGGGTGCATACGAAGTGCATTCATGCAACCAGGCTGTGTTATTCGTGCTCTGTTGTGCTTTATTTGTTTTTGGTGGGGTACCAATGTGGAAAGGACCAAACGTTACTGTGCGCCAGCTCTTGTTCTGAGCCCTTTAAGATGGTTAGACCAGTGGAGCAGTTTCCACATGAGAGCTGTGGGCTGTGCACTGGGTAAGGGACTGGACCATTGAGTCTCAAGGACACCTGGATCCAGGCAAGGGTTGGAGCTCCAGCACTGTGCCCCAGGCAAAATGTCAAAAGGGACAGCCGACAGACAATCCCCAGCCCAGGCCAAGGTTAAAATGGGGTTTCAGCTTGACTTCAGAGAATACAATCAGGTTTGGCTTCATCAAAGGCTGAAATCCACATTTTGTGGCAGGAGCCCTTGACGTTTATTTTTGTTTCATTGGCAGATGAAATTTGTGCCAAAACTGCTCTTCTCTTACTGTTGGGTTACTTTTGTCAATTGTTTAAAATTACATTTTCCTGGTTTCTCTTGAGAATGATTTTAATAGTTTCAGAATATGTATCTGATTCACGAAAGTTCTTGTCACCTGATTGAGAAAGCAGCTTTCTGAATAATGTTTTGCTTTGTAACTTTTCTGAAATCATATTTCTCTTCCACAACAACTGTTTGTACACAATATGCAGCCTAACACCTGTTGATACAGAAACACCCAAAATCAAACTTTCAATTTCGACCACCCAAAAACTACTGAACAATTTCATGTCATGAACACAGTTCCCACTTCACCTGAAGCCCCACTGATAGAGCGTGCACGAGAAATTTGAATTGGACGCCCTGGGGTGATTTTCAGCTTTCAATTCGGCTTTTGCTTCAAAGAACGAAACCCAACGTTCAAATCACCAAGAAAGAAAGCAGATTGTCGAGAGTGATGACGTTCAATTTCATACGGCTTTGCACTGGCACACATTAGGAATCTGCTCAGTTTGGAGTCTGCGGACGGATCGGATTGCTCGTCCTTGAGACGCCCCGGAACCGCGCGGCCCACCCTGTTTGTGAATGCGAAAGGGACACGGCTTCAAACAAGATTTGTGCTTTCAGAAGTAATTATGGTTTGAAGGGGCAGACAGATAAAGCAGCGCATTCGTGAGGTAATGGATGTTTTGCGTGATGGATCGTCTCGTAGAAAGGACACAATTCCACGCGAAAAGTGAAGGCGGGTTGTGTCAGCAGCTGCTCTCAGTTCTCACGTGTCAAGGCTTTGTAATGTCAAGTCCACCAAGGAGATTTTTCGTCCACAAGGCAGCCAATCCAGCTGAATTCAATTTGAATTTTATCAAAGTGATCTTGCTAACAGAAGTCTCTCGTCTGTCATGCACTTCGTAGATTTGCCAACCTGAAAAACTTTTACACAGAAATTGGTGCAGCAAGAGGTAGATCTGCACTTCTCTTCTGCAAAGTCTCGGCAAAAATTGTTCCAAAGCGCCAGGGTGCAAGAGAGACCTGTTGCATTTGAACACGAGCTGCGGTGGAGTTACGAGGGGGTTTTCCGATCTCTCCGGTTTTTTTTGTGCATGGCCTCGTGTGTTTTGGCCGGAATGTTTTGGAAATGTGTCAGACAATGTCTGCACGTGTCTCTGCTTCGATCAGCAAGGGTCACACGGTGCTTGGAGTGTGTGCCGGTGAGCAACACACATTTCTTTACTCACATGCGTCGGACTGTCTGCTATCGCAGACATGGTGCAACCAGGACTGTTTTCGTGCTGTTTCCTGATCTGGATTTTATTCCTGACCTTGGCCGCGTTCACCCCTCTGCAGAAAAGGCTTGAGCAACGCGCCACCATCAAATTCCTTCAGAAAAGTGGATTCAAGTGTGCAGAAATCTGGAGGAGACTGAGAGGAGTGTTCCAGGGCGATGTCTTGTCTCGCACACAAACGCGCTACTGGTTCGACAGGTTCAAAGCTGGAACAATGGACACAACCACCAAAGACCGACCACGCCCAGGCTGCCCCCGGGGTCGGGATCGTCACAGAGCTAAAATTGGAGCCATGCTGAACCAGGACCGCCGCCACACACTCAAGGACATGAGTCTGCAGACAGGTGTGTCCGTGTCAACTGTCCACCGAATTGTGCACAAGGATCTGCGACTTTCCAAACTCAGCTGCAAGTTCATCCCCAAGCTGCTGACTGCTGAACAACAGAACTTCCGGTTGCGGCTCTGCCAGGAGAATTTGGCTCTCCTGAACAGGGACAACACTCTCATGGAAAAGGTCATAACCATGGATGAGTCCTGGTTCCATAAATTTGAGCCAGAGACAAAGCAGACCTCCTCCCAATGGTTGCCCCGAGGGTCCAAACGTCCGACCAAAGTGCTGCGCAGCAAGACCACCACCAAGACCATGTGCATTTTGTTCTTTGACAGTGTTGGTGTGGTCCATTTGGAATTTTTACCCCGGTGATGGACCATGGACTCTGACATTTTCTGTGAGATTTTAGCCAGATTCAAGGAGAGTGTCCGGAAGAAACGTCCCATTCTTTGGCGTGGAGGATTTGATGGAAACACCGACCGCTCTCTGCTGCTTCATATGGACAATGCTTCTTGCCATGTGTCTGCCAAATCACTTGCAATGATCGGGGAATCAGGCATTGACATGTTGCCCCACCCACCCTACTCCCCAGACCTCGCGCCGTGCGACTTTTGGGCATTTCCATATGCCAAGGCTAAATTGCGTGGTCGGAGATTTGCTTCCATTGAAGCATTGCAGGCAGAAATCAGGAGAATCTTCAGAAGGACACCTCGAGAGACATTTGCCCAGGCAATTTATGACATGGCACCACGCTGGTCCAAGTGTGTCAATGCCCAGGGGGCATACTTCGAGGGACAGGATGTGCCTTACAACCCGGAAGATCTCCCGCAGGAAGCAGACTCCTCTGAATCCAGTTCAAGTTCTGATGAGAATTAGAGACACTCCGCCGTTTTCCGATTTTTGGACACTTTTCAAAGTTTTGCCACAGTGTTGTTCTGCATGCATGTCTTTATTTCATGGCATGGTTTGCTCAAGAAATTAGTTGGCTTGTTGCCTTGAAAGTTTCAGAATTTTCCGTGTTTCTGTCACCGAGCAATAGCCGAAAAACCGGAGAGATCGGAGAACCCCCTCGTAGTCGCCTGCGTGCATGTTTTCCCATACTGCATGTGATTCTGCCTGGTGTGTGCAGATCTCACTGTCCTGCAGTTGCAGTTCGACGACAGTATTTGTGGTTCTACTCGTTCCACCATCGAGGTCAGTGCGGCAAGAACAACCTGAACTTTGAACATTTTGGTGTGTGTTTCCGAAAGTGCAATTCGCAAAAAGATAGCAACGTTCGTGTGAAATGGTCCGGTTGTGTTTGCGGTGACAAGCTGGAATATGAATTGCCGGATAAATAAGGCACAGAACAACTAGCCATCATGCACCAGAAAGTGATAACAGCACAAAATCACTTCTCTTTGCTGCAATTTTGGTATGAATAATGTACTTGTGCAGAAAACAAGTGAGATAGCGGCAACAAGGGGTTTCCGGAGTCATGCAGGGAAAGGGAAGTGGAAGTCTGAACTAGCATCCGTGATGAAATCACGCAACTGTCGTTGGGCACACGAACCAACTTGGAAAAGGGTGGCAAGGTCAGACAGAAATCGAAAGCTTGTCACACCGCTATCCAGCTGCTTGAGTTGCACAGAAAACAACAAGTGTGCCTTGCAGAGCATTTGTCGCGCGTCCACCCCTGAGATGTAGCCTCCTCGACTGCCAGACTCCAACTGAGCCCCGAGCCTGAGTCCCAATTTTGCCCATAGGGTGGGGCGAGGAGGGGTCTGGCCCAAAAAATTTCCAAGTCCCACGCCTGAGGTCAAAATTCTTGAACATTTTTTGAGGTCAGATCTACATCGATAAAATTTCCCAATGGGGTGGGGGGAGGCATTTCAGCCTGAAATTTTCTGAGTCCAACAATTGCTCCAGAGCCAAAGTCCAATTTTACACACAGGACGGGGTGTCCAGAGGCCTAAAAAAATTCAAAGCCCCAACTTGTCCAGAACCTCATACATGGTGCTTGATGCTTGGCACTGAGAGATGTTACCCCTTCAGCAACCAAATACAAACTGAGCGGAGTGCTCTGCAGCCTCAAAGAATTTTTATCTCCAAGAAGGGGGGGGGGTCTAACTGGGTCACAGCGTTACGGACAGATACATACTGACAAAGTCGCGTTTCGCGCAACTAAAAACAGAAAGAAGGAACGAAAAGGAAAAGCTTCTGACCTGGTGGAGAGACATCACGGATGGATGGCTCAGGGAAGGTCATTGCAACAAGCAGTGAAATAGAACCGACTTGCGGAAGCCTGAAACTGTGGTCACTTGCAGCAGTTTTTCTCATTCACGCAAGTTTCATTTGGAACGATTTTATGGCAGGCTTGTGTGCTTTGCAATCCAGGGTTTTCACCTCTTGGCCGAGCGTAGAAATACGGCGCCGGCAGATCGTTTGTTTTCCGAGATCAAAATTTGTGTACCACCGGCCTCTGTCCGTTTGTCCAGTTCAACAGACCTGGATCTGGTTCGACAGGAGTCCAGGTCCAGTTCTGCTCCAATGCTTGGGGTCTAGTTGAATGCCACTGGCCGGTTCAGAAGCCACCCAGTAGTTCTTTCCACAATGTGACTGGACCTGGACCTGTAGAACTGGACCTGGACTGTTGCAAGCAGACCCAGTCCCGTGGAACTGGACCCAGACCTATGCAACCAGACCCAGGCTCATGGCCTTGTTGCACTGATTGGGGGAGGCTCTTGTGGAGGCTCTTGTTTGCAGGACAGAGTTTGAGGGGGAGGAGGTTCAACTGGGCTAGCAAACTTGGAGTACCCGATACTGTCTTCATCTACTGTGGTTGTTCGACAGTTACATTTTGGCGTAGAGTTCTTCAGTTGGTGCAAGTTGACCAGTTTCATGGAGACAGTGCTTTTCAGGTGATTTGAGGAGGTTGCGATGTTTTGGGGAGATCAATTTTTGAACTAACCAGGGCGACCTAAACAAATCACCTGCAGGCAGCATCTACCAAAAGTATGTGTAACCTGTGTCATGGTCAAGATAAGGATCAAATTGGGATCCTTTGGGCATTTTTGGTTCTATCTGTTTTGAGAATAATATGAAAGGAAGGAAAATATAAAGTTTGAATTTTTGGGTCCTTCAGGTCAAAAAGTTCAAATTTATAGGGGTGGAAAATTTGGGGTATGCCTGGATAAATTGGTCCATATCTCAGAAAGTACAAATATTTGGTGAAAGAAGTTTTTTTGATGAAATGTAGTGTATTGTTTGGATTCGAATGGGTATTTAGGTCACTGTGATTCGGTCGCTGTGTTCAGGTTGCTGTGTTTTGGTCGCTTGCATTCTGGTTTCTCAAATCACCGCGAGCTCCATGGAGCTGTTTTTGTGATATTAACTTCCCCATTAGATATCATCCTCTCAGCTGCTACAAGCAGACTCATGGAAGCAGACCCAGACTGTCACAACTGAACCCGGACCCACAGAATAAGACCCGGTATGCTACCACCAGACCCGAGCCCAGGTTTGGTTTGAACGATGCCAACTCCACCGACAAGGGTCTCGCCAATGAACTGCGCGACGAGTGGTGCGTGTTTCTTTGCACATTCTTTGGCCTCATAGGACTTCAAGCTGCACTGGACAGACGACAAAACTTGAAAAGCAGAACCTGTGCAAACCTGGATAACAAACACCTCTCTGCAATTGTGGCTCCGATAGTCAGGGTGTTTGAATATCAGGCGAAACTTTGTGTGTTGAACTCACGTGTGGATCGATTGGGCTCTGGAACTACTCCTGGACTATACATACATACATACATACATACATACATACATACATACAGACGGATGGTGATTACACTAAGCGTGTGGAACGACCCTTCGGGACCACACACTCAAAAACGTGAGAGCATTACACACACACCCACATTGTGTACACACGCACATATACACACACCACACAAACACGCAGCGCCCTCCACACACACACACACACACACACACACACACGCACGCGCACCACCACCACCACCAAACCCTCTCCTTCCGGTGGCAACACAACAGAAACTTACTTGGGCGGCGGCGGCATGTTGTCGAGCCCGTCGGCGGCGGGCAGCACGACGCCGCTGTTGGCGCGGGGTCTTCCCCTGGTGGGCGCGCGGAACGCTCTCTCCCGCATCGGGATCGCTTCTGGAGACGGAGGAATCAGCGTGTAGCGGATTTCAGCGCCATAGTAATGATGGCGTCGTATGTAATCGGGCTCGCTGTCGGCCACCGAGAAATCGCAGGGTCTGGCCATCTTTCCCAGGTGCGCAAATCTTTCAAGTGGCCAGTGGTTCCGTCAACTGTTGACGCAGTGCAGATGATACTTTACATTTCCATTGCTCTGATCACAGCATTCCCACACAACACAAAACCGGCCGTGGAAATCCCAACCAGTTCAACACCCGTAAATCCATGAGAAACCAGCAGATCCCCGTCTTCATCCAGAGTGAACCGCGGAAGCCCAGATACTCGTGTATTTCCTGCATGTTTGTACTCAAATCAACACGCAGTTGCGCTGTGTTCTCGTTCAGGTGAAATGCTCAAGTGAGACGCAGATGCCAAGCGGTGTTGCCTGACGACGGTTACCTGACAAGGCAACCTACAGCATTGTGCCTTTAATCATACCGCCTTCCAATTTCCAATGAGTACTGAACAAGAGAAGCAGTGCTAAAGGCAACTGCGGGTGTGATGTCCCCCTTCATTTTGTTTTGGCAGTAAATTGAAACAGTCCTTTCTTACTTTTTTGACCTTTTTGTACTTGTAGCAACCAAATTACAAAATCCTGAAAGTGCTTTCA
>JAAUXT010025915.1_pt1 | contig 11727 bp, 10 predicted proteins | sample 7278171 | NCBI WGS metagenome assembly JAAUXT01 (sample SAMN14350112, study PRJNA611818) | marine sediment metagenome | isolation source: surface marine sediment (1.8m) | place: French Polynesia: Moorea | collected 2018-08
CCCTTGAGGACCCGGTGGAGTATCCTACGGGTCTTATCCGTCAAACCTCCATCAATGAGGCGGTCAAGCTGGATTTCGCCAATGGAATCCGCAGCCTGCTGCGCCAGGATCCGGACATCATCCTCGTCGGCGAAATTCGCGATGAGGAGACGGCGGAGATGGCATTTCGGGCCGCCATGACGGGACACCAGGTTTTCACCACCCTGCACACCAATTCAGCGGTCAGCGCCATTACGCGCCTGATGGACATCGGCATCCATCCGGGCATGATGGCCGGCAACGTGATCGGGGTCATTGCCCAGCGTCTGGTGCGCAAGCTGTGCACCCACTGCAAACAGCGCTACGCGCCGTCGCTGGCTGAGCGACGACTGCTGGACTTGAGCGACGGGGAGAGTCCGCCCCCTCTGTTCACAGCGACAGGCTGCCCGCAATGCGAGCACCAGGGCTACCAGGGGCGGCTTGCACTGACCGAGGTGTTCCGAACCGACCCGGAGCTAAACGCCTTGATCGCCCGCGGCGCGACAACGGGTGAGCTGGCTCGCGCAGTCGCGGCGAAAGGCTACCGGACACTGGCGGATGATGGGATCCGGCGGGTACTGGAAGGCATCACCACCCTGGAGGAGGTATCGCGGGTGGTAGATCTCACGGAGCGTTTGGCATAGTGCCGCATCGTCCGACATGTATGTAACCGTACCTGAAAAGCTCGCGTAGAGGGGCGATATTGGCGTGACACAGTTCCAGTACAAGGCGATGGACTCTGCGGGCCGTATTAACGCGGGCACCATGGATGCCGCCAATGTCGCGGATCTGGAGCTGCGCCTGAATCGCATGGGTTTGGATTTCATCCGTGGTCGGGAAGTCCGCAAACGTACCCCGCAACTGACTGGTGCACGCATACGCCGCCGCGATCTCATCGCATTCTGTTTTCATCTCGAGCAACTGACCGCTGCCGGGGTGCCGCTCATCGAGGGCCTAACAGATCTGCGCGACACCATGGAGCATCCGAGATTTCGCGAAGTGCTCGCGTCGATCATCGAAGCCATCGAAGGCGGGGCCACCCTGTCCATGGCGATGGAGGCTTTCCCACGCGTGTTTGACAGCGTGACTATCAGTCTGATTCGTGCAGGAGAGCAGAGCGGCAGATTAACTGAGGTTTTTCAAAATCTGACTGAGTCGCTGAAATGGCAGGACGAGCAGATCGCTCAGACGATCAGGCTGCTCATATATCCGGCCCTTGTCGGTGCTTTGGTGACAGGCTTGGTGTTTTTCCTGATGACCTACCTGGTGCCGAAGCTCGTCACCTTCATCAATGTCATGGACGAGCAGCTGCCGCTGCACACCAAAGCCCTGCTGCAAGTTTCCGCAGTCTTCGTCCAGTATTGGCATGTGCTGCTGGCGGCGCCTTTGTTGGTGGCCGCCGTCGCCTGGTACGCTGCCCGGGTCAACCCGTCTGTGCGCTACATGGTCGATGCTCATAAGCTCAGGATATGGCTTCTCGGGCCGTTGTTGAAGAAGACAATCCTGGCACGTTTCGCCAACTACTTTGCGCTGTTGTATGCCTCGGGCATTTCGGTCCTGGAGTGCCTGCGCATCAGTCAGAGCATAGTGGGGAATCAGGCTGTCTCCGAGGCGCTGCGTCGCGCCGGCCAACAGATTGCCGATGGCTCAAGCATAGGCGACAGCTTCGAGTATGCCGGCCTTTTCCCGCCGCTGGTGTTGCGCATGCTGCGCGTGGGTGAGAACACCGGTGCACTGGAGGCGGCGCTGCTCAACGTCAGCTACTTCTACAGCCGTGACGTGAAGGAGTCGGTAGAACGTCTGCAGGCTCTGCTGGGGCCGGTCATGACCTTGCTGCTGGCTGTTGTGCTTGGTTGGATCCTGTTCTCGGTGCTCGGGCCCATCTATGACCTCATCGCTACAATCCGGCTTTAGTCCCGTAGCCCGACGAATCTTTTACCTCGACGGACGTCAGCTTTCCGTCTACGAGTCGAGTCACGGGGTTGTCCAGGCAGGGCCTGTCTTTCAATGCGGCGAACAAGGACTCGCTGCCTTCGATGGCTATCTACGGGCCACCGCAAGCGTGGCGGCCTGTCTGTTGGTGGATGTGGTGGACGAGGAGTATCGGCGCGAGACGCTGCCTCACGTCATCGGGCAGGATCGCCAGACCCTGATCAAGCACCGGGCCCGGCGGGCGTTCAGGGACATACCCTACTGGCACGCGGAGCTCCAGGGCAGGGAGCCTGGGGGACGTCGCGACGATGTCGTGCTTTATACCGTGCTCAGCAACGAGGCCGTGCTGACGCCGTGGCTCGAGGTGATGGGGCATCATCGGGTGCCTTTGGTGGGCATCTACTCGCTTCCCCTGCTCAGCGCCGGCTTGCTGCGACATCTGGATCTGGCATCAGAACATGCCTTACTCGTGAGCCTGCAGGGGCCGGGCCGTCTGCGTCAGAGCTTCTTCCAGGGCCCCCACCTCAAGATAAGCCGTCTGGCACATTTACCTGCGGCACAACTGCCCCGGGAGGTGGCGGCGATTGTCGATGAGGTGGAGAAGCTCCGCCGTTACCTCACCAGCCTTCGTCTGCTGCCGCGAGACACCGTGCTTGATGTATACCTGTTGGGCCATGGCGAAATGTTCACTGAGCTCCAGCGGGACACCCTCAACACGAGCTTGACCCGCTATCATCTCATCGACACCATCGCGCTGGCCTGGCGGCTTGGCATGGGGGATGATTTCGGCCTGCCCTACGGCGAGCGGCTGTTCGTCCAGCTGCTGCTGCGAAACAGACCCGCCAACCACTATGCCACATCCGACCAGACTCATTACTACGCAATGCAACGCGTGCGGGTTGCCATGCTGGGAGCTTCAGCGGTGCTCTTTCTCGGCAGTGTGCTGTGGAGCGCTTTGCAGCTGGTCGATGGGTTGATGTACCGGGAGCGCAGCGCGGCCGTTCTGCAACACACTGCGTTTTACTCGCAACGCTACCAGCAAGCCCGGGCCGCGATGCCGCCGGTGCCGGTTGAGCCTGCAGAGCTGAAGAGGGCCGTAGATACAGCCCGGGTACTGGTACAGCGCAGCTTGACTCCTCTGCCGGTCATGGAGCTGTTTAGCCAGGCCCTGGCAGCGTATCCGGCACTCCAGATCCATGAGCTGGAGTGGCGCGTGCGAGAAGAGGGTGCGGACCGGGACCAGACCGAGGGAGTTGGCTCGGGCCGGGGTTTCGTCGGCACCCAACGTCTGCGCGTGCCGGGCTCCCCCGGCGTGCGTTCAGAAATCGCTGTGCTGCATGGGCAGATTTTTCCCTTCGATGGGGATTTCCGCAAAGCCTTGCAGATGGTAAACGACTTTGCGCAGGCCCTGTCAGCGGGTAGTTCAATCAAAGACGTGGAGGTGCTTTCTCTACCGCTTAACGTCAGCTCCACCGAGAGCCTTAAGGGCGACGTGGGTTCCAGCCCGGACGCAAGCCAGGCACGATTCTCGGTTCGCGTGGGAGTTGACCGTGGCGCGAGCTGAGCTTGACTGGTCCGTTTTGCGCGGTGCGGTCTGGCTGCTTGTCGGCGCGTGTGTCGTCAGCGGCGGCTTGCTGTGGGGGAGCCGTCAGTTCGCTACGCAGATGAGAGAGGAGCACCAGCACAACCACGGAGATTTTTTGGTGGTGAGCGCAAAGTACATCGCCGCCGGAGATGAGGAGCAAGTTATCCGGACCTATCTACCCAAGTACGAGGAGTTTACGCGTCAGGGCGTAGTCGGGCTGGAACAGCGCTTGAATTGGATGGAGGCTCTGCGCGCCGCCAGTCAGGACTTGAAGCTGCCTTCGGTGCGCTACGACATTCATCCGCAAGAGGTGTACACAGGCATGTTTCCCGCTCGGTCAGGGCGCTTTCAGGTGTATGCAAGCCGCATGCAACTGACCCTTGGCCTGTTGCATGAGGAGGACCTCCTGCGTCTGCTAGAGAAGCTGCGTGACAAGGCCGTAGGGCTTTTCACGGTGGAAAAGTGCACGCTGCGGCGGGTGGCCGGGGGCATCGAGCCGGACCCAAATCGAGCCAATCTCGACGCCGAGTGCACACTTGCGTGGCTTACTATGCGCGAGGCAGACCATGACCAGCGCCAGGTGAGCGGTTTTCGGTGAAGGATTGTGCAGTGAGGCATGCTGGAGTGAGGATTTCATATCGATTACTGCTGCTGGTGCTGGCATCATCGTGGGGGGCGGCAGATGTGGCCGCTCAATTTCAGGGACGCTTGTTTACGACGCCAGCCGAACGCCGTCTGCTTGACAGGCTGCGGGCGGATGCTGCTGAGGCTACCAGTCGGAAATCTTCGCCCGCTGCGTTGACCAAGGCGTTACCGTCGGCCGAGCCGCTACGGTTCGACGGTGCGGTACTGCGCAGTGACGGGCCCAACACGGCATGGCTGGATGGTCAGCCTGTGAAGCTGCAGCGTCATGTCAGGCGCGGCATGCGCTTTGAGCCGAGTGCGGCGTCGTCCGGAGCCGTCACGCTGCGCTTACCTGAGCGCTCTCGCGTTGTTCGCCTCAAGCCAGGACAGCGCTACAATCCCGAGACGGGCAGAGTGTCGGAAGCGTTTCGCTCGGCTGTGGGGCTGCAGGGACCCGAGCCTGAGGGGCCTTAGCCTTGCACGAGCAGGGCGTGTGCGAGTGACACAGTAAGAGGATGTCCAGAGGGAGTCGACGGATTGGCTTTTCACTGTCCCGCAAACAGGCCGGGATGGCCGCGATAGCCGCCATGGTAGTCCTGGCTGCCGTGGCAGCCATGCTGTTGCTCAGTGCACTGGATCCGGTGGCACGCAAGCAGCGACAGCATCGTCAGACCGAAGACGCCCTCGCCGAGGCAAGGGATGCGCTGGTCGGCTGGACAGTCAGTCATCCTGTCGTGCCGGGCATGATGCCGTTTCCCGACCGCAATGGCGACGGGAACTACGACGGCCGGTGCGACTGTCTGGGTCCCTCGGTGGCGGCCGGGAATCACCTGCTCCTGGGCAGGGCACCGTGGAAGGAGCAAGACGTCTGGTTCGACGCGAAGGGCAACATGCACGCCGGTTTCTGCGAGGGCGGCAAGGCGGTTGGTGGTCTTTCCGTTAATGTTTTCGACGGCGCCGGCGAACGCCTGTGGCTTGCGATCTCCAGGAATCTGGTGAGAGACAGCGATGGCGGCGGCTACGTGATGCCGGTCGTGGACTGGGCTTCACCCGACGCGTCGCCATGGCCCTGGCTCATTGTCCGGGATCGGGCCGGTTTTCCGGTGGCCGAGCGAGTCGCGGCTGTTATCATCGCGCCGGGCCGCACTCTGCCGGGCCAGAACAGAGGTGGCGACGCGCCGGGCGTGAGCAACTATCTGGACGAGGTGACGGTCGACGGCGTCACTTATAGCAACGCCGACTTCGACGGAGATTTCATCGCCTATCCCGACACCCAGTCTGATCCGACCTCAAGCCAGCACTTCAACGATCGGCTGACCTACGTTACGGTGGATGATCTCATGCCTCTTCTGGAACGGCGTGTCTTGAGTGAGGTCGAGGCGGCACTTGCCGACTACCAGCAGGCAGCCTGGAATCCCAACGGGAGCTACCCTTGGCTGAGTCCGTTTTCCAATCCGGTTAGCTCGTCCTTCGACGGTGAAGTCGGATGCCGGGCGGGACATCTGCCGATTCACCTTCGGGGGGAAGTTTTCTCCACGACGTTTACGGTTGAGTGGGATATTCGGGGTGCTCAACTCTCGGACGGCGGTCCGCTGGGCGCTATTTCAGATCTGGAGCTGCGACAAGGTCGCCAGCGCGCCGTCGGCGACTGCCGCTGGTCCGATGCCGAATCCGTCGACTGCACCGGTACGGCATCGGAGGCGTACACGGCCGCATCCGGAGGACAGGTCAGCCGCATTTACACGTTTGACTTCCGTTTTGAGGGTGATGCGACCGTGAATGCTCCCGGCGAGGACTCCACGCGCACGCGACGGGTTGCCATTGATGGACCCCTGACTGCATTCGGCAGCGAGTCCGTCACCGTGTCAGACCGGGTGGCGGCAACTAGCGATGCGGAAGACGGTAAGGTCGTCAGCCAGCGGACGCTGACCATCGACGGCGATTCCTCAGGCCGCATCTCGGTGTCCGGTATAAAGTACGACCTGGATCCGAACTTGCCCGAGCTTCCCGACTGGTTTCTGGTGAACCACTGGCATCGTCTGATCTACATTTCATATGCACAAGCTTACCAACCGGGCATCAACGGTAGCTGTGTGCCAGGCCGTGACTGTTTGACGCTGAGGAACGCTCTCGGACCGGCAAGCGGCGATAAGAAGATGCTGCTGGTGTCCGCGGGTTTGGAGCTCTCTGGTCACCCCTTATACCAGGATAGGGACACCGGGAATCTGGGCGCCTATTACGAGAACGCTAACAGCGTGCCAGGGGACGATCTGTTCGAACGGCATGCCCCGATGCGGGGCTTCAACGACCAGGTGCGCACAGTCGCATGGCCGTGAACGGGATCCGTCGCCGTGAGTAGATCATGTGCCGGCTTTACCCTGTTGGAACTCGCTGTGGTGCTTGTGGTGCTCGGGCTGTTGCTCGGTGGTTTGCTGATGCCTCTGGCAACGCAGGTTGACGTCGCCCGAATCCGGGAGACTAACGATGCACTGGACAAAGTGGAGGAGGCACTCCTGGGCTTCGCCATCGCCAACGGCAACCGCCTCCCGTGCCCGGCCAGTGACGAGCTGGGTTTGGAGGACTGCAGCGTCGCGGTAGAGGGCTTCCTGCCTTGGCGAACGCTCGGCGTCGGACGTTACGACGCCTGGGGCCGCACGTTCCGGTATCGCCCCGATGGCGCCTACGTGGCCGCGGTCGGTTTTCCTCCGGACACCACTAGTGGACTCGAGGTGCGGGACCGTGCAGGGACTGTGCTGACAGCCGCGGACCCGAACGCCCCGGCAGCCATCATCTTTTCCACTGGGAAGAATGTTGAAGCGGACGCCGGCAACAAAACGCCGCCGTCGGATGAGATTTACACTCAGGGTGTCTACGCGGAGGACACCTTCGACGACATCCTGGTCTGGTTGTCGAAGAACACCATGGTCAGTCGACTTGCTGCCGCGGGCACCTGGCCACCATGACCGTCAGGCCCGGCTCAGCTCGAAGCATACCTGGCCGGTGTCATTATTCAGCAGTTGCAGCTTGTAGCCAGAGCGCTGCGCCTGTCTGGCTGCCTGATACAGGCCGATGCCATACCCTCTGCTGGATGCCACCGGCGCCTGGAAAAGGGTTGCGGCGATTTCCTGCGCTACCGCGTCACCCGTGTCGCAAACACGCAAGCGCAGCTCGTCGTCATTGGCCACCAGCTTGACCTCAATGCTGACATCAGACGCCAACTGGCGTTTCTGGCGTGCGTTCTCCAGCAGATTCTCGGCAACGCTGTCGAAGCAGTCCACGGGAATGTCTGCGTCCACTTTGATGATGCCGCTGAAGGCCACATGGTCACCGGCGTTGCGGGCTCTGAAAGCTTCCCACCAGTCCTTGACCGGCGCGCAATGCGTCGCGGTCTCTCTGGCCGACTGCAGCTTTTCCAGCGACAGCCTTAGCCTCTGTGACAGATGGGGCAGCTGACGCTGCATCAACTGCTGCAGCTCCGACGCCCGTTCCGGGCCCGCCTGCTCCACGGCGACTGTCAGCGTATGCAGCGACTGGAGAAGATTCTTGATGTCGTGGGTGACTCTGGCGCCCGTCTCGTGGATAGCCTGCAGATAGCTGCGCTGGGCAAGCTCTCGCTCTGCTGCTTTTGCGGCAAGGAAGTGTGCGATGACCCGGACGAGCAGCGTGCCGTGAAGGAGCAAAGTGGTGCTGGCGGGTCGCGGCGTGTACAGCCACACGTCGAGGCTGTGACTGCTCACCCGGCGAGCGTGTGCCGTTGTAGCCCCGCGCTCGCCCTGACCGACTGCCGAATGCCACCGTAGGCCACTGATCCAGGTCAGCTCCTGGAGCTGGTCCATGGCCCGGTTGAGAAACTGCTCAGGTCCGCTCTCCGTTCGCGCCAGTTGCGCAAGGCGGCCTAACCACTCCTCGAAGGGTGTGCCGATGTTGAGCAGGTAGCGGGTCCAGAAATAGCCCAGGCCGGTGAAACCGAGATGCGGCGAGGACAGCCAGGAGATCGCGAACAGGAATGCAGCGATACCGAGCATGGCCTGCACCAGGGCGATAGGATACTCGACGCCAATGGTATACATGATCAGCAGGCTGCTCAGGGCGAGAATGGTGGTCAGGAGAGCTATGTTCAGGCCATGAATAGGATCCATGACAAGGCTCGCCGATCTCTCGGCATGCTGCGGCGGCCATACGAACAGCAACAGGGCGAGGACTAGCGGCGCATAACGAAAGAGCAGCTCTACATGGGGGTCCAGGGGAATCGCGAACATGGGGGTGACGGCACCGATCAGCAGCTCGCAGATGACGATTGCGAGGGCGACCAGAGAAGCGACACGCTCGCGCCTGTCGAGAGGGCCACGCCCGCCGATCAGGGCGACCAGCACTATCAGCCAGACGAAGATGAGCCACCAGTTTAGCCAATAGACGAAACCCAGAGTTGCGAGAAGCAGGGTCAGGCTGTTGCCAGCCTTGATCGGACGATCTGTTCGCCAGACTGGCTGCCAGACGAGGAACACGCCCAGGTGCGCCAGCATCAGGGAGCGCGAGAGGGGGCTGCCGAAATCCCACCAGATGGACAGGTGCAGCAGCGCGAGCATGGTGCCGAGCAGCCGGTGCTCGTTGGTCCGGGTCAGGGCGTCACGAAGTCTCGGCATGGCAAAGCCTGTGGAGATGCCTGGAATGCTATAGTACGAAACGCGCGCGCCGGTGTGCTGTTCCGAACGACCTTTATGCTGCTGCCGATCGCTGTCATCGCCAGGTTTACCCTTGTAGAGGCGCTGCGCAATCGCCTGCTGCGAATCCTGGCCATCGTCGTGCTCGCAGTCATTTCTCTTGCCGAGTTCCTGGGGGCGCTTGCTATCACAGAGGCAGTGCAGGTGCAGTCGGCGGCGCTGGGGGCACTGCTGCGCGTGTCGGCCGTCGCCGTGGTGAGCCTTTTCGTGGTGTCCAGCGGAGCACGGGAGCTGAACGACAAGGGGATTGAGCTGATACTCTCCCTGGCTATTCCGAGAGCTGCCTATTTCCTCGGTAAGTTTCTCGGATTCTCTCTGTTCGCGCTGCTGGTCGCCGGTCTCTTCTCGCTTGCGCTGGTATTCTACGTGCCCCTGCCACAGGTCCTTCTATGGGGCATCTCCCTGGTCTGCGAGTTGCTGATAGTCTCTGCGTTCAGCCTGCTCTGCCTGGTGACCTTCCGCCACGCAATCGCCGCCCTCAGCGCCGTGGTGGCATTCTACGTGCTGTCCCGAACGGCCGCCGCGATTCAGCTTATCGGCGGCGGCCCGCTGATTGATTCGGAGACCCTGTCCCAGCAAATGATGAACGGGCTCGTGGATGCCATAGCATTCGTACTGCCAAGTCTTGAGCGCTTCGCCGCGAGTGAGTGGCTGGTCTACCACACAGGGGGGTGGCAGGACCTGATCGGCGTCATGGGCCAAACGGTAGTGTACCTGGTGCTGCTGTCCGGGGCGGCGCTGTTCGACCTGTACCGCCGGAACTTCTGAGTGTGTCCATGAGGCAGCAGCGTCGGTTGTCGGCTGTCCCCGCCCCTGTCATCGCGCTGCTGGCCGCCGGGCTCGCTCTGCAAGTCACGTGGCACGCGCTTCAGCCGCCGCCCCGGGCGCAGCAGGTGGCCCTGCGGCCGGCTCCGCCCGCCGCCTTGCTGCGGCTGGGCGCCCTCGGAGATGCGCTGCTGGCGGCCAAGCTGACCATGCTGTGGCTGCAGGCCTTCGACAATCAGCCCGGCATCAGCATCCCGTTCAGGGAACTGGATTACGCCTGCCTGGAGACCTGGCTGGAGCGTATTCTGGCGCTGGACCCAAAGGGTCAGTACCCGTTGCTCGCGGCAAGCCGCCTTTATGCCGAGGTGCCGGACGGGGACAAGCAGAAGCGCATGCTGGAGCTCGTGTACCGCCATTTCCTTCTGGAGCCGGACACTCGATGGCCATGGCTGGCCCATGCCGCCATCCTGGCCAGGCACCGCCTGGGAGATCTGCAGCTGGCTCTCAAGTATGCCCGCGCCATCACGGACCAGGCGTCCGGAGAGGACGTGCCTTTCTGGGCAAGGGACATGAGCATCCTGCTTCTGGAGGACATGGGAGAGCTCGAAGCGGCCCGGATTCTCGTCGGCGGACTAATCCGCAGCGGGCGGATCACCGATCCGAATGAGCTCCGATTCCTGCATCGCAAGCTCACCGCGCTGGAGTCGCGCAATGACGAGATTTCAACAACCCGTTGACATTCCGACACCCTGCGCGAGCCTAACAGGCTCCTTATTGTCGCCTGGAGCAGGGCATTTCAGAGGATCGATACCTCGCGAGCCTTTCCCATCAGCCGGTCCCGCCGTGTTCGCGGCGAGTCCGAGACGTGCTCTGATGGCATTCGGCTTGCATTGCCGGTGGCGTCACTGTGAGGGGGCTCATTAGGGAGCGGCGATGACGCACAAACAGTCGGGATTCACACTCGTGGAGATCGCCATCGTACTGGTGATCATTGGCCTGTTGCTGGGCGGCATACTCAAGGGCCAGGAACTGATCAACAGCGCCCGGGTGCGCAATCTGGCCGACATGGCGACCGGCACCCAGGCCGCCTACTTCGGCTTCGTGGATCGTTACCGGCAGGTGCCCGGAGACATGACCAAGGAAGCCGCTGAAGATGCCATCGGCGGCAGCTTCAGCGGCAATCCGGCTGCGAATGCAAACCAGAACGGGCGGCTGGACCCCAACAATTACACGGGTACTGCCATCTGGAACGAGCCGAATGCAGCCTGGGAGCAGCTCTCCCGAGCCCGTTTCATTCAGGGAGACTTCCAGGGGGAGCCCGGCAAGGAGCCTACCGCCACCAACAACCTGGCCCCGACCAATCCCTTCAACAACCCCATGCTGTTGGGCATCAACGTGGACTACTTCGATCGCAACAATCCGGTGCCGGAAAGGATGCAGCTGATCATGGGGCGCGGAGTGTCGGTGCACCTGATTCGGGAGCTGGATGTCAAGATGGACGACGGCATGCCTACCACGGGCATTGTGCGCGCCACCGTGAACGGTGATCCTTCCAAGGTGTTCACCGGGACCAACAACTGGGGCGGCAGCGACGACACCATAGATTGCGTCGACACGACGGATACTCCGAATATTTACAACGCCAACGGCGAGTCCCTGGACTGTAATGCCGTGCTGATCTTCTAAGATGCCGGGGAGTCCCGGTCCCCGGCACCGTGGCGCACTTGGTGAGTCTTGGTGACGGCTGGCACAGCCTCGCCTCCGGTACCGGCGCTGCGTTTCCAGAGCGTGACCAAGACCTACGGTGGCAGCCAGGTGCTCGATCGCCTGGAGCTGACGGTGGCGAAAGGCGAGTTCTTCGCTCTTGTGGGGCTCAACGGGGCCGGCAAAACAACCCTTATAAAGTCGCTCCTCGACCTCTGCGACATCGAAGACGGGAACATCTCCATATTCGACGTCCGGCACCGTCGCTCTGAATCGCGTCGCCGCTTGGTTTTTCTGCCGGAAGACTTCAGGCCACCTTACTTCCTCACCGGACGGGATTTCTTGCGCTATGCCTGCGGACTCTACGGCAGCGTTTAC
>JAAUXT010073661.1_pt1 | contig 11727 bp, 16 predicted proteins | sample 7278171 | NCBI WGS metagenome assembly JAAUXT01 (sample SAMN14350112, study PRJNA611818) | marine sediment metagenome | isolation source: surface marine sediment (1.8m) | place: French Polynesia: Moorea | collected 2018-08
ACTGCATTACCACATGGTGCTTCGCCCTAAAGGGACTTCGCACAACAAACCAGAAGTGCGAAACCTTGAGGGTCAGTTCCCTCTGTCTGAGACTCTAGGGCCGGACAATCCGGGGCCTTTCGCTGCCCTCGTCAGATTTCACAAATGCTGTTCAGTTTCCCAAGAACAAAATCCAAAGAAGGGCTGATGCCCCTGGTTGACTCCCACCTTATCCTCCAAATCAAAGCAAAAGTACAGACCCCCCCATCCGCACCAACACGTAAATCTACCAACGGGCCGAAGATTTGAAAAGGAAGGGAAATCAATGGGCCTCGGAGCCGCGGCCGCCTCTCCGTGAGTGAAGAGCGTTTGAATAGAAACATCACTGTCTCTCGCGTAATGACATTCCCCACAACAGCCCGGCTCCCGAGGCTCGGCGCAGCGAGCGGAACCGCGCACAGGGAACCGCCGCGCAGCCGCTGTTTGTCGTCCGGATTCAATTGTGCACTCCCTCTTCTTCTCCAATTTGTTTGGAAAAATAACTTGAGTGGCTCCATTGGAAATCGTCCTCCTTTTCTTTGTTGTTACGCTCTGAGAAAAACTCCATGTGTCAGACACTCCTACATGAAATTGGAATCTCACCAACCCCTTTGCGCATGCACAGGGCCTTGACTCACCACACCTACCACAAAGGGACTCACCCACGAGTACCTTCTTGCATTAGCAGAACAACAGAGCAGAATCTGGTCAGCTCACAGTCCTCGTCATCACACATTGGAATCACAAGTCTGTTGGTAGAACCCTGGCGTTTTGATTCTCAGGTGCATTGTTCCAGGATCCAAACCAGGGAGGTTTCACCTGTCCTCGGTAAAGTCTCGCATGGCGGTGCGCCACTGCCCCACATTCGCATGCTTTCCTTGTTTCACACCATGTGGCCCCACAGTCCCTTGAACCTGGCTGGCTCTCTCAGAGTTGAAGTCAGTTTCCCCACAGCACAACACTTTTGAGCCAGAGATGGGGGTGAAATTATTTTTTCTAGGGATCAGGGGGGGCCCAGGCCCCACCCCTCCGCGCTGCCGCCGCAGCAACAGGAGATTTGTGAGGGATTGCGGCGGAGAGGGCCGAGTTGCGTGTCTGTGTCAAGCGGCCCGGGCGATGCCTGCGCAGGAACCTACAGGAATCACTCCCTGTGGATGATGCCTTGTCATGTCGGGCCCGCACTGTAAGACTCGCCGCCGCCCGGCCCGCGCTGCCTCGCGTTGTCCCGAGTCCGAGCCGCCCGGGGCGCGCGGGTCCGCGAGGCTTCCGGGGCGCGTAGTTCTGAGGGGGCAGGCTCGGAGAATGGGATGTCACTCGCCATGTTGCCCTAACTGCATCACTGTCAGCACCTCAAATCCCTGCAGTAGAGCTCCAGCGCCCGTGGCCTGTGGCCGCCGGACTGACAGTAGCGGCATGCCCGTGCTGCTAAATATGGAGATTTTATGCTGAAACACATGTGGCCACGTTCCGGGCTGAACCGCAGAAGGGTCCTCGGGCACTGGGTCGGCTCCTGACCCTGCTCCTCTCCTCTTGGGCTTCGCTGTCAGACACACTTACTCTTCGCACGTTTTCCTTGGACTGAGTCAGGAAAAAGTTTTTACAAAGATCGGCCCCGGACTGGGTTCTCTGAATTTCAGCCCTGGACCCGCTGCAGACCCAGACCTCGGCAAGCGCGTTGCTTCTCCCGAACCTCCGCTGGACTGGACTGTCCTTCCAGTCCACTGTTCTCTTGATCTCTTTGGGAACAAACCCTGGATTTGGGCCTCAGTCAGTCTGAGGGACCCAAAGTTGGACCAATTTGGCGCGTGCGACACGCAGCAACTGGTCAAGGAATGTGCAGCGAGACAGGGCAGCCCTGGTGTCGACTGGGTCCAGAGACAGAGACAGATACAGAGGCAGGCAACAAAGCTGCTGTGTTCCGAGGCCGACGTGGCGGCGCAACAGATGTTACACAGTGCGCATTTATGTGCGGCACGTGGCCCGGGCCCTTATCTGTCCCCACCTAATCTACGGCTGTAATATGCGCGCAATATGCTGCGGATTTCCTGCCGTTGACCATGTAAAACTTCCCGGCGCCGTGCATTGCGTGTTGAGTGGTTTTGGTAACATCAGCTTTGGACATGTCCTCCGCCAAGAAACTGGGCGCGAACTTGACAGGCGTGAGGAGGTGAGGGGAGCGGGGCCACGGGGACCCGGGATCCTGGGGAGGAGGTCAGAGAAACGCGCTTTGGGCGATTCCACGACCCGCCGGGGAAAGTTGAGATGGTGTCACGGGCGGAGGTGCTTCTTGGGAACCAGCACCCAAGAGAGAAGGCTTGACACTGTGTTGCGCTGCGTCCCTGTAGACATTGGTTTACTGAAGTCCATTCAGTGTCCAGAGCGCACAGGCCCACGACGGGTGCGGTGCGACAGGCCTGGGCCCTTCTCTCACTGAGCACGGCGGGCAGGAGCAGCTTCTCAGCGCCGTCCGGAGGCACTTCTCACCTCATGACCACCATTTCCAAGGAAAACCTGCGCGTGCAACGTGAAGCAATATCCCGAGGGGTTGCTGGAGTAGCATTGCAACGTGGCAACCATTGGCACAATGGTATCTGTAGTGGCCATTCACACACACAGGAAGCGAACTTATGATTAATCCTGGGGCCGGGCCTTTAATGTTGCCTCGCATCAAGTGAGCAAACAGCGTCACCCGATAGCCATCTCGTGCCGCGGCGGATATTGGCGCTGTGGACTCTGTCAGAGCCGCGCCGCCGCACACGCTCATTTTGACGCTGCTCTCAGTTCCAACTCAACTCAGTGAGGCTCGCAACACGTGGCCTCGTTGGCGTCACGCCGAAGGCTTTTCTGCAGCAACATGTGAGTCAAAGTTTGGAACGAGGAGCAAACCTGTCCACCGCTCCGACTTAGCTTCTCACAAGGAACACGAACTCGTGACCTTGGTGAAGGTGACCCTGGTCACGCCCTGTGTCCTGACCCTGATAACGGACACAAACAGCTCTGTAAGCACACACACGTCTCAAGTAGTCTGTTTTGCGACCAACACGTCACCATGGACACGAGCCTTATTTCCGCACCAATGTTGGGACGAGGCTTCTCCCTGGACTGGAAAAAGGACACGTGTGGAGGGTCGGAGCGGGAGAGAGTCACAACGACCTGAAGAGGGACGAAACGCGAACAGCCGAGGTATGTGTCCAGACACGTCACCATAGATACGAGCCTTATTTCCGTACTAATGTTGGGACGAGGCTTCTCCTTGGACTGGAAAAGGGACGGAGAGGCAGTGGAGAGAGACACGACGACCTCTGGAGGGACGAAACGCGAACAGCCGAGGTCAACGTAAATTGCATGTTTGTGTTCCTGCAGACATTTACTCCAGCGTTGTGCCTGCAATTAGTTCATGCTGGAAGCGTCATGCACAAGTCCACACTGCGCCCGATGCAGTGTCCATGAAGAACCTGGCGCATATGGTGCACCAGTGTGAAAGAGGCTCCAGATCGTTTCGTCGAGAAACAGAAAAACAACAACGTAGAAGTGTGGGGAGTCCACCAAGCAGCCTGTGTTGTTTGAACTTGCGCAAAGTTCGCACGTGCGCTGTGTGTCCGTATCAAGTTTGGCTGCCCACGGTCACGATCAGGTTTTCTGAGCGAGTCCCCGCAGCCTGCGAGGCTTCGCTATTAATTGTACGCGATGCAAGAAGCCGGCACCTTAATCCCTTACAATTGCTTCCCGTATCAACTGCGAGCATGAATGGAGCGTAGGCGTCCGCTAACTCACTCACCTCAGGTCACACGGCTTCCTTCCTGGAAACGGATCTCGACGCTCCGCTCAATGGGCGTTGCCGCCTCGCGGACTGTGTGGCGCAGACGCAACGCGCGACGTGTCCGACTCGTGCGGAGCGGAATCCAGGGAGGGACCCACAGGGACCAGCGGTCCGAGCCCAATCCTGGATCTGCGGAATCCCAGAGGTCGGATGCGGAGTCAAGGGCCTGGCTGTCCACGTGTTCCAGCACGTTCGGTGCCACTGACTCGTCTCTTGTGTCTGGTTCTCGGGTTGCACCCGCGCTTTCAACCAGTTTTCCGCGGATATCGAATCGTAGATCCCCTTCTGAAAGCATGTTCACGACACAGCGGTGACAGCGACGTCGGTCGTGCGCGCCTCTCCCGCGGGGCCCGAGCGTCACGTCCCGGGAGGAGGCGGCTCGGGCCGGGGTCACACTGCGTCTTGGGCGTCGCACCCTGACGGAGCGCCTGTAGGCGGGGCGGTCTGATTCAGGGTTCACACGACCTGCACCCCTGAACAGCTCTTCAGGCTCTGGGTTCTATGGTCGACGATACGGCTTTTCTTAGGGACGCGACGCGTGACGCGTCCGGTCTGACTCGGGCCCGAAGAGTTCAGGTCAACAGACACTCGGACGTGACCAGAGTTCGTGAAACGTTGTGTCGCTTGTGCGTCCGGTGGCGTCACATCTTCCTCTTCTTTCTGTGAGGAACTCGAAGCCGTGGGCAAATTTTTGCACGGCCATTCTCCTTTTCCTCCTGCCTGACCTGGCCACGGAAGCCTGTTTCACCCTGAACGCGGCACGACACTAACTCACCACGTCCAGCCTGACGGATGCTCCACGAACTAACGACAGGGCTTACTGACCATTGACCCACAAATGTGAATTTTCTTGACTCGTTTGACCAGACTTTCACACATTTGAGGTCTTTTTGTGTTGGCGCGAGGTGGACCCAGAGTGCTGCAAAGCTGTTTCATATTGGCGGAAATGCTGAAATTTCTGCTTTCTTCTGCCGTTTCCAGGCGTGTGAACTGCCAAAACAGCTTCGCCGCCCGAGAAGGCGGTTCGTTCTGTGCTGCATGTCGAGCCCCGCGCCGTCCCACAGCTGTCACACGGCCGGGTGTTGGGAGACAAGCGCTGTTCTCACAGTGAAGGAGGAAATTAGAGAGGTAATGCTGCTGAAGGAAATGTTCTTAAAGCAGCGCCCTGCCTCCTCCCCGGCTACATGCTACCTGTAATAGCCCCTATTAGCCTCCCGCCGCCCTCCCTCCGAAGCCGTCTCCACGCGCGGGGACGCACACAGGGCAGCGCCGGCCTCGCAGCAGCAGCGCCGTCCCAATGGCGCTCTCCTCGCAGCCCTGACAGCCCTGTCCTCCTCCTCGCACATGGACAACCCTGACATCGGTATCTTCCTCGCAGTGGCTTCCTCACACTGTCCCTGCAGCAGGACCCTCGCAGCTCTGTCCTCCCAGAACCACGTACCCTCCCAACGCCGTCCAAGGCTTCTGTGCGGCCAAAGCGAGAACGAGTCCCCCACACATGAACAGGTTCGGACGACGCAGAGGGGACATCCTGAATCGCTTTGACTGAACCAAACTTCTCCACTTGTCCTTCCTGCAAACGCCATTCTGCACGGAGGGGTGCTGCAGGGACAGAACTGCAGGCCTCACTGACCCAGTTCGGATTGGACCCACCTGCCTTAGAACAGAGCTGCCAGCAGAAGCAACGGAACTGTCATTCTTCGGGTCGGTTTGTTGGCTCAACAAAAGTCTGTGGATCTTTCATTCACGTGAACAGGACATTCACAACCTTCACGACGCACCTGAACACAAACACAACCCTCTATTTCTCCAGTAAATACGTTGCAATGGGGTTCTCGAGAACGTACGTCTCCAGCTCAAAATGCCTGCTGCGTCTCACCACACGACACGATCGTGGATGCTGGTCGCAAGAGACACCCCCAGGTTTCCCTTCTCCACAAGCAGACACAGAACATGTCATGTTCGTCAAAACAGTCTGTAATCTGAAGCAGTTCTCTCGGCACAGCGCGCGAAATGGCGCCTCTGACCTCGTCCCGGCCGCAGCTTCACACATGTCCCGCGGAACGCGGCTCCGCTGCCGGATTGGACGTCCTGCGTCTCCTCCGAGCGTCGCCATGGCGACGGCGTCTTCAGCGCCGCCGGGACGACACACGGGACGCGGCGCCAAATTAAGGTCAGGCGCCCGCGAGCGGGAGGAAGGGAGCAGGCGTCCTGTTCCTGTGATACAAGAGGCGCAGGAAACCGGGGAGCAGGAGGAGCAGGAGGAGCAGGAGGAGCAGGAGGAGCAGGAGGAGCAGGAGGAGCAGGAGGAGCAGGAGGAGCAGGAGGAGCAGGAGGAGCAGTAGGGGCAGGAGGAGCAGGAGGAGCAGGAGGAGCAGTAGGGGCAGGAGGAGCAGGAGGGGCAGGAGGAGCAGCAGTGTGCCAAAGCCTGTTGTGTTGATCTGGTTCCCCGAAAGGTGCTCGTTTGCCCTGTTGTTTTGTCATGATGTGATTTCTCAATTTTTGTGTCTTCGTGAGATTTTCTGTTGGAACCAGCACAGGTTGTTTCATAGTGAATACGTTTCGGCTTCACTGGAAAATGCTTGAACCATGTGGGACGCTTTCCTGTCTCGCCACAGACAAACATTGCAATGTTGTTTGTGGATTTGTTGGACTTCAGCTCAGAGAATGGGTCACTGGACGGGTCCGCTGACTCCAGGGCGCTTTCTCTGTCAATCCGCGGCTGTTCCCCATGCAGCTTGTGTTTCAATGTTGTCACAAGAGAAGAAGAGATCTGTCCTTTGTGTCCAATGCATGACTAACACTTCTTTTTCAATGTGGGACCTTGGGCCTTTGAACAGACGTTGTCTCTTTCGACATGACTGTGCACAGGGAGGCCGAATCCGCAAAACCACGCGCATGTGCTAAGGAAACGTCGATGCATGTCTACACCCAAGAGCGGATCCAGAATTTGGTGAACGGGGGCTCACCCTCCCCCAAGAAAACTGTCCCAAAATTTTGACACGGAGGAAAACTGGGCAAATTGAGCGCGCTAAGAATTCAAGGTGCGCTTGGACGGGGGCGCCCCCGGCCCCGCCCCTGGCCCAGGCCCCGCCCGTGGCCCCGCCCCCGGCCCCGCCCGTGGCCCCGTCCCCGGTGTCCCCCCCCCCTGACGCTGCGCCCCAGGCGTCTATGCGTCAGGTCTGCGCGATCGATGCGCAACACCTGGAGACCTTGAGCGGCACCACGGAGCCCAGCGCGAGGCCGGGTTCAGCCGGGAAGCGTCGCGCGTCGGCTGCGGCGTCTCGGGTCGGGTCAGTGGCGACGCAGCGACGGCCTCCGAGGCAGAGACGCAGACGCGCGACGCTTCTGACGTGATTCAGTCTTGACCGGAAGCCTCACAGAGCGAAAAATTCACCCGATGCAAGTGTGCGCGACTGATTGTCTACCAAGAATCCAGGGCAAGAGTTTGTGTGTGACGCTCCGCAACGGCAGCACACGGGACGGATGGCGGTCTTTTCAGACGGGTCTGTTTGTGACCACACCAAGGTTCTGGCCAAGTCAAGGAGAGGACGGAGTCTCGCGACTGCTGCACTCGATGTGCAAATCACGATCTGCGTGACGCAAGTGACTGTCGCACAAACGGAGCACACAACACCCTGGAGCGGACACGGTCCCGGCAGAGAAGGCCTCCAACCAAGTTCAGAACAGGGTAAAGGCGCCGAGTCTGGTTGGGAAAAACAACAAAAATTAACTTTCTTGTGTGCATCTGGCAGAAGGACGGGGAGAAAACAAGTCTCAGGAAAGGAAAAGGAACATGGTTTGGAGGTCGAGGCTCCAGATCCTCGCGGCCTCGGTGTCCGCCTCCGAACAATGATAAATGTGTCAACACATCCGAGAACGCCCTTGTCGCTGCCCGTGTCCTTCTCCACGCAGCTCGGCTGACGACCATTCTGCCCTTCAGCAGCACAGAGCCCAATTTCCTCCAGTCGCCGCTGCCACAGAAAGTGTCCACAATGGGCAAATAGGAGAGTTGCTGCCTGCGCCGCCCGCCCCGCGCCGCCGCTGCTGCAGCTGTGTGTGTTTGCCGGGAATCAAGTACAAATGGAGAAAATCTATTTGCTAAATTAGTGAAGTATTCCATTAAACCACTCCATTTGTACGCGGCTACGCTCTCAGAATAGGCACTTTGAGCTGTCCGTGTGGGTTTGTTGCACGGTGCGACAGGCCTCGTCATTGTGTCGTGTTTTGTTCCCTCATCGAGGTTCATGTCACGGAGCAACATCGTCAGGACTCTGCTCTGTTTCCCGAGGGCTTGGTACCTGTGGCTGGGAGAAACTTGAGGTCATTGTCGTCAGTGACAAGCACCAGAGCAGACAGCACAATCGAGAAAGTAGGTCGAGTCATCGAAGTTCCATCAGTCGAGATCACGGTCCAGTGACAGCTGTGCACTTCTGACCGTTTCATTCCAGATGCTCAAGGGTCGCACGCAGTGTTCCCGAACACGTCTCCAGACGAACGTCGCAAGGGACCACGAGGGGCCCTTGACTGGTGCAGAGCCAGTGACACGTGACACACCCAGCCCAGCGGAGACTGCTACTGACTTGTGACGTTGAAAGAGGCGCCCTCCTCAGCAGCAGGCCTGAGAGGGCGCACATTCACAGAGCCTTCGGGAGCCCACTTGTTGGGTTCTCCATAGACTCGGCACATGCTGCTTCTTCTGCTGCGGAGATGAAGAGCAGCAACACTGGGGAGTCTGTTCCACACTCAGCCGCCGCGCCCGTCCGGAGGCGCAGTCTCGGTGCAGGCCCCGCTCTGCCAGCCGGGGACACAGGAACACATGGTGCGCTGGTTGCGAGATGCAGGTTCACGAGTGAGCAAGCTCGAAACATGTCACTGGTTTCGGTGAACGTGACGCAACGCTGAAGACTCCCCACTTCTCCACAGCCGCAGCCGCTGCCCTTGCTCCTTGCTAGTTCTCATTCCCGTTCACTCCTCTGCCCTCCTGTGCCCCTCCTTCCCTCCCTGCTCGTCCCTTGCCCACCTCTGCTCACCCTCCCTGCCTTTCCCACACATTCCTGCTCTTCCCTCCCCCACGCCGTTCTCTACCCTCCCTCCCAGACGCGTGCGGAACTGCCCCTCACCACGCGATGCCCTCATTCCTCCCTCGTGACACACACAATCACCGCGCTGCCACCACTACATTTACAGCATCCGAGGCAAATAAAGAATTGCAGCGATGTACATAGAGCTGGAGACGGAGACGTCGCACTGGTGTCCTGATGTTCAGGTCACACAGGACTCCGGGCTGCAGGGCTGGGGCTGCGGTCGGACGGGTGAGTCGCACCGTGAGAGCCGAGTCGAGTCGGAGCCTCCCTCTCCACAGCCGACAGCGCCGCTGGGAGAACAGAACAGAGCAGCTCTTCTTCTGTTGCTTCCGATGCTGCTTTATCTCTCTTTCTTGTCTGCTAGTCTCAGTGATCCCTTGTTCTTCAGCCAGTTAGTCTGTCAGCCTGTCTCTTTCTGTCTGTTTGCCTGTCACTCCTGTCTCAAACCGTCAGTCCTCTCTGTCTGTTTTATTGTGTGTGTGTGTGTGTGTGTGTGTGTGTGTACGAGAGAGACAGAGAGAGAAAGAGACTGAGACAAGAGACAGCGGGTGACCCCAGAACACGTCCTACACCGCCTCTTCTGTTGACCTTGTGCTGTTGTGTCGCAACAGGTACAATTTTCTATTTATTTCAGGAAATGGTTGATGACAGGGGTAAGATTCCCAAGTCAGCCGTTGATCGGACTTGGATTGGCGCTCCTTCCCCTGTGCTTCATGGATCTGGCGCGGAGTTGATCCGTCTTTCTGTGACGGAAATCTACACAAACTCGTCGCCCTGAGCTGCCACTCCAGCCCTTGTTGTCACAGCGAGCACTTTTATGAAGCAAAGCATCGTTTCCCGTCTTTTCATCTGACAGCAGCTTCGGTGCAAACTTTTGACGCCGACATTAATCCTGACAAAGTAGCGGGTAGCGGAGTGTGCGCGTGATCACATGTTGGCGTGAGCTATTTGCCGAGTTGTAATAAACGCTGCAAATTACTCTTCTCCTCAGTGCAAAAAAGATGCGTTGTGCCCACAATTATATTCCGGGGGCGGAGCCAGGCACCACGTCCCTTGGACGCCAATGGCCAAATGTCAGCCGCAAAAGTTGGCACGTTGAAACTGAGGCGCCTGGGAGGTGGGCCCGCTCGCCGAGCCCTGCCTCGGCCCCTGCGCACTACCTGACGTCGCCGCGTGGAGACACTGCGTTACACTTCCAGGAACCGGACCCGCCGCTTTTGTGGGTCAAAACCTGAGCTGCGTGCAGCATAAATATTGTACAACTGCTAATGGCAGGCTCATGTCCGCGCAAGGGCGGCTCCAGGGGCTGAGACCCCAGGGCCAAAATCGTAGCGGGCACCGACAGCTCTGGACAGTGGTATCCGACACCTGGGCACAGGCTCGCTGCTGGACTCGGGCGGCTGTACGGGGCGTGAGGCCCTCAGGGCTGAGCGCGTGGTCAGGCAAAGGGTGTGAAAGTACCCATGGCAGAAGGGCAGGAAAACCCCTGTGGGTACACCACCCGTCGTTTGTTATATTTGTCAAGGTCGTGAGACTCCACACAATGCACATCAACAAGGCCTCGTGAGGACACACAGTCTCCCACGCCATCAGGTGTGCATCCCTCCAATCCCAACCCTGGATCCGCGCCTGTGCGCATTGGTGTATGAACAGCCCAGACAGCTGTGTACCAACACAGCGTGGGTCACAAACACACAAGAGCTGCAAAGTACACAAGAAAACCACGTCATCGCGTCCGTGTGTGAACGAGAGTGTGCGTGAACCTGTGAGAAACACGTGGGCGTTGTTTCAGAGCAGAGGTTGGTCAGATCACTTGTGCTGCAGAACGACCTTGTTGACCCAGTTCCAGCAGTGCGCAGAGACATCCGATCTCTGTTGGACGATCGAGGCTTCCGAGCCAGGACCTGCGCCTCAGCCGCGTTCGTAGTCACTTCCTGTGTCATGTACGCTGCGCATCCATTGTTTCCTGGTTTGCTGGAGTCCCTCTGCCCCCCTTTCCTCTCTGCCAAGACCCCCTCTCCTCTCCTCCTCCCCCTCCTCCCCTTCCCCTCCACGGTATCTCCTCTCTCCCTCCTCTCCACCTCAAGCCTGTCCTCCACAACAACCCTTTCTCCATCTCTCACCTTCCCACCACCCTACCCTTCCCCTCCACCCTCCTCTTCCCTGCCTTCCCTCACTCATCCCTCCTCTCCATCGCTTTCACCCCTCCTTCCCCGGGCTCGTGCTCCCATCTACTCCCCTACACCTTCCCCACCCACCCTCCCTCAGTCATCCAGTCACATCCCCCACCCCCCTCCACCCCCCTTCCCTCTCCGCACTCTCCCATCCTCATCAGAACCGGCTATTCCTCCTCATCAGTCACGGCTCCACGGGAGCGTGGGAGGACGCGCACACCCGTCCGCGGGAGCCGTTCGCGCCGCCGCCCCCGCCGCCGCTGAGTTATGGCCCTGCAGATGAATAGTCCCGATGTGGAGAATGAGACAATGCAGCCGTCGGCCGCACGCCCTCGCCGCCGATGAATCGGGTCAATCTGTGATTCGAAACCGAAATGCAATTCACAATCAACTGCTGCGAATACGGCTTGTTCGAATCAGCGGAGATGTTTGAATCGAGAAGAACTGGCAGAGAGAGAGAGAGAGAGAGAGAGAGATAGAGAGCGAGAGAGCGAGAGAGAGAGAGAGGGAGAAAGAGAGAGAGCGTGGTGTGTGTGTGTGTCTGTGTGTGTGTGTGTGTGTGTGAGAGAGAGAGAGAGAGAGAGAGAGAGAGAGAGAGAGAGAGAGAGAGAGAGAGAGAGAGAGAGAG